>Ga0209223_10001370_pt1 | contig 26778 bp, 24 predicted proteins | sample COG_06_FD_184750 | JGI IMG/M metagenome (GOLD analysis project Ga0209223, IMG submission 184750) | Pelagic Microbial community sample from North Sea - COGITO 998_met_06 (SPAdes) (version 2) | ecosystem: Environmental > Aquatic > Marine > Neritic zone/Coastal water | place: Helgoland, sampling...
TTCAAGTCTTTCAACTCAATTGCGAGGACAATGTCAATACATTATCAAGGAATATTAAGCTACTTTGATAACAGAAGTACAAATGCTTCAGCAGAATCTTTTAACGCAAAGATTAAAGCTTTCAGAGCACAATTTAGAGGCGTGAGAAATATTCCATTCTTCCTTTTTAGACTAACAAATATTTTTGCTTAATTATGGAATCCCACAACTTTTACGACTGATCCAGAAACTATCCAAAATAGTGAGAGAATTAATAAGCTCAAAACCTTTAGATTTCCGTACTTTTGCAATTCAATAGTACACAATGGAGAATAATTTTAAAATGGTTGCTACAACCATGTTCGGTTTAGAAGAAGTATTGGAAAAGGAATTGAAGGATCTTGGTGCTCAAGATGTGGAAGTAGCCAATAGGAGTGTTAGTTTTAGAGGAGATAAAGGCTTTATGTATAAGGCTAATATTGCGTTGAGAACTGCCATTAGAATTTTAAAACCGATTCGAAAATTTAGAGTAAGGAATGAAGATGATTTGTACAAAAGTCTTCAGAAAATTGAATGGGAAAAATATTTATCTGTAGACGGAACTTTTTCTATAGGTGCAGTTGTCAATTCTAGAAACTTTACAACAAATTCTCATTATATCTCTTTAAAATCTAAAGATGCTATTGCAGATTACTACCGTCATAAATATAGCAAAAGACCCAATGTAGATTTAAAATATCCGAACCTTAAAATTCATGTACATATCAAAAATGATTTATGTACAGTTTCTTTAGATAGTTCAGGAGACTCATTGCATAAAAGAGGATATAGAAGTTCTACAAATATTGCTCCGATAAATGAAGTATTAGCCGCAGGTTTGGTATTATTATCAGGATATACTGGTGAAGAGAATTTTATTGATCCGATGTGTGGTTCTGGTACTATTTTAATTGAAGCTACAATGATTGCATGTCGTATACCGGCAAACATCAATAGAAAACATTTTGCCTTTGAAAATTGGTTGGATTATGATGAGGATTTGTATTTCATCATTCAAGATTCTTTGTTGAAAAAAATAAGTAGTCCTCACTATAAAATCATGGGCTTTGATAAAGCACCATCAGCAGTTAGAAAGGCAAACGAAAATATTGAAAATGCTAATTTAGTAGATTTTGCTGCAGTACACCATGTAAACTTTTTCAACTCAAAAAAAGAAGTTTTTGGGAAAACTACCATTATGTTTAATCCTCCTTATGGGGAGCGTTTGGAGTTAGCCGATTTAGAAGGTTTTTATAAAAATATTGGCGATACCTTAAAATTTGGGTATCCTGGTTCAACGGCTTGGTTTATTACATCTGACTTGCAAGCATTGAAGCATGTAGGTTTGCGAACGTCAAAAAGAATCCCTTTAAAGAATGGAGACTTGGATTGTCGTTTTGTACGTTATGATATGTATGAAGGGTCGAGAAAACCACAAAAAACAGAGTGGGGAACTACTGAGGAATAACCGTTGAGTTATTCTTTTTTCTGTATTGATTTGGGGAAAGCCCCGTATTTCTTTTGAAAGCATGTGAAAAGTGGGCACTTTGTTGGTACCCAACTTTTTCAGAAATAAAAGCTATTGTAAACGTTGTTTTTTTTAATAGCTTTTTTGCGTATTGAATTCTTTTCTTTTGAGAATATTCAAAAATTGTGATACCGTTCGATTCCTTAAAATATTTTTTCAGATAGGAGGTATTCAAACCTGCAGTTTTCGACAGTGCTTCAATAGAAAATTGTGTTTCTAAATTTTCATTGATTTGAATTTTTACTTTTTCTAGTTGTTTATGATAAGGGTGTAAGGTGGTTTCCTTTTTTGGCATAGATGAAAAATCTATAACGGTGGATAGCAACTCAAACACTTTATTATTTATATCCATTAACTGGCATAAACCCAAAGATTTTTTTTGAAAATTTCTGATATGATAGAAGTAAGGTTGGGAGTTATCTCAAAAGTAAATCGATCATTAGAGTTCAAAATTGTTTTTAGATAGGAGCGTAGGCTATCATTGAAAATACTTTGGTTGAAATAAGCTTCCTTAAATTCTATGATGATAAAATCCAAAGAGTCAAGATTTTCAATTTTAAATTGATTTTTAGGAATGTTAAAAAAAATTCCGGATCGAGGCTCCAGTCTGATGTTTTGTGTTTTACTTGCCCATGCTAAAGAATTTTTAGAATTCATATTAAGCACGATATATTTATTCTTTTCCCGAAGAAAATAATTCCTCCCAACATCATTTATTTTATCAATTTTATGATGCTGTATTTTCCATGTTTTAAATTCGAGCTGGGTATACTTACCTATAGCTTTTTTAGGACTATAGGAGTATTCTTCTCTTATAAGACCAAATTCTTCTGTTGAAAAATCTAGACGAGAAGACTCGTTAATAGCGGCATAAAAATCTTGTACAATACTCATCATAAATCGTTGCAAAAATATTAATTTAAACTAATTAAAAATAAGAGTTTCTTTATTTTTTCCGAATTGGTAAAAATATTTTCCCATTTCGAACTTTTTTAGGCTTCATTTCGTGTAATTTTGCTGTCAAGTATTATTTAGACTGAATAAAAATAAACAAAAAAATGAAAACTATAAAAAATGTTTTTTTAGCCACTGTTTTACTCGCAGGAATTAGCTTAAACGCACAATCAAAAAAGAAGAAGGACCAGAATGCCATAAAGGAAATGTGTGGATGTTTTGAGGTTACTTTTAACTTCACTGAAACTTTTGAATATAGTAAAGATTCTTTGTACCGAGGATCAGAGGATAAAATTGCCACTGCAATAGAATGGGCCGGATTAGTAGTTGATGAAAAAAATAAAATTTCAATTCAGCATTTGCTACAAGTTGGAAACCCAACGAATCCTCATATTGTAAAGCATTGGAGACAAGATTGGATCTATGAAAATAATGACTTTTATATGTTCAATGGAGACAACGAATGGTTGTTTGATCAGAAATCAAATAAGGAGGTTAATAACCAATGGACGCAAAAAGTGTATCAAGTTGATGACAGTCCAAGATATGAAGGTAACGCAACTTGGGTACACGTAGATGGAAAAAGTTATTGGGAGAATACAACCACTGCTCCGCTACCAAGAAGAGAATACACCAAGAGAAGCGATTACAATGTTACTTTGAGAGGAAACCGTCATGAAATTACAAGCTATGGATGACTTCATGAGCAAGACAATTCAAAACTAATACGTATTTCTGGGAAAGAGGATGTGGAATTGGCAAAAGAGAAGGGGTATAATACTTATGTGAGATTGGATGATAGTAAATGTGCTGCAGCTAAAAAATGGTGGGCAGAGAATGGAGAGAAATGGGAAGTTGTTAGAAATAAATGGAACCAGGTCTACGCAAGAAATACAGATTTAAACTTAGAAGCTAAAGTTGATAATATGGCTTTATATAAACATTTATTCAAAGATGAAGTTTCTGAAGCAAGTCAAATTGATGCGATCATTGAATCCTTTGTAAAGTAGTTTTTTTTAAAGTGAAACTTAAAATTCTAATTACTGTCACCGTTGTTTTTTCATTGTTGAGTTTCAACAAACTTGTCAATACCACTTCTGTAAAATGTTTGATTCAGATGAAAAAATATTCTGGTGAAGCGGCGTATATAGTAATATCCCTCTTGGACAGTGAGAATCAATATAAAAAAACACGTTATGTTCGGGGTGATGATGATGAGTGGTTTTCAGAAATCCCCTCTTGGTTGAAATTTTATGGAAAGTATAGACCTAATTTAGATACTATCTCAGGTGCTTCTGTAGGCCCAGGAAAACGAATTGTAAATAAAATTAATATCCCAAAGGATGCTTTTAGTAAAGGCTATAAGTTACGATTTGAAACAGCTGTGGAGGATAATTCTTACTACTAGAAAGATATTGAAATAGAACTTACTTCAATGGAGGATTTGAACAAGAAAATTGAAGGGGCTGGATATATTAGGTATGTGAGAATGCTTAAGGAATAAGCAATCGAGTTGATTCTTTATAAAAAAATAAAATATTTAAAATGAAAATTAAAATTAGCCTATTCCTGTGTATTACTTTTATGAGTTTTTCATGGGCACAAAACAAAAATATATTTCTAAGCAGATCTTTTTGGACGCCAGATACAACTATTGAGGAGGTCAAAGCTAGAATTGCTGATGGAAATGACATTACGGCTTTTGATGAAAATAGTTTTGATGCAGTTGTGAAAGCCATTTTTGGTAAAGCTCCATTAGAAACCATTGAATTTGCATTGTCATTTAAGGGAAATAGTATTGAAAAGATTACTCACGATAAAAGAACATACTTATATTGGGCGGCTTATAGTGGTAATGTTGCTTTGGTTGAAAAATTGATAAAAATGAAAGCGGCAGTTGATATTAAAGACTCTCATCAATATTCTCCGATGACTTTTGCCGCTGCTACAGGTCAAGTCAATCAAGAAATTTATAAATTATTAATAAATGCTGGTTTGCAGGTAGCAAAAGATAAAGATGGTCATGGAGCGAATGCTTTATTATTGTCTTTGCAACACGCAAATGATTTTTCTTTGATAGATTATTTCGTTTCGAAAGGAGCTAATTTACGGGATGTAGATGATGCAGGCAATGGTGCTTTTAATTATGCCTCAAAAGGAGGAAATAAAAAAATATTAGATGAGCTGATTTCAAGAGGACTGCCTTATAAAAATTTAAATAAAAATGGTGGCAATGCTATGCTATTTGCAACAACAGGTTCAAGAAAAGGATATCAATCTCTAGAAGATTTTAAATATTTAGTTTTCTTGGGAGTGAATGCCAACATCACAAATAAAGAGGGTGTTAATCCAATACATAATCTGTCTTATGGGAATAAAGATGTTGAGACGTTTTCTTATTTTAAATCACAAGGTGTAGCAGCAGACAAACCGGATCAAAAGGGCAATACTCCTTTGATGAAGGCAACAGAGCGTAATTCTTTGGAAGTCGTTAGCTGGTTAGCCGAGCATAGCAAAAATATCAATCATAAAAATTTAGAAAGGCAAACTTGTTTCACAAATTCTTTAGGAAATGATATTGAGGTTATAAAATATTTGTTGGATCAGAAAGCGGATATTCATGCTATTGATGCTAACGGAAATAATTGTGCTTATTATTTGATCAAATCGTTAAATAGAAGAAATACAAAGCAATTTAAATCGAAAATTGAATTGCTTAGCCACAGAGGTTTTGATTTTGAAAGTCCACAAAAGAATGGAAATACGCTATTTCATTTAGCTGTGGAAACTAATAATAGCATGGTGCTAAAAGAAATCAGCGAATTTGAAATAGCCATTGATAAGAAGAACGCAGATGGACTTACGGCGTTACATTTGGCCATCATGACTGCTCAAAACATGGAGATAATCAATTACTTACTGTCTCAGGGAGCCGACAAAAATATAGCAACTGATTTTGATGAAACTTGTTATGAGTTGGCAAAAGAGAACGAGCTTTTGAAACATCAAGAAATTAATTTTTTAAAGTAATATCATGAAGAAAATTGTATTTCTAGTACTGGCGGTATTTTTTTTTGTTGCTTTTACTATCAAAGAACATAGTGCATACAAGTGCATGATTCAGATGAAAAATTATTCTGGAGAAGCGGCTTATATCGTAATATCACTCGTAGATAAAGAGAATCATTATAAAGAAACACTTTATGTTCAAGGTGATGATCACGAATGGTTTTCAGAAATTCCATCTTGGTGGGAATTTTATGGGAAGTATAGACCTAATTTGGACGCGATTTCAGGAGCCACCGTTGGTCCAGGCAAACGTATAGTGAATCAAATTAATATACCTCAAGATGCTTTTGGAAAAGATTATAAATTGCGTTTTGAAACAGCTGTTGAGGATAATGCCTATTATGAGCAAGATATTGAGATAGAATTGTCCTCTCTCGATTCTTTAAATAAGAAAATTGAAGGTTCAGGATACATAAGATATGTACGGATGTTGTCTCAGTAATTCAAGATGTCATAACGCTAAATTGAATGATTATTTCTATTTGGAGATACAGCCATTTTTCTTTGGCTGTATCTTCTTCTTTATTTTTATTAATAGCCACTTTAACAGGTGTTGTATTGGCTTTTGAACCTATTGAAAATCAACTTTCCAATGATTATTCAACGGATTTACATGACATTACCATTGATGAAACCATTAAAAATTTAAAAAAGAACCATCATGAAATAATTTCGATTGAGGTTCAAAAGAACGACGCTATTGTTGCCAGTTTTATCAATGAAGAAGGCAATTTAGAGGAAGCTTTTGTAAATCCAAATACAGGAGAAGTATTAGGATATCCAGTGAGCAGGGCATTTGTATATCAATTTTCTACCTCACTACATCGTTCCTTATTCTTAAAAAAAACGGGTCGGTTTTTTGTTGGGCTAACCTCATTTTTATTATTTTTAATTAGTCTTTCTGGTTTTATTCTAGTCTTAAAAAGGCAAGGAGGATTCAAAAAAATATTTTCAAAAGTAATAGATCAAAAACTATATCAATATCTACATGTAGTTTTTGGAAGATTAGCGATTGTACCCATTATGATTGTTACGCTAACGGGTGTTTATCTATCTCTTGAAAAATTTAACCTGCTACCGTCTTTTCAGAATAATACTTCTAAAAAAGAAATAATAGCAAAGGAGAAAGCAAATAAAGATGATAGGTTTTTCAACGCAACCACTTTAGCAGAAGTAAAGCATATAGAGTTCCCTTTCTCAACGGACCAAGAAGATTTTTATACCGTATATCTGTTAAAGTCGGAAGTTGAGGTGAATCAAGTAACGGGATTTGTTGAATCTCAAATAGAGTATCCTTTCACAAAAATAGCCTCTTACTATAGTTTGATTTTACACACCGGACAAGGAAGTTTTTGCTGGAGTTTGGTGTTGTTATTGACCTCGGTGTCTATTTTATATTTTATGTATTCGGGGTTTAAAATTTCTATTAAAAGGAGAAAAAAATCAAAAAGAACCGTCAATAAATATTCTAAAGACAATGCAGAATATATTATTCTATATGGTTCAGAAAATGGCACTACCTTTTCGTATGCAAAGGAATTTTACAAGGCTCTGCTAGTAGATCATAAAACGGTTTTTTTAGACCAATTGAACAATGTTTCTATTTACAAAAACGCACAAAATTTAATCATTTTTGCCGCGACTTATGGGGAAGGAGATGCTCCGTTTAATGCAAAGCATTTTTTATCGATACTTAATAAATTGAAATTAACCTCAAATTTAAAATATGCAGTGGTAGGTTTTGGTTCCAAAGAATATACGGACTATTGTCAATTTGCCATTGACATAAACCAAGTGCTCCAAAAAAAAGAGGGGTTTGTTAAAAAGATGCCTCTTCATAAAATTAACAATCAGTCTTACGAATCTTTTTCTGAATGGTTGTCTCTTTGGAATAGAAATAATAATTTAGAATTGACAGTAAAAAATCCAACAGCTACAAAAAACAAAAACATAGAGATGTCTATTGTGTCTAGGACAGCAAAAAATGTTGACGATACTTTTTTATTGCAATTACAACCTTCCAAAAAAATAAAATTTAAATCAGGAGATTTATTAGGAATAACACCCGAAGATCAAAGAGTTCGTTATTATTCTATATCCAAATATAATAAGCATATTCTGTTGAGCATTAAAAAGCATGAATTAGGAGTAGTATCAAATTTTTTATACGAATCCGATGTCAATAGCTTTTTAAATGCAAACCTGCAAAACACAGATTTTCATTTTCCTAAAAAATCAAAAGACGTTATTCTCATGGGAAATGGTTCGGGTATCGCACCATTTATTGGAATGATAGATGAAATAAAGAAAAAGCAATCGGTTCATATGTTTTTAGGAATGAGAACAGAAAAATCTTTAGAGTTGTATAAGCCTTATCTTAAAGAATCAAAACTTAAAAGTATTTCCATAGCCTACTCTCAAGAAGATCAAAACTTATATGTTCAAGATGTATTAGCTTCGAAAGAAAAGTTTCTGAAAAGAATGTTAGACAAAAAATCCGTGATCCTAATTTGTGGTTCTATACAAATGGGAAAATCTGTACTGCAAGTTTTAGATACAATTTTGTTAGAAAACTTTAATTATGATACTTCTTATTTATTGGAAAGTGGTCAAATCAAAATGGATTGTTATTAAATGTTGTAATCTAATTTTCTTAAAAGAAAATTGTTTCTGTATTCGATATTAGTTTTTCCTAATTCGATAGTCTTAAAAGTAAGATCCATCTATTTTTGCGCTAAATTAATTTAGACTCAATATAAATAGAATTCATGAGACAATTTGTTCTTATTCTCTTATTACTACTTTCAACTGTCAGTTTTTCGCAAAAATTTGTTCAGATACAGGTGTTAGATAAAACAGAAAATTTTCCGTTGCCCGGTGCGCATATCTGTTTGGTATCAAAGAATTCTGAGCCAAAATATTATGCGGCAGATATTGAGGGTACTGCAAAAATCGAATATATAGAAGCTGCTGAAATTACAATTTCCTATATGGGGTACATCACGGAGACCTTTCCTTTAAAAAAGAAGACAAGTAATAAAATTGGCCTAAAAAAAGATTTATTGAGTTTAGAGCAAGTTGTGGTCACTGCTACTGTAGCTCCCCAAAAAGTAGATCAGTCTATTTATAAAATTCAAGTTATTTCTTCTAAAGAAATGGAGAAACAAGGAGTGCAAAACGTTCGAGATGCATTGCGTTTTCAGCCCAATATCAATTTAGTTGAAGATGGTGTTTTGGGGTCTCAAATAATAATGCAAGGTTTAGAAGGACAACATGTGAAATTTTTAATTGATGGTATGCCAATTATTGGGAGGCAAGATGGGAATGTAGATTTATCCCAGATCGACATGACTCAGGTAGATCATATTGAAATTATTGAAGGACCGATGTCTGTTGTTTACGGTTCCAATGCTTTGGCCGGAACTATAAATATCATCACCAAAAAAAATAAATATTATACATTATCTGGGAATGCTACGGCATATGCTGAATCTGTGGGCCAGTATAATGCAAGCATGAATCTTCAAGGGAAAGTCGGCAAGTCGAGTTTTGGGATTTCTAGTGGATATCGATTTTTTGAAGGATATGATTTGAATTCCTCCAATAGGAGTATGGATTGGAATCCTAAAAACCAGATCAATGCAGAAGGATTTTATGGTGTGAAAATAAAAGGTTTTGACACCAAGTTTGGAGTTCGGTTTAGCGGAGAGGATTTGACCTATAAAGGAGAATATAGAGAAGGACCAAGGGCAATTGACACGCAGTTTTTGACAGATAGAATAACTTATTATGGACAATTTTCTAACAAGTTCAATTCTAAACAAACACTAACGGGGCTCCTTTCTTACAATACCTATAAAAGAACTGGGCAAGAGTATGTGGTTGATGATTTACAAAATTCAGAAGTTAAAAAAGGAGATGCAACAGAGGATGCATTTGAAACTTTAAATGGGCGTGTATCTTATGGCGTCGACTTTTCTTCAAAGTTAAAATGGCAGATAGGTTATGAACTAACAGACGAAAAAGGAAGTGGAGAAAAAGTAGTAGAAAATAATGGTTTGACTGAAAATGCTATTTGGACTGATATGCAGTTGAAGCTGACAGAAAAATTAATCTTTCAACCCGGGCTCAGGTATTTACATCATAATGTTTACACGGCTCGCTTAATTTATTCTACTCATTTAAAATGGAACCCAAATACAACATGGCAATCAAGAATTTCATATGCAAAGGGATTCAGAGCTCCTAGTATGAAAGAATTGTATATGGATTTTGTGGATACCAATCATATGATTTTTGGTAACCAAGATTTGCTTCCTGAAACATCACACAACATCACAGGAAATATTAGTAAAACATTTCATTTTTCTGATGCCGCTATGTTGAGATTGAACGTTTCTGGTTTCTATAATTATTTAACGGATGTGATTGAATTGACAACAAGTGAGGAAGACAACCAAGCTTATTTTTATAGAAATATTTCTGAAAAGAAAACACAAGGAGGAAACATCTCCCTAAACTATGGTGTACAAAATTTTAAGTTACAAACAGGCGTGGTTCTCACCGGAATCGGCTACGATTTGAGAGACTCCAATAATTTCAACTTTAGTTATGCCACGGATTTTATGGGAATGATAGGGTATACTTTTAGAAAACAGGATCTAACCATGCAATTTGATTATAAATATACAGCAGAGCGTGTTCAATTATTCTTAGATGCTACTGATGAAATCCAAGAAGGTTCTGTGGAGGGATATCAAATGTTGAATTTTTCTACAACTAAAAATTTCTTCAATAAAAAGTTAACACTAACGGCAGGAGCAAAAAATATTTTGGATGTAAAAACAGTTGCGAACTCAACTTCAGGTGGTGCTCATTCATCTGGAGATGGACGCTTAATTGCTTGGGGACGCAGCTTTTTTATATCCATAAAATACAACTTAAATAAAATTTAATAAAAATCAATTAATTACTAAATATCTAAAAAATGAAAAATTCAATTATTACAAGTATACTATGTTCATTCTTATTAATGGCATGTGGTGAAGATACAGACCCGATCATTCCTCAAGAGCCAGGTTTAGATGGTTCTTCTTATAGTTTACAAGTTTCTTTACACAGTAGCCCAGAGGTTTTTGTGGAAGGTTTCAATCACCATACCCAGCAAGTAGAGCAAATTCAATTGGACTATAATCGTCAGGTTTTTGTGGATTTAGATGCTGCTTCAGAAACGTCAAATGCAGATGTTTTAGGAATTCATTATAATGACGATGCCTTTGTAAAATTAGATGTTTGGGACGATACTAAAGATCATGCACAAGGTATTGATGGTTGGGATATTGTTTTGTCCAATTATAATGGAAGGTTAGATAATCAAGGAACATTAGTTCTGTATAGTGTTACTGGTGCATTGGTTAGTAAAGGAAATGTACAAGCTATCAGGTTGAATAAGGAAGAAATAGAAGCAGCAAACGGTACATTTACTTCTTATGATGACATTACATACGAACAAGCGGTTCAGCTTACTTTAGATAGTGAGGTTGATGCCATTGGACATGATTGGAAGAGTTACTCATTTGCAAGTTCTAGTTTTATTATAGTTGAAGATCAATATTATATTGTCAAATCTACAGAAGGAGTTTTTTTTAAGTTTGCTTTTACAAGTTTTTACGATTAGAATCTAGATAAAGGAAATCCAAAGTTTCTTTTTCAAAGAATTTTGGCAGAATAAAAAAATTAAAATAACCCTAAATAAAAAAACTGTAATCAATTGAAATGATTGCAGTTTTTTTATTTTAGAGGTTCTTAATAGAGAAATTGAATCAGATGAAAAAAATAGCTTTTTATATTTTTGTGTTTGCAGTATTTATGAACCTAAAAGCTCAGGATGTTTTAAAACCTTATGAAATTTTTGATAAAGAAGGGAATCTTGTTTCATTTGAGACAATGGCGGATTCTTTGGTGAAATATGATGTTGTGTTTTTTGGAGAATTGCATAACAATACCATAGCACATTGGTTACAAGTAGAACTAACTAGTAAACTTTCCTCTTTAAAAAATAATGAAATTATATTGGGTGCTGAAATGTTTGAAAAAGACAACCAGCTGATTGTTGATGAATACTTATCTGGGCTGATCAAAGAGAAAACTTTGATCAAAGACGGCAAAGTTTGGGATAATTATAAAACGGACTATGCGCCCTTGGTAAATTTTGCAAAAGATAATTCAATACCATTTATCGCAACCAATGTTCCCAGACGATACGCTAGTTTGGTTTCAAAAAAAGGTTTGGATTCTTTAGAATTGGTAAGCAAAGGAGCTAGAAAAAAATATATGGCGCCCTTGCCAATTGAGGTTCCCTATACAAATCCTTCTTATAAAGAGATGGAAGTCATGATGTCTGGTCATGGGATGCATGGAGCGGCTAAAAATTTTATTGATGCTCAAGCGATAAAAGATGCTACCATGGGGCATAGTATTGTAACTTCTCTAAAGAAAAAAAATAAGGATAAATTATTTTTACATTTCAATGGAAATTTTCATTCGAAAAATCACGAGGGAACAGCTTGGTATGTGCAACGCTACAATAAAAATTTAAAAATTGGGGTGATTGCTTTTGTCTCTCAAAAAGCAGTTTCTAATTTGGAAGAGGAGAATAAAGGAAATAATGAATTCACGATTGTCTGTAAAAACACAATGACGAATACTTTTTAAGCAAAAAAATATGGGTACTAAGGAAGTAAAGTACCCATACTAAAATTAATTGACCAAATTAATTTTGCTAACTTAACTCACTAATTTAAATGTTTTACTATTTTTTTACTGGTCGGAAAGGTTGTTGAATAAAAGAAATCTACAAAGTATCCTTCCTTGTTGATTAAATATTTTTGAAAATTCCAACGTACTTTAGAACTTGTATTTCCGTTTCGGCTTGCTTCTGTTAACCATTTATAAATTGCATGTGTATCTTTTCCTTTTAGCTCTACTTTTTCAGTAATCGGGAAAGTTACTCCATAATTTAATTCGCAAAAACTTGATATTTCTTTATTGCTTCCTGGTTCTTGATTTCCAAATTGATTGTATGGCAATCCGATAATTACAAGACTCTCCTTATGATTTTGATATAACTCTTCTAATTCTTTGTATTGAGGTGTAAACCCGCATTTAGAAGCCACATTGACAAATAAAATATTTTTACCACGATAGTCTTCCAAGTTTATTGGAGTTCCATTACTCGCATTTATTTTTATATCGTACAAAGATTCTTTTGACGGTATTATTTTATTTGATGATAAAAAATCTAACATGTTATATTCTAATTTTAGGTTTTAATCTTGCTTCAAATTTTCGTTTTATAAAAGTCAACCTTTTCATAATATCCATAATTTTGTCATCTTTTGAATTTTTATAAAATTCATTCAACGATAAAATTAATTCTTTGGCTTTCAGAGAGGCCCAAATTTTTTGACCACGACTTTTGTAGGTCTTAATATTTTCTTCGAATTCTAATGCTTCTTGTATAGTTTCCATAAAATACTATTTTTTGATATATCAAATATACGAAATGTTTATTTAAAAACTAATTTTGTTAAACAAAATGTTTTTAATAATTTTTAAGTTGTTTTATTGCTAGGGAACAAAGAAGATATTTTTGAAACGCTTATCTTTGTTTTATAATTTCAAAATATAAAAATTGTCCCAACTTCCTTTTAAGATTTTTTTTATCGATGTAATATTACCTATTCCATTGCAACGCTTGTTTACGTATAGTATTACCGAAGCAGAAGCTGAGTTTTTAAAAAAAGGAATGCGAATAGCTGTTCCATTTGGAAAGAAAAAAATATATACTGCTTTAGTATATAAAATACATGAAGAGGAGCCAGCCGCATATGAGGCAAAACCAATCCACCAGATATTGGATGAAGTTCCGGTTGTAAACGAATTGCAACTCAAACATTGGGAATGGATTTCAGAATACTATATGTGCTCTTTGGGAGATGTGTATAGAGTTGCTTTGCCCTCAGCATTTTTATTAGAAAGTGAAACAATTGTCCTTAAAAATTCAAGTTTTACGGATGAATCTGTGTTGACGGATTCAGAATTTTTGGTGTTTGAAGCTTTAGGCCAACAGAGTCAACTTTCTGTATTAGAAATTAGCAACATACTTTCAAAGAAAAATATTTTCCCCATACTAAAAACGATGATAGATAAAAATGCAATCGTTTTAAAGGAAGAAATTTATGAATCGTATAAGCCGAAACTGGTTAAATATATAAGATTAAAGGAAGAACATAAAGGTGATGCAGCCTTATCGTCTTTATTGGATTCAGTAAAAAGAGCCAAACAGCAGTATCAGGCCTTAATGACATTTTTTTCTGTAGAAGCTCAGACCCAAAAACCAATCAAAGCTAAAGATTTACAGGAAAAATCAAATGTATCAGCAGCAGTATTAAAGGCACTGGTAGATAAAGAAATTTTGGAGTTTTATCAGATTCAAGTAGATAGGGTAAGTTTTAGAGAAGGGGATGGAAAGTTAAAAACTCTCAATGAGTTTCAAGAAAAAGCATATGTTGAAATCAATACAACTTTTGAAACGAAATCAGTTATTTTATTGTATGGAGTAACCAGTAGTGGGAAAACAGAAGTCTATGCAAAGTTGATTCAAAACCAAATAGAGCTAGGGAAACAAGTACTGTTTTTATTACCAGAAATTGCTTTGACAACTCAATTAATTGGAAGGTTAAAACAGTATTTTGGTGGCAAAATATCCGTTTTCCACTCCAAGTATTCTATGAATGAGCGTGTTGAGGTTTATAATAACGTTTTGAATGGGAAAGAAAAAGCACAAATAGTTTTAGGAGCGCGGTCCTCTTTGTTTTTGCCATTTTCTAATTTAGGATTGATTATCGTAGACGAAGAACATGAGACTTCTTACAAACAGTTTGAACCTTCACCTAGATACCATGCAAGAGATGCCGCCATATTGTTGGCACATATGCACAAGGCTAAAACGCTTTTGGGATCTGCAACACCAAGTTTAGAGAGTTATTACAATGCAACCAATAATAAATATGGACTTGTAAACTTGACAAAGAGGTTTGGTGAAGTTCAGTTACCAGACATTGAATTGGTAGACATCAAAGAGAAACATAGAAAGAAAAGAATGAATGGCCATTTTTCTGATCGTTTGATTTTAGAAATAGAGGAAGCTTTGAAAAATAAAGAGCAAGTCATTTTATTTCAAAACAGGAGAGGATATTCACCGGTTGTAGAATGTGAAACTTGTGGCGTATCTCCAGAATGTCCGAATTGTGATGTTTCTCTAACGTTTCATAAATATAGAAAAGAGTTACGATGCCATTATTGCAATTACCGACAAGCAATGCCACAGAACTGTGGAGCTTGTGGATCCACAAAACTGACTACCATTGGTTTCGGTACAGAACAAATTGAATTGGAATTGAACGAATTGTTTCCGGAGGTGAAAATAGGTAGAATGGATTTGGATACCACACGGGGAAAATATGGATATCAAAAAATTATTGGTGCTTTTCAGGCACAAGAAATAGATATTTTAGTAGGAACACAAATGTTGTCCAAAGGACTTGATTTTGGAAAGGTAAGTTTAGTGGGAGTGATGAATGCCGACAATATGTTGAATTTTCCAGATTTTAGAGCACATGAAAGAACTTTTCAAATGATGGTTCAAGTAGCGGGTAGATCAGGGCGTTCTAAAAAAAGAGGAAAAGTAATTATTCAAACTTTCAATCCATACCATCAAATTTTGCAACAAGTTTCTACCAATGATTATTCACAAATGTATAAGGAGCAGTTAGAAGACCGTTGGCAATTCCATTATCCTCCGTTTTATAGGGTGTTAAAAATAACGCTCAGACATAGGGATTTAATGACATTGGATAACGCAGCGGAATGGTTTGGAACTTCTTTAAAAAATGCTTTTAAAGATAATGTATTAGGTCCAACTGCTCCGAATGTATCAAGAGTAAGAAATCTTTATATCAAACATATAACCTTAAAGATACCACCAAAGCAATCTTTAAAGGCAACCAAGAAGCATATTGAAAAAATTCAGAATACTTTTACTGCCATTGCAGCATATCGATCAGTTCGCTTAGGAATTGATATAGATGCTTATTAAGACGGATTTTTTCCGTAAATATTGTTGTACAAGTCTTTGTGGATTTCTTTGATGATCTTACGCTTCATTTTTAGGGTAGGCGTTAAATGACCACTTTCAATACTCCATTCTTCAGGAGTCAATTCAAATTTCTTGATCTGTTCCCACTTTCCAAAGTTGGTATTGCATTTATCTACTTCTCTCTGAATTCTTTTGATAATTCTTTCGTTGGAGCAAATGTCACTCAATTCAGATCCGCAACCTATTTCTTTTCTTTTGATCCATTCTTTGATAAATGCAAAATTTGGTTGTATCAAAGCCGCAGGCATTTTTTCTCCTTCACCAATAACCATGATTTGTTCTATAAAGCGAGATTGTTTTAATTCATTTTCAAGTAGAGCAGGAGCCACGTATTTTCCTCCGGATGTTTTAAACATTTCCTTTTTTCGATCGGTAATCGTCAAGAAATTATCATCAGATAAAACTCCAATATCTCCCGTATGGAAATAATCACCTGTCATGACACTAGCCGTTTTTTCTAGATCTTTATAGTACCCTAACATTACATTTGGACCCTTGGCAAGAATTTCTCCGTCCTCTGCAATTTTTACTTCTACATTGTCGATAATTCTTCCAACCGTACCAATTCTTATTCCATGATTATAAGGACAGTTTACAGAAATTACCGGAGAAGTTTCGGTCAAACCATAGCCTTCTAAAATTGGCATTCCGGCGGCAGAAAAAACTCGAATCAATCGAGATTGTAAGGGGGCAGAACCAGAAACCAGTGTATTCATTTTTCCTCCTAAAGCATCCTTCCATTTAGAGAAAATAAGTTTTCTTGCTAGTTTTAATTGTGTTTCATACCACCATCCATTGACTCCATATGGCTCAAATCGTAACCCAAGGTTCAAGGCCCAGAAAAATAAGCCCTTTTTAATTCCTGTTAGGTTGGTTCCTTTTTCAACAATCGCATCGTATATTTTTTCATACAACCTTGGAACAGCTGTCATAATATCCGGTTGTATTTCTTTTAGGTTATCACTAATTGTTTCTTGTGCTTGTGCAAAATAAATTTCGATACCACAATAGATATATAAATAATGGATGATACGTTCGAATACATGACAAACAGGTAAAAAACTCAATGCTTTGGCATGACCATAAACTAAAGGAACTCTTGGAGTACAATCAAGTGTATTAGAAACAAGATTTTTATGTGATAACATCACTCCTTTAGGTTTTCCGGTAGTCCCAGAAGTATAGATGATGGTTGCTAAGTTATCCGGTTTTACCGTTTTTTTTATGGCTTCAACTTCTTCTTGATTTTCTGTGTCTTTTCCTAACTCTAAAACTTCTTTCCAGTTCTTTTCTCCAGTAATCTGATCAAAAGTGTATACCTCTTTAAGATGTGTATCGCCTTTTATTTGATTTAATTTTTCAATGATACTAACATCAGATACAAAACAATAGGTAGCTTCAGAGTGATTCAATACATATTGATAATCTTCTTTGCTGATGGTTGGGTAAATAGGTATTGTTTGTGCCCCAAGTTGGAGAACTCCCATGTCCATCACATTCCATTCTGTCCTATTGGTACTTGAAATCAATGCTATTTTATCATTTGGTTTAACTCCAAGTTTTAATAGCCCCCTACTAATTTTATTAATTTCATCAATATATTCCTGAGAGGAAAGACTAACCCATTCATCTCCGTATTTTGTAGAGAATGCTTTTTTCAAATTGAACTTTTCAAGTTGATGCTGTGGGAAATCAAATAATAAGGAGATATCTTTCATAATTATAGAGTCGTTTTAATCTGGAAAATTAACAGATGTTAATGCAAAATAGGAAATAAAATAAAACTAGCCAATTAAGGATTCGTTAATTCTAGTTTGTGTTTAATTTACAAAATTATTTTTTTATAATTCTTAAGGAAATTGGAGTCTCTGTATCTACGACTCGAAGGATATACAGACCGTGCTCAAGCCCAGAAAGATCGATACGTTTTCCGCTGGCCTTTCCTTTTTTTACAGTTTGATTGTTGTGAGTAACTATTTCATAAACAAAGTTGTCTAGATCATAATTTCTGAGTTCAATTATGTCAGCTGCAGGGTTCGGAAAAATAAATGGTAGTTCTCTTTTTTCTTTTTGTTCAGGAAAAATTTCTTTGTTGCAAGCTAGATCAATGTATTCTTGTAAATCTGTTTTTCTATGTTTGCTTTCATAGAACAATTCTTTTGCTTTTTGAAGCAGTTCACAGGCCTCTTCATATTGCTGTGTTTCATACAATACAACTCCTAAATTTCTCATGGCGAAAGAATTGTCTTCATTTATTTCTAAAGCTTCTTCTAAATCGTTGATGCCCTTTTCTGTTTCCCCTAGTTTATGAAAAAGAAGTCCACGGATCGTTCGTAAATCGCGTTCGGCAGTACCGACTCCGTATTTATATAAACTTTTCTCATTTTTAAATGAGATTTGAACATGATACATGGCTTTTTCATAATCTTCTAACTCTGTATAAGTTATCGCTAGAACCCAATGAGCGAAAGTATGATTTGGCGCCATTTCTATGGCTTGGTTTAAGTAGTTTATTCCTAGGTCATAGGATTTAATTTGTATCAGGTACGAGCCCAAATTGTGGTACAGTCTGCTTTGTTCAGGAGAAGCTTTTAAAGCTTTGTATTGATAGTGTGTAGCATAATTTTCCATTTCGTAATGGCTATAAATACTTCCTAAACAGTCATATACAGCGGCGATCTGTCTATGATATTTTTCTAGTTTTTCTTTTGGGAATTTTCTTATGTATCGTTCTAATTTTTTAAAATCATTTAATGCTAATGTATAGTTTCCGAGTCTGTATCGTAAACTTGCTCTAGTGAAGGTTTTTGAAAATGTTGTATTGGATTTATTAATTTTAGCATTTATGGTTTCTAGCTGTAAATGTTGTTTCCTAGTACGTTCCTCAGTTTTACTAGTAAATTCCATTTTTATATTCTTACGTTCAATAAGTTTTCCGTTTTCAAAAATCCATATTGTTAGCAGTTCACCTTTTTCATTGTATTGATAAGAATTCCCATCATACTTTCCATTCTTAAAAGAAATATCTTCTTTAAGATTACCAGACTTATAATAGGTTTTTAAACTGTCAATTTTTTTATCGTAACCATACCATGTTATTCTAGCGATTATACCATCTTTATAAAAGGTAGTTTTTACCATTGGGGCGGTTTCATCGACTTCCGTTTGAGCATAAGTCAAAAGAGAGAATGCAAGAGTATAGATAAAAAGGAATTTCTTTAACATAGAAGCTATTTTTGGCTGAAGTTAGCTTTTTTTAGAGAAATAAAAAAAATAGTTTTGTTGTTTAAGGTGCTTATTTATTCTCAATATCACTAATATGATGTTCTAAGGCTTTTACAGAAATTTGAATTTCTACAATCAAAACAGAAAGAGAAATGATTAAGAGCAACAAAGCAAGACCAAATATTCAGATAGCCATAGTGTTTAGTTCTATATAAATTAAAAACATAGTTACTACACAAAGAAGCAAACTAGAAATTCCAAAAATTTGCATGGCTCTTGTTAAATAAAGACGTTGCTTGATATTTTTAATTTCTTTGATCAGCACGGCATCTTTGTTTTTTAGGTAGGTGTCATGAAGACTTCTTACCACGGTAGCATAGGCTAAAAAACGATTGGTATAGGCTAGCATGATCAAGGATATAGCGGAAAATAAAAGTGCCGGAGTCGTTAGTGTCAATTCTTTCATAATAATATGATAAGGTTTGACTAAGTTAAGAATTTTGATTTAGTAAAAAACAAAATCGGGTAGATCTCTGCTACAATGTCCAGACCACATGCTTAGAGTGTTGGATCCGGTATTGAAAATAAATAAAGTGTCTCCTTCTTGGATTTTTTGAAATTTTAAATCTTTAAAAAGAATATCACCAGCAAAACATAAAGGGCCTACAATATTATACGATTGGAGCGCAGTATTCTCCTCGGGTTTTTCTTTGTGTAGAATAGAGCAAGGGTAGTTTGCATTTACATTAGAATATACTTTTCTTACAAAAAGATCGGCGCCAACATGAACATAGACTAATTCGGGTAAAGAATCGTCATTAGAAAGAACATATTCTACATTAGAGGCTACAAAACTGTTGTGTTTGTGTACAAAGTTACCATATTCAGTCACCAAATTAAAATCTGAAATATTTGGAATCTGATGCATCGAAGCAACAAATTCGCGCATTGTTTTTTTGTCGAATTCGATACCTCCTCCAATATCTAGGGTAGTGATTTTATTTTCAATCCCTTTTTTTGTTCTCAGTGTATTTATTTCTAAAGCCAGAGTCACCATCTTTGAAATAGCCGCTAAATTGGGAGATAAATCAGTAAGACTAGATCCAATATGCAAATGCAAACAGTCAATTTCAGTATATTGAATACAATTCTCAATGATGGATTTTCTTTTCGTGATAGGAACTCCAAATTTTGAATTGGCTGTGGAGACATTGAAAAATGCACCTCCGGCATTTTCTACCAAAGGGTTCACTCTAAGTCCAATATGACCGTTAAAGTTTTTAGGGTATCTTTTTAATTCTTCTAAGGAGTTTGCATTTAGCAACATTCCCGGTAATTCGTTATGGCATTGATTTATTTCACTTACCGTTTTTACAGGAGAGTCAAAAACAATTTGATCATTCGATGCACCTGCTTTTTTTGCAAGTAGCACCTCTTCAAAAGAAGCGGCTTCCAGTCCAAAACCTCTTTGAATTATATGTGCTAAAACATCTGCTTGATTGCATGTTTTTATGGCGATGGCATGTTTTGTGTTTGCAGGGAAAATATCTCTTAACAAATTCAATTGGTAATCTAAGACCTGTTTAGAATAAAAAATAGTAGCCTTTTCAGGTGAACATAGTTTTTTTTCAATGGCATTGAGGTATTGAGCTTCTGCTTCTTGTCTAGAGATCGTCATAGTGTTCCTTAAGATTGCTAATTAATAGCGCAACAATTTTTTTATCCAATTCAAAGGTAGTTTCATTTTTAGCTACAAATTCTCTAATGTTTTTAGACCCTATGGCCAATCTAAGAAAAGATTTATCACTATAGTAAGTAACCGGCTGACCGATAAACACCATTGATTTTCCTTCTGATAATTCTTTGTATTTTTTAGTTACCGTAAGGTAATGTAATTTTCTAAGCTGATTTTCATTTAGATAGGCTCCCTTATATTTCAATCGAAAAGAAATGATAGTTTTATTGGTGTCCTCCTGATAAGGCATCAGTTCAAACTCTGGATAGTTATTTATGAACTCAATAACATGGTTTCTCCATGAATCAATTTTTTCTTGAACTTGTTCAGAAGGAATTAAATTGAAATTTAATATTTCCTGTAAGGTATATTTCCATTTTATGATACGAGCAGCGTTTAACTGATCTCTCAATCCTAGTTTAGATCTTAAAGTAGGAGGTAAGTCATACGTAGAAAAAATGCTACTAAATTCTTCAATAGAATTAGCATTGGCTTTTTTAGAAATATTATTAAGAATTGTTTTTGGAATTAATACAGCAGCGCAGAAAGGAGGACATTGATAAAATTTAGACCCGGTAATCATCACTGTAGAATTTTTTCTAATCAGTTTTTTTATGATTTCTTTTGAATGTCTAAACTGGCATAAATCCGTATTCCATAAAACATTGGGAGCATCAATTTTATCAATTAGTTCCAAATTGTCTTCAATACCAGATTTGCTACCATATACCAAATTTATAATGATGGTGTGCTCTGGATGGTTTTTTACAACCTCAATAATCTCTTCTTGGTTGTTGATAATTTCACCTTTTTCACAGCGCGCCTTGCAAAAATAAGTTTCAATATCGTTTTTTACTAAGATGCTATCTCCCTTGACAACAGCTTCTCCAAACTGATTGTAGTTTGAATAGTATCTTCCACTAGAAGCCAGTTTTGTTCCCGATCCTAATTCTTCAATGCAAGTGGTAATATTTAATATTTTTCTGTTGGGTGCAATTAATTTGGAAAGAATAAGAGGTACATAAACAAGATCTGTACCTGATGGGGCCAAAAATAATTCAAAATCATCTTCATCTTCCTTATTGATAAAATCTTTAACTCTATCAAAAATTTGATCGTTTTCTGCAATCCATTCAGATGTGTCATTGATAGATTGATACATGTCCTTGATCAATTCAATACTATCATCTGTAACCACAGAACAAGTGCAAGAACCACGATTGATAACTTCTGTATTTGTAGCACTTACTCCATAGCGAGTCAATCCTTTGTCGTTGGTGAATATTCTTTCATCAGCTCCCTGCGACAATAAGTTTTTAATGTCTCTTTCTTCTTTTAACTCAATCATGTATTGGTTTCTGTATCTTATTTTTGTGCTCAATTTAGACTTTAAATTTTATTGTGCAAATGCAAAGTGCTATTTTATCTAATTTGAGTCTTACAATAGGTCATTTGTTTTTTGATTTTTAAAAAAAATCACTCTAAAGTAACAGATTCTATCAATAATTTAAAATCTTCTGCATTCTTATTTGCAATTAGAAATGTTATCTGCTCAATTCCTCCTTCTGAAAAATTTTCTTGATCTAATTTTTTACCTCTGAAGGCCGGGTACATTTGATTCAGGGGAATTTCTATTTTTTCATATGTACCGTTGGTCTCAAAAATGGATATGTAAGAAAAATAATCCTGCGTGGAAGATTTAATTCTGAATTGATAATTTTTTTGGTCTCCTTTAATTTTCAAAATAACTTTTGAATAAGAGGAGGTGTTTACAGAGGGAAACTGGTATCGAACAGAAGAAAAACCTCCGTTGTTTTCTAAAGAAACCTTTCCTTCAAAAACACCCTGTTTTTCTTTATTGATGCTAAATTTCCCAAAGGATTCCCCTCCCATAACCACATCGTCAACTACTACCCAATTTTCAGGTGTTTCTGATTGATTAAAATCGATAATTAATTGTGCTTTCATAGCAATTGGCATAAGAATCAAAAATAGTAATTTCATCAGTGTTTTTCGCATGTTTAAAGTCAAAATTAATCTTTGAGTTTTCGGTTATAGTTGCTGCCTCTTGGCGCATTGTTTTCTTTTAAAACGATTTCTGAATGTAAATATTGAGCTGCATCTGCAGAACCTTTTACTTTTGATTCGCTTCTAGCAATCATTTCACGCTCGTATTCTAAAAGGACTGATGCTCTAATTCCTTTTTTTCTTCAATCAGAACCCTCATTACAAAACTTTGTGATTTTTCTAGCTAAGGATAAGGCATCGAGTAATGCTTGATTGGCCCCTTGGCCTTTAAACGGACTCATAGGATGAGCTGCATCACCTAATAAAGTTGATTTGTCTGCTTTTAAGAAGTGCTCTTCAGTGAGTAAAGTTCTATCATAAACAGGATATCCTGAAATAAGAGAATCAGCTGTGTTTTCAATAATATCTGGTATAGGCTGGTGCCATTGGGTTCTTAGAATAGCTTCTTGTTTTAGTGCTTGAGAACCTTTTTTACTTAAGTGAATTGCCTGCTCTTCTAGCAAAGGAAAACTAAGTTGCCACATAACTTTGTCAGCAGTAAAGGGCATTACATAGATTCTTTCATTTCCGTTGGCGGTTTGAAAAACAGTCTCTCCATTCAATAAAGGGTTGTCTTTTAATCTGTTTAATGGACAAATTCCTAAAATAACAATACAATTTAAATATTTAAGAGGTGTTGTAGCTTCTCCAATAATTTGTTTTCTCACGGAGCTTCGAATACCATCTGCACCAACAATAAGATCGGCTGTTTCGGTAACTATCTCTCCATCAATATTAAAGTTCATAGAAATAGTTTCTTTGTCTTTAAAGTCGATGAGTTGATGATTCCATTGAATAGATTCTTGACCACCTAGTTGGTTCAAAAGTTCTTTTCTTAATTCTTGTCTTGCAATATGAATATTGGTGCGCTTGTTGTTCGTAATCGAGTTTTGATCTACCCATTTGCGCATTCCCCATTCTCCAAGGAGGTCGCCTTCAGTATTGTGTACCACATGTTTTTTTGAAACTATTCCATTTGTGAGATCAAATAATCCAAGTCCTTGAATAGCTTTGCTAGCCTGTTGTAACGTAAGTCCATAACCTTGAGCTCGCTCTTCAAAAGAACCATCCCTTTCGTAAATTGTAAAAGGAATTCCTCGGTGCAAACAGGCAATCCCTAAAGCAATTCCTCCGATACCACCCCCTATGATTGCCACCTTTGGAAATTCTTTGATTCGTGGAGAAATGTTGGATTTCACGATCCCGGTTCCTTCACAACTTGCACATGGATATTGAGGTCTTTTAGGTAATCTGGGGTGTTTTTCTGTATTTGGGTTTTCTTGAAAAGCTTCTAGATCTTTTTGATATTGAACCCTCACTTTTTTTCGTAGTTTCCTACTTTTCATTCCTTGCCCTTTGCAATCTTCGCAAATTGCAAATTTCATGTTATTGTTTGGGTTCATAAATACTCTTTTCAGTACAGGTGATAAGGTTTTTACTCGGGCCGAAATTTACTCTTTTTTTATAAAACTAAAGTTTTCTTAAACTAATTTGACGATACAAGTTCTCTAACGATTATGAAAAAGGAAATCTTCTAAGAGTATTTTTCTAATTTCTTTTTGTAGGAGGATATATCAATGTTGTTTTCTTTTAGCCAAGTATCACTGTAATATGTGTTTTTATAACGTTCTCCACTATCACAAATCATAGTAACAATACTTCCAGAGATATTATTGTTTTTCATTTGTTCGGCTAGTTGTAAAGCACCAAACATATTAGTTCCTGTTGATCCACCGCAGTTTCTTCCTAATAAACCAGACAACCATCTTACGGTTGCTATAGAAGCGGCATCCGGTATTTTTATCATATGATCAATTACGTTTGGTTGAAAGGAAGGCTCTACTCTAGGTCTCCCTATTCCTTCAATTCTAGAACCACTGTTGATGGTTATCGTTTTATCTCTTTGATGGTAATAATCATGAAAAACTGAATTTTCCGGGTCTACGACTGCCAGCTTAGTTTGTAAACAGTACTCAGCATTATAGCGAATAAATCTTCCGATGGTTGCAGAGGTTCCACCCGTACCAGCTCCCACAACAATCCAACTTGGGATATTGTACTTTTCATTACTCATTTGATTGAAAATACTTTCTGCGATATTATTGTTCCCTCTCCAGTCTGTAGCCCTTTCGGCGAAAGTGAACTGATCCATATAATGTCCTTTTAATTCAAGGGCAATGGACTGAGCTTTTTCATAGATTTCAGAGGATGGTACTCTGATGCAAGTCCCTTGATTGAATTCAATCAATCGCACTTTTTCTTTTGCAGTAGTTTCAGGCACAACAGCAATAAATGTCAACCCTAACAAACGAGCAAAATAAGCTTCAGAAATAGCCGTACTACCTGAAGATGCTTCTACAATAGTTGTGGTTTCTGTTATGTTGCCATCGCATAATCCATATAAAAATAAGGATCTTGCAAGTCGATGTTTCAAACTTCCACTAGGGTGTGTGGATTCATCCTTTAAATAAAATTCAATATGTTCAAAATAGGGAAGATGCAATTTGATCAAATGGGTATCTGAAGAACGATTGTAATCCGCTTTGATTTTATTAATTGCTTCGGAAATCCATTCATTATTTTTCATAAAATATTTTTACAATTGATGAAAAGATAGTGAATTTTGGTAAAATATGTGCAGAAAACAATCTTTTGGAAATCATATAAAGAAAGCGCAGCATTCCCTTATAATTATATCAAAAATGTTAACTCATAGAAATAGACCAACCAAGTTATTTAATCTAATTTTTTCGCTCTTTTACTATAGAACATTTTGTTAATTACTAACGCGTGGGGGAATGTTATAGCAGCTATAAAAGAAAAGAAAATAGCATAGAATATTTCATCATGTCGAAAAATATAAAAAATAATACTTACACCAAATAAAGAAAATATCCAATATGGAAATGCTTTTTTTGAGTATTGAAATAGTGTATTTTTATTGAAGTTCTGATATAGAAAAGAGACTTGTTCGTATATGGAGGGAAAGCTATGCCAGAAAATAAAATAAATCGTAAAGCTCCAAATAAGCGTGGATACTTTAAATATAATACCAAAAATTAGTAGGTAGAAAACCTCTCTGATTGCGATGCTCCTGAAACTTTTCGAAGCATATGCCATGAAACTTCCGAGGGATAAAAATAAAAATAGACCTGTGAAGAAAGCTATTTTTAAATGAGAAATGTCAATCAAAATGTGGGCAATAGAATTTACAATAGAAATTACTTCGTCAGAGTTTAAAATAAATAAAATTTGTAACACAAGCATTCCATAAAAAAAATAAAAAGTATTCAATACGTAGCTCTCAATTTTGAAATGGTAGTGTTCATAATGTTGCTCTCCAAAGTGAAATGCACTAAAAATAATAAAAAGAGATAATGCGACTATAGGTACAATGTAAAAAGTTACCACTGCGAGAAATACGGTTAAAACATAAAAAAAAAGAACCCTCATTAATGAGTGCTTATGCTCTGAAATTTTATGGATTAATAGCACATCGTTTGATCCGTGCAGTAATCCAAATGAGAATATTAGAATAAATCCCAACACTATTTCAATATCTCCAGATAAATATGAAGATATCCAAAGCCCCATAAAACTGAGGAAAATTGATATTGTGTATAGCTTTTTCAAATATTCAAATTTTTATTAAAATTAAAATAATTTTTTAGAACCATGACTTGTAAATAATATTTTATGATGAGGTTAAAATCTGTTATCTCTTAAGTATAAATAAAACTCAAAACATAGAAGTTTAATTCGTTTTTTAATGAAAATCCATTTAAATATTTTTTGTTTTTATAATTTAGTTGATAATCTTGTTTTTTATATATTCTACCCGTTGTGCATTTAGGTTATATTAATTTTAAGATTATTAATATTTCGTTCAAAATGAAATTTATTAATAAATTGTATGATAGTCATTGCGGTAATTTTAGCCAGTATTCTAGTTTTAAAACCGTC
>Ga0209223_10001373_pt1 | contig 26736 bp, 26 predicted proteins | sample COG_06_FD_184750 | JGI IMG/M metagenome (GOLD analysis project Ga0209223, IMG submission 184750) | Pelagic Microbial community sample from North Sea - COGITO 998_met_06 (SPAdes) (version 2) | ecosystem: Environmental > Aquatic > Marine > Neritic zone/Coastal water | place: Helgoland, sampling...
CTCAGTGTGCTGCGGTATGCCCAGTAGATTGCTGTGTTGATGATCCGGATTATGTGGAAACGGAAGAAGAACTGTATGCTAAAAAGGCTTGGTTGCACGTTTAACCCTTATAAACGGTATTGAAATGAAATTAGAAGCTTCCTTAAGGAGGCTTTTTTTATTGGCCAAATTTGATTGTTGGATTAAAGCATTTTTTGCCTTTTGATCAAGTAGGCCTTTAATATTTCATCAAAATCAGCGTTGACATCAGCTTCAATAAGGTCCACTTTAAGCTTTGCGCATTTCAAATACAGATCATGATGGTAATTGGCCATTTGTTCTGTAAAGTCTTTTTTAATTGCAGCCGGGTTTAATCGCACTTTCTCTTTTGTTTCAGCATCAGTGAATTCATAAGGCCGGTTATCAAATTCGAAATTGAATTCCGTTTTATGATCGGTGACATGAAACAATAAAACCTCATGCCTTTTATGCTTAAGGTGTTGAAGGGCGGCCATGATTTCATTACTGTCATTCTGATTGTCGAACATGTCAGAAAAAATAACCACCAGTGACCTTCTGTGAATTTTATCAGCCAGATGGTGCAGGATCTGAGCGACATTTGTTCTTTTAGCCACCTTCTCTTTATTCATTAAGTTATTAAACTGTAATAGCAATTTATGAATGTGAGAGGCTGATGATTTAACAGGGGTTTCAATTTCTAATTTGTCTGAAAAAGTATGTAATCCTACAGCATCTCGCTGCTTATGCATTAAATAAGCTAAAGCCGCACCGGCTAGAACGCTGAAGCGCATTTTTGCGAATGATTTTTCAGGGTAATACATTGATGAAGATTGATCGATAACAATTTGACAGCGCAAATTTGTTTCTTCTTCATAGCGTTTGGTGTACAAACGGTCCGTTTTAGCAAAAATTTTCCAATCAACATGGCGGGTACTTTCGCCGGAATTATAGAGACGATGTTCAGCAAACTCAACAGAAAAACCATGGTATGGAGACTTATGCAAACCCGTGATGAACCCTTCAACCATCTGCTTTGCAAGTAGTTCTATTGAACCAAACTGTTTGATGTCATCAAGAGAGAATTTCATTTATATGCTTTTAACTACTTCGAGCTGAGATTAATGGATTAACAATACCCTAATATAGGGTACTGTTTTTTCACTATTTGGTTTTCTAGTTTATTTTTTTGGCACTTGCAATAGTAATTATTATTGGTTTATATTGGAGCTTAATGTGTTTTAAAATTAACCTTAAACAAGTATTAATTTAATAAATTGGGCAGTGGGAGAGTATAAGGATAATGATAAGGAGGAGATTTTTTCAAGAAAAGTTAGAGCAGGAAAAAGGACCTATTTTTTTGATGTAAAGGCCACAAGGTCTAATGATTATTACCTTACAATAACCGAAAGCAAGAGAAAGTACAAGGAGGATGGCTTTACCTATGAGAAGCATAAGATTTTCCTTTACAAAGAAGATTTTGATAAGTTTGGAGCTGCATTGATTGAAACAATAGGGCATGTTAAAACAGAACTTATGCCGGAGTTGGACTTCTCTCAATTTAACCAGACTGAAGAGAAAGCACCACAACAAGAGCAAAAAGTTGAAGTAGTCGAGAATGTGGAAGAAACACCGACTGATGGAAATACAGAACTTAACTGGGACTAAAGATATTAGAGTCAAAATATTGAAGAGTTCTTGCAAACACAGGAACTCTTTTTTTTTACAGAACATAGCGTGAATTGAAGAAGCCAATATTATATATAGCACTATTCGTTACAGTCATAATGCTGTTTATATGGTTCTTTACTGGCATATTCACTTATTTTGTATTGTCTTTAGTAATCGCTTCAATACTGAGGCCGCTTGTAGAAAGGATCTACAACACCCAAATCTTTAATTATCATACACCAAGGTTTTTGGCTATTCTGATGGCTTATGGTGTCCTGGCAGCTGTACTGTCGTTGTTTGTAGTATTATTTATTCCGCTTATCAATGATCAGGTTCAGATATTATCCGTCATCGATTATAATCAACTAACATCAGATGCGTTGCAACCAATTCAAAACTTTGAGGGTTTTTTGATAGAGCAAGAATTTACAGATAATGAACCTGGATTTATAGTCAATAGCCTTCAAAACAACATTACAACTGCAATTTCAGAAGTTCAGTTTTCAAATATTCTGAACTATATACTCTCATTTACTACAAGCTTCTTTATCGGATTATTGGCAATAGTCTTTATCACATTTTTCCTTCTTTATGAGAAGGGGTTATTAAGAAAATCCATAATCTCAATGATTCCTAATCAATACTTTGAAGTGTCGATTGCTGCCTTAAATAAAATTGAACGACTACTTTCAAATTACCTCTTAGGGTTGCTTTTTCAGATGTTCTCTATTTTTAGTATTGCCGCGGTAGGATTGGCATTAATGAATGTAAAGTATGCCTTAACAATAGCTTTATTCGCTGCAGTGGCTAATTTGATTCCTTATGCTGGACCTATATTAGGTTCAACTTTCGGGATAATTGTTGGGCTCTCAACAACAGGAGACCTTGCCAGTACAAACGATTATTTTGTAATGATTGCTAAAATTATTTCAGTTTTCACCATTGTTCAGCTCACAGACAATATCGTGCTTCAACCTTTGATTTTTTCTAAAAGTGTGAAAGTGCATCCGTTAGAAATATTTGTTATTATCTTTGCGGGCGCTTCGTTAGCAGGCATTCCTGGAATGATTGCTGCCATACCCACATATACTATTCTAAGAGTGTCGGTTGTGGAGTTGATGCGTGGTTATAAGCAATATTATATTTTCAGAACATAATAATAAATGAGACTTCAGTGTGGAATAGTAGGATTACCAAATGTTGGTAAATCCACTTTATTCAATGCGCTTTCTAGCGCAAAAGCCGAGGCGGCTAATTTTCCTTTTTGTACAATTGAACCAAATGTTGGAATCGTTACTGTTCCAGACCCTCGGTTAAATGTGCTTGAAGCACTTGTCAATCCAAAGAAAGTACTACCGACTGTTATTGAGTTTGTAGACATTGCTGGATTGGTTAAGGGAGCCAGTAAAGGCGAAGGTTTAGGCAATAAGTTTTTAGCAAACATTAGAGAAGTAGACGCGATTTTGCATGTGGTACGATGTTTCAAAGATGACAATGTCGTTCACGTAGCGGGTTCTGTTGATCCTGTTTTTGATAAAGAAGTAATTGATACCGAACTTCAATTAAAGGACTTAGAATCAATAGAAAAGAAAATTCAAAAAATTCAAAAGGTCGCAAAATCTGGGGATGCTTTAGCTCGTAAGGAACTAGCGATTCTTGAAAATTTTAAGGCTGTATTGGAGTCTGGAAATAATGCAAGAACAATTGATATTGGAAAGGATGAACTTGAAGCAATAGCTGATGTTCATTTGATTACAGTCAAACCGGTGATTTATGTGGCTAATGTTGAAGAAGCGGCAGTTCACACTGGCAATGAGCATGTTGAGAAGCTTAGAGAAGCTGTCAAAGATGAGAATGCCGAGCTGATTATGATTTCAGCTGCGATAGAGTCCCAAATCGCAGAATTGGAAGAGGAAGATGAGCGTGCAATGTTCCTTGAAGAATATGGCCTAACAGAATCGGGACTTAACAAACTGATAAGGGCGTCTTATTCTATTTTAGATTTAATCACCTATTTCACAGCAGGAGTGCAAGAAGTAAGGGCTTGGACGATTAAAAAAGGTTGGAAGGCACCACAGGCTGCAGGAGTAATACATACAGATTTTGAAAAAGGCTTTATAAAAGCTGAAGTAATTAAATTAGATGATTACGAAAGTTTAAAAACTGAGTTAGCCATTAAGGAAGCTGGAAAAATGGCGATAGAAGGAAAAGAGTACGTTGTGAAGGATGGAGATGTAATGCATTTTAGGTTTAATGTATAATGCACGAAATGAGTAAGTTATGAGAAAGTGTTGAAAATTATTACATTAACGGTTGAACAAATAGTATTTTACTAACGTTACGATTTAGTGGGTGTTTATAATTTACAATAAAGAGTGCTGTTAAACTGCTGTAAGTGTGAGGGTTAGAATAATTTTTAAATTGAAAAATAGAGGTGCAAATTTGCCTTTTCATCATCAGTTTATTCTGGCCAATTTCATTTCCGATATAATAGAGAACAGTAGTGATACAAGTTTTTCAGATTACGACTTCTATAATTTTTCTGGATTAAAAGGCCAAACACGAATAAATAAAAACGGCCTGCATTATTATTCAAGCCACGTAACACTTGTATTATCTTCTCCAAAACAGGAATTCTTGGACTTTTTATTAGGGGAGATTTTCAAAAAAGAGGAGATCGAATTGGGTGAACTCCAATTAAAACCAGAGTCCACAGAATTAGAAGAGGTCGATGGAATGGATAATGAAATGAAGTTTATTTGTATTTCTCCTCTTGTCGCTATTTACTCTGGATCAAATAATGCTGATGATAAAAGATTAGTAAGCCCTGAGAGTGATGAGTTTTCTGATTTACTCTATGATTCCACAATGGAAAGAATGGAAGATTCAGCACGCTTTACAAAGGAACAATTGAATTCGTTTAATAAGTTTCAGTTTGTACCTGATCAAGGCTATTTGAAAAAATTGAAAGAAAGACATAAAAAGTTTGCTCGAATTTATGCCGTTAGTGAGCAGCAGGAAAGACACGAAGTACGTGGTTATACTTTGCCCTTTAAACTTCATGCTGCACCTGAAGTGCAACAATTTATTTTCAATTGTGGATTAGGTAACTATACTGATAAGGGATTTGGCATGTTGGATTTGGCTAATGTAGGTTCCGTTAAGAGAACAGTCCCATATTCTTTTTCTAATACAGAGCTGTCTTAACGCAACTTATTATAGTTAAACTTGAAATAGCTTACCAATTCGTCACCTCTTCCACCCATAGGTCTGAAATAGACAAAAACCTCATAAAGATTTTCAGTATTGAAAAATGTACGGTCCATCTGAAATGGATCTAAAGGATCATCAACCCAATAAGTATAGTCATACCAACCTTGTTTAAGTGTTAATGTAATTGTGTATAATTTTTGTTCTTCATCATAGGTGAGCAAACTATTTTTGTCTCTTATGTAATTATTGAAATCACCTAATACATAGATACTGGCCCTTTGTTTTGGTGTATTTAAGGCCAATGTTGTTTCAACATATTCAGCCGTATTACCGAGAGAATTGGCTTCTTGATCACGCACATAGAATTTTCCGTTAATATCAAGGTTCTGAAGATAGTTCTCATTGAGTGGTTTTTCTGTCCTTATTTGGGCGTATGCCTTATTGTCAACAATGCCAACTCGTCCCACATTCCTACCAGAAAATGTAACGGTACTGAGGTCGAAAAATCGAAATTCATTACCACCAGGGAAGTCATTTTCACTGCCCAATGCCCTGTAGCTTATGACTTTAGAGTTGAGGTCAATGAAAGAAATGGGCAGGCCTATTTTAGCATTATCCCATCTTTGGTTCTGCCTAACCACAATCTTAAAGTCATTTCTTGGGTCAGGACTAGTGAGCGCACCAAAGTTCATGTTTACATCAATTCTTTGATGTGTCCGCCTGTCTTTAATTACCGAAGAGCGTTCTATTCTTGCCCCAACATTTGCACGACCATTGTTAACCATGAACCTTCTGGTCAAAACGATGTCGTCTTTCTTTTGATCTCTATAAACTACAGCGATAAAGTTACCTGCTACTTTAAATTGTGGGAAGGTATAACGGTAATGAACATAACGTTTCCTCGCTTCAGTAGAGAATTCAAAATTTTCTATTTCAAATTCATTGTACCCTTTTACCACCATATTTTCTCTGTAATCGGAGGGAGTCCAGTCAGCATTGCAATGCACAAAACGAACATAATAATAATCGGCATCCTCTCTTAAATCATCAAATTCTAGCACTAAGCTCTTGCTACCGTTTAATTCAGAGACGGCAGGGGCCATCGAGTTTTCGATTCCAATGCCTTGAGGATAGAGTTTAACAGTTTTTATCTGATCCTCATAAGAGTAATCAGTGTACTGAATTGTCTTTTGATAGCCGAAGAGTGGAGCTATGTTGAAAAAAATCAGCATTATGAAAACTGAAGCGTTGTTTTTCATGTTTTGAATAAAACGTGGTCTTATTAATTTATCGTTTTGGCATGAGAGTTGTAGTTGCAAAATATAAACTTAAAACATATGAGGTATCGTTTTAGTATTTTAATAGCCATACTTTTTATTTCATGTCAGAAATCACCGGTTGTTAAATCAGTTGAGTTGAACCAGGAGTTTTCCCTCAAAGCCGGGGATACTGGCATTATAAAGGATTTACAGGGTAGCTTGAAAGTAGTATCAATTAATGATTCTAGATGCCCCGAAGGAGTTCAATGCATTTGGGCAGGTTCGGCAGATGTCATCATTGCCATTGAATCTGAAAGCACAGGTGCAGTAAATGATACATTGCGTTCATATGACAAGCCTGTTATTACCTTGGCTGATTTTTCAATTTCATTGATAGAAGTGGCACCTTATCCAAAAGTAAAAGGGCAGGTAAAAGATAAGGAAGCGCGGCTTTTTATTACTCAAGATTAACACTAAGACAGTGCATCTATTTTTTCGGCTAGTAGTTCCCATGCGCCATGGAAGCTTTCAAGTTCTTGATCAATATTTTGTAATGCTTTGTTCTTCTTTTCCAACTGCTCAAAATCACCATAAACCTCAGGCAAAGCCATTGCTGCCTCTATTTTTGACTTAGCATCTTCGGAAGTATTGATTTGTTTTTCGATGCTTAAAAGTTCTTTTTGAAGTTTTTTTAGTTCGTTTTCTTGTGCGACAGATTGGCTCTTAGTTTTTACACCTTTGGGCTTATCCTTAGTATTTTCTTTTTTATGTTGTGGTTTGGCTTTTAAAGTTCTGGTCTCCTGCCAATGTTCATATTCTTCGTAGGTGCCAGGGTATTCTTTAATTTTCTGATCTTCTATGTACCAAATTTTATTTGCTATTTGACTTATGAAATGCCTGTCGTGTGATACAATCACAAAGGTACCTAGGTATTGTTGAAGGGCTTGAATAAGGATGTTTACGGATAGAAAGTCTAGATGATTAGTAGGTTCATCCATCATTAAGAAGTTGGCCTCAGAAATTAATGATTTGGCCAAAGCAACCCTTGATTTTTCACCACCGGACAAAACCTTAATTTTCTTGAATACATCTTCATCTGAGAATAAAAAGCAGCCTAAAACACCTCTTAATTCCATTTCTGTTTTATTACTTCCAGCTTGTTGTAATTCTTCAAGAATTTCATTTTCAACATTAAGTGCTTCGAGTTGGTGCTGCGCATAAAAAGAGGTGATCACATTATGGCCTTCTTTTCTTTCTCCTGTAATATTCTCATCACCAGAGATGACACGGAGCATGGTAGATTTACCTTTGCCATTGGCACCAATAAGGGCAATTTTATCCCCCCTTTCGATCGTTGCAGAAGTATTCTTAAGGATATGTAAGTCTCCGTATGACTTAGAAATATCATCTAATTCAATAATGAAACGACCTGATTTCTGCTTAAAAAGAAATTTGAAATTCATTGTAGGGTTGTCGTCCACAACGTTTTCAATCATATCCATTCTGTCAAGTGATTTTACCCTTGATTGTACTTGACGTGCTTTTGTTGCTTTTGATCTGAATCGTTCAATGAATTTTTCAGTTTGCTTGATTTGTTGTTGTTGGTTGATGAAGGCGTTCTTTTGAATTTCAGACCTTAATTCTTTTTCTTTAAGATAGAAGGAGTAGTTACCACTATATAAATTCAATTTTGACTGTGCAACTTCAACCGTTTTGTTAATTACATTGTTAAGAAATTTCCTGTCGTGAGAAACAATGATAATTGCTCCTTCATAAGTCTTTAAATAACTCTCAATCCATTTAATTGATGGTAGATCCAAGTGGTTGGTGGGTTCATCAAGCATTAAGAGAGAGGGTTTTTCTAAAAGTAATTTGGCCAACATCACTCTCATACGCCATCCACCAGAGAACTCTTTAAGAGGACGATTAAGGTCAGCAGTTTTGAAACCGATTCCTTCTAATAGTTCTTCTGCCTTAGATTGGATTGCATAACCGTCTAATGCTTCAAATTGCTCTTGGGCCTTTGTGAGCTTTTCAACCAATGAATCCTCATAGTCGGTTTCCATCTGTTGTAAAAGCTGGTCCATGGTCCTTTGCAATTTCATGGCTTCTTTGAAGGCCTGCATTGCCACTGACAATATCGAGTCTTCAGTGATATAGGAGAGAAGGTCTTGATTCAAAAACCCTACAGAGCAATCTTTACTTTTACTGATATCGCCTGCAGAAGGCTCAAACTCTTCATCTATCAGCCTAAGTAACGTTGATTTTCCAGTTCCATTTAACCCAATCAAGCCAATTTTGTCCTTTGGTTTAATGTGTAATGCTGCATTTTGAAATAATGCCCTGCCACCTATTAGGTATGAAAGATTGTTAATGGAAATCATGCCGCAAAATTAGACTACTCTACGCTATATCAAACACCCCGTTATAAAAAAATAAGATTTTGCCTTTTGTAAGAACAAATTGTGCTCTCTTTAAAGAAAGTTCTAACTTCAATTTTAAATAAAACCTAAATCATGAATTTAAAATCACCTTCCATTCTATCCATAATTACGTTTGTAGTAGTCATTTTAAGTTATAGTCCGATGGTCCAAGGACAGTTATTGGCAGAAGATTCTAAAATTGACCTCACCAAAATTAACTTGCCTGAAGGTTTCAAGATTGAAATTTTTGCTGAAGGAGTCACTGATGCGCGTTCCTTGGCTAGTTCAGATGATGGAAAAACAATTTTTGTAGCCAACAGAAGACGTAAAAATGTATATGCCTTGACGGATACGGATGGTGACATGGTAGCTGACAGAGTAGATACAATTGCTACTGATTGGACATTGCCTAATGGAGTAGCATTTAACAATGGTGATTTATATGTAGCCGAAGTAAATCAAATACATCGCTTCAAAGACATAATGAACAATCTTAAGACTCCTAAATCAGAGATTATTTATGACGGTTACCCAACTGAAAGGCATCACGGTTGGAAATATATCGCATTTGGACCTGACGGAAAATTATATGTACCTGTTGGTGCACCTTGTAACGTATGTGATAAGTCAGAAGAAAACGAAATGTTTGCAAGTATTACTAGAATGGATCCTGATGGTTCAAATGTGGAGATATATGCAAAAGGCGTGAGAAACACAGTTGGTTTTGCATGGCATCCAGAGACAAATAAAATGTGGTTTACAGATAACGGGAGAGATCTTTTAGGTGATAATACGCCATCCTGTGAGCTGAATTATGCGCCAGAAGCAGGCATGCATTTTGGGTTTCCTTATTGGCATCAAGGAGATGTTCCAGATCCTGATTTTGGAAGTCTTTTCCCTCAAGAGAATTTTACAGAACCAGCATATAAACTTGAGCCACATTCTGCACCTCTTGGATTAAGGTTCTATACAGGAACAATGTTCCCAGAAAAATATCACAATAACTTGATAATTGCTCAACACGGATCATGGAATAGAACACCTGAAGCAGGGCATATTGGTTATCAACTGAGGTTCGTTGAGATTGACAATGACAAAGTTGTAAGCTCTGAAGTCTTTGCCGATGGTTGGTTGGATAAGGAAGCTAATAAGGGCTGGGGTAAGCCAGTTGATATTCTTCAAATGCCTGATGGGGCCATTTTAGTTTCAGATGATGTTGCGGGTGCGATTTACCGCATCTCATATTCAAATTAATTTATAGTTTTTTAGGCCTAAATAGGGTTGATTTAATAGCGCAATGCTTCAGGTCCGGAATATATCGAAAACATACCCAGGCGAGAATTTGGGTGCAGTCAAAGGTGTTAGCTTTAATGTTGACAAAGGTGAAATTGTCTCAATAATCGGTCAAAGTGGTTGTGGTAAAACGACCTTACTCCAAATACTGGCCGGATTGATGAAACCTGATAATGGGACAGTCTCAATTAATGGAGAATTTCTTTTAAACCCAGAAGAGCAATTAATTGCGGGCCATTCCGATATTAAAATGGTATTTCAGAATTATGACCTGAAGCCAAACATGACAGTTGAAGAAAACATTGGCTACATGTTGCTTGAATATGAGTCGACATATAAAGCCGAAAAGACGAACCAATTACTGTCATTATGCGGTTTAGAGGATTTCAGGAAACGCCAACCTAAAGAATTGTCAGGAGGACAACAGCAGCGACTTTCCTTAGCAAGGGCATTGGCCGATGAACCAGATTTGCTTTTGATGGATGAGCCTTTTAGTAATATTGATCCAATTAGTAAGCGGAATCTGTTGTTAGAGATCGAGAGAATCACTAAAGAACTGGATGTGGCAATTGTCTTTGTTAGTCACGATACGCAAGATGCTCTGATGATTTCAGATCGGGTGGGCTTTATGAAAGATGGCCATTTAATAGAAATGAATACGCCTCAAGCACTTTATCATGCACCCAATAACTTAAGTGCGGCGAAATTTTTAGGTGTATTGAATCAATTTGATTTTCAGGAATTATTTTCTCTAGGGATAAAGGACCTTCCACCAAATAAATCAATAGCTGTGATTAGAGCTGAAGCGCTTGCGCTAAATACTGAAGGGGATCATAAGGTGATAATAAAGGAGTGCAAGTTTTTAGGGCCTAATTATTTAGTCAGATCATTATCACAAAGCGGTACTGAATTGCACCACATGTCAAAAGAGAACATTGAAATTGGTGCTACTCGTTTTATAAATATTGCAATGAATGATTTAATCTATTTTTAGCTAGTTCTCAAAGTCATTGCATTTTTACTTATCTTCGGCATAGTAAAACGAGCCCTAAACCTCGAAATCACACTAATCACATGTCGGCTAACCTGTCGTAAATATTTTATTTTATATAACTGAATTATTATGAAGAAGATTCTTTTAGCTGTACTATTTATGGGGGTATTTAGCGCAGGTATAGCGCAAAATCTCAACCCTATATTGGCTAAAATGGGAGATGACGAATGGCAATCTGCCTATGATGACCTTGAAGGTGTCATGCAAAAGAAGAAGAAAAATATTGAAGCCAAATTTTATGCAGGTATATGTCTGACGAAATTATATCGTCCAGAAGAAGCAATAGAGCTTTTTAAACTTTCGGCCGACTTAGGGCAAGATATTCCTATGTATTATGTGTTTTTTGCAGAAGCTTATATTAGGGCTGAGCAAATACAAAATGCAAAAGATGTTTTCGCAAGGGCAGGAAGAGACAATATTGACGAGGCTGATATGCCTCAATACACGAGGGTTCAAGCAAACATTCGGGCAGGTGAGAAGTTCCTTCCAAATCCTAAAGACATTATTGTTCAAAACTTAGGAGCGAATGTCAATACAGAAGAGGCTGAATATAGCCCTGTGATGACGCAAGACCATCGTGGTGTGTATTTTACGGCTAGAAGAAAGAATTCATCTGAAAAATCGACTGATGGCAGGGCCTACGAGCAAGTGTTAACCAGTGATATGGATGAATTTGATGATTGGGAAAAGGACGTTCTTTTAGATGGCTATGGTGTAGGAGATGACCATGATGCAACCGTTCAACTGATGAACAATGACAGTACGATTATAACCTATAAAAATGAAGACCTTTACATGTCAGATTTGCAACCTGATGGTACATGAGGTAACAGAAGAGGTATTGGTAACATAAATACGAGCAAATGGGAATCCCATGTATATTTTTATAATGATGGGAATTCTATGATATATGCGTCTGCTGCTAACTCAAGCAATGGTAAGTTGGACCTTTATATTGCCCTTAAAGATGCTTCAGGAAATTGGGGAAGAGGCACGGCTATTGATGAATTAAATAGCGCTGAAAATGATGATGCGCCTTATGTTGCCGAAGATGGTACATTGTATTTTGCTTCAGAAGGGCATGAATCCATTGGAGGTTACGATATTTTTCAGTCTACTTATGATAGTGCTAACAATACATTTACAGCACCGGAAAACCTTGGCGCACCGATTAATTCTGTGAATGATGATACGTTCTTTTCTGTCTTTGGGAAAATGGCCTATTTGGCTTCGTCTCGTAGAAACGGTTATGGCAACATGGACATTTATAAAATCTACTTATTTAAGAAGACTGTCGTAGCTGGTCGACTGTTGAATTGTGATGATCAATCACCAATAGCAGGCGCCACTGTATCAGTAGAAGGGCAGGAAGATGAATTTTCAGCAACTACAGATGAGAATGGTTTCTATAAAATGGAACTACCAATTGAAACTAATTTTATGCTTAATGTTGTTAAGGCTGGGAATAGCCTTTATAAGCAAAGACATTTCGTTAAAATTCTCTTTAGAGATGAAACGGATGTTGGCAAAGACTTCCTTATTGGCTGTCCAAATCCTAGTGGATCAGATGAAAGGATCATTATTAAATTGGAGAATTCATTCGACTTAGATCCATCAGCTATCAATGTGGAAGCACCAGAAATAGTTGAAGTGGTTGTCGCAGAAGTAGTTGAAGTAGTGGAATCAGAGCCAGTTGAAGCGCCAGCCCCAGTAATTGTGGCACTTCCTGCTGTTGATTTTGAATTGCCAACGGTATATTTTGATTTTGACAAGCAAAACATAAAGCAAGAATTCAATCAACGCCTAAATGAGGCGGCAGAATTATTAATGGACCGAACTGATTTGAGAGTCTTAATTGGTGGTCATACAGATAATTATGGAACTGATGAATATAACGTGGCACTTGGTCAAAGAAGGTATGATGCTGTTCGCGATTACCTTATTGCCAAAGGAGTTGATCCAGGACAGTTGGAGACAGGCACTTATGGCGAAACAACACCAGCACAAAACAATACAACAAGACAAGGCAGAGCACTCAATAGAAGGGCCATGTTGAGTTTTATAGACTAATTTGTCAAGACACTAAATAAAATTGGCAGCACCATTATGGTGCTGCTTTTTTTATTCAATTCATTCTGGATTTTCTTAAAAATACTTAATCTCAACGAAGCAGATTGGGCTTCATAGGAGCGCATTATGTCAGCTCGAATTTCCTAAGGGTTCTTATTGTGAAGAAGATACAGGTCAAGGAAAACAATGAACCAAGGGCGAAAGCAGCACCAGGGAAATAGAATGCACTCTGAGTAGTGAAAAAGGCGAAAATCCCTGTCATAATTAATGGGCCGAAAATATTGGCTAAACTTTGTAAACTAGTAATTGCTCCCATAAGTTCGCCCTGCTCATTGGAAGGGACTTGTGTCGACATTATTCCTTGGAGAGTGGGTCCAGCGATACCACCTAAAGCATAAAATGCTAAGACGGTATAAAGCATCCATAGCTCAGTAACCATAGAGAAAAGAAGAAGACCAATACAATTGATGATCAATCCCAGGTAAACAGTTTTTCTCTGACCAAGTTTTTTAACAACGACCCTGACAAGTAGGCCTTGTACCAAAGCAATCATTAAACCAACAAAAGACAGTGAAATTCCTATGTCCCAAGGTGTCCATTGGAATACCTCAGTACCAAAGTAGCTCCAGTTGCTCTGTATTGAATGGCCAGCAATGTATAGAAAGAAGAATGCTATAATTAGTCCCAAAATCACTGGGTATTTTTTTAAACTCATTAACGAACCAACGGGGTTGGCTCTCTTGATATCAAATTTCCTGCGATTTTCTTTTGCAAGCGATTCAGGTAAGATGAAATAGCCGTAAAGCCAATTGACCAGAGTTAAGGCAGCAGCAACAAAAAATGGAACTCTGAGCCCAATTCCACCTAATAATCCACCGATAATAGGGCCTAATATGAATCCTACTCCAAAGGCAGCACCAAGCATACCGAAATTCTGTGCTCTTTTTTCAGGTGGAGTGACATCCGCGATATATGCTGAAGCTGTTGTGAAACTAGCGCCACAAATCCCAGCTATTATCCTCCCTACAAAAAGTATAGATATAGAAGTTGCAAAAGCAACAAATAGATAGTCGATACCCAATCCAAAAAGCGCTATGAGTATAACTGCGCGTCTTCCATATTGGTCACTTAAGCCACCTAAAATAGGTGCGAAAACGAATTGGACAATCGCGTAAGAGAAAAAGAGCACTCCGCCTGTTAAAGCAGCATTACCTATTGATAATTCACCCAGTTCGATGAGTAATTCTGGGATTACAGGAATAATGATACCCAGACCTATGATATCTATAAGTACTGTTACTAAAATAAAACCGAGTGCAGGAGTGCGTTTAGACATAAAAAATGGGTAGAAGTAGGAAAGGTAGAAAAATGAATTGAGACTTTGGGCTTAAATAATATTCACTTCGGGAGTAAGTTCAATCCCAAACTCTTTAGCTACTGACTCCTTGACTTCGAAAGCTAAGTCTCTAATATTGGCTCCGTCACCTCCTCCATAATTAACTAAGACAAGCGGTTGGTTTTTATGTACACCGATATTTCCGAATGTCTTACCTTTCCATCCCGCTTTTTCGATTAACCAAGCTGCCGGAATCTTTAATTTATCATCAGGTTGTTTATAACCGGGGATAGAAGGGGATTCAGCCCTTAAGCCTTCATAATCAATTCTTTCTATACTTGGGTTTTTAAAGAAACTACCCGCATTTCCTATCTCCTTAGGGTTTGGAAGCTTTGCTTGCCTTATTTGAATAACAGCATCACTAATAGCCTTTATATCGATTTGAGTCACATTCATTTCCCTTAATGTGTCACTGATTGCCCCATATGATGTATTGAGACTCGCTTTTTTATTCAACTGAAAAGTTACTGAAGTAATGATGTATTTTCCTTTGGCAGCCTTTTTAAATATGCTTTCTCTGTAACCAAATTCACATTGCTCTTTATCGAAGCTGACAACTTTTCCAGTGGCAATTTCTAGTGCTTCTAATGAATGAAATACTTGCTTCACCTCAACACCGTAGGCACCTATGTTTTGCATAGGAGCTGCACCCACAGTACCCGGAATCAAAGAGAGGTTCTCTACACCTGGCCAATCTTTTTGAATGCAATAAAGTACGAAGTCATGCCAAACCTCACCGGCCATCACTTTTACTAAAAGCTGGTCTTGGTCTTCTTGTAAGAGTTCAATGCCTTTTAATTCATTCTTTAGTACAAGCCCATCAAAATCTTGGGTAAAAAGAATGTTACTTCCACCGCCCAGTACCAATAATGATTCTTCACTCTTCATTAATGCTAGTCCAGCTTTAAGTTCTTCGAGGTCAGAAAATGCAGTAAATCGTTTTGCTTTAACCTCTAAACCGAAGCTGTTGTATTCTTTTAAAGAGACGTCTTTTTGAATGGAGATCATTTACTCGCTAATATTCTTCTATGGTAGTTTATTTGACCCAAATGGTAGGAGAGGTGCGTGACTAGATGAGTCAGAAAAAAATCAGTAGTCATTTCTTCTCCAAAAACATTAATAGGATAAGGCTTAATTAAGTCTTCAGCACTAAGCTTACCTAGGGTAGTATTTACGGCCTTTTTAGTTTCCTCGATTTGAGCGACTAGTTCAACTTTACTCAAGCCTTTTAGTCCAAACTCATCATCCCTTTTCCTCACAAAGCCTGATTCCCCTAAAACAGCACCTATAAAGTGTTGAATGTTTCCACAAAGGTGTAAGATCAGATTACCACCAGTATTGTTTATATCACCAGCAATTAGCCATAAATCTGTTTCATCGTTATAGGCTGCTAACTCTTCATTAAGTTTTTCTAAATCCCTGATAAATATTTGGTTAAGGCTTGCAAGGCTCATTCTCAATTGTTTGGTTTAACTATGATTTAAAATTCGCACCTAAAGTTATAAAGATTCATGATGGCTCTAAATTCATTTTTGTCAAATTCTTCATTGAGGATTTGAGTTGATAATTCTGGGCAACCCTTTAAATATTCACCTACTTTTTTATTGAAATTATCTAACTGTGGAATCTTTAAGTACTCTCGAGCAGATTTGAGATAGTAAAAGTATACTTCTCCTAAATCTTCGTAAATACTCGTTTCTGTCAAATTAACACCGCTTGATGACCTCTCTAGACCAGGAGTTGTTGTATAAGTAGGCTTCGAGTTAATTTTGTAAAGGCTTAGGTGAGGCCCACCTTCCACCAATTCATAAAATTTCTTGGAATGCACATCCGCAATGAACCTTGCACTTTTCAACCGATAAGCAATTAAGTCAGCTGGTTTGTAAACAGATTTATTTGCCGAAGAATCGTAAAAGACAATCCTAAGGTTGCGCTGAATTTGATTTTTATCTCGAATTAACCCTTGTTCTAATGTCGAATCTAATCGTGTGATTTGAGCCCATTTATAATCTTTGTCTTCTACCAATTTTTGGAATTTTGAAGACTGGGCATTAGTACTAATGCCGATATTTGTTAAGAGAAATAATGAAGCAAATACTTTTAGCACAGATTATTGATTTGAATTAATTAAGGTTTAAGTCAGACTTAATGTGCTCTATTTTATGCTCAAGTTGTTGCTTGGTAGCACCATATTCTTCGATCGAATTAAGCCGCTTATTGACACTAAAATAGAACTTTATCTTAGGTTCTGTTCCAGAGGGTCTGGCCGATATTTTTGAACCATCCTCTAAGTCAAACTGTAAGACATTAGAGGAAGGGAAATCAATATTTTCTTTTTTCCCACTAGTAATATTGGTAGATATAGAAGATTGATAATCAGTTATTTTTATGACTTTACTTCTATTTATAGATACAGGATAATTTTCTCTTAGGTCAAGCATCATTTTATTGATTTGATCAGCCCCATCCATCCCTTTTTTTGTAATAGAAACGAGGCCTTCTAAATAGAAACCATACTCGAGATAAATCTCTCCAAGCAAATCAAAAACAGAGAGCCCTTGGTCTTTTGCCCAGGCGCTCATTTCTGCAAGCATCGCACAAGAGGCAACAGCATCTTTGTCACGAACAAAGTCGCTAATCATATAGCCATAACTTTCTTCGCCACCGCCGATGAATTCTTTCTTACCTTCATTCTCTTTAATAATCGCAGCGATATATTTGAATCCGGTTAATGTATTTGGACAATCAACATTGAAGCTTTTTGCAATTTTGTCAAGCAAATCCGTTGTCACAATGGTTTTAATAATCATTTGATTACCATTGAGTTTACCGTTTTCTTTCCACTTCTTGAGGAGGTAATAAATGAGTAGAGAGGCGGCTTGATTTCCATTAATTAACTCAAATTCTCCCTTGCTGTTTTTTGCTGCAATTCCAACCCTATCTGCATCAGGATCTGTAGCCATGACCAAATCAGCATCCAATGCTTCTGCTTGATTCAGTGCCAAGGTCATTGCTTCCTTTTCTTCTGGGTTAGGATATACTACTGTTGGGAAGTTCCCATCTGGATTCGCTTGTGCATCTACGACATGCACATTTGTAAATCCTTTTCTTTTCAAGACTTCTGGAATTAAAGTGATTCCAGTGCCGTGAATGGGAGAGAAGACAATTTTTAAGTCTTTTTGATTTTGAATAGCTTCTGGTGCTAATTCTAGTTTTAAGATTTCATTGATGTATTTATCATCTAATGCTGCACCTATAGCTTCAATATTAGCATCTACCTTATCGAACTTTATATCATTCAGGTTAGCAATTGCCTTGACTTCATCAATTATGTTTTTGTCATGAGGAGGTGTAACCTGGGCGCCATCATCCCAATAGGCCTTATAACCATTGTACTCTTTAGGATTATGTGAAGCCGTAAGTACAACACCACTTTGACAGCCGAGGGCGCGTATGGCGTAAGACAATTCAGGGGTAGGTCTTAGATCTTCGAAAAGGTAAACATGAATATCATTTGCAGAAAAAACTGCCGCAGTAGTTTCAGCAAAAAAGCGACTGTTATTCCGACTATCATGTGCTATCGCTACTTTTAAAGGCGTGTTCGGGAAAGCCTTATGCAAATAATTACTCAGGCCTTGTGTAGCCATCCCAATAGTATATTTGTTTACTCTATTGGATCCAACTCCCATTATGCCTCTCAATCCACCAGTACCAAATTCTAGGTCTTTATAGAATGATTCTATTAAATCCTGTTCAGATAAATTACTAATGGCTGTTTTGCTTGCCTCATCAATATTACTATTGAGCCATGCATTAATTTTGTTTTGAATTATTTGAGCCATTGATACTTTTTTGAACTGATACTAACTAACGAATGCTTACCGATTTGAAATTCTATTTTTATTACTTCAAAGAACGGTTTGTAATTGACTTTGTCAAAATAAATACTTCCTTTTCTTCGGTGCAAGATTAGAGGTGAGGACTGTTTTTCGATTTGAAGCACCACTTCTGCAAACTATTTATTAATCAGAGGTAATCTTTTGATATTTTCACTTGCATGTTTTTAGCTAACTTTCATTCTTTGTGTCAAATAGATTAATGCCATGGATGTCGAGAAGTTAAATGAAGATTTTGTTGCGCTAGCAGAGAAAATTAATGACCTAGATGATCTAGAATATAGTGACGAACGTTACGATGATTTAGAGGAGGAACTTCATGATTTGGAGGATAAATTCCTTGAAGAATTCGGTAAGGAATTGGAGGAAGCAATTGCTTTAGTACATGACGAATTCTGTCCAGACACTGATGTGTTATTACCAATAGCATATTTTGCAAAGAATTACCTCAAGCTGCAGCGAGATAATAAAGGAAGACAGGGATATGATGTGGAATTTGGAGAAGGCGTGCCGGTAGAAGTTGATGATTTCCCTGAACAAGATGTACATTTAGTACTTGTTCCTGGTCCAACGAGACTTTTGGTAACAGTGGGAGATTCAGCCAAGCAGATTGCATGGAAGGCCAAATAGACTACTTTAACACAAGAAATTAAAAAGCTCCTTTTAGGAGCTTTTTTTATTCTTAAAAATCTTGTTGATCCTACACTATTTCTTAATTATACTTGCCTAACTAAAATCACAACCCATGACTCGTCTGAAAATATTACTCATCGCCACATTCATTAGTGCTCCAGTTTTTGCGCAACTGGATAGAACAGAAAAAAAACTTGCCAAATATGTTGATGATCACAATGATGAGGCGATTACACTGCTCAAGGATGTGATAAACATCAATAGTGGTTCAATGAATTTTGACGGTGTTCGCAAGGTAGGCGAGGTGTTTATGGCGAAATTCCGTGCGTTAGGAATGGAAGTTGAATGGATGGATGGAAAAGCTTTCAATAGGGCAGGACATCTCGTAGCGAGAATTGAGGGAGGAAAAGGCAAAAAAATAATGATGATTGGTCATTTAGATACGGTATTTGAGCCAGATAGTCCGAATCAAGAATGGAGGCAAATTGATGAGAACATCGTAAAAGGTCCTGGTATTGCTGATATGAAAGGTGGTGATGTGATTATACTTCAATCGCTTTCTGCATTGCATGCTGCTGGTTTATTGAAAGACATGAATATCACCGTAGTCATGACGGGTGATGAAGAGTTAAGTGGAAGGCCTCTTGACCTTTCCAAAAAAGCATTGGTAGACGCAGCAGAATGGGCAGACATTGCATTGGGCTTTGAGAATGGTGATGGTGACCCAACTACTGCCATTGTTGCTCGAAGAAGTTCTTCCGGCTGGAAATTAGAAGTGACTGGGAATGCAGCTCATTCGTCTCAAATCTTTAAGCCAAGTGTTGGTGCAGGAGCCATCTATGAGACATCACGAATTCTTCATCAGTTTTATGAGCAGCTCTCCAACGAAGAGTATTTGACTTTTAACCCCGGAGTAATTGTAGGTGGGACAACTGTTGGATATGATGATGGTAAAAATGCAGGTACAGCTTTTGGTAAAAGCAATGTAGTGTCAAAAGATGTAACAGTTACTGGTGATATCAGGTGTATATCACCAGAGCAGTTGGCTAAAACCCAAGCTGCTATGAAGGCCATTGTTGCCAAAAACTTGCCTCAAACAGGTGCAAAGATCACCTTTGGAGATGGTTATCCTCCATTTGCACCATCAGAGGGCAACTATGATTTACTCAGTCAGTTTAGCAAGGTGAGTCAAGATTTAGGCTTTGGAGAAGTTAACCCTGTCAACCCAAGTAATGCTGGAGCAGCTGATATTTCCTTTACTTCAGGATTAGTAGAAATGGGAATTGATGGCATGGGCATGGGTGGAGCAGATGACCACACCATCAATGAAACAGGAGACTTACGCACCTTGCCAATGCAATCAAAGCGAGCTGCAGTCTTGATGTACCGAATTCTTAAGGGACTTCCTTTAGGACAAGGAAAATAGCTTAAGAGGCCATCGCTGTTACCCTACCAATCAGTACAATCAAAGAGGAACTGATTTAGAAAGGCTGATATATTTAAGATTCTCAGAGTCTCCGGTGGATGACTCTGAGGGGAGGGTAAGCAGCTTTGTGCGCTACTCTTTTTTTATTCTGACAAAGGAAGCATCTAAACTTGGCAGTCTAAAAAGGAAGAGGGACTAATACCCCTCTTCATGAACTTTTACGGCTCTCCCTGAAGGATCATTCATATTTTGGAATGATTCATCCCAAGCCAAGGCCTCGGGCGTACTACAGGCTACTGATGGTACCGAAGGCACACATAGTGCTGCTGTATCTGAAGGAAAGTGCTCTGCAAATATAGATCGATAGAAAAACTCTTCCTTGCTCGTAGGAGTCTGGATTGGAAACTTGAATTTCGCATTTGAAAGTTGAGTATCTGTTACTTCCTCATTGACGACTGCCTTCAAAGTGTCAATCCAGCTGTAACCTACACCATCAGAAAATTGCTCTTTTTGTCTCCAGGCAATGCTTTCTGGCAAATGCTCCTCGAATGCCTTTCTCAATACCCATTTTTCCATTCTCTCCTCAGTAATCATTTTGTCCTGTGGATTAATCCGCATGGCTACGTCCATGAATTCTTTGTCAAGAAATGGCACACGGCCTTCAATGCCCCATGCTGCCAATGACTTATTCGCACGTAAACAATCATACATGTGCAATTTGTTGAGTTTTCGGACTGTTTCTTCATGAAACTCCTTGTCATTAGGTGCTTTATGGAAATAGAGGTAACCACCGAATAGCTCATCGGAACCTTCACCAGACAATACCATTTTAATACCCATTGCTTTTACAGCACGGGCCATTAAATACATAGGAGTGGAGGCCCTGACAGTCGTAACGTCATACGTTTCTAATTGGTAAATGACATCTCTGATAGCATCCAATCCTTCTTGTATAGTGAAAAGAATCTCATGGTGTACCGTGCCAATGTGATCGGCAGCTTTTCTCGCTGCTATCAAGTCAGGAGAACCTGCAAGGCCAACAGCAAAGGAATGCAATTGCGGCCACCAGGCTTCTGATTTTTCATCGTTCTCAATACGGTTTTTGGCATGCAGCTTGGCTAGGGCAGAAGTGACAGAAGAATCTAAGCCACCTGAAAGCAATACGCCGTAAGGTACATCAGACATCAATTGACGCTGAACGGCGGCTTCTAATGCCTCTTGAAGCGCATCGATGTTCGTTTCATTTTCTTTGACAGCATCATAATCAACCCATTCTCTATTGTACCATTTTACGGGTTCATTAGATTCGCTTGTTAAATAATGGCCAGGAGGGAAGAGCTCTATTTTTGTGCATACGCCTTCTAATGCTTTAAGCTCAGAAGCCACATAAAATGTGCCATTGGGATCCCATCCAATATACAATGGAATGATACCCATATGGTCTCTCGCGATGAGGTAACTGTTGTTTTCTGAATCGTATAAGGCAAAGCCAAAGATGCCGTTTAGGTCGTCTAAGAAGTCAACGCCCTTTTCTTTGTAAAGCGCAAGGATTACTTCGCAATCTGAAGCGGTATTGAAATTATAATTATTGGTAAGGTTGCTCTTGATTTCTCTATGATTATAAATCTCTCCATTGGCAGCAAGAATTAGGTTCTTATCATCACTAAATAGAGGTTGCTTACCAGATGTAGGGTCTACAATGGCAAGGCGTTCATGAGTCAAAATAGCATTTTCTTCAACGTGGATTCCGCTCCAGTCCGGACCACGGTGACGAAGACGCTTAGACATCTCAAGTAGTTGAGGCCTAAGCGATTTAGCCGTTTGCTTCAATTCAAAGGCGCAAACTATACCGCACATAATCTTAATTCGTTTTTTGGTTTAAAATATTTGAAGCGCAAAGGAATTCAAAAAACCTTAGAAAGAAGCATATGAGGGGATAATATTAGGTCATATGTGAATATTTAATTGAAACAGGGTAATCTGAGCAGTTTAAGACTAATTATTAGACATTTCTTCATCAGGCGCAAAAACGATTTTTTCAATCTTGTTTTCTACAGGTTGAAGGGATGCAAGGTAAAGATAAAGTGCTTTCAGTTCCACATCTTCCATTCTAGAGAAAGAGCCCCAAGGCATTGGTGATTTTTCGATCAGCCGACCATTCCTGAACCGTTGAATAAATACCGCCTCTGTCCACTGCGCCATGATTCCAGAACCTTGGTCCGGAGTAAGGTTAGGCGTCATAAAACTATATCCCCCTGAAAATTCATCAGGAGGCATAATCATTCCACCAGCAAAGTCTGGCCCTGTGAATTTCCCAGTTTTTAAATCTCGTTCAGTATGGCAACCCACACAATTCGCTACACTATAAGCAAGGTATTTACCATAAGGAATAGAAGCTTCTTTTTCTATGCTTGACATTGCTTTTTCGGTAGGGCCTATTGGTTTGATCATTCCAGTAGCCAGAACCATTTTACCTAGGAAAGTGTATTCTGAAGGTGCAATAAGATTTTTAACAGGCTCTTGTGACCTTAAAAATGAAATCAATGCCGTTACATCTTCATCGGTCATGTTTTGAAATGGCATAAACGGGAAAATAGGTCGACCATCGTGACCAATAGAATGTCGCATTACGCGCGCAATTTCACCATCAGTCAGGTTACCAATACCGGTTTCCTTGTCAGGAGTTAAGTTTCTTGCTCTGAAAGTTCCAGGAGGAATTGGCAATGTCCAACCGCCAGACAGTGGAATTTGTTCACCGTTTTCCACTGCTTCCATTTTATCCATTGGAACATGGCAGGTTGCGCAATGTGCTGGGCCGTAAGCCAGGTATTTGCCCCGAGCAATCAAAGTTGAATCTGTGGAAGCTTTAATTTCGGGATAGGCTGCTTCAAATGTTTTATTCCATGTTGCAAATATGAAGAGCACAAAACCACCTGCAAGCAAGATGATTATTAAACCAAATACCTTAAGATATTTAAATAGTTTTTTCATGATTTCGGTCGAATTAGTTTGATTTTCAAACATAAGATATTGAAAATCAGCGACATTGATTTTAATTCAATGTCTCAACGGGATGATACTGATCAGAAGAACTATTGCTATGTGTCTTTTTTTCCTTGTCAAAAGACAGCGAAAAGGTTAGTCATTCAATTGAAAGTCGATGGTAGAAACCACCCTTACAATTTTAACTTGAGGTGTGTTTTGATCCCTGTCATTGATGGTAAAAAGGCCTTGCCGCGCCATCCTGATCTCACCGACTTTAGAATCGGAATCACGCGCAAATTTTTCAGCAACCTCTCTGGCATTTTTAGTGGCCTCCCCAACCATTGAAGGTTTAAGGTCATTCAGTCCAGTAAATATGTATTCAATAGGCCTCCATGTATTCTTAGACCCGAGTAAAATCCCTTTCGACATCAGATTAAGCGATTCAGCAAGTGCTTTTGAAGCTTATTGATATCATTTGTTCTCACTGTAAACTCAGATTTGGCCAAGTACCTGAATGCACTGTTCCTAGAATTTGAATTATACGGATCAGCACGTACATCACTGATGTTCGTGCTGCCTTTAGTCAGCTCGTTTGCTTCAAAACCTTGCGCAATAAAAAAATTGTAAACCTCGTTATTTTGCTTGTCTATATTGATTTTTAGCGCGCTGAGGTCATTAGCAGTGAGGGTAATGTTTATCGGCCAAACCGTTAAGTCAGCATTGACTTCACGTTCTGAAAGCCCTTTTACTTGGACAAACCTGTCGTACTTTTTGCCTGTTTTATGCATGTTGCCTACAAAAAATCCTGCAAGGACAATTGAAGCACAGATTATAGAGGTTTTTATCCAGTCGATTTTCATGATTTATTAATTTTCAGTAGATGTAATACAGTTGTTAAACGCTTACAAAACAGTGTTTATTCTTCATTTAATTTTTAGTAGTACCTGCCAATCTATGTTATTTCCAATTATAGCTTCTCATTTTGGATCCTGATTTAGAAAGGCTGAAGTATTTTGGAAGCTCAATATCACCAATATACTAAGATTGGTCTTACAACTTCCAGAAGGGTGCTGTTTACTCTAGGCATTGTTGGTATTCATTATTATTAATTCGTAGCACAATTTAATGTGCTCTTGAATCGCTCATTCAAGCGCATCTTATTGTAATTCGACTATAACTTCATTTTTGCGATTAAAAACTTCGTAAGGTGCATTATAACCGAAAAAGTAAAACCTGTTAGAATAAATTATTCCTTCAGCATCTAGCGCAGCGGTTAGTTGCTGTTTAAACTTTTCTATTTTTTCATCATTAGCCCAACCGTTAAACGTTATTGCAGCAACAGTTTTTGCAGGCTCTTCCTTAAACTCTATCATTGACTGATCAGGTTTAGGAAGCATTTCTTTTCTTTTGCTGTTTTCTTGTGACGAAGCTTTCACTGGTGTCCGAAGCCTCTGGCGAAGGACTCAGCGAAGGAACACGAGGGAAGTATTTAATGGTGTTGAAATAACATACGGCATCAGAAGGACGTCATGCTGAACTTGTTTCAGTATCTGTGGAGACCCTGAAGTGAGCCTGCCTGCCGGTAAAGGCAGGTTCAGGGTGACGATCTAATTATAAACCGTGCAATTCCCGTAAAAAGTCAGTTTCATTTTTTCTTGATAGAACGCAAATAGAACTTCTCTACTTTTTCACGGGCCCAAGGCATGGTTCTTAAAAATTTAAGACTGGATTTAAAAGTAGGATTACTCTTGAAACAGTTGAGGTTAAGTTTTTCTCCTAATTCGGGATATCCATGCTTGTCCACTAAGTATTCTAGAATGTCTTTCAATTTGATCCCGTGCAATGGATTTTCTGGTTGCTCCTCGAGTTTTGGAGTTCTACGGGTAAATTCAATTTCTTTCAAGTACCGAAGGTAATAATCTTTGTATTTACTTGATCTATTTTAGCTAACTTTCGATCATGTCTAATAAGTATACCGTGGCTGTAGTTCAAGCTGCACCTGTTTTGTTTGATGTTGAAAACAGCCTTAAAAAAGCAGCTAAATTGGTTGATGAAGCTGCTCAAAAAGGGAGCAAATTAATTCTCTTTCCAGAAGCTTTTATCTCCGCATATCCCAGAGGCTTGAGCTTCGGAACTGTGGTAGGAAGTAGGTCTGAAGAAGGTAGGGATACTTGGTTGCATTATTGGAATTCCTCAATCGAAGAACATGGCCCAGAATCAGAAAAATTAGGAGCAATGGCAAAATCTGCCAGTGCTTTTCTAGTGATGGGCGTCATAGAGAAAGATGAGACTTCAGCCACATTGTATTGCTCGATGTTCTATTATGGACCCGATGGTAAATACCTTGGTAAACACCGTAAATTGAAGCCTACGGCAGCAGAAAGATTGATTTGGGGTGAGGGAGACGGGAGTACATTGTCCTCTTTTGATACAGTCCTTGGAAAAATAGGCGGACTTATTTGTTGGGAAAACTACATGCCGCAGGCGAGGATGTCCATGTACAACAAGGGAGTGCAAGTCTATTTGGCTCCTACAGCCGATAGTCGTGACCAATGGCAGCATACCATGATTCACACCTCATTAGAAGGAAGGTGTTATGTACTAGGTTGTAATCAATTTGTCACAAAAGACATGTATCCTAATGACCTTCCTGGAATAGAAGACCTAGAAAAACAGCCAGATATTATGTGTCGAGGAGGTTCAGTGATTGTTTCTCCATTGGGTGAAGTTTTAGCTGGCCCTCTTTGGAATGAAGAAGGCATTTTAACCGCTGAAATCAGTATTGATGAGGTTGTTAAAAGTAAGCTTGATTTTGACGTAATTGGGCATTATTCTCGTAACGATATTTTTACAATGTCTGTGAAAGACCAAATAGAAATAAAGAAGATATGAGTTTCGATCAGTTCTCGTAACTCACAACTCGTGACTCGCAACTTAATCACTATGAAATACAAAAGTCTATTAACCATATTAGCCCTGATCATAGGTATCAGCTCTGCAACTGCTCAAAATGATTATTTCTTTAAGCAAGGAGAACGATTCGATGCTAACATTCCAACTCCTGAAGAGTTTTTGGGTTATCAAATTGGCACTTTGCATACTAGGCATGATGCCATCGTAGCCTATATGTTCAAATTGGCTGAATTATCTGATCGCGTATCAATTGAGGTGATAGGAGAAACCTATGAACATAGAAAGCAATTAGTATTGACGATTACTTCGCCGGAGAATCATTCAAACCTTGAGTCCATTCGCCAAAAGCATTTGCAATTGGTTGATCCCGATGTAAAGGTGACTGATTTTACAGGAATGAAGTCGATGGTGTTACTTGGCTACAATGTCCATGGTAATGAGCCATCGAGTAGTGAAGCGGCCTTGTTAACGGCTTATTACTATACTGCTGGACAATCTGCAGAAGTG
>Ga0209223_10001374_pt1 | contig 26731 bp, 18 predicted proteins | sample COG_06_FD_184750 | JGI IMG/M metagenome (GOLD analysis project Ga0209223, IMG submission 184750) | Pelagic Microbial community sample from North Sea - COGITO 998_met_06 (SPAdes) (version 2) | ecosystem: Environmental > Aquatic > Marine > Neritic zone/Coastal water | place: Helgoland, sampling...
CAAAACTATCTCTTCCTTTTGTTTACTGTTCAAAATTGGATATCCTCTTGGCATAATATGCTCCTTTTAATTTATGTTAAAATAACGATAAATTAGGAGGTATAGAAAGTCTAGGTTATTGGATACCTGTCAAGCAGTTTGTGAAATTGGTTGATTTGATTCTAATGCTAATTTTGCAGATGAAGCTCTAAATTCAGCAGAATAGTTATTTTTTTGTTGCTTGGACATTGGTTTGATTATTTATTGTTAAAATACGAATCTTAACTGTCCGAAATATCGTAGCCACATCAGTTTCCACATTTCATAATAATCAACATAGCCTGCTTTGAACGGCAATTCAGGATCAGTCTCGCTGCTTAAAATATTGGAATCATATCCTATCAAACTGATAGCAATTTTAAAAGTGGAGCAGGGCGTGTGCCTAGCTTTGCAATCACCATTTTGTTCGATTGTTTTGCCATTTTCTGTTGCCAAGAAGCAATTAGCATTAGCCAAAGCAGGCTTTGAAACTAATAACATAATAAGAAATAAGATATTTTTCGATATAATTTTTCTCCTTTATTGAAAAAATACACTTAACTAGTCGAGAAATAATATGCTAACTATTGGCAAGATAGGCATTCTTCATATTCAATAGGCTCTTGATTTGTTTCTTTCATTATAATATTATCTATCTGTGATTTATGAGATACTTTATCAGCTCTTTGAACTGATGTTGAGCGACAGTAATAAAGACTTTTAACACCTTTTTGCCAAGCTCTAAAATGAATTTCATGTAGATCTTTCTTTGAAGCATCTCCCGGAAGGAAAACATTAATACTTTGCGCCTGACAAATATATTCTTGCCTTTCTCCAGCTAAATCAACAACCCATCTTTGATCAATCTCTGGAGCTGTTTTAAATACCAACTTCTCATGATCATCTAAAAAGTCTAAATGTTGCACTGACCCTTCATTGGTTGTGATGGAAGACCAAACGTCATCGGTATTTCGCCCTTTTTCTTCTAACAGTTTAACAAGATTTTTATTTCTAACGCTAAAAGATCCTGTTAATGTTTTTTGCGTAAATGAGTTAGCAGCAAAAGGCTCAACCCCAGGAGATGAATTTCCGGCAATAATTGAAATAGAGGCCGTTGGAGCAATTGCCATCTTATTAGAGAATCTTTCTTCAACATTTTGCTCTTTAGCATCAAGGCACGCACCTCTTTCTTTAGCTAAATCTTTTGATGACTTATCGACACCTTTTTTAATGTGCTGAAATATTTTCTTATTCCACACCTTGCTCATAGCAGACTCGATTGGCACATTTTTACTTTGTAAGAATGAGTGAAAACCCATAACACCAAGACCGACACTTCTTTCTCTAGCCGCTGAGTATTTAGCTTTGCTCATGCTATCGGGTGCTTTATCAATAAAATCTTGCAAGACATTATCCAAAAAACGCATAATATCCTCTATAATTAAATCATTATCTTTCCATTCTTCATAATATTCTAGATTTAGCGAAGATAGGCAGCAAACTGCCGTCCTGTCGTTACCTAAATGATCAATACCGGTTGGTAAAGTAATCTCACTGCAAAGATTTGATGTTTTTACATAAAGATTTTGCGCCTTATGATGTTCGGGTATAGATCTGTTAACGCTATCAATAAATAGCATATAAGGCTCACCAGTTTCAACCCTTGCCGTCAGTAGTTTAATCCAAAGAGATCTTGCGTCAACCTTTTCAACAGCCTGATTACTATGAGAGCTTTTTAAAGAGAACTCCTTGCCATCTTTAACCGCCTTCATAAACTCATCAGTTATAACGACTCCGTGATGCAAGTTTAATGAGCGACGATTTGGATCTCCTCCCGTAGGGCGTCGTAAATCAATAAACTCTTCAATCTCAGGGTGATGTATTGGCAAATAAACAGCGGCAGATCCCCTTCTTAAGCTGCCTTGCGATATGGCTAAAGTCTGTGAGTCCATTACTTTTATAAATGGAATTATTCCAGAAGTTTTACCATTTCCCCTTACGGTTTCACCAATTGAACGCAAATTACCCCAATAACTACCTATACCTCCGCCCTTTGAAGCTAACCAAACATTTTCGTTCCACAACTCAACTATTCCCTGCAAAGAATCTGAAGATTCATTTAAAAAACACGAGATCGGCAATCCTCTATTAGTACCGCCATTGCTTAGAATTGGGGTCGCTGGCATGAACCACAGATTTGATATATAGCCGTAAATTCTATCAGCATGATCCTGATCATCGCCGTAATAGCTAGAAACGCGAGCAAAAATATCTTGATAAGACTCGTCTGGCATTAAATATCTATCCTTAAGAACAGCTTTGCCAAAATCGCTGAGTCTGGCATCTTTTTTATTATCAACACTTACTTTAATTGCGCTTTTACTTTTATTTGCAATTCTTGAATTATCTATTTTATTCGTCATATATCTATTGAATTAAAGTTTGGCCAATATGCCAAATTAATCTTTTAAAAATTTTAAAAAAATCAATCTTGAAACAAATTATTGCATGCTTGACGCAAGCCTACTTATAACATAAATTGCCAATTATGCGAACCTCTGATATATTGCGCATAATTAAGAAAATCAATATATAGTATTAATTTTGATTAAAAAAACACTATATATTGTGTTTTGTGTTTTTTACTAGGTGATAAATTAAATGTCTATATCCTTTTTAAGAAAAGTTTTTGCATATTCTTTCGACAAGAAGGTGGGCATCTTTTTTAGTTTTTTTAGCCATATATTTTCCTAGACTAACAGCATCTTCTAAGTTTGCTGCACATGATTTAGATAGCTCAAAAAGCTCCCCACCATCATGATCTAAAAGAATGGTTTTTAGATTAAGTTGGCGTTGAGAATTTATTTGACCATATGTTGCAACTGGCGTAAAGCAAGAAGCTCCAAGCTCCTCAAGAAAAGATCTTTCGGCTCTGATACATATTTCTGTTTCATCATGATTAGCATTGCGAAATATTTGAGAAATATTACTATCCCCACTTCTAATTTGAATAGCTAATGATCCTTGTCCGCCAGCTGGTAAAAAGCTATCAGTTGAGATAATTTCTTTAACATTAGCTACCTTATCAACTCTTTTTAGTCCGCAATATGATAATATTGATCCATCAACATTATTTAGCTTTTCTAGTCTTGTTGCAATATTGCCACGAAAATCTATTATTTTTAAATCAGGCCTAATCTTAAGAAGAATTGCTTTTCGTCTTGGAGATGAAGTTCCTATAGTTGACCCTGCTGGCAAAGAGTCAATTGACTTATAATTACTAGATATAAAACAATCTCTAGCATCATGTCTTTTTGTAAAAGAAATTATCGTAGTTTTGGGATTAACAAAAGGAGGTACATCTTTTGCTGAATGAATTGCAACATCTATTTTATTTTGCGCAAGATCATCTTCTATTTCCTTGATAAAAAGGGCTTTGCCACCAACATCAAAAAGGTTTCTATCTTGTATTTTATCACCAGATGTTAAAATGGGGTAAACTTCGAATAATATATTTGGATAAGTGCGCTTTAGAATGTTATTAACTTCCTTTACTTGAGCTAGAGCAAGCTGACTTTTTCTGGTTCCAACCCTTATTTTAAGCACCTTGAGAGAATTAATTTATTCTATGTTTAAAAAAATATTTTTAATTATTTTTTGATAAAATTGTAAAGAATATATAGTCATATTTTAAAAAATTTTATCGAGTAAATAGTTAAAAAATAATTTAAATTTACAGGTAGAAATATCTGAGCAATGTCAAGGTGTATAAAGATTGATAAAGCTCAGAAATTTATAGGAAAAATGACAAGATCAATAATTATTACTATCCTTGTCTAGCTTTAAAGCGAGGATTGGTTTTATTTATAACATATAAACGACCCTTTCTTCGAACTATCTTGCAGCCCTTATCTCTTTTTCTAGCAGACTTTAGTGAGTTATAAATTTTCATCTATCTATGAGTTAAATATTAAACATGAGTTAAAGCTATAGCAGCTTTTAAAAAAGTCAATGAGTGCAATTAAGATAATGTAAAATCAAATTTAAAATTATATACAATCATCGTGTTAGAAAAAACTATCTATCAACTTCTCCAAAAACAATATCTTGAGTTGATATGATGGTTACAACATCAGCCAGCATATGGCCTTTTGACATCGGCTCCAAAGCTTGTAAGTGAGCAAATCCAGGTGCTCTAATGCGACAACGATGGGGCTTACTAGAGCCATCAGAAATTATATAAACACCAAACTCTCCTTTTGGAGCCTCAACGCAACCATAAACTTCGCCAGCTGGAACTTTATATCCTTCTGTATAAAGCTTAAAATGATTAATTAGACTTTCCATTGAGTTTTTCATTTCGGATCTCTTCGGTGGCTTAATTCTAGGATCGTCTGTTACAACTGGACCTTCCGGCATATTATCAATGCATTGCCTAATAATTTTAACAGATTGGCGCATTTCCTCAACTCTAATTAAGTATCGATCATAAGAGTCACCATTTTTCCCCACAGGGATGTCAAAATCTAATTCATCATAAATTTCATATGGTTGATTTTTTCTTAAATCCCATGCTATGCCTGAGCCACGAATCATTGGACCAGAAAAGCCCCAGCTCAAAGCTTGTTTCTTGCTAACGATTCCTACATCAACCAATCTTTGTTTAAAGATCCTATTGTTTGTTAACAGGCTTTCCATGTCATCAATTTTAGCAGGAAAATCCTCAATAAAGTCAAATATTTCCGTAAGTAAATCTTTTGGCAAATCTTGATGAACTCCACCAGGCCTAATATATGCGGCGTGCATTCTAGATCCAGACACTTTTTCATAAAAAAGCATCATTTTCTCTCTTTCTTCAAACATCCAAAGTAGGGGAGTCATGGCGCCAACATCAAGAGCTTGAGTTGTGATGGCCATGATATGATTGAGAATTCTAGTTATCTCAGAAAATAAAACACGAATATATTGAGCGCGCTTTGGTATCTTGCACTCAAGTAATTTCTCAACAGTCAAAGCAAAAGCATGCTCTTGGCACATTGGCGAAACATAATCAAGGCGATCAAAATAAGGAACGGCTTGAAGGTAGGTTTTATGCTCTATTAATTTTTCAGTGCCGCGATGAAGCAATCCAATGTGAGGATCCGCTTTAACAATAACTTCTCCGTCCATTTCTAAAACTAAGCGCAAAACCCCATGCGCAGCAGGATGCTGTGGGCCAAAATTTATGGTAAGATTTTTTTTATCTTTTGAATTTTCTTGCACTTCCAACATTTATAATAGGGTTTTCTTAAGAATTGATAAAAAATTTTAAGATAGGCTTTAGCTTGGTGATTGATATTTTATGGTCAAGATAGTTTATAAAATATAAACTTTAAAAAGCACCAAAAATAAAGTCCTTAATTTTATAAGAATAAATATTATTGCAATCAATAATATATAAAATTTTATCTTTCAAGGTAGCCTCCAAAAAGCCAAACTATATTTATAATTATTTAATTCAATTCCCATATTTAATGCTGCATTAAAGCATGGGAATTGGTATAGCTCTTCAGGGATATCGCAATAGAAAGTTTACAAACATTAATCAGTTGCGATAAATTATTTTACTATAATTTTACCAATAGCAGTTTTTGGACTCTTTGCGCTATAGAATTTATAAATACCTTTTTTCATTGGCTTTATAGTTACCGTAGCTCTCTTTTTAGACTTAATAATGCGATCGGCTTTTCTAATTAATTTAGCTTTTTGTAAATCATCGCTCTTAAATTGCTCTGAATTAGCACCTTTATTTGTGATTAATAATTTAATTTTTTTATTAGCAGGAGCATTTATTGTGCTTGGAGTAAATTTGCCATTTTCTATTCTGATTGAATATTTTGTGACATCTTTATCTTTTGCATGACTAATATTAGTTGCTCCAATTACCAATAATAATATTGTGAATGATGTTTTGATGTAGTTTTTCATTATTTAATTTTTTTGAGTTAATAAAAATATAGCTTTTGACAATTTTTATAAAATTTTAATTGCGTGATGAGCTAAATATTTTTCCCAATTCCCTAATGTGAGAAATTGGAGAAAAATTTAGGTTAGGCAGTGATTTTTTAATATTTGCCCAGTTTTTATTTTTAGTGTTAGCGAAGGGAATTAAGCAATTTTTAAAGCCTAATTTGTCAGCTTCTTTTAATCTGGCTTCTAAATTGCCAACCATTCTAATTTCGCCAGTTAATCCAATTTCGCCAATTGCAATTGTAGATTTACCTAAAGGTCGATCTCGTGCAGCTGATATCAAGGCACAAGCCACAGCTAAATCAATTGCTGTTTCTTCTATTTTTAATCCGCCAACAATATTTAGATAAACTTCTTTATCAAACAAGGCTAAGCCAAAACGACTATTTAAAACGGCTATTATCATGGCTAAACGATTGGTATCCCAGCCAACTACAGCTCTTCTTGGTGACGGCATATAGGAGGGAGAGATTAAAGCTTGCACCTCAGCTAAGATGGGTCTTGTGCCTTCAATTCCTGCAAATATTGTGCATCCACTGGTGTCTGTTTCGTAAGAATTAAGAAATAGCTCGCTTGGGTTTAATACTTCCGACAAACCAAATTCATTCATTTCAAATACGCCAATTTCATTAGCTGGGCCAAAGCGATTTTTGATTGCACGCAAAATCCTAAAATGTAGATCCTTTTCTCCCTCAAAATAAAGCACCGTATCAACCATATGCTCTAAAACCTTGGGGCCGGCAATTTGGCCATCCTTAGTAACATGGCTGACTATTAATAGAGTTATGTTATTTTTTTTAGCAAAAATTGTCAATTCGCCAGCTGCAGCTCTAACCTGTGAAACTGTTCCTGGCGCTGAAGATAGTTCATTCAAAAACATAGTTTGAATTGAATCTATAATCATTATAGTAGGTCTTGTATCAGATTTAATAGAAGAAATTATATCGCTAACATTTGTTGTTGCAGCTATTTCTATTTTAGACTCTTTTACATTCATTCTTCTAGCTCTAAGACTAACTTGATCAATTGATTCCTCGCCAGATATGTAAATAACCCTGTTATTATTTTCTGATAATTTGCTAGCAGTTTGCAAAAGTAGGGTGGACTTGCCAATGCCTGGATTGCCACCGACCAAAATAACTGATCCACTTACAAGTCCTCCACCTAAAACACGATCAAGCTCAATTATTGAAGTATTAATTCTTTGAAAATCGGTGATGTTTTGACTAAGACTCGTAAATTGTATCTTGTTTGATGATTTTTTTGATTTTTCTTCTAAAGATACCCTGGAAAAATGTGAACTTGCGCCACCTTCACTAAACTCTTCTACCAGACTATTCCATTCGCCACAATCATTACACTTACCAGACCATTTAAAATGAATAGCGCCACATGATTGACAAGAATAAGCTGTTTTTTTAGACATTATGGTTTTAATCGTGGTTACGAGATATTGGCAATGTTTTTATAAAAAAACAAAATTAATAATTAAAATCAATAACAAATGTCATCAAGAGCATCACTAGAAAAAATTAAAGAATTTTTAATAAAAGAAAAAATTGATTATTTTATTCAGCCAAATTGTGATGAATTTTTTAGTGAATATTTTCCAGATTATGCCAAAAGATTAGAGTTTGTAACTGGTTTTACCGGTTCAAATTGCATTGTTATTTTTGGTCAAGAAAAATCATATTTCTTTACAGATGGTAGATATATTTTACAGGCTTTATCGCAATTAAATTCAGATGAATTTGAAATAATAAATTTATCACAAAAATCTTGCTTAGAATGGATTAATAAAGAGCTAAAAAATCAACAAAAAATAAGCTTTGATAGTAGATTATTTTCAATAAATTTTGTTAAAGAATTACAAAAAATTGCCGATAATAATTCTTTAAAAATTTTGGCGCTAGAAAAAAATCCTATTGATAATTTTTGGATAAATCAGCCAAAAAAACCCGATTCTGAGATTTATTTTTGTTGTGACAGCATTACTGGCGCTGATTCAATCGCCAAAAGAGCTAATATTTGTCAATATCTTACGTCAGATGCAATAATAATAACAAGGCCAGAAAATATATGCTGGCTTCTTAATATCAGGGCAAGCGATGTTGCTTTTAGCCCAATTTTGCTTGCTTATGGTATTTTATATAAGGATGGCCAATTTGACTTGTTTTTAGATAAAAAAAGATTTTCCAGCAAAGATTTAAGGGGTTTAAAAAATGTTAATATTGTTGATGAAGCTTGTTTATCAAAACAAATTATCAAAATTAGTAACGAACAAAAAACAATAGAAATATATTTTTCTTCAACCAATTATTGGCTTTATAATCTTCTTAATAAGCATGGCGTTAAATTTAGTAATAAAGTTGATCCAATATCATTAATAAAATCGATTAAAAACCATAACGAAATCACGGGATCAATAAAATCTCACGAAGTTGATGGGCTGGCCTTGACAAGATTTTTATGTTGGTTTGATGAAAAGATAGCCAATAATGAAGAAATTGACGAATTAAGCGCTGCAAAAAAATTGCTAGAATTGAGGCAAAAACATAATGATTTTATTTATCCTAGCTTCGCAACCATTTCATCATTTGCTAGTAATGGAGCCATAATTCACTATCAGCCAAATTACAAAACTAACAAGGAGATTAAGGGAGATTCTTTATATCTAGTTGATTCTGGTGGACAATATCATGGCAATGAAGCATTTGGAACCACCGATGTTACGCGCACTATATTAGTGGGAAAAGCTAGTGATGATATGGTGCAAAATTTTACTAGAGTTTTAAAGGGTCACATTGCATTAGCTCGAGCTAAATTTCCCAAAGGAACCAACGGTTCGCAGCTTGATGTTTTGGCAAGATTTCACCTATGGCAAGCACAGCTAAACTACGATCACGGCACGGGGCATGGGGTAGGGAGCTTTTTGTCAGTTCATGAAGGGCCTTGCGGCATTAGCAAAAACTATAATCAAGAATTGCTACCTGGAATGATAATTTCCAATGAGCCTGGTTATTATAAAGCCAATCAATATGGTATAAGGATTGAAAATCTAATGTTAGTTAAAGAAATTTCTGATGATTTTCTGGGATTTGAAACTCTAACTCTAGCCCCAATAGACAGTAGGTTGATAGATTTTGCAATGCTAACTTATCCAGAAAAGAAGTGGCTCAAACAATATCATAAAAAAATATACGATCTTTTTAAAAAAGATTTAAATCAAAATGAAATAGACTGGCTTGAAAAATTTTTAACTAATTAATGTCATACTAATACCATTTTTAGATAAAATTTTATTCTTTAAAATGCCTTTCCTAAAAGTAGAGTCAAAAATGATACTAGATTTCGACTTGGTATAAGGTCGGTGATAATTATTTATTTATAAAAAAAACAATCTAGCATCATTTTTTAATCTTTAAAAGACTTTTATGCAGGTGAAAGTTTGATTTTTTAAGTCAATCAATACGAAGCTCTATTTTAACTAAGATAGTGATTAATATAAGTTTATACCAATAAAAAATTAATATAAGTTTATACCAATAAAAAACTACCTATAAAATATCAAAAAATATGCTCAGTAAAAAAAATAGTTCTAAAAGTGAGTTAGCTAGCGGCGCTAAAATTATTATTAAGGCCTTAATAAATGAAGGGGTAACTAACATTTTTGGCTATCCTGGTGGCGCTATATTACCATTTTATGATGAACTTTATCAGCAGGATAAGATTAGACATATTCTAAGTCGGCACGAGCAGGGTGCAGCGCATGCTGCAGAAGGCTACGCTAGATCAAGCGGTAAAGTTGGTGTTATTACAGTAACATCTGGTCCAGGAGCTACAAATGCTATCACAGGATTGACCGATGCTTACATGGATTCGATTCCTTTAGTTTGCATTTCGGGTCAAGTTGCCACTTCGATAATAGGTACGGATGGTTTTCAAGAGGCTGATGTAACTGGATTAACGCGCTCGTGCACTAAATATAATTATCTTGTTAAAGATGTGAATGATTTGGGGTATATAATTCACGAAGCCTTTCATATTGCTAGAACTGGTCGACCAGGTCCAGTTTTAATTGATGTACCAAAAGATATACAAAATGCTTTAGGAGATTATGGTGGAAAAATTTTGATAGATCGTCCTTCCTATCAAATTCCACAAAGCTCACAAAAAGTTGATAAAAATTCAATAAAATCAGCAGTAGATTTAATTTTGCAGGCAAAAAAGCCAATTTTTTACACAGGAGGAGGGGTCATTAATTCCGGTGATAAAGCGTGTAAATTGTTGCAAGATCTTGTAAATCTACTAAACTATCCAATTACCTCAACTTTGATGGGATTGGGAGCATACCCCTCATCGAATAAGCGATTCATTGGTATGCTTGGCATGCATGGTACTTATGAGGCTAATATGGCAATGTATGATTGTGATGTTATGATCAATATTGGTGCTAGATTTGATGATCGAGTTACAGGTAAGGTTAGCGGCTTTTCGCCGAATTCAAAAAAGATTCATATCGATATCGATGATTGCTCAATTGATAAAATAATAGCAGTTGATGTTGCTATAAATTGTGATGCTGCGCTAGCTATAGAAGAAATTATTAAAGAAATTAAGAATAGGAAATCTGAAATTAACAAGGATTATATAAGTATTTGGTGGAATCAAATTAAGCATTGGCAAAAAATTGACTCCCTATCATATGAGCAAAGCAAAGAAATCATAAAACCAGAATTTGCTATGCAAAAACTTAATGAAATCACCCTGAAATATAAGCCTTTTGTTTCTACGGATGTTGGTCAGCATCAAATGTGGGCAGCGCAATATATTCAATTTGACGCGCCAAATAAATGGCTTACTTCTGGCGGCCTTGGAACCATGGGTTACGGAGTTCCAGCGGCATTAGGTGCGCAAATCGCTAATCCACAAGATCTTGTTGTTTGTGTTAGTGGTGACGCATCTTTTTTAATGAATATGCAAGAATTAGCTACTATTAGACAATATAATCTCCCGGTTAAAATATTTATTCTAAATAATCAATATATGGGAATGGTGCGCCAGTGGCAAGAGTTGGTTTATGAAAAAAGAGAAAGCCAATCCTACATGGAGTCATTGCCTGATTTTATGAAATTAGCTGAAACATTTAATATAAAAGGCATTGAATGCCAAGATCCACAAGATCTTGAGGGTAAAATAAGGGAGATGGTTGAACATCAAGGTCCTGTATTATTTAATTGTCTGGTTGAAAGGTCAGAAAATGTTTTTCCTATGATACCAGCTGGTTCGGCACATAATGAAATTTTACTAGGTAAGCATGCCAAGAACTATAAAACTAAAAATTTTGATGCGGTTTAGCTCTTATTCTGCATTGATTTGCTAGCAATGATGCAATTATAATTGAGTTTTAGTGAAGTCTATCGTGACAGAGGGATGAGATCAATTTTCATCAAGCGTTAGATCGTTGACTATAGCATTTCTTATGTCTCTTGCTACAATATTGAGTAAGTTGGTTTTGACATATTCTTTTGTTGTGTAGGTTGCATATCTATTGTCCGATATATCGTAATTATCATTAACATTTACATAGCCTTGTGATATAATCTCTTTTGTATCATATTCTTTTAATAAATAATTAACATTGAGTGTTATTTTATTACGACCGGATGATCCGGTTTCGGTAGTAAAAGTTGATGATATTGATTCATTGATGTCATAGCTAAGTATATATTTTGTTGTAGCATTTGACTCTATCTGTTGAGGGTTAAAAATATTATAAAGATTATTTTTTAATTCTTGATGAGATCGGTTACGTTTCTTTTGTATTTTGATTGACGATAGCTGCTCAACATATGATTGAGATTTATTTTGATCATAGATTACTTGAAAGCCACAACAAGATTGCAATATTAATGCAAAAAAAACTAAAATCTTTATAGTAAATGAGGGTCGCATTAACTAATCGCTTTTGTGTTTTTATATTTTAGAGCGCTTTTAACATAGTTTTGAAATATAGGATGTGCTGCAAATGGTCTTGATTTAAGTTCTGGGTGAAATTGAACGGCTATAAAAAAAGGATGATCTTTTATCTCTACAATCTCGGGCAGATTGTTGTTTGGTGACATTCCAGAAAATAACAAGCCTTTATCTTCTAGATCTTTGCGATAGTTAATATTAACTTCGTAGCGATGGCGATGCCTTTCGTCGATATTGTCTTTTTGATAAATTTTAGCCGCCAAGCTGTTTTTTGATATTTTGCATGGATAAGATCCAAGCCTCATTGTGCCGCCTAGATTTTCACTATCCTTAATAACTTTGTCACCTTTTTTACTGATCCATTCATTCATACTTCCCACCACAAACTCACCGCTTTTTGATATTTCATGAGAAGTGGCATCAGCTATACCAAGAACATTTCTAGCGTACTCGACCACTGTCATTTGCATACCAAAACATATGCCAAGATATGGAATTTTTTTGGTTCTAGCATTCTTTATCATGGTTATTTTTCCCTCAGTGCCATCAATTCCAAAGCCGCCTGGAACTAAAATTGCATGAATATCTGCTGGTAAATTTTGCTGATTTTTGCGAGCATTTATCCAGATAACATTGGCTTTTATATTTAATGAAATTGCGGCATGATTTATAGCCTCAAGAAGCGATTTATAAGAATCAGGGTAGCCAGTATATTTGCCAACAATAGCAATATTAACCTCATCTTGTGGATTGTTAATTGCTTCTCTAATCTTTAGCCACTTACTAAGGTTAATTTCATTATCATGTCTTAGATTAAAAAATTTTAATATTTCTCTGTCTAGACCATTTTCATGGTAAACTATTGGCACCTCATAAATTGACTTAACATTTGGTGCTGCAATCACTGATGACAAAGGCACTGATGTCATAAGGGCGATTTTTTTTATATGAGATTCACTAATTGGTTTTTCAGCGCGACATAATAAAAAATTAGGCTGAATGCCGATTGACCTTAGCTCCTTAACCGAATGTTGAGTTGGTTTTGTTTTTAATTCATCAGCACATTCTATGTAAGGCAGTAATGTTAAGTGTAAAAAGGCGCATTTTTCTGAGCCAAGTTCATAATGTAGCTGCCTAATAGCCTCAAAGAAAGGTAGTCCCTCAATATCGCCAATAGTTCCGCCGATTTCACAAAGCATAAAATCAACATCTTGTGATTCATTAAGGATGAATTTTTTTATAAGATCGGTTATGTGAGGAATGACCTGAACCGTGCCACCAAGATAATCTCCCCTCCTTTCTTTTGATAGTAATTCTGAATATATACGCCCAGCACTTACGCTGTCTGAATTTTTAGCATTAACATCGCTAAATCTTTCATAATGACCAAGATCAAGATCTGTTTCTGCACCATCTTCTGTAACAAAAACCTCGCCATGTTGTGTTGGGCTCATGGTGCCAGGATCTATGTTTAGGTAAGGATCAAGTTTTCTTAATCTAACTTTGTAGCCACGAGCTTGCAATAGCGTGCCAAGAGCGGCTGAGGCTAGGCCCTTGCCTAGAGAGGATACAACTCCACCTGTAACAAATATAAATCTTGTCATTTAATAATAATATTTTTAATCACATCTACAATCATAAATTGCTAAATTATAATTATCTATAAGATCTAATTTTAGTATTTAAAATTTATAAAAAATCGTAATTAATAGATTGTATTTAGTATAAATAATTTAAAACCACTTAATGGTAGATCTCAATTTAAAAAGAGTGATGACTGTTAATAAATTTACAAGATCATTTGTATAATTAACTAGTTGACTATGATAATATCTAAAATAACATGATTGTATTTATTTTGTGTTAAAATTCGCATTTTTATAATAAAAGTTACCTATGCCAACTATTAGTCAATTAATTAGAAATCCAAGAAAAAAGCAGTTAGCTAAAAATAAGGTTCCAGCCATGAAAGCTTGTCCTCAAAAAAGAGGAGTGTGCACTAGGGTATATACCACAACCCCAAAAAAACCTAACTCAGCACTTAGAAAAGTTGCTCGAGTTAAATTAACCAATGGTTTTGAGGTTATAGCATATATTCCGGGCGAGGGTCATAATTTACAGGAGCACTCTGTTGTTGCAATAAGAGGTGGGCGTGTAAAAGATTTGCCGGGTGTCAGATATCATGTTGTGAGAGGTAGCCTTGATACGCAGGGTGTTAAAAATCGAAAACAAAGACGCTCTAAATACGGTGCGCAAAAGCCTAAATAAACATTAATTAAGTAATAACCAATGAGAAGAAGAGCAGCAAAAATTAGAAAAATTTTCCCTGATGCAAAATATAAAGAAGTTGTTGTATCAAGGTTCATTAATCGCTTAATGAATGATGGCAAAAAATCTGTAGTTGAAAAGGCTCTTTATGAAGCCTTTGATAGAATTGAAAAAAAATTAGGCCGTCCTTCAATTGAAGTCTTTAAAGAAGCTCTTGAAAATGTAACTCCAAAAATTGAAGTTAGATCAAGAAGAATAGGTGGAGCTACTTATCAAATACCAGTCGAAGTTCCAACTAGAAGAGGTTCTGCATTAGCGTTAAAGTGGCTAAAGACAGCAATAATAAAAGTTAACGGCAGAGATCTTTCTTCGAAAATATATAATGTTTTAACGGAGTCCTTAGAAAATAGAGGTTGGGCTGTTAAAAAAAGAGAAGAAGTCTTTAAGATGGCTGAGGCTAACAAGGCTTTTTCACATTACCGTTGGTAATATTGCTGCAGTCTACTTTTGCTTATTAGCCTCCTGTGTAAATATATCTTGCTTGCCTTAAAATGTAGTTGTAAGCAAAATTTATTTAAGCGATATGCAGTAAATAAAAATCTTGTGTAATATAAAGCTGGTCCTTATTTTTTTTTACCCCTTTGCTTTGTTAGTTATCTAATAAATCTATTAGAATTTTAAAGATCTTATACAATATTTAGTTAATTACCTAAATATTTTATAAGAGATGTAGAATATAATTGTGAATAATGAGCAGTCACTGGTTTATAAAATGAGTTAGTGGACAATTAAATATAATAATTAATTTTTTTTAAAATGGCGCGACAAGTTGAAATCGAAAAATATCGTAATATTGGTATTATGGCACATATTGATGCTGGAAAAACAACGACAACAGAAAGAATTCTTTATTACACAGGAAAATCTCATAAAATAGGTGAGGTTCACGATGGAGATGCTACTATGGATTGGATGGAGCAGGAGCAAGAAAGGGGGATTACAATTACCTCAGCTGCTACAACTTGCTTTTGGAAGGATCATCGTATTAATATAATTGACACTCCTGGTCACGTTGATTTTACCATTGAAGTTGAAAGGTCATTGCGTGTTTTGGATGGAGCAGTCGCTGTTTTTGATGCGGTGGCAGGAGTTGAGCCTCAGTCAGAGACGGTATGGCGTCAAGCTAACAAATACAATGTTCCAAGAATGTGCTTTGTCAATAAGATGGATAGAGTTGGAGCAAATTTTTATAGATGTGTGGAGATGATGAAAACTAGATTAGGCGCTAGACCAATTCCAATTCAATTGCCAATAAATGATGGAGAAGATTATGGTGGATTGATTGATTTAGTAAAGATGAAAGCTGTTATTTGGGAAGGTGATCAGATGGGTGCAAGCTATTCATATAAAGATATTCCAGCGGATCTTTTAGATAAGGCTAATCAGTATCGTGAGCAATTGGTAGAAGCCGCTGTTGAGCAAGATGATAGTCTTATGGAGAAATATCTCGGAGGTGAAGAAATATCAGAAGACGAGCTTAAAAAATGCATTCGTAAATCGACTATAAAAGGTGCTTTTGTTCCCGTGGTCAATGGAACGGCTTTTAAAAATAAAGGTGTTCAAACTCTGCTTGACGCAGTAGTTGACTATCTTCCAAGTCCTCTTGATATCGAAGATACTACGGCAATAAATGCTAGAACGGATGAGGCCATGACAATCAATTGTGGAGATAAAAAGCTTGCTGCTCTTGCATTTAAGATCATGACAGATCCATTTGTGGGATCTTTAACTTTCGTTAGAATTTACTCAGGAACTTTAACTAGTGGAACAGGAGTTCTTAACACAACTAAAGGCAATTCCAAAGAAAGAGTTGGCAGAATATTACTAATGCACTCTAATAATAGAGAAGATTTAAAAGAGGCTTATGCCGGCGATATTGTTGCCCTTGCTGGTTTGAAACAAACTACCACCGGAGATAGTTTAGTTGAGCAAGGTAGTGATGTTATTTTAGAGAGAATGATTTTTCCAGATCCAGTAATTGAAGTTTCTGTTGAGCCAAAATCAACTGCTGATCAAGAGAAGATGGGTATAGCTCTATCAAGACTTGCATCTGAAGATCCGTCATTGCGCATTGAATCTGATGAAGAATCTGGTCAAACTATATTAAAAGGTATGGGAGAGCTCCATCTTGAGATTATTGTTGATAGAATGAAGCGTGAATTTAAAGTTGAAGCTAATATAGGTCAGCCAAAAGTTGCTTATCGTGAAGCTATAACTAAGCAAGCCGAAATTGATTATACTCACAAAAAACAATCTGGGGGATCTGGCCAATTTGCTCGTGTAAAAATAGTTTTTGAGCCAATTGCAGAGGGTGATTCAGATCAGAATTTTGTTTTTGAAAGTCAAATTACTGGCGGAAGAGTTCCAAAAGAATATATTCCTGGAGTAGAAAAAGGCATAGAATCTGCAAAAGAGACTGGAATACTTGCCGGATATCCTGTTGTTAGGCTTAAAGCTCGTTTAATTGATGGCGCATTTCATGATGTTGATTCAAGTGTGCTAGCTTTTGAAATTGCTTCTAGAACTGCTTTTAAAGAAGCTATGGCAAAAGCAAGTCCTGTTATTCTTGAGCCGATGATGAAAGTTGAAGTTATAACTCCTGAAGAATATATGGGAGATGTTATTGGCGATATAAACTCAAGAAGGGGTCAGATACAGAATCTTGAAGCTCGAGATGTTGCGCAAGCAATTACTGCAAAAGTTCCTTTATCTTCTATGTTTGGCTATGTAAATAACCTTCGCTCATTGTCACAAGGTAGAGCTAGCTATTCAATGGAATTTGATTGCTATGAACCAGTGCCAAGCAATGTTGCGGAGGAGATAATGGCTAAAAAAGCTTAGTATTTTCTATTGCGAAGCTACTAAATAAAAAGTTATTAACTTTTAATCCAAAACATAATGATTTTGGAGGCTTTTCTATAAAAAGCTCTAAACAAATTTGTTTAGAGCTTTTTTGTTTAGTTGATATAAAGTATATCGCTACACATCTTTAAGCTCTGTTAGATTGAATAATTTTATACCTAAATATTCATTACAAAAGTGTAACTAAGGGTTGATACAGACATCCTTTTTTAAAATTTTATTCTTAAATACTTTTTGTAAACACTCAATAAAGTATTGAGTGCGTAACTAAATATCTCTTTACAGATAATAATCTATTAATAAATTCAACTTAGTGGTATTACGAAATGTCAAGATCAGTCCCAAGTGATTATTTTAGGTTGATTTATTTGATATTTGTTAATTTTATATTTATTGACATCGTTTTATAAGAGATATTTGATTTAGAGTAGCTTTAATGGTTTTTCTTTTAAATTTTATGATAGAATATTTATCTTAATATAAATTAAAAAGCGTTAATTATGGCAGACGTAGCTCAGTTGGTTAGAGCGCTAGGTTGTGGTTCTAGAGGCCGCGGGTTCGAACCCCGTCGTTTGCCCCATTTTAAACATTCTACCAAGTTTATTAATTAATGATATATTTATTCGTGGATATAATAATTTTTGCTGCAATTGCTGTTTACATCTTCTTTAGGCTTAATAAACAGCTTGGAAAGATTGATGAAGAAGAAAAGCGTGATATTGCAGCAAAAATTATCAATATTAATTCTGCCAAAAAGCGCACAAATAAATATTCTGACTTAAAAGAAAAAGTTATTGGATCTAAGGTAACCCAAGGCAACACAGATATTATTGTAAAAGAATCTGATATCAAAAATCTTGATGACATCAATAAAAAATCTCTAATAAAAATATTAAAAAAGCTTAATTTCTCAAGCAGATTTTTCATAGAGGGCTCTAAATCTGCTTTTCAATCTATTCTAAAAGCGTTTGCTGAAGATCAGCTAGAGAGTGTCAAGTTTTTAATCTCTGATAAGATTTATCAGGGCTTTAGTAAAGCCAATGAAAAAAGGAAGGTTCAAGGCAAAACATTAATAACTAATATTATCTCTTTCGATAATACTAAGATTGTTGGAGCTAATATTTCCGGCAATAATGCTTCAATTACCATTGAGTTTAACTCTCAACAAATTAACTACGTTTGTGATAAAGAGGGCAACCTTATTGCTGGGTCGAAAGATGAAATAAGTCAAGTTAATGATATTTGGACTTTCAAAAAAGATATTAATTCAACTAATCCGAATTGGATTGTAAGCGCTACTTCTCATAATTAAATATTTATAAATTAATAAAAAATGCAAAAATCTGATTTTAAGGTAGGTGATAAGCTATATAGTTTTTTTGATATAAAAAAAGCAGCTAAAGATCTTGATAGAGATATTTCAAAATTACCTTACAGCCTCAAGATCTTGCTAGAAAATATGATAAGAAACTTTGATAATAAGGCTATTATCAAAGATCATATTATATCATTGATAGATTCTGCAAAAGATTCATCTCGAAGATGTGAGATTGCTTTTTCTCCCTCAAGAGTTTTAATGCAAGATTTTACTGGAGTTCCGGCTGTTGTTGATCTGGCCGCCATGCGTGATGCTGTTGTAAGAAGCGGAAAGGACCCAAAGAAAATAAATCCTCTAGTTCCTGTAGATTTAGTTATCGATCACTCCTTGCAAGTCGATTATTACGGCAAAGCAGACTCATTGCAAAAAAATGTTAGTAAAGAATATGAGCGTAATTTTGAGCGTTATCAGTTTTTAAAATGGGCGCAAGAATCTTTTGATAATTTCCGCGTGGTTCCTCCAGGAACTGGTATTTGTCACCAGGTTAACATTGAAAAGTTGGCATCTGTAATCTCCTCTAAAAAACAAAATAATACTGATCTTACTTTTTTTGATACTGTCGTTGGCACAGATAGTCACACTACCATGGTTAATGCTCTTGGTGTTTTAGGATGGGGTGTCGGAGGTATTGAAGCAGAGGCAGCAATGTTAGGGCAGCCGATTTCTATGCTCATTCCCGAGGTTGTTGGTTTTAAATTAAGCGGTGAATTGCAAGAAGGCTTAACGGCAACAGATCTGGTTTTAAACATCACGCAAATTTTGCGCGAATATGGCGTTGTTGGCAAATTTGTTGAATTTTTTGGGCCAGGCTTAAAGAATCTTTCTTTAGCTGATAGGGCGACCATATCAAACATGGCGCCAGAATATGGTGCAACTTGTGGCATATTTCCAATTGATGAGATTACTCTAGATTACCTTCGCTTAACCGCTAGAGATGATCATCAGATTGATTTAGTAAAGTATTATGCAAAAGCTCAAGGCGTCTTTGTTGATGATTATGACTTTGAGCCAAGTTTTTCAAGGGTAGTAGAGCTTGATATTTCAAAAATAAAACCAAGCTTAGCAGGCCCAAAGAGACCTCAAGACAGATCTGACCTTTCTGATATTCCCAAATCTTTTTCTATGATTGAGGACTTCCAAGATAATCTGGAAGATAAAAATGACTCTAAGTTAAAAAGCGGAGATATTGTTATAGCCGCTATTACATCTTGTACAAATACTTCAAATCCGACTGTTTTAATCGCTGCTGCTTTAGTTGCAAAAAAAGCTGTTGAGCTGGGTTTGGTTATAAAAAGCCACGTTAAAACATCGTTCGCGCCAGGGTCGCAGGTTGTAAGTGAGTATCTATCTAATTCTGGTTTGCAAAAATATTTGGACCAGCTTGGTTTTAATGTCATTGGCTTTGGATGCACGACATGCATTGGCAATTCGGGTCCGTTAAAAACAGAAATCGAGCAAGAAATTCGCCAAAATAATATAGTTGTTGGCTCGGTTTTATCTGGCAATAGAAATTTTGAGGGCAGGGTTCATCAGCTAGTGAAGGCAAATTATTTAGCTTCTCCTCCTTTGGTTATGGCATACGCTTTAGCTGGTAATTTAAAGATAAATATTTCTAAAGATCCAATTGCTAAAGATAAAAATGGTAAAGATGTCTATCTTAAAGATCTTTGGCCAAAGATGTCGCAGATAAAAGAAATTACCAATAATTTTGTTACTGCAGATATATTCTCTCGGAAATATGCAGAGCTATTTAGTGGTGACGAAAGTTGGAAAAAAATAAATATAACGAAGTCTGATACTTATGAATGGGATCAAGATAGTAGCTACATCAGATTGCCAAATTTCTTTGATAAAATAGATGACAACATCGCAACAGATATAAAGTCTGCTAGAATAATAGCTCTTCTTGGTGATTCAGTTACCACTGATCACATATCTCCTGCCGGAAATATTGCTAATGATTCGGCTGCTGCTAATTATTTAGAAGATAAAGGAATAGAAAAATCAAACTTTAATTCCTATGGCTCAAGAAGGGGTAATCATGAAGTTATGATGAGAGGAACATTTGCTAATATTAGAATTAAAAACCTATTGCTCAAAAGTAAAAAAGAAGGCGGTTATTCAAGAGATATTAATGGAAATGAGGTTTATTTTTATAACGCTGCAATGTCTTATAAATCAGCTTCTATACCACTGGTTGTTTTTGCCGGCAAGGAATATGGCACCGGATCATCGCGTGATTGGGCAGCTAAGGGAACTAAGCTACTAGGTATAAAAGCGGTAATAGCTGAGAGTTTCGAAAGGATTCATAGATCAAATCTTATTGGTATGGGCGTTTTGCCTTTGTGTTTCAAGGAAAGTATGTCCTTTGATAAGCTTGGTATTACCGGAAATGAAGTTATTGATATATTAGATATAGGTTCTAACATCGCGGCGAAGAAAGATGTAAGGTGTGTAATAACTAGAGAAGATGGCTCTAGTCAAGAAATTACCCTTACATGCAGACTTGATACTAGTAATGAAGTTGAATATTTCAAATCAGGAGGCATATTGCAGTATGTCCTAAACAATTCTATCAATTAATATTAATGAAAGTCAGAGTAATTACAGCAAATATAGATGAAAGCAAAGCTTTGAATGACTATGTCCAGGAGTCTATGACTAGTTCTGTGACTAAATATTTTGGCAATGCTATTGATTCAGAAGTTCACTTTAAGAAAGAGGGTAAAGATTTTTTGTGTACAATCATAGTCAACGAAGGCGTTAGAGGTGGTGGCATAGACATTAAAGGGGATCATCAATCTCATGATATTTATATAGCCTTCAATGAGGCTCGTGACAAGGTTCAAACTCAGCTGCGTCGTTATAAAAGAAAAATAACAGATCATCATGCTGGATAATTTATTAATTAATTTAGGGTTTTAAGGGGGTATTTGTAGTTGGAAATAGCAGTTAACGGTCGCTCAAATCTTGAGATGGCTATGCGATCTTTGAGAAAAAAAGCTCAAAGAGAAGGTCTTATCAAGGAAGCAAGAAGGAGGCAAGCTTATGAAAAGCCTTCAGAAAGAAAAAAGAGAGTAAAAAAAGAAAATATCGCAAGAAGGAGAAGGGTTAGGAGGGGAGAAATTTTTTAACCCACTTTAGCTACATTATTATGTAGGTGCTGTTGATAAGTGTTTTTACATCAATCAATATTTTGTTAAAAGTTATCAAAGTTAGGATTGCTTCAATAACTGTTAATAGCACCTATGATATTTTGTAAATAAAATCCTTCCCACTAGTTTTACTGCTTTTGATATTTACTTTAGAGGTATAATATTATGGATGTAAGCTTGTTTAAGAAACATTCTAACAGAGAAAGTTAGTTAGTTTGTAAAAATTGCATTAACGCTACGAGCTAATAACCAAATAACAGTTATAGCTTCTTTTATTTATCAATTCAATTGGCCAAGGTTTGTATAATGCCAAAAACTTCTATTAAGAAAAATAATTTAAGCGCCAAAGATAAATCTCTGATTTTATTTATAATCGTCCTATTGATTGTAATTTGGTCATCCATTTCGTTTTTTTCTTATGTTGCCGATCTTTCTAAGAGCAGTAGTGTTAATCTTAATAAGATTGTAGACTCAGATCATAATAGCTGGATTAACTTGCCTAAATCTCTAGAAAAGTCTGATCTAAAAAATCGCGTTATAATTTTAAAATTTTGGAATTATTCATGCGCCTCGTGTATTCAGAGTATTTCTAATCTTAAAAAGATCAAAGAAGATTATGGCAACGGAGTTGCTGTTTTAGCTATCCACTCTTCTATTTTTGAGCATGAAAATAGTCTTAATTCTATTAAAAAAGCAGTTTCTCGCTACAATGTAGATTTTCCAGTTCTAGCAGATATTAATGGGGCAGCATATAGGGAATTCGCAGTTAAATCTTTGCCGACCTATATATTGATTGACCCTTTGGGTAAAATATATAGTCGATATGAAAACTCTTCTGACATTGATAAATTAACAAAAGATATATCAAAGCTAGTTTTAAAATACCGTTTTCGTTTAAATAAAAATGAAATACCATTATCTTTAAAAAAAGACCGACTTATAAAAACCATACTAAATTCCCCTAATAGACTTGCCTACACTGTTAATTTTTCAACTAATTCCGAGGTTAGGCCAGCATTATTTATATCAGATAGCGGTAATAATAGCATAGTTGCAACTTCTTTAGATGGTAAAATACTATATAAAGTTGGCGGTAACAAGTCCGGCTATGTTGATGGCGGTTTTGAATCAGCTTTATTTAACAATCCACAAGGAATGGTATTTAACTTTAATAAATTATATGTCGCTGATTCTGGAAATAATGCTATCAGGGTTTTAGATTTTGAGTCAAAATCTGTTGCTACAATTGTTGGATCTGGCGACCTAGGCGGTGTTATAGAAAATTCAATAATGCCCGTTGCCAATATACAGCTTAATAATCCGTTGGATATAGAATTTTATCCAGATAATAATAATTTATTAATCGCTAATTCTGGTTCTAATCAAATATTAACCTATAGCTTTAGGGATAAATCAGTAAAAGCCTTTGTTGGCAATGGTAAATCTGGGTTAAGGGATGGTAAAAGCCCTTTATTGGCAAATACTTCTGATTTATATTCTTATCAAGATGAGGTTTATTTTATTGACTCCAGAACTTCCTCGCTGCGCAAGGTCAATAAAGATGGAGAAGTGAAGACTCTTGTTGGCAAGGGTCTTAATATCTTTGGTCATAAAAATGGAGATCCCAATCAAGCTTTAATGCAAAATCCGACTTCATTAACCGTTGATGATACTGGGGCATATATTGTTGATAGCTTTAATAAGGTTATTAGGCGCTATGACTTCGGTACAAAGAAATTATCAGATTATAAATCATTTAAAAACAAAGTAGATAATAATATAAATTTTGATGAACCTTCTTCCATTGTTAGTATTGCAGATCGTTTTTACATTAGTGACTCAAACAATAGTAGGGTTGTATCCATCAATAGAACTGACTACAAAACAGCCTTACTGGATATAATGCCAGCACAAGAAATTAAAAAAGGAAATTTGGTAGAGTTTGTAACTAATAGTACAATAATAAAAGATGTTACACTTCCTAAAAATAAAAAAATTAAAGTATTAATAAATCCAAAAGCAGGGTGGAAAATAAATAGCCTAGGGCCAAGTTATCTAAATCTGCTAGTGATGGAAAGTGAAGAAGAAGCAAGGCTCATAAAGTCTTTTGACTGGAATGATGTTAAAAATAATAATATAGAGTTGCCGACGCTTGCAACCGATAATAGCTATATATTACAAGGGTTTATTTATTTTTGTGAGGATAAAGAAAATTCTTTATGTTATGTTAAGGATATTCAGAGAAACTTAATTGTTGAATCCAAAAAACATAGTAACACTATCGAAATCAATTTAGAAAAATAATAACTTATTATAAATTGGCATTATATCAAATTTCACCTTTAATTAAACTTTTATACTGTATGTTTTTGGGTCTAAAATTTCAATTAAAGATAAGACTTGGTATTGTTTAACATAAAATATAAAAAATGAAAGAAATGACTGCTGATAAAAACCACGACAGTGTTAAGCAACAAGATTATGCTGCAGATTCAATAAAAGTTCTCAAAGGCTTAGAAGCTGTTAGAAAAAGACCTGGCATGTATATTGGGGACACTGATGATGGCAGTGGCTTGCATCATATGGTCTACGAAGTTCTTGATAACTCCATTGATGAGGCTCTAGCAAATCATTGTGATGAAGTATTTGTTAGTATTAATCAAGATGGATCAGTCACTGTAAGGGATAATGGTCGCGGTATTCCAACTGATATTCATAAGGGAGAGGGTATTTCTGCAGCTGAGGTTATAATGACCCAGCTTCATGCTGGCGGTAAATTCGATCAAAACTCTTATAAAGTTTCTGGTGGATTGCATGGCGTTGGTGTTTCGGTTGTTAATGCCTTGTCAGATTGGCTTGAGCTTACAATTTGGCGTGATGGTAAAGAGCACTTTATAAGATTTGAGCATGGCGTAGCAAAGGCGCCTCTTGCTGTAGTTGGAGATTCGAATGGACAAAAAGGTACTCAAATATCATTTCATCCATCAGATCAAACATTTTCAAATGTTACAAAGTTTAATTTTAATACATTGGAGCAGAGATTAAAAGAACTCTCTTTCTTGAACTCGGGTGTAAAAATTATCTTAAAAGATTTGCGTCTTGATCAAGAAAAAGAGGTAACGCTTTTTTATGAAGGCGGTGTTGAAGCTTATGTAAAATTTCTTGATAAAAGCAAAAAGGCCGTGCATCAGCCAATCACAATTGTAGCAGAAGATGATGAAAGTGGAGTAAGTATGGAGGTTTCAATGCAATGGAATGATAGTTATCATGAGAATATACTATGCTTTACCAATAATATTAGGCAAAGAGATGGTGGCACCCATCTAGCTGGATTAAGATCAGCCTTAACCAGGACCGTTAATAACTACGCTTCCGATAATAAGCTATTTAGAAAAGAAAAATTGGTATTAACAGGCGATGATATTAGGGAAGGGTTAACCTCAGTATTGTCAGTGAAGGTTCCTGATCCAAAATTTTCTTCTCAAACCAAGGATAAGCTAGTTTCTTCTGAAATAAGAGCTTATGTTGAATCTTGGGTTAATGATAAATTGGCTCAATGGTTTGAAGAGCATCCCGCCGAAACAAAAATTATTATTGGCAAGTCCCTCGAAGCTGCTCATGCAAGAGAGGCGGCCAGAAAAGCGCGAGAGCTAACAAGAAGAAAATCAGCGTTAGAGGTATCTAACTTGCCAGGAAAACTTTCTGATTGTCAAGAAAAAGACCCTGCATTAAGTGAGATATTTATTGTTGAAGGTAATTCTGCTGGAGGCTCAGCTAAGTCAGGAAGAAATCGCAAATATCAAGCTATACTACCGATTCGCGGCAAAATATTAAATGTTGAAAGGGCGCGCTTTGATAAGATGCTATCCTCAACTGAAATAGGTACCATGATTACTGCCCTTGGAACTGGAATTGGTGATAAGGATTTTGATTCCAATAAAATTCGCTATCATAAAATAATAATCATGGCCGATGCCGATGTTGATGGTTCTCACATTAGAACTTTGCTTCTGACATTCTTTTTTCGCCATATGCCTCAATTAATAGAAAATGGCTATCTTTACATAGCTCAGCCACCTCTTTATAAGGTAAAAAGGGGTTCTAGTGAGGTTTATTTAAAAGATGAACAGTCTCTTAATGGCTATATAATTGAAAACTCCTTAAAAAATTCTGTATTAAAAACATCTGCAGGCGATATTGCTGGCGATGATTTATTAAGCTTTTCAAAAAAAGTTATTAAATTTTCAAGCTTAATCGATACTATATCGCGAGTAATTCCAGTTGAAGTATCAGAGATATCAGCCTTGGCAGGAGTTTTTGATAAATCTTGGCTAGAAGATGAGTCTAGTAAAAAAACTGTTTTAGATAGGCTGTCAGCAATTTTTTCTAAAAATTATTCAACTGATTTCTTGTGGGTCAGTAGCATAACAAGCGATAATAATATAGAGATAACAAAGCAATATCGTGGCGTTAAAACATCTTATATTATAGATAAAACATATCTTGACTATCCAGAAATATCATCAATTAGAACTATAATTAACCAAATTGGATCAAGTTTTGAAGATTCGGTTGAGCTGATAAGAGGCGATGATAAAATAAGAGTCGACAAGCCAACAAAATTAGCTCAGGTAATTTTTGAATTAGGTCAAAAAGGTGTGACAGTGCAACGCTTTAAGGGTCTTGGTGAAATGAATGCTGAGCAGCTTTGGGAAACGACTCTGGATCCATCCAATAGAACATTGTTGCAAGTTAAGGTAGATCATTTTGAAGAAGCTGATGAGACTTTTTCAATCTTAATGGGTAATGTAGTTGAGCCAAGAAGAGAATTTATTCAGGAAAATGCGCTAAAAGTAGTTAATCTAGATGTGTAATATTGTTTTATATTCAAAACTAATGATTTATTGAAATTATTTTTGAGAGGGTATCCTAAAAACTGTGTAAACAACTTTTCAATTTAGCTAATATCCCCCCCCTCTAAAAATCTCGGCATAGTTTTGCTTGA
>Ga0209223_10001390_pt1 | contig 26609 bp, 6 predicted proteins | sample COG_06_FD_184750 | JGI IMG/M metagenome (GOLD analysis project Ga0209223, IMG submission 184750) | Pelagic Microbial community sample from North Sea - COGITO 998_met_06 (SPAdes) (version 2) | ecosystem: Environmental > Aquatic > Marine > Neritic zone/Coastal water | place: Helgoland, sampling...
TGGAAAACTGATAAAACACCAAGATTTGATACCACTTACTACAATTTACTTCCAAACCTTGTCTTATCTAAATCATTTAGCCCAATGAGGTCAATAAAGTTTAGTTATAATAATCGAATTACAAGACCAGGAGTAAGAAATATAAATCCAAATACCAATTCATTAGACAGTAGAAATATAACTGAAGGAAATCCAAACTTAAAGCCAACATTAACTGAACAGTTTGAAATTGGAGTAAATAGTTTCGGTAAAATCACGCAAGGAAGTTATCAAGTTTATTACAAACACTCAACTGATGTAATTGAAACATTCTTAGAAATTGAAGATGATATTTCCACATCTACTTACAGAAATATTGGTGAAACAAAACAATATGGGGCTTCTTATTTTGGCTCAATTCGATTGAGTAAATTTACTTTTAGAGGCTCAGTAAATCTGTATCAATATACTGGTAAAGATGCAAGTTTAGGATTTAATAAATGGACAGATCCAGTATTACTTTATAGCTATAGCATGGGTGGAAATGTTAAATTAGGAAATAACTGGAAAGCTGAAACTTTTGGTTTTTTCCGTTCACCAACACAAACAATTCAAGGGAGTTCAACTACTTTTAGTATGATGAGTTTTGGGATAAAGAAAACATTCAAAAACAAAAGAGGTTCGCTAGGTCTTAGAGTTATTGAACCCTTCAAAAAGGATAAAGTATTTACAACAGATTTAGCTGGAGAAAACTTCTCACAAGTTTCAACTAGAAGTATTCCTTTCCGCTCATTTGGAATTAGTTTTAAATACACTTTCGGGAAACTAAACTTTAAATCTTCTAACAAGAAAACATCTATTAAAAATGATGATATAAAAGAAGAAAGTAGTGGGGAGTTTTAATCTTTAATTGCGGGGCAGCAAGATTACAACCTCTACCCTTTACACTAGATTACAGTAAGCATTATAAATAAAATTTGCACCACTTTTTGCACCGCTAATCAATCTACTAAAACAAACTTAAAAAATTTATTGCCAAATCTCCAATCTTATTTAGGGTCTAAAATCCAGCTTCCTTTTCCATATGCGTTTCTAAACTGCTCCGCATCTACCCTAGCTTTAGAGCTAAATGCAAATACATAATACTTCCCATTTATTAATGTATATTCCAAATCAGCATCATTGCTATAAGTATAATCAATAGCATTACTAGCATCAGTAAATACTTGCACAATTACTAAATACATTCCTTCAATTGGGTCTTTGCTAATAACTGTAGTGCTTTCAGCTTTAACTGTTGCAGTATCTACCTCAACTACTTTAATAGTATCAGAAACTTCTCTCTTAGTTTCAATAACAGTATCTTTAATAATTATTGGTTGTTGTACAACAACTTCATCATAATCAATAATATCTACTGCATTTTTATTAATAGTATTGAGCAATGAGTCAAACTCTTCTTGTAAATCCTCAGCCGAAAAATCATCATAAAGGTGGTATTTAATATCAAACTCCACCCTTCTGTTGTCAGCTCTTTCCTGCTCAGTTGCATTTTTGTTTAATGGTGTATCTTCACCATAAAAATCAATAATTAATCTTCCTTTATTTATTCCTCTACTAATAAAGAAGTTCTGTACAGCTTTAGCTCTCCTAGCTGATAAACTTAAATTATAAGATGCAGTTCCCTCTGCAGAAGCATGCCCTTGAATAAGTAAATATATTTTAGGGTTCTTGTGCATTAATAATGTTAAGTCTGTTAAAGTGATATAAGATTCTTGTTTAATTAGATCCTTATCAAAATCAAAGTTTAAATCTGCTAACGCTCTAGTAAGTATTAAATACTCAGCTGTAGATAAATCAGGACAGCCTTGCGTATTAGCATTACCAAATAAATGGGGACATAAATCAAATTTGTCAGGTATTCCATCTTCATCAAAATCAGGACAACCATAAGCATTCTTATCACCAGAAACATCAGGGCATAAATCCTCATCATCAACTACCCCATCTTTATCTTTATCTTTTATTTCTTCTTCTAACTTCTCCTCTTTTCTATTTCTTTTTTCTAACTCAGAATCTGGTATAAAATCGTAACCAAAAGTAAGCTCGTGGGAGCCATTACTATAATCAGCAACCTCATTAGTGGAAATATCTAATGAATAAACTGATAAAAGTTTTCCAAAGTCAATTCCTACATAAATTGTAGGTCCGAAATCTTGCCTATATGAAGTCCCGAACCACAACTTGTTTTTTAACTTAAAGTTAATGTTTGCATCAATCTGATTATGGTTAGAAGTAGTTTTAACTAATATAGAAGGATGAGCAGTCCAATCATTACTCAACTTTTTAGAGTAAGAAATCATACTATAAAAATGCCTATCCACTGTATTTTCAGCCGAACCTGAAAGCTCCATATTTGTTGCTAATAAACCAGGTATTGATACTCCTATTTTTAACTCCTTAAACGTGTAATAGATTCCAAAGTTAAATTCAGGTATTACATCATCATTTGATAAAAGTGCAGGATCATTAATTGCTGCTAAGTTAATTTTTGAAGCCCCACCAGAAACTCCAAAATATAAATTAGAACCTTCAAACTTCACTTTATGCGAGTAACTAATTGCAGCTCCTGATTTATTGAAAGCTCCACCCGTTTTATCACTAAAAACAGTTATTCCCAAACCATTAACTCCAAAACCTTTAGTAACTGTTAAAATTTGAGTGCTAATTGGATTATCAGTTAATCCCACCCATTGTTCCCTAAATGAAGCTCTGGCTCTATAAAAATCTTTTTCACCACTAGCTGCAGGGTTTATTGTTGGGTAGTTGAACTGGTATTGCGACTGCAATGGAAATTGCTGAGCAAAACCAATGGTTACAAATACACTTACTAAAATTAATAAACTTATCTTTTTCATATTCTTATCTTATTAATGTAATTACTCCTGTTTTATCTGGATAATTATTATCTTTAAATTTAATGATGTAATAGTAGTCAGTTGAAGGAAGCTTATTTCCGTTAGTACTTAATCCGTCCCACTCAAACACTAAACTATTACCTGAGTAATAAAACTCTCGTTCTCCCCATCTATTTAATATTATCGCCTCAATTTCTGTATCAATATCATAAATTGGATGCCAATTATCGTTAGTACCATCACTATTAGGTGAAATAATAATTGGCTCATCAATACAATCATAACCACCTACATAATCAACATTTATAGTATCAACTAAAGTACAGCCAATATCATCTTTTAAACTAATTGTATGCAATAAAGCTGATAAATCATTTATTATATAACTACTAACAACATCATTAGCTAAAACATTACCATCTACCGATAATTCATAAGGAGGATAGCCCCCACTAATAGAATGAATTTCAATACTACCATCTAATACTGACAAACAACTTGCATCATATACTGAGTATTCAAACAATTCATCTATTGTAAACGAATCCACTTTGGTACATCCAAGCTCATCAATTACAGTTACATTATATGTTCCTGGAGTTAAATTATCAATAAATACTGAGTCCTCTTGATTTTCCCAGAAGATATTATAAATCCCTACCGCAGCAACAACATCAACTGCCAATGTTCCATAACAAGATTGCTCTTGGTTAATACTTATTTCATTTGGAGATAGAATTGTTACAGGAACAGAAATAATACAATTATTTAAATCATTTATAATAAACTCATATTCCCCAGCACCTAAGCCATTAACAGCTGCTGTACTTCCAATTATATTATTATTCACATCTAATAATTGGTACTCATAAGGAATATTTCCACCTACAACCTCAACAACTACTACCCCATCAGAATACCCATAACAAGTAGCACTTACAGAAGTTATGTTGCTAGTCTGTAATTCTAAAGGATTTGTTAAATTAATAAAATTACTCTCAATACATCCATTTGCATCCATTACAAATAAAGTATCATTACCAGCAGACAACCCTGAAACAATAATTGAATCAGTGGTTGGATATGAATTAATACCACTACCATATATTGCATCATAAGGTAGTGTACCACCATTTATCTCCAAAGTAACAATACCATTTTCATCATTATAACATAATGGATTAACAGCCGAAACAATATAAGATAATGGAGATGGTTCAGTTATTTGTAAAGTAGCATTAGTTGTACATGAGTTATTATCCGTTACAGTTAAAATATAATCACCAATACCTAAATCAGCAATAGAATCAAGATTTGAACTATATGCATTAGGTCCTTGCCAATTTACACTATAAGGCAATACTCCTCCCATTGTTGTATTTATAAGAATTCCATCAGAAAAGCCATAACAAGAAATGTTCGATTGATTTACATTACTGATTAGTTGTTCTGGCTCACTAATTATAATTGTATCATAAATTGTACAAAGTGACGCGTCAGTTATAGCAATAATAAAAGTATCAGCAGTTAATGTAGTTACATTTGAAGTAGTTTGTATATTTACATCATTCCATAAATAAGAATAAGGTTGAGCACCACCATTCACGAAAACACTTGCAAAACCATTATCACCTCCATTACAACTTACATCAGTTGTTATAACATTAATAATTGATAAGCTAGTAGCGGATTCAATAATTTGAATTGTATCAGTTATCTCACATCCATTTGCATCTGTAATAATACACCAATAGACACCAGAAGATAAACCTTGAATACTTGCAGTGCCATTTCCGTTATTCCATAAATAAGAGTAAGGTGGCGTACCACCACTTGGGTTTGCAGTAGCCGTACCATCTGACGAACCTGTACAGCTAATTGTAGTTGTAGTTATATTAGAAAACATTACAAAATCAGGTACTATTGTAATAGTATCCGTTCCGGTACAACCATTATAATCCGTTACTTCTATAGAATAGAAACCTTCAGATAAACCAGCAATACTATCATTTACACCTAAGTTACTCCATAAATATGAATAACTTCCAGCGCCCCCTTGAATTATTGACGCTAAAACTCCATCATTTGCACCACTACAAGTAACAGTGCTTAATATAGTAATATTTGGATCTAATTCATCAGGTGCAATAATTTCTACGCTATCAATCGAAATACATTCATTCGCATCTTGTGAATACACTGTGTACCATCCAGAACCTACATTTAAAAAAGTGGAGTCTGCTAACCAAAAGATCCCATCCGCAGAATAAGTATACGGAGCATTTCCACCATTTGCTGTTACATCAATAGAACCATCTGTACTATTATTGCAACTTACATTAAAACCATTATAATCTGACATTGTAAAGTTCATTAATACAGCATCTGGCTCAGGAATTGCTACTGGAATTCCTGTAATACTACAGCCATTTGCATCAGTAATTGTCACATAATAAGTTGTTGATGCATTTAAACCTGTACTTGTAGCAGTTGTAGAACCTGAACCTGACCATATATATGAGTAAGGAGCATTTCCACCACTTGGTGTTGCTGTTGCAATACCATCTGAAGATCCATTACATAAAGTAGATTCTGTTGTAATATTTGATATTATTGAGTCAGGGGAAGATAAGGAAACTGTTGCAGTATCAAAACAACCATTAATATCAGTAACTATTACGCTATAAATTGATGCACCTAAGTTAAGTGCAAAACTATCTGTAGAAATTGTAGTATTTAATGAATCTAACCAATTATAATTATATGGTAGACTTCCTCCTATTGCAGTGACATCAACACTTCCGTTTGAATACCCTACACAAGTTGGGTCGGCAAGTACAGTAGTATTTAATGTAATTGTATTAGGTTGTTCAACTATAAATATTATTTGGTTTTCTAATGTTGTACATCCCGTATTATCAGTAACGGTTACATTGTATGATCCGCTTTGTAATCCTGTAATAGAATTGAGAATTGTATTATCAAACCACATAACATTATACGCTCCACTTCCTCCTGATGGATTTACAGTTGCTGAACCATCAAAAGTTCCATTACAACTTACATTAGTTACACTAATGTTTGCTAATATCTCAGATGGCTCATTTATAGTAGTTGTAAATAAATCAGCACATCCATTTGCATCTGTTACAGTACAACTATAATTACCCGCAACTAAAGCTGTTGCTTGTTGCATTATTTGTCCGTTCGACCATAAATAAGTATAAGGTGCTGTTCCTCCTGTTGGGAAGATTTGAGCAGTTCCGTCTGAGAAACTGTAACAACTAGCATCAGAATTTGTAAAAGTAGCAGCTAAATTAAAGTTAGGCTCAGTTATAACAACTAAATCCTGTCCGGATGAAGGGTTACAACCATATGCATCAGTTATTAAAACATAGTGATTTCCTGCATCCAATGATGTAACTGTTTGAGTAATTAATCCACTAGGAGACCAGCTATATGTATATGGAGCGGTTCCACCATTAATATTAACTGTAGCAGTACCATCTTCACCACCTAAACAAGAAACATTAGTTGATGTAATAGTAGTTGTTATATCTGCAGGTTCTGAAATACTAAAAATCTGATTAATAGAACAACTATTAGCATCAGTAAGTATAAATGAATAAATACCAGCAGATAAACTATTAGGGTTTGGTAAACCAATAATGCTATATCCTGGCGTTCCACCTTCAGGTGTAATAGTTACAGCCCCATCAGTACCTCCAAAACATGTTGTTGCTGTAGTATTAGTATTTGCAATTAAAGCATCCAGCTCAATTATTTGTATATTTTCTAACTGCACACATCCGTATTGATCACTTACTTTTAACTCATAACTACCTACTGATAATGAGACTGATGATGAACTAAAGCTATTGAAAATAATTGCATTAGTATTTAAGTTAGTAATAGTATTAGTATAAGTTCCTCCTCCTCCTGAGTTTGTCCAAAGAAGATTTCCATTATCCCCAAAACAAAGAGGTTGAGTTGCTGTATAAGTAATGGTCACATTACAATTCGGCTCATTAATTATAGTTGATTGTGATGAAGTACATCCGTTTGCATCTGTAATTATTAATGTATAAGTACCTACTGATAGATTAGTTAAATTTTGACTAATAGCTGTAAACCCATTTGGTCCAGTCCAGAAATAAGAGTATGGGGACTGACCTCCTGATATTGAAACTGTATTTACCCAACCATTATTTGCCCCATTAAAAGTTATATTATTAGGATTTAAACCAAATGTAATAGGATTTGGATTAACCAATAAAACTGATCCTTGATCTATACATCCATTTACATCAGCTGCAATTAAACTATATGCGCCTGCTGACAAATTAGATACAGATGGGTCTGAACTAATTACTATATTAGGATTAGTTAAATTAAACCAATTATATGTTATTGGACCTGTACCTGTAACTACAGTTGATGATAACGACCCATCACTTGAATTAGTACAACTTACAGCAGTTTGTTGAATACTAACATTTAGTAAAGGAGCATTATTAATCTGTACATTATTAAATATAGTTTGGCAATTGTTTTCATCATATATATATGCTGTATAAGTACCATTATTTAAACTTTGTGCTGTCTGTGTTGTTTGTCCGTTTGACCAACCATAAGTATATGGCAATACACCTCCTGATCCATAAATAGTAGCAGTCCCATCATTTCCTGTAGGGCAAGACACTAATGTAGTTATTACACTATCCACTACTAACTGACTCGGTTCATTTATAGTATAATTTATTAAACCTGAAGAACAACCATTTACATCAGTTACTTCAATGTTATAGTTTCCTGCTAATAATAAGTTAGGGTCTGTAATTCCCCAATCAGTGTTGTATGGAGAAGTTCCCCCTGTAATAATAACTGATGCAGTCCCTGTATTGTCATTATAACAAAGAGCATCAGTTAAAGAAAGATCTAATTCAATTGAATCTGGTGTAGATATCTGTATATTCCAAATCGCACTACAACCTGAAGCATCTTCAACAACCAAATCATATACACCTGAAGGAAATTGCAGTTGAGTATTTGGGTAATCATACTGAGCTTCATTAATTAAAACCGTTCCATCTGAACTAATTAAAGTATTAGAGTAAGGAGCTAATCCTCCACTATTTTGCCAATATACTGTTGCCATATCCTCATAACATAAGGGTGCAGTATAAGTTTCTGCAATTGTGACATTACAATTTGGTTCATTAATTACCTGATTGAAAGTCTGAGAACAACCACTTGCATCAGTAATAATAAGTATATAATGTCCACTCTCTAAAGAGTTAATACTAGAATTGCTATTTGAATAATTATTTGGTCCTGACCAAGAATACGAATAAGCAGGATTTCCTCCAGAAACATTTGCAGATATATTTCCATCAGATGCTCCATTTACAGATATGTCAGAGTAAGATAAAGTAGTAGAAATAACCAAAGGTTCTGTAAGTGTTTGTGAAAAGGTATTCGAACATCCATTTCCATCTGTAATAGTAACATAATAAGTTCCTGCAGTTAAATTCTGATTAATTGGATCATTATGTCCATCTGACCAATTATAGGTATATGGTCCTGTTGTTCCTGTTACACTATTCACTGTTATATCCCCACTAGAATCGCCATTACAAAGAATATTAGTGGGTGTTAATACAGCACCTACCTGTACTGGCTGCCCCACAGTAACAGATACAGATGTTGCACAACTATTACTATCCAATACCATTACACTATATGTTCCTGCAATTAGATTAATTGATTGTTGAGTAGTTTGACCGTTCGACCAATTATAAGTATATGGAGCTGTACCTCCACTTGGGATTGCTGTAGCCGTACCATCAAGATAACCAAAACATGAGGTTGCAACTGATGAAGATGTTAAAGTGAGTTGCTGTGGCTGATCAACAGTTCCTGTAGCATAAGCAACACACCCATTATTATCAGTAATTGTGCATGTATAAGTCCCAATTGGAACATTTGTTAATGCTTGTGAATTCTGTCCGTTTGACCAACTATAATTATAAGGAGGTGTTCCTCCTGTTGGCAAAATAGTTATATCACCATCAGAGAGGCCAAAACAACTAGCATCTACTACTAATGCGCTAGCTGATAGTGGTGTTAACGGCTCAAATACATCATATGTAAAAAAGTATTGACAGTTAGTTATATCAGTAAGTTCTACTGTATACTGCCCGGCTACTAAACCTGAAGCATTTTGTATAGTTTGTCCATCTGACCACAAAAAAGCATAACTTCCATTACCACCACTTAAACTCAAGGTAATTAAACCATCATTACCACCAAAACAAGATACATAATCAACATTAGTTGTAGCAGTAATTACTGATGGTTGATTAATTGTAATAGAAGAAGAAACTGAAGGACAATTAATACTATCAGTAACTGATACTGTATAAACCCCCGCACTTAATTCTGTAATAGTTTGTGTTGTAATACCATTATTCCAAGAATAAGTATAACCAGGATTGCCTCCTGTTGGGTTAGCAGTAGCAATTGCATCTCCTCCACCATTACAACTTACATCAGTTGCAGATATAGGTACAACAAGAGGTGCTGACTGATCAACAAAAACATTCTGACTGACCGTGCAGTTATTTGCATCCGTTACACTAACAGTATATGTACCACTTGTCAATCCAGTTATCACTGTATCTGTTACTGAATTTGACCACAAATATGTATATGAAGGGAAGCCACCTACAGCATATACAGTAGCATAGCCATCATTACCTCCATTACAACTTACAGCAGAAGAATCCATTGTTAATGTTAAGAGTGTAGGAGGCTGAGATATATTTGCTGGTGCTTGTTTTGTACAGCCATTTGCATCAGTAATAGTACAAGTATACGTCCCTGCAGATAAATTATTAATTGTTTGGCTAGTTGAACCATTATTCCAAGAATAAGAATAGCCTGGAGTACCACCACTTACATTTAATGTTGAGGATCCATTGTTTCCACCCAAGCAGCTAACGTTATTTGTAGTTACTGAATAAAATAAGTCAGTTGGACTATTAACATTTATGGAAATTGTAGGTATAGTACAACTATTTGCATCAAAAATAGTACAAGTATACGTCCCTGCAGATAAATTATTAATTGTTTGGCTAGTTGAACCATTATTCCAAGAATAAGAATAGCCTGGAGTACCACCAACAATAATTATTGTAATATCACCATCATTTCCATTATAACAACTTACATCATTAATAGTAGTTGATTGTAATAGTACCTGATTAGGTTGTGTTACAGTGATACTTTTTGTTTTTATACATCCATTTGCATCAGTAATTGTACAAGTGTATGAACCAAAAGACAAACCAGAGATAGACTGAGTAGAAGCACCATTATTCCAAGAATAAGAATAACCTGGCGTTCCACCACTAGGAATTACTGAAGCTGTACCATCACCCCCTCCATTACAACTTACAGAAGTTTGTTGGATAGTTGAATTTAAATTAGTGGGTTGACTAATAAAAATACTCCCACTAGTAATTGTACAGCCATTTACATCAGTTATAGTGCAATTATAATTACCTGAGCTTAATCCAGTAGCTGTTTGAGTAGTTTGTCCGTTACTCCAAGAATAAGAATAGCCTGGCATTCCACCAGCAGGATTAACAGTAGCAGTTCCATTACTACCTAAACTACAACTTACAGCTGTGTTAGATGTGCTTACAGTTAAAGCTAGTGGTTGACTAATAAAAATATTCCCACTACTTATAGTACAGCCATTTGCATCTGTAATAACGCAATTGTAATTGCCTGTGCTTAATCCAGTAGCTGTTTGAGTAGTTTGTCCGTTACTCCAAGTATAAGAATACCCTGGCGTTCCACCACCAACAGTAATAGTTGCGCTTCCATTATTACCTCCATTACAACTCACAACAGAACTAGAAGTGCTAATTGACAAAGCAGAAGGCGGTTGAGTTACAGTGATACTTTGTGTGACTGTACATGCATTTGCATCAGTAATTATACAATTGTATGAGCCTGTAGTTAATCCAGTTGCACTTTGATTAACACTTCCATTACTCCATAAATATGAATATGGTGAAGTTCCTCCAGATGGCAATACAGTAGCAATTCCGTCATTACCACCAAAACAACTTGTAGCAGTTTGCTGAATGGAAGCTGTTAAAACAGCAGGCTGAGTTATAGTGATAAGTATTGGATTTCCAATATAAGTGCAACCATTTATATCTTCAACATCTACTGTATATGAACCTGGAGATAAATTATTGAAAGAATAACTGCCATTAGCATTATATTGATTAGCTCCACCATTTAATGAATAAAAATAACCTGCTGTCCCAAGAAAAGTAGTAAAAGAGATGCTACCATTATTAAATCCATTACATGTTATATCACTAGAAGTAGTAAAATTTTGTATAGCATCAGGTTGACTGATTGTAAACTCAAGTGTATCAAAAATACCAGAATTTAATGGATACTCAACAATTACTCTCTTTGTACCAGCTGTTAGATTTGGCAAGATAAAAGGGGTTCCACCTTGAATAGGATAAGATGGATGATGCATCCAAATGCTACTAAATATTTCTAAATCATATGATGCATTTGATGATGCATTCGTATAAACTATTACATTTGTAGGGTCTCCATTACAAATAATAGGATTAATAACAACAGAATCTATCACTCCACCATTACCTATTACAGTCTGACCATAAGACGCTAAAGACAATATAAATATCGAAATTAGTATAAATATCTTTTTCATATTTTAATTTTTTAAAAGTTTGCTAAAATAGTATTTTTACAGTTATCAACAACTTATTAACAACTTATTAATTCATTTTTGTTTTAATCATCTTTGTTCCATTACATTTTCTTGCTCCTTTATTTGATGAACAAGATGATAATATTCCTAAAAGAATTACCAGAACAAAAACTAAGCTTATTACTGATTGATTTTTTCGCATCTTTAATTATTTTTTAATTACTTTCTTATTATATATTTCACTACCACTCCTTAATTCAAATATATAGATTCCTTGAGAAAATCTCTGCAAATCCAATTTATAAGTGTAATTGCCTTTAAATTTTTCTATCCTATCTATCATTATTTTTTGCCCAAGAACATCTATAAAATATAGAGAAAAATTATTCTCAATAACAGACTCAAACTCAATATTTAAAATATTATCAGTAGGATTTGGGTAAATATTTAAATTAGTTACGCCTAGATCTTCAATTGATGTTTCTGAGTAATAATACTCAACTGTATCAGACTGACAATGATTTACATCAATTGCAATACAATAATACGAACCATTTGATGTAATATTTACTGTTTGACTATTAACTAAAGAGCCAAAATCATTAAACCACTCATAAGAGTAAGGTGCTACTCCACCACTTGCATTTGCTTCAAGTTGCATACCAAGTTGTGAAATACTGAGCTCTACAGAATCAGGAGAGATTATCTGAAAGTTCTCCGCATAATAACACCCAACAGCATCTACAATCTCATACGAAACAGAACCTTCACATAAAAAGGCCGGATTTACTCCAAACCAATCTACAGCATATGGGCTAACACCTCCGGTAATAGTCAAATCAATTGAACCATCACAAAAACTATTACAACTAATCTGAGTGATTTCAGAAACAACCTGAATATTACTAACTGAAGTTAAGGTAACTGTATTTGAATCTACACAATTGTTATCATCAGTTACAACAAATACATAACTACCTATACCTAAAGAGTTAGGATTACTTCCTCCCCAATCAACCGAGTAAGGTGAACTACCGCCAGAGATTTGCAAACTAACAGAGCCATCATTTGTATTTCCACAAGATGGATCTACAACTTGATTAAGCACATCAACTTGGTTTGGTTCATTTACAATTGCAATCTCACTAAAATAACAATTATTAGAATCAACAATTGTATAATTATAAGTTCCAGCTTGTGCATTTATAATATTCGCACCAAACCAATTTACTACAAAAGGAGGAGTTGCACCAGATATTACTAGCGATATTGAGCCATCATTAAATCCATTACAACTTACATCTACAACACCTTCAGTAACTAAAAAGGAATCTGGCTCTGACACTATTAAAGAATCGAAATAAACACAACCGATTGAATCAACAATTTGATAAATATAAGTTCCTGATGATACTAATGTGGTATTAATATTATTATCCCAAAACACATAATATGGAGCTGTACTTCCACTAACATTTACAGAAACCGAACCATTAGTAGCACCAAAACAACTTACATCAACTGCACTTTCTTGAATATTAATAGTAGGTTCTATTATCTCAATTGTATCAGATGTTATACAACCATTTTGATCCGTAACCACATAAGAGTAAGTTCCTACTGACAACCCATTTATATCTTCAATTGTATCTCCATTACTCCACTGGTAAGAATACACGGGCACAGAACCACTAACCGACAAATCAATAAACCCATCTTGCCCTCCATTACAATTAACATTGTAACCATTCATTATAGGAACAGTATAGGAAGATATTATTGAAGAAGGTTCAAGCAATATAAATACTGTATCAAACACACAACCAAACTCATCAGTAAGTTGTAAATTATAAGTACCAGCATATAAATTATATTGATTTAAAGAATCTTGATTAGCAGTGCTCCAATTGTAAATAACAGGTGGAAATGGAGATGTTGCATAAGTTTCAATAAACCCATCATTAAACCCATTGCATGAAATCTCATAGCTATTATAATCACTAATATTAGTTACATATAATTTTAAATTATTAACATAGAAATCAATCTCATAATCTACATAAGTAGCCCCACATGACGTTTCAAGTTTAATATTATGTAAACCTGGAGTGCTAAATACAAATGGGACAGAATCTGCAGGACCTGAAATGAGTATCCCATCCACAAACCAATTTTGATTACAAATAAGACCTGTACTAGTATTTACAAACCAAGTAGTATCACCAACACATAAGGTTGTATCACTAATTGTAAAAAAAGGAGTGGTTGAACAATCTAGACACATATAATAATCAGAAGGAGATATTGAAAAATATGACGGCATACCAGAGGAAGAAGAAATTGTCATTGGAGAAAAATAACTTGGAGTAGAAGGGGAAATAGTAACACTATTCTGATCTAAGATTGGGCTATATTGTTGACAGCCAACCTGACCTAAACTATCTGTTTTAATAAACAGTGGATCAAAACTTTGTGCACTAAAAAAAGCTCCATCTGTATAAGCTGATATTGTATAGCCATTATCTTTATTAGTTCTAACCCCAATCGCTTTTTCAGAACCTGAACATCCAATAACACTAGACCATTGAAAATTAATATTAGTATCAACCTTAAATAATAAAATATCTCTCCCCGATAGATTATCAGGTGGAAGTCCAGGAATCTGTGACACATTAGCAGCAGAAGTATTAAATCCATAAGCCCCCCCTCCAATAATATAGCCACCATGTTCTGTTAAATCAATAGATCTAACAAACTCTCCTCCTGATCCTGGTGAAGAAAAACCATTACTAGCAAGAAGATTACCATTATAATCAAATTGAGTAACCAATACACCACCATCTCCAACTAAAGAAGTATTTGAAGCAGCTATTATGGTATTGTGATTAGTATCAATTAAAGCTTCTCCTGACCAATCATTATGACTATCTTGTGAAGATCCTGAATAATATATCCTCTCCCAAACTAAACTACCTGAACTACTAACTCTTCCTAAATGAACATCTGAGTTAGTATATTTATAAAACATAAAATCACCATTTAAAAATTCACCAAGCGCATGTATTGCTCCACCAGAAAGATTTGCTCCCCAAATTACATTACCAACAGGATCTAATTTTGCAAGATATCCACTCTGACTTCCAACCAAATAACCATCATCTGAAGTTTGTATAACTGATGTAACATAACCACCGAAAGAAGGAGAAAAAGTTCTTTGCCACTCTGGAATACCATCTTGATCTATTTTGATAACATTCCCATTACTTGCAGAAATTACCACTCCACTATCACTAGTTGCATCAATTGACACACCTCCACCCCCAGAATTATATAGATTAAACCAAAGTATATTACCACATTCATCAATCCGATAAACATAAGTATAACAAGTCCCTCCATTATGACTATGCTGACCTGTACCAACAAAACCTCCATCTTCCATAACAGCTAAAGCGAGCCCTCCATTCATTCCAGCTACATTAAATGTTCTAATAAAGGTATTGTCTTGTGAAAACAATACACCACAGAAAAACATGAGTATAATAATTAATTTATTTCTCATTTGCTAAGATTTTAATATTAATAATAGCCCATTCAGGGATACCTATAACTTTCAAAAAAATATCTTGAATATCTTCTTCTAAATAAAGTGAATCTAACTCAAAAGTAACATTCTGATCTTCTTCATCCTTTTTTATATTACATGCATCAATTTTATTTAGTTCCGTTATCATTTTAGGACCTAAATAAGGACACATAAAAAGCCCACTATATTTTTTCAGTTGCAATGTATACTTAAATTGACAATCAACAACCTCCTCAGCTGCTACTGCATAATTCAAACAATCTTTGCTAGTATCCTTTAAATTATCTTGCGCATAGTTTGTTAATGGCAAGAAACATGCAATTAAAATTATTTTTTTCATATCTTATCTTATTAAATTAACTTCACCTGTATATTCATGCAATGCACCAAAAACATCTTTTGTTTTTATATAATACACATACACACCTAATTGAACTTTAGCACCACTATTATCAAATTTCCCATTCCAACCATCTTCAATATTATCAGTACTATAAATTAACCCTCCCCACCTTGAGTAAATATTCATCTGAAATTCACTAATTCCAAAACCATAAGGCCTGAACTCTTCATTAATATTATCATCTGATGAGTTAGGGGTAAAAGCATTTGGAATAAATAAATCATATTCTTCAATTATTACTTTCTTTACTAAAGTATCAATACAGTTATAGTCTGTTGTTACTTTTAATAACACATCATACTCACCAATCTCCTGATATGAGTGAAATGCAATGGAATCAGTACCATAAGTTCCATCTCCAAAATCCCAATCCCAATAAAGAGCATTTTGCCAAGTAAGTTCTGTCATATCAATAAATACAATAGGATCCTCAAGCTGTTTATATAGTTTCTCATAATCAGACATTATTGCAAAATCCATTTTAGGAGCAACCAAATTTGAAACTTGAATAGTATCAAATATCTGACAGCCATTTTTATCAATAACCTGAATATTATATTCTCCCTCAAAAAGTTGATTAGCTTCAAAAGTAGTTTGTCCATCATTCCACAAATAATTATAAGGAAGAACCCCACCTTCTAACTCAATCTTAATAGCACCAACTTCTCTTTCACAAGTATCAGTAAACATTTCAATAGTCCAAATTAATTGATCTGGCTGATCTAACACAATAAAACTTTCCCACTCACACCCATTATTATCATACATAGTTAAAAGGTGCATTCCTGCCTCCTGAAAAGGCAATGGATTTAATGTCTGAACATTATCCCAAACATATGTATAAGGAAAAACACCACCATTAGCTTCCACTATTATTCCACCATCATTAAATCCATAACAACTTACATCATAACCATTATAATCATATAAGGAATTCACAACACCACCAATAGCATCAATAGGGTCACTCATTGGGAAAGAAAATTCTTCTTCACAACCTAAGCCGTTAGTAATAGTAACATGATACAATCCTTCCGATAAATTAGTGATATTCTGATTTGTTGAAATAAATCCATTTGGCCCGCTCCAATTAAAATTATAAGGAATAAAACCACCAGTAGGTGTCGCATTTATCCATCCATCACTACCATTCATACATGAAATTCCATAAGTAGAATAATTAGAAAATTCAAAATCGATATCCTGAGAAACGGCTGTTGGCTGAGAAAGAGTTATCTGAAATTCAACATCACAACTATTAGCATCTGATACTGTTAATATATATAAGCCAGCATACAAGTTATTTATAATATATTGATTTGCGGTGAAATTATTAGGCCCAACCCATGAATAAGTATACGGATACACTCCGCCTGATAAAACAATAGCATCTATTTTCCCTGTAGGATCTCCATTACATTGTAAATCAATTGTTATAATATCAAGTATTAACGAATCTTCTTGAGGAATATAAACCGTATCATTGAAAGTACAGCCATTAACATCTGTAATTTCATATGGATAGTAACCTTCTTCTAAATTATTCTCATCTGCATTATTCCAATCAATATTATAAGCACTAACTCCACCAGTTATTAATAAACTTGCGCTTCCATCACTTCCGCCATAACAACTCACGCCAGTCACTGCAGGAATTGAAGATAATTGAGGTTCCTGAGTCAAATTAAAACTGACAATATTCTCACATCCTAAATAATCATTAATTGTACAAGTGACACTTCCAGCTGTCAGATTATAAATATCTTCATTAATAGAATTATCTGACCAAACGTATGTGTAAATGGGAAAACCTCCACTAACAGTTAAGTCAATAGAACCCGTACTACCACCAAAACAATCAATATTATCAACAACTGACGAAACAATAATTTGATAAGATAATATCTCAAATGTTTCTTCAAACAAACAATCATTATCATCATAAATATCCAAATCATATATCCCTGATGATAAATTAGAATTAATAGGGCTATTCCCACTCCAATTACTCCAATAATAATCATAGCCTGGTGTCCCTCCAAAAGCCTGAACACTTATTTCACCACTATTACTCCCTAAACAAACACTAGTAGTTTGCTGTGAGATAATAAATAAACTATCTGGCTGTTTTATTATAAATGTATCTCTTACAAAACAGTTGTTATCATCTATTTGTAAATAATAAATTCCTGGAGACATATTTATTCTATCCTCTAATGATGCTGAAGTATCAGACCATGTGTAAATAGGGTTAATTAAATTAATTGGATTAATATCAATTGTTCCATCATCAAATCCATAACAACTAATATCAGTAGAAGATGAAGTTATTTGCATATCAAAACCTGCTCCAATCACAAAGAAAGTATCTTTAATACAAAGACTTGTAATATCCGTAATCGTTAGGTTATAAGTTCCCGGTGATAAGTTAAAAATATCTTTTGCTGTTGCAGAAAATGAATTTGGTCCACTCCAATTATAACTAAAACTTCCTAGACCTCCACTAACATTTAAGATTATTGAACCATCAGAATAATTAACACATAACTCATCTGTTATTATTGCGCTTACATTTATTTGCGGATAAATCATTAAATCTAAACTGTCAATATGCAGACAACTATCAGCATTTATTGATTGAATAGTGTCAATTTGTGAAGTAAAATAAGTTTGACCGTTTAAGGCCCAAGTAAAGCTATCGCACTGTGCAACTTGAGTATAAGTTGAAGAGCTATTTTTTATATCAATAATAACTGTAGCAACACTATCACAGCCAGCTGGTAGAGAGTTAAAAATTGAACTAAAGAAAGTAGGAAGACCTAATCTTGAAATTCCAGACTGTAAACTTATAGCATTACTAGAGTAATTACAAGCCAAACCTAAGACTCCCGGGTCATTTATAACATCAAGGTAATTCTGACTAAAAACAGCTCTATAGATTTTTCCATCAGGCCCCATTTGAATAGCACCTCCAGGAAATGGCGCAGAAATACCACTAGAAATTATAGTCATAGAAGCTTCAATTAAACTTTGACTTCCTGCAAGAAGGTTATATTGAGCAACTTGACTCCCATTATCTACCTGTGCAACATAAAGGATATCACTATCTAGTGAAAACTCTATTCCGTACGGAGTTGGAGCATTTGAGAAATGCATATGATTACTAAGTAAACCAGTTGAATTATTGAAATCAAATAAATCTACACCATCATTACCACCATAAACACTTGCACCTGCTAATCTAGCACCATCATGTGAAGATTTTAAATAACCTAAAGATGAAAAATAAGAGGAGCCTATGTTAGAAACTACTGGAGTAAGGTTTATGCCTAAATCTGTCAGTAAATATGAATGAAATTCATTTGAATTCTCTAGTCTACTCACAACCCAAAAATCTGTTTCATTCTGATGTAAAACTGCTGTTATTTTCTCACATGCATTAGGAAATAATACCACATTCTTAACAGATGTTATATCCCCAAAGCCATTATTTAGATTCATGTCAATAATAGAGTATGACACTCCCCCACCAGATCCTGACATACCATCAGATGTAATCAAAAAATAGCTAGTATTAGACGAAGGCTGTCTAATTATAATAGCAGACTGAGAAGAACTATTATTACCTAATAGTCCTGTTCCATTTGGCATAATATTATGGTTCTTATCATAAACTATCATTCCATCTGTATAAAACAACAAATCTCCATTATTATCTGAAATAGAAGCGCAACCTTCCCATGTATTTAATTGCCCATCTGTTAAGGCTACTGGAACTCCACTATTAAAATCTAAACCTGCATATTCTCCAAAATACCAAATATTCCCTTCATTCCCACTATTATCAATAGTAAACCCTCCAAAAGAATAAGAAGTATAAAACCCTGTGTCAGTTACAGTAGTGTCATTAAAATACCAAACACCATTCCACTCTGCACTATCACAAGCGGTAATATAAGTAACTGAGCTATCCTCAAATATGGTAAGCTGTAAAGTAACTATGCTATCACACCCTCCTACTGAAGTAAGAGTGTCATTATAAGTACCACTAGTATCAATAAAATTTGCGCCAAAAAAATATTCACCACAAGCAGTATCTACCATTGTATTTGTAATATTTGGTGTTAAACTCAAGTTTAAGGTTACGACACTATCACAACCATTCACTGCATTATAAGTGTATGTTGCAGTATTATTATTAGAAGTGTATGTATTACCATCTATCCATGTGTAAGTTCCACAAGTAGTAACATTAGTTGTGGATGTAGTAGATGGATTAATCGTTAAGTTAAGCGTTGCTGTAGAATCACATCCATTAGAGTTTGTTGTTGAATAAGTATAAGCACCAGATGATGTGTGAGTTGTTCCATTCCAAATATAAGAATCACATTCTGTAACATTAGTTGTAGATGAAGTAGATTGATTAATGGTTAAATTAAGTGTTGTTGTAGAATCACATCCACTAGCATTTGTTGTTAAATAGGTGTAGCTACCACTTGTTGTGTAGGATGTACCATTCCAAGTATAAGTATCACACTCAGTTATATTTGATGTGCTATATGTTGGTTGATTAACGGTCACAGTTACACTATCAGTACAACTAATTCCATTCTGAGTTCCTGTAACATAATATGTAGTGGTTTGAGTAGGGTTTACTGTTATACTTGCCGTTGTATCTCCACTGCTCCATAAAACATTATTAATATTAGTTGTTATTTCTGTGTATGTCGCCTGAACTGCTAAAAATTTTCCTGTACCTACACAAGGATCACCAAAAACATTATTTGTTGCAGAAACAGTACAACTGTTTTGACCTACACAAGAATTTTGTAGTATATTATAGCTACTTGCAGCATGGCACCAACCAATTGAAAAACTTCCACAACTACCTAAAGGCATCCCATAGCTTGCAAAATCAATACCTGTAATAATCCCATTATTAGGAGCAGTTAGAGTAATGCTTCCTCCTTCATTAATAAAATCACAAATTATACCTGATGAAATTATAGTACTACTATCTAAATTAGATGATGAAATAAGAGAAATACTATTTCCTAAACAAATAGCAGTATCATTCTGAGTAATATCTATATTAATAATATCTATTGTAGTATGAATAATAGAGTCACACCCATTAGTTGCACTTAGAGTATCTATATAATTTCCACTTAATGTATATATGTTGGTTCCTACTGCAACAGAATCTCCTTCACATATTGTTAGTGAATCTACTATAGCAATGCTATAGTTAATTGTTAAATTAAGTGTTGTCGTAGAATCACATCCATTAGCATTTGTTGTTAAATAGGTGTAGCTGCCACTTGTAGTGTAGGATGTACCATTCCAAGAGTAACTATCACAGGCTGTAACATTAGTTGTGGATGTAGAAGATGGATTGATCGTTAAATCTAATGTTGCAATACTATCGCACCCTAATGAATTTGTTCCATTCCAAGTGTAAACTCCAGTTGAATTGTAAGTTGTTCCATTCCAAACTAAACTATCACATGCTGTAATGTTGGTATAGAAAGTATCTGCTTGGTTAATTGTTAGATTAAGTTCTGCAGTGCTATCGCACCCTAATGAGTTTGTTCCGTTCCAAGTGTAAACCCCAGGAGAATTGTAAGTTGTCCCATTCCAAACGACACTATTGCATGCTGTAATGTTAGTGTATGAAGTGTCAGCTTGGTTAATCGTTAAATTAAGTACTGCTGTGCTATCACAGCCATTAGCGTTGGTTAAGTTACAAGATTGAGACGGAACATTTGTATCATAAGTAGCTCCATTTATTGTTCCGTCATTTCCATTTGAAGTTTGGTCGTAAGCAATTGTCCCTGAACCTTCTTCAAAATTCCAACATCCTACTAAACCTGTCTCATTACCTGTTGGTGGGCAAGTCATGTAGTTTTGGATTTCATTTTGGCTAAGGGCTGTGTTCCAAATTTGGAAATCATCTATATTCCCTTCAAAATAATGAGCTATACAACCAGAACCATTTATCCATTTAGAATAACCTAATGTTACATTATGACCTTGATTTATTATATTTCCTAAATAATGAGAATCAGATAAAACTCCATTGAAATATATTGAATAAAGTCCCTGGCTTGAAGTTACAGTGCAAGACAACAAATTTTGATAATTAAATGGATTTGTAAAATAATAACTATTGGATTGAGGCTGTGTTCTGTTAATAGATATTGTAATACCACCATTTCCTACATAAATTTCAAGCTCACTGTTTTCATTAGAACAGTCAAATTCTGTGCCTTTGAAAAAAATCGGATTATAATTATTTATACCAAAATTTGATTTCATTACAAAAGAAATCGAAAAATCAGAAGATAAATCAACCGGATTTCCATACCCGACATAATCATCTACCCCATCAAAACTCATTGAATAATTATTACTTGCTCCACTATAAGTATATGTTCCACTCTGATTATAAGTAGTTCCATTCCAAACGACACTATCACATGCTGTAATATTAGTATAGGAAGTATCTGCTTGGTTAACAGTAACAGTAACACTATCTGTACAACCATTTTGGGTAACCCAATAAGTTGTTGTTTGTGTTGGATTTACAGATATACTTGCTGTTGTATCTCCTGTGGACCATGAAATATTTGAAATAGATTGTACAGATGTATTACCATTATACAATGCTTGTATTTCTTGTGATGAAAGAGGTCGATTCCATAAAGCAACATTATCAATATTACCATTAAAATACCTACCCAATTGCTGAGCTTCTCTTCCAATATTAAATGATTCAGAAGAATTCTGCAAAACCATTGAAACTGTATTTGAATCAACAAATATTCCGTTCATAAATAACCTCATCATATTTCCATCATATGTTCCTGTAAGGTGATTCCAACCATTTGAATAATTAACATAAGGAGTGCCAGTACCTGCATTTATAAGATTATTATTCATTCCACAACCTACAGTTCCAGTAGTTTTATGGAAAAGTGAATTAAATCCAGTATTACCGCCTGGCCTAGCCTTACCCATAATCCCTTGATTAATTTGATTTGATTGATTGGTAAAAAACCAAGCTGATAATGTAAATTGATTTGTAAAATCTAACGTATAATCGTCCAATACCTCAATAAAATCATTATTTCCATCAAAACTATAAGCACTATTAGGATTACCAAATCTATCAGTTGATAATGTTGCTCCATTTACTGTTCCATTGTTACCATTTCCACTTTCATCATTTGCATTTCCACAGAAAGGATAATAAGCAACTAAACCATTCTGTAAATTTGTTGGCAAAACACATGCGTTAGAAGAATTTGTATTACTGACACTTAAACTAATACTATCGCCAAAGCAAATGGTAGTATCGTTTTGAACTATATTTACATCAATAACTTCAAGAGTTGTATTTACAATAGAGTCACAAGCATCTACGCTAGCAAGTGTATCAATATAATTACCCGCAGTAGTATAAGTATTATTTCCAATGGTTACACTTGCTCCATCACAAATAGTTATAGAATCAGTAATAAATACTGAATTGGCAATCGTTAAATTAAGTATTGCTGTACTGTCACAGCCACCAATACTAGTGAATAAACTATCATAAACTCCACTTGAACTATAAGTAAGCCCATTCCAAACTAAACTATCACAAGCTGTAATATTATCAGTTGACATAATTTCAGGTGACTCAGTAATAGTAAAAGAAGGAACTCCCGGATTACTTACACAACCATTAACGTCAACAATAGTTACATCATAAGTACCTGCACAAAGATTTGAATAAGTAGTATCAATTGAAGAAGTCCCTAACACAGATGTAATTCCATTTATGGTGATTGAATAAGGAGGTGTCCCTCCGCTAATTGTTAAATCTTCAGCTGCTATACAATCACCTGCACATTGATTACTAGCAACAACACTTGTAGTTGCTACAAGTTGAGCTGGTTCAGAAAAATTGATTGGCCCATACTCATCATAAACCCCAACAGTACTTGTTCCACTTCCAATGCCGGCATTTCCATTGTAATAAGCTGTTGAATCTACTATTCTTACAAAGTAATCTACATTAGCATTAAACCCTTGCAAATTGAAAGTTTGAGTAGTAGTCTGATTTGTAGAAAGGTAAGAAGCAAAATAAGATGCAGAAGCATAATACCCAATAACAGAAGAATATGCTGTAGTTGGAAATGTTTGATTAACTTCAATTTGCATTTCATCAGATGCATATTCGCCATAGCAAATAATAGGCTGGGAAATAAATGCATTAGAAATAGTAGGTGGAGTATTCACAGTAAATGAAAATATTTCATTTGAAGATGATGCAGAAAAAGTATACAAGGGGAAAGTTGCAATATTAACTACATATTGTGCTCCTCCATCACCATTGCCGTCTCTGGAAATAATATCATAAGTAGCGCCATCTGTTAAGCACCAAGGACCTTCATAAATTACAGTATTATCAGCATATCCAGAAGAAGTATTATTGACTGCATTACATCCGACTCCAGGATTTCCTCCACTAAAAATTGTTGAAACACTTCCGCATGCACTTCCTGTTGGAGCTAATTCCCAATAAACTTCTTCTCCAAAATTATCTGTCCATACATCAATGGTGACTTCTGATTGCCCAGTTGGACATTGCGCAAAAGCAAACACCGAAACTATTGCCATTCCTATTGTAAATATTATTTTATACATTTTAGTGCAAGTCTTCATGCCAAAGTGTATTAATTATTAATGCTTATAAAAGGTTTTACTGTCTATTCTGTTATCATTTTCAACAACTATTAGATACATACTTGAACTTAAGTAAGAAACATCAATAGTAACTTTAACGGCATTAATAAACTTATAATTTGAAAAAACAATTTTCCCATTAATATCATAAACACTAATTAAAAGTTCAGATGAAAGTTCTTTTAATTTAATATTTAAAATACTAGAGACAGGATTTGGGAAAATATTAAAATCACTTAATTGCTGTTGATCCATACCAGAAACCGTAAAATTAAAAGTTTGAATATCAGTATCGCCTAATTCTGAATTAATTGTAGATGTAAATACTAAAGGAACACAAGGGTTAATAAATACACTTTCAAAAGTAACACTATTTATATTTCCAGAAGTATATGAATTTCCATCAGGAATTGTTTGGGAGAGAATTTGTATACCTCCTAAAGGTGAATTAGTAATAGTGAAGTTCCCTAAATTTCCATTGTTAATTGATGTTGGTTGAATTATTGCTTGTGAACTTGAAATAATTGAACTTACAATTAAATAAGCATTAATATAAATACTTCCTCCTCCTGCCATCAAATAGGCTGTTCCAATTGTATCCCCTACACTCATAGAGGATATATCGAAAGAGCCTTCATTAGATTGGAATAATGCAGTTGACATATCAACCTCACCTGAGTCTTGACTAACCTCTATAGTTAAGTCCGTTAAACTATCACACCAATTGTTAGATAAAATAACATCTATAGTTGGAGAAAAATTAGCTGAATAAATAATTGAAGTTGAATCTGAACACCCATTGGCATCAATAACAATAAAAGTATAATTACCTGATAGTAATGGATTAATTGTGAAGCTTGTTCCAAAATTATTAAAACTTGCAGCTACAAATCCTGTAGGTCCAAAGAACTCATATATATATGGCATTGTACCACCTGTAGAATTACCAGTTATAGTGTTCGCACTACCCGTTAAAGTAGGAGACAAAACAAGCGGCTCAGTAACAAATACAGAATCAATTATTGAGCAATTATTTGAATCAGTAACTGTCACATTATATAAACCAGCACTTAAATTATTAATTGTACTAGTTACAGAACCATCCGACCATAAGAATGTATATGGATTTACGCCTCCAGATGGAGTTACAGAAGAAGATCCATCATTAGAAGCAAAACAACTCACATTAACTGCAGATATTGAAGTTCCAATAGTCGCCATTAAACTTCCAACTGTTACAGTATCTATAGTTTCACACATACTTGAATCCCTTACCCTAACTTCATAATCACCAGCTAATAAACTATCTGGATTTACTGGTATACCATTCATATCAAACCAAAAATCATAGTATGGAGGCAATCCATTTGTAGGACTTACAGTTGCTGTACCAAAAGGCTGACTACATGTTACAGGTGTAGAAGTTGGGTTCGCTTTTAATATATTACATGGAGGGCAAACTGTAATTGAAATTACCTGTGCTGTATTCTCAATTGCAGGTGCAGGGCAGAAATCATCCTGAACTTTAATTACAAAAGTATATATACTTGGGCGCAAATCATTTCCACATGTACTAATAATATGATTACAAGAAGTAATCCATTCAAATGAACCAGAACCATACCCACCAGCAGTAATAAATGGAGGGACTACACCTGTTGATGTTTCTTCAAAAGTTGCGCAAGGAGGGTTATTACATAATGCAGGCGGACTTACATTGTAATCCATAAACTGACCACCAGAAACTGTAAATTGTAAATCTTGCTGACTTCCGTTAGGGTTAAAGTCATAATCATTTGCAATAAAATCAAATGACACAGTATCACCACAATGTACTATTGTGTCCCATTGATACTGAGGTGAACCTAAAGGGAAAAAGAAAGGAGGCTGAACTAATGGTCTAATATTACACAATGTATCAGCACCAATATTTCCTCCTGTAGTATCACCCAAATTACATGTTGGAGGTATTAATACAACTTGAATTTCTCTAAATACTTCTGATACTAATTGACCACAATTAAATGCAGAAACTTTTGTACAAGTAACATAGTTTCCTACATCATTGGCATCATACCAAGTTTTTCCTGTTTGAGGATTCATGACAATACCATCAATAGGATTTGTGTGAGATAAGGGGTAAATAGAAGTGTTAAATGGTATTGACATTGCATTAGGACTTAAAAAATTATATCCATTATCAATTGGCTGAGCCCATTC
>Ga0209223_10001394_pt1 | contig 26508 bp, 21 predicted proteins | sample COG_06_FD_184750 | JGI IMG/M metagenome (GOLD analysis project Ga0209223, IMG submission 184750) | Pelagic Microbial community sample from North Sea - COGITO 998_met_06 (SPAdes) (version 2) | ecosystem: Environmental > Aquatic > Marine > Neritic zone/Coastal water | place: Helgoland, sampling...
TGACCTGAGAGCATTAACTCAACTAACATAATTTTAAAGTCCTTGTCGTATCTTTTTGTTTTACTCATAATTCAAATATATTCATTTATGAGCCGTTTTAACTGTAACTATAAAAGTAGGCATTCCAAAACTTGTAATGCATAAAAGTAGCTCACCCAGTGTAGCGCAAATAATAATGAAGATGAAAAGAGTCTTCGTCTGTCTTTGGCGTCAGAAACTTTAAAAGAAGTTTTATTGAATAGCATGACAACGCCAAGTACAATAAAAGCAATCAGACCTCTCCAAAAAGAAATCAAAGCAGGGTCTAGTGGAATAAATCTAACCAAAACTGCAGCACTACTAATTAAGAGTACAGAGAAATTAAGTTCTGCGATGTTTTTTAAGGAAATGTTTTTCATTTATTTATCTTAAATATCCTCTAGGATTTGTAGTGCTTTCTTAACGGAATCAATTTTGATAAAAGTAACTAATAATCTTAGGCCGTTTTTCGTCTCTTTTTCTTTCATAACGCACATTTTTGAGTTTTTTTGAACGTATTTCAGCATGGAGTTAAACTCTTCGGTGTTGTAAAATTCACTTTGTTGGTCAGATAGAAAGTAACCGATCATTCTTTTTTTCTTTAGAATAAGTTTTTCGATTCCTAATTTTTTTGCCTGCCATTTGATGCGAACACTGTCTAATAAATCGTCAACCTGACTCGGGATTTCACCAAAACGATCGATTAATTTTTTCTCAAATTCTTTGAGTTGCGACTCGTTTTCTAGCTCCCCTAGTTCTTTATATAATAAAAGTCTTTCCGAAACAATATTGATATAATCATCTGGAAATAATATTTCAAAGTCCGTATCAATTTGAATGTCTTTTACATATTCTTTTGCAACAGTTTCGTCAGTTGGATATAGTTCTTTGAACTCATTTTCTTTAAGTTCGCTGATGGCTTCTTTTAAAATCTTTTGATAAGTATCAAACCCGATATCATTTATAAATCCACTTTGCTCACCTCCTAATAAATCTCCAGCTCCTCGGATTTCTAAATCTTTCATGGCGATATTGATACCGCTTCCTAAATCAGAGAATAGTTCTAAAGCTTCTATTCTTTTACGTGCCTCATCTGTCATCATATGATAAGGAGGAGTGATAAAATAACAAAAGGCTTTTTTGTTAGATCTTCCAACCCGACCTCTCATTTGGTGCAAGTCAGATAATCCGAAATTATTGGCATTATTGATAAAAATAGTATTGGCATTTGGTACATCTAATCCACTTTCAATTATTGTGGTGGCTACCAAAACATCAAAGTCGCCACGCATAAATGCGAGCATTAATTCTTCTAGTTTTTTTCCGTCCATTTGTCCGTGACCGATACCAATTTTTGCATCAGGAACAAGACGTTGGATCATGCCTGCAACTTCTTTTATATTATCTACACGGTTGTGTACAAAATAAGACTGTCCACCTCGCGAAATTTCATAAGTCAGCGCATCTCTCAGTTCTTCTTCATTGAAACGAATAACGTTTGTTTCAATTGGGTGTCTGTTTGGGGGTGGAGTGGTGATTACTGATAAATCTCTGGCAGCCATCAAAGAAAATTGCAATGTTCTTGGTATTGGTGTTGCGGTTAAAGTAAGGGTATCAACGTTTTCTTTTATGGTTTTTAATTTGTCTTTTACGCCAACCCCAAACTTTTGCTCCTCATCAATAATAAGCAATCCTAAGTCTTTAAATTCAACTTTTTTACTCACCAATTGATGGGTTCCAACTACGATATCAACTTGACCATCTTTCAGTCCTTTTATGACTTCATTTCGTTGTTTAGTTGTTCTAAACCTGTTTAAATACTCTACCGTTATTGGGAAGTCCTTTAGTCTTTCAGAAAATGTTTTAAAATGTTGAAAAGCTAAAATAGTGGTAGGAACTAATATTGCAACTTGTTTTCCATTGTCAGCGGCTTTAAATGCAGCTCGGATAGCCACTTCGGTTTTACCAAAGCCTACATCACCACAAACCAATCGGTCCATCGGTTGTTCCCCTTCCATGTCTTTTTTTACATCTTGAGTTGCCTTGAACTGATCGGGTGTGTCTTCATACATAAAACTAGCTTCTAACTCATGCTGTAAATAGCTGTCTTGATTGTATTGAAATCCTTTTTCTAGTTTTCTTTTCGCATACAAATTGATCAAATTGAAGGCAATTTCTTTTACCCTTGCTTTGGTCTTTTGTTTTATTTTTTTCCAAGCACCAGAACCTAATTTGTATATTTTAGGAGGGGTTCCGTCTTTGCCATTGAATTTTGATATTTTATGCAAAGAGTGGATACTTATATATAATATGTCTCGATCTCCATAAATCAATTTAATGGCTTCTTGTTTATTGCCCTCGACATCAATTTTTTGAAGTCCTCCAAATTTTCCAACACCATGATCCATGTGCGTTACATAATCTCCAACCTCTAGATTTGTTAGTTCCTTAAGTGTAATAGATTGTTTTTTGGAGTTGTTGTTTTTTAAATTGAATTTATGATAACGCTCAAATATTTGATGATCGCTATAGCAAGCAATATTATTTTCATAATCGATAAAACCTTCATGAAGCGGAAATACAATGGCCGTGTATTTTACTTCTACTTGACTATCGTCTTCTGTAAATGAGGAGAGAATATCATGAAAACGTTGTGTTTGTTTTTCATTCATGCAACACAAATAATTTGTGATGCCATTTGCTGTATTTGCGTTTAAATCCTCAACTAATAAATTGAATTGTTTGTTAAAGGAAGGTTGTGGTTTGGTATTGAAATTGAAAGCATCCTTAGAAGCACTTTCCTTTTGATTGGTGCTTATAGAAACTCTTGAATACTCTAAAAGATCCTTTTTAAGGCTTGCACTGTTGATGAAAAGCTCATTTGGTGAAAATTGTTTGACTGTATTGTTTAGGTTTTCAAAGGCTTCTTCGGATTTCTTATACAAACTATCAAGTTTGTCAAATAAAACATCTGTCGTTTTGGTGAAAACTATTGTGTTATTTGAAATGTATTTGAAAAAACTTTCTCTGTTTTCTTGAAGCTGTTTGTTCTCTACATTAGGCATGATGTGTACCTTTTTAAGTGAACTTGTTGAAAGTTGTGATTCTATATCAAACGTTCTGATACTGTCAACTTCATCTCCGAAAAATTCAATTCTATAAGGCTCATCATTTGAAAAAGAAAATACATCTATGATTCCACCTCTTACGGCAAACTCTCCAGGTTCGGAGACAAAGTCTTCTCGATTAAAATCATATTCAAACAAGACTTCGTTTACAAATTCTAAGGATATCTGATCCTCTGCAGCAATTTTTAAAGTGTTTTTTTCTAATTCTTTTTTGGTAACCACTTTTTCAAATAAAGCGGTTGGGTAAGTTATTATTACAGCAGGTTTTTTTTGAGAATTAATTCTATTTAAAACTTCTGCACGCAATAAAATGTTAGCATTATCCGTTTCTTCTATCTGATAAGGTCTTCTATAGGAGCCTGGGTAAAATAAAACATTTTTTTTACCTAAGATTTCTTCAATGTCGTTTAAGAAATACGCGGCCTCTTCTTTATTGTTTAAAATGATCAAAAAAGGTTTTTCGGTTTTTTTGAAAATTTCAGCAATATTAAATGCCAAAGAAGAACCAAGAAGATTTGAAATATGGATATGATTTTTCTCGTTCGATAGTATTTCCGCTATCTTTTGCGTATGATTCGCTTGAGAAATTTTATCGATAATTATTTGTTTGCTCAAAAGAAAAAAATTTTGTCAAAGATAAATTAATTATGGATAGATTTGTACCAAGAAATTAGAATAAAAGTTTGATTTTGTTTTAATAAAGTTTAAAAAATAAGAATTTTAAACTAAGATGTCTTTCTTAGGAAAAAATAGTAATATGTTTAGAAAAAATATTGTTTTAATACTACTTCTTTTTTTGAGTATTCACTCATTTGCGCAGGATAGTACAGTAAAATGGGCCGTTAGCTTTGGAGGAAGTTTTATTGACTGTACCAATACCGATGGGTTTGTCGACGAAGGATTTAATGTTCAAATTCCAAATGTGAGTGTGATGCGCTATTTGGACAAGGGTTTCACGATTGGAGCGGGAATGACAATCACAGGTATTTCTAGTATTAACGGTCTTTTTAAAAATAAATATGATGTCACAATCATGGACTTTTTTGCTAAATATGATTTTGGATTGTCAGAAGAAAAGTGGGTGCCGCAATTGATTGGTGGAGTAGGTTTGTTGGTGAAAGACGGGAATGATAGATCCATTTCTTTTAATGGTGGTGTAGGGCTGACCTATTGGGTGCTTCCTAAAATTGGACTTAACGGTCAGGTAGTTCATAGGTTTGTTTCTGAAACTACAAATGAAAATTTTGGATCGCATACGCAGGTATCTGGAAGTTTGATTATCACTTTTGGAGAAAGTAGCGGTAAAAGGAATAAAAGAAGAACAGGATATGGTTTTACGACCAATAATTAGACTTTAGTAGTATGAAAAAAAGGGTGATTGAATTTTCAATCACCCTTTTTTTTATATTCCAAATTTAAGTCCCATAAAAAATGTTCTTGGTCTTTGTGGACCATAATTATAGGTTGCATCTCTATCAGGTCCTTGATCGAAATCACTCTGATAAGAATTAAATATATTTTGTACTCCTAGAGAAAATTGTAGATAAGTATGCTTGTGATCGTCTAAATGGAATTCATAAGAACTTTTCCAGTTCAATTCGAAAAATGAAGTTGTTCTTTCAAGTTTGTCGTTTGGGATGTACCCTGCTAAATGTTGCACATACATAGGTCCAGTATATACAGCAGATAAATTATTTTGAAATGCTTTTATAGGTGCATAGGTAACAATAAAGTTTCCATAGAGGTTAGGTGTTTCATTGAATTCTTTTGTTGCTTGATCTGGTTCGTCTTCAGACCATTCTACTTTTTCATTATAAATAGATCTTTGCAGTGTTCCTCCAGCTTGAATAAGCCATTCCTCATTTGGAGCATATTTCAATTCCATATTCAAACCATATACTTTTGCCCCAGAGGTGTTGACTCTTACCCATTCAAAAATTCCAGAATCAGGAGCTGTTTCAGTACCCTGTTCTAAGGCAAAAGCGTCGTTTAATTGCGTAAAGAAAAGTTCTGACACTAAAGAGAAATCTCCAGCACCAATTTCTTGAGACCAATCTAAAGAAGTAAGAAAACTATGTGAAGTTTCAGATTTTAAATCATCTGCGTTTCTAACTCTACTTATTTCACCTCCTGCCAAACCAGCATGAATGTCTTCACCGTATATTTGTGGAGCTCTAAATCCTTTGGCATAACTAGTTCTCCATCTTAGGTTTTTATTAATGCTGTATAAAATATTTGCTCTAGGGTTGAATACCACTTTTTCGCCTGCTAGATTGTGCATGTCAGCTCTTAAACCACCAAGTAATCTAAGTCTGTTGTTTACAATCCATTCTTGTTGGGCGTAAATTCCATAAAGTCTGGTTACTTGTATTATAGGCTCAAAATCTGGATTTTCCTTTCTGTCATCAATGTCGTTGTATTTATATTCAATACCCCCAGTAAAGGTTCCTTTATTGTTTAGAAACTGCTTGAATAAATGAGAAAATTGAAACCCTGTAACGAAAGTGTTGTCTTTTGATTTTCCATATCCTTCAATGCTCTGAATGATATTTTCATCTGTTGGGTCTTCTCCATTCAATCCGCCGTAGAAATTGTCGTTTTTTGAGATGGAGGTTGAAGCATATAAGGAATATTTGTCTCTAAGGTTTTTACTTTGATAATCGTAGGTAAGTCCACCCCCCACAACAGTAGAATTTATTTCTTCTGTAACATCACTCAAAAAAGGAAGCTCATTCAATTTATTTCCACCTCTTCTAAACTCATTGATAGCATTGAATTCTGCAGTTATTTTTTTTCTTTCTCCTGGTCTGTTGAATGCTTTGAATCCGAAAGAAGTGTTTTCCAATTGCGGGATTTCGGTATATCCATCGTTATCAGCATCGTAAGAGTCGCGTTTTCTTTTCATTCCAAATAAAGCAATTCCGGAATTAAAATCTTCCGTAACTACAGTACCATTAAATAATAAGGTGTTGTCATTTGACTGACCGTCTATCAACGCTAGGTTGGTTCCAATAGAAAATTTATTTTCAACAGGATCTTTGGTGATGATATTGATCGTTCCTGCAATGGCATTGGATCCGTATAAGGCAGAACCACCTCCACGAACAACTTCTATTTGCTTGATGATGTTGGCTGGAATTTGATCCAATCCATAAACACTATTCAAAGAACTAAAAATAGGTCTACTATCAATTAATATTTGAGAGTAGGCACCTCCTAATCCATTCATCTTTACTTCAGAAGTACCGCAGTTTTGGCAATTATTCTCCATTCTTAGTCCTGGCTGAAAGTTCAAACCGTCAGATAAACTTACTGATTGCGTTGCTTCAAGAGTTTTGGCGTCAGTTACCGTTACAATTACTGGTGCTTTCTTTCTGTTTAAATGTCCTCTAGTGGCAGTTACCACGACTTGATCTAAACCTAATACATCTTCCCTAAGCTCTATATTTAAGTTTTTTGTTTCTCCTTCTTGAAGATTGATTTCGATTTCTTTTGTTTTGAAACCAACCGCACTGATGACAAGAGTTTGTTTGGAGCTTGAAATCTTTAAATTATAATTTCCATCAAAATCGGAAGTAGTTCCGGTTTGGGTGTTTTTTATAAAAATATTAGCAACTACGGGTGTGTTCTTAGAAGTTACCATCCCTTCAAGGATACTGGTTTGAGCTTTGGTAACAAGTGAGAATAATATAACTGTTATAAAGAGGAAGTTTTTCATTGAATTTGAAAATATTTGTTTTGTTTGAACTTGGGACCAAACAGATGACTTTAAAATTAAATTTTTGCAAACATAAAACATATTTTTAGATAAGACTAAAAATATGTTTTCGTAAATATAAATATTGTGTTTATATTTGCGCACCATGAATTTAGAACTGTCTCAGACTGAGGAGAATTATTTAAAGGCAATATTTAGCCTGTCTCTTACCGCGTCAAAAGCTGTAAGTACAAATGCTATTGCAGAAAAATTAGAAACGAAAGCATCATCCGTAACAGATATGGTGAAAAAACTAGCGGATAAAAAATTAGTCGATTATAAAAAATACCAAGGAGTATCACTTACAGAAAATGGAAAGGGAATAGCGGTTCGTGTTATTAGAAAGCATCGTTTATGGGAAGTTTTTTTAGTGAAGCATTTGGATTTCAGTTGGGATGAGGTGCATGAAATTGCAGAGCAGTTGGAGCATGTAAAGTCGATTAAACTCACCAAAGAACTAGATCGATTTTTAGAGTATCCAACACATGATCCGCATGGAGATCCAATACCTGATGAAAATGGAAATATTGCACATCATACAGATGTGATGCTTTCCTCTTTACAGGCAGGGAGTAATTGTGTGGTGTTAGGAGTAAAAGATTCTTCAAAGTCGTTCTTGAAATATTTGGATGGGTTGGGGATTAAATTAGGAAGTAGTATTAAAATCATAAATATTGAAGTATTTGATAATTCTATGAAAATAGAATTAGGGGATAGAATTATGTCTATATCGCATCAAATTACAAAAAATTTATTTGTTAAAAAAGAATTAGAATGTTAGATCAAGTAGTAAATTATTTAGAAGGAATAGATCCAATTTTGGCAGCTTTGTATGCCACATTATTTACTTGGGTGCTTACAGGTTTGGGGGCGTCATTGGTGTTTTTCTTTAAAACCATGAACAGAGCAGTATTAGATGGGATGCTAGGTTTTACAGGTGGAGTTATGGTAGCAGCAAGTTTTTGGAGTTTGTTGGCCCCAGCGATAGAAATGAGTTCTGGTGAGGGTTTTACCAAAGTTATGCCGGCTGCGATTGGATTTTTTCTAGGAGCCTTATTTTTATTCGGATTGGACAAGGTTTTGCCTCATATTCATATCAATTTTAAGGAAGCAGAAGGAATTAAGACACCTTGGCATAAAACAACCTTGTTAGTGTTGGCGATTACTTTACATAATATTCCAGAAGGATTGGCGGTTGGAGTTTTGTTTGGAGGTGTAGCGGCTGGTTTTGACGGAGCAACTATTGGAGGTGCCGTAGCCTTAGCAATTGGAATAGGACTTCAGAATTTCCCTGAAGGTTTTGCTGTTGCAATGCCATTGAGAAGACAAGGGGTAAGTAGGTTTAAAAGTTTTTGGTACGGTCAATTGTCTGCCATTGTTGAGCCTATGGCGGGAGTGCTTGGGGCTTGGGCAGTTTTGTCATTTCAGCCAATTTTACCGTATGCATTAGCTTTTGCTGCAGGAGCAATGATTTTTGTTGTGATTGAAGAGGTGGTTCCAGAAACACAGCAAGATAAATATACCGATATTGCAACCATGGGATTCATCGCCGGATTCATTATTATGATGAGTATGGATGTTGCTTTAGGATAATTTTATGTGTTTTTCTTTTTGAGATTTTGTATCTTAGGAAGGAAAACTTTAAAATTATAACAAATGGCATTTGCAGATATATATAAAACAGGAGGACACAAAAGGAATTTAGGACATTTTGCTAATATTATCAAACTGGCACTTTCGGATAATAAAATTTCAGATAAGGAGCAAGAGGTAATCAGTCACTTAAAACGTCAATTGCATATTTCCGATGCAGATTATCAGAAAATATTAAAAGCTCCAAACTCGATTCCTATCAATCCACCCGCAAATTTAAATGCGCGATTGGAGCGATTTTTTAATTTGATTTCTGTGGTGATAGCAGACAATAAAATCAAAGAAAAACAGCTTCGTTTGTTAGAAAGCATTACAGTAGGTCTTGGTTTTGTCGTTTCAGACACCAAAAGAATCGTAGCGAAAGCCGTTAATTTTGTGGTAGAAGGTTATGAATTGGAAAAGTTTTCTGTAGAGATGAAAAAAATTCTTTAATTCAAGGGAAATAATTTAATTTTAACTACCGAATTCAATATTGAATTCGGTAGTTTTTTTTGAAATAAATTTATGGTCAATTCAACTTCTTTTCAAGTTTATAATGCTTCTGCTGGAAGTGGTAAGACTTTTACTTTGGTAAAAGAATATTTGAAAATTTTACTTACCTCTGAGAGTGAATATGTTTTTCAGAATATTTTAGCAATTACTTTCACCAATAAAGCGGCAGCTGAAATGAAAGAACGTGTGTTGGAAAACTTGAGAAGTTTTGCTGATGGAGATCCAAATGATATGTTTAATATTATTGTCGATGAAAATGGATTGGATGCGAATAAATTGAAGAAAAAATCCAAAAGAATTTTAGAGAATGTATTGCAAAATTATTCTGCATTTAACATCACTACTATTGATAGTTTTACGCATAAATTGATTCGCACTTTCGCCTTTGATTTAGGACTTCCATTGAACTTTGAGGTAGAGATGGACGGGATAAAATTGATCATTGAGGCAGTCGATGTTTTGATTTCAAAAATTGGACTGAGTAAAGAGCTCACAGATATTTTAGTAGCATTTTCTTTGCAAAAAGTGGAGGACGACAAAGCATGGGATGTTTCAAAAGAATTAAATACAATCGCTTCTATATTAATCAATGAAACTGATGCAGGCTATATTCAAAGTTTGCAAATGAAAACGATTTCCGATTTTCAGGATATAGAAAAACTTTTAAAATCGAATAAATCAAAAATAGAAAGTTTATTTGAAGAGAATGGTAAGAAAGGTTTGGATTTAATAGAACAGACTGGTTTGGAACATAAGAGTTTTTCTAGTTCAGATTTACCAAAACATTTTATAAAATTCACAAAATTAAGAGCTTTAAAGTATGACGATATTAAATATGTAGGTCGTCTTCAGAAGAATTTAGACAACGGTGTTTTTTATTCAAAAACGGCGAAAAAAGATATTCAAAATAGTATTGATGCTATTAGCTCCGATTTGATGCAGATTTATGAGGAAGGTAAATTGTTGTATGAAAAACACCATGGGAATTATATTTTTATAAATATGGTTTTGAATGATATCATTCCTTTAGCGGTTTTAAATCACGTGCAAAAGGAGTTGAATGATATCAAAGAACAAAATACCATTTGTTTGAGTGCGGAGTTCAATGCATTGATAAGTGAAAAAATAAAAAATGAGCCTGCGCCTTTTATTTATGAGCGAATAGGTGAAAAATTCAAGCATTTTTTTATTGATGAAATGCAAGATACATCTGCCATGCAATGGCAGAACTTAATCCCATTAATTAGTAATACGCTTTCTCAAGAAGGCGGAAGTTTGATGTTGGTAGGGGATGCAAAACAGGCTATTTATCGTTGGCGTGGTGGAAAAGCAGAGCAGTTTATTGACTTGTCCTTAGAGGGAAATAATTCTGTTGCGAGAAATCCGTTTTTTGTTGAAAAAAAATTAGAAAACTTAGAAACTAATTATCGTAGTTTTAGTGAGGTTATAGATTTTAATAATTCCTTTTTTTCGTATTTGGCGTCTTTTCTATCCAATCCGACTTATGAGTATTTATATCAAATTGGGAATAGTCAAAAGTTAAATAAAAATATTGGTGGGTATGTGCAGGTCGATTTTGTAGATCAAAAAGATTTAGAAAAGGAAGAGAAAGACCTTTCTTATCCGAGAAAAGTACTAGAAATAATTGAAGGTCTAGACAGTGGTTTTAAAAGGAAGGATGTATGCATTATCGTTAGAACAAAGAAAGATGGAATTCAGATCGCTAATTATCTTACCGAGAATGATATTTCTATAATTTCATCTGAAACTTTATTGTTGCAAAATAGTTTAAAAGTTCAGTTTGTTATTGATTTGCTTAGCTATATTCAGAATCCAATGGATTTGAATGCAAAGTTCAAAGTGTTAAATTATATAAAGGATTTTATTTCTTTGAATAAATCGGATCATGCATTTTATGATGAATTGTTGCAGTTAGAGCCTGTTGATTTTTTTAATAAGCTAGCCGATTATGATATTATTTTCAACTATGAGTTGTTTTTAAAAATGCCTTTTTATGAATGTGTTGAGTATATTATTCGAGCGTTTAAGTTATTAGAGTCGACAGATGCATACGTTCAGTTTTTTCTGGATTTTGTATTAGATTTTCAGAGGAAAAATCATCATGATTTAGCTGCTTTTTTATTGGAGTGGGATCAGAAAAAAGAAAAGTTAAGTATTGCAGCATCTGAAAGTGAAGATGCGGTAAGAATTATGACGATTCATAAATCAAAAGGATTAGAATTTCCTGTAGTTATTTTTCCAAGTGAAAGAAGTGTGAATACAGAGTTGAGTCCAAAGGTTTGGTACGATGATCTTGAGCAATCTATATTTGGTGATCTAAAAGTTTCTAGAGTTTCTTGTGGAAAAAATATTGGGTTTACCGGAGAAAAAGGGGAGTTGCTTTTTAAAGAAAGACAGTCAGAGCTGTATTTGGATAATTTTAATTTATTATATGTAGCCTTAACCAGAGCTGTGGAACAATTGTATATCATTACAGAGTATAAATTAGATGCAAAATCAGGCGAAGAGAATTTGAATTATTTTTCAGGTTTGTTTATCAATTATTTGAAGACTTTAGAAGATGATAATGCTTGGAATGTGGCCAATTTGAGTTATACTTTTGGTTTAAAAGAAAAATGTAGTTCCCAAAAGGAAATAGAGGAAAATGAAGGTTTTGAATTTCAACAAAATTTTATTTCAAGCCCTTGGGAAAGTCATGATATCAAAATTGTATCGAATTCTTCCAAACATTGGGGAGAGGATCATGAGACTGCTGTCACTTATGGATTGTTAGTTCATGAAATGCTCTCTAAGATAATTTATGAAACAGATATTGATTCTGTGATCCAATTGTATGTCAATAGTGGAATGATTCTAAAAGAACATGTAGCTTCGGTAAGAGAGCAAATAAACAATGTTGTTTTTCATGAAGAGTTGAATGGCTACTTTCAAAAAGAGTTTGTGGTATATACGGAAAGAGAAATTTTAGATGAATTTAAAAACGTTCTTATTCCTGACCGTTTGATGGTTAGAGGGAAAGAAGCTTTTTTAATTGATTTTAAAACAGGAAAACCCTTTAAAGAACATAATGCTCAAGTTAAGAATTATGCTTTGGTTTTGGAGAAAATGGGATATTTTGTCCATAAAAAAATATTAGTTTATATGGGGGGTACGACTGTTTTTGAGGTTTGATGTTTGTTTTTTGAGGATGGAGGCTGGGTTCAAGATTCGATATTAATAGCCAACTTCTAAGTCTTAGCAACTTAAATTAGTTTAAAAAGATAGGCCTAATTTATTGTTTCAAGCACAAAATATAGAGTTTGGGAAATATTGAGACAGTTTTGATATGTTTTTTTTTCTAGATTAAGGTTAGTTTTATGACTGATTTCCAGTACAATAGAAATTCTGTTTTTCAGAAAGTTAAATTTTTGTTTGAAATTAATATTTTTTCGTAGATTTGTTTCATTCTGAGATGTTTAATGATATGGTTTCAGATTTAAAACGAAACGAAACTAATTTAAATTACAAAAGATGAAAAAATTTAAAATTGCAATGCTAGCAGTTGTTCTGTTTGCTGGTGTAACTTCAGTACAAGCACAGGATGAAGATAACAAATGGGCTTTAAGCTTTGGTATCCACGCCGTTGATTTCAATAACGGAGGTTTGAATGATATTGGAGGAATGATTGAGGATTATATTTCAACTTCTGATTGGAATGTTCTTCCAGCAATTTCTACAGTTTCTGTATCAAGATATATGAATTACGGATTGAGTGTAAGAGTCTCTGGATCTTTAGCGGATGTAGATGGTTTGTCTTTTTTCTCTTTAGAAGCAGCTGCTTTATACGACTTAAATAAATTATTTGGTCAAACAGGATGGTGGGATCCTTATGTGTCTTTAGGAGTTGGAGGTACATGGGTTGATGATGCTTCAGGTTTCCAGGTAGCACCAGGTGCTGGTTTTAATACTTGGTTCAATGATAATGTTGGGTTGTCTTTTACTAGTTTATATAGTGTAGGTGTAGCTGGAGATGGTTTTGTAAATCAAGTGGATGCGTCTAGTTACTTCCAACATTCTTTAGGATTGATTATCAAATTTAACGGTGACGAATAGTCTCTGTGAATCATGGAGAGAGCCATGTAAATAATTTTTTTAATAACCGTTTTCAAGCAATTGAAAACGGTTATTTTTTTATATTCGTGTATGAAAAGTTTTTTGTCTGAAGTAGTTGAACAATTGTTAAAAGAGAATAGCTCAATTGTAGATTTGGTATGTGTTTTGCCAAGTGAAAGAGCGGGTGTCTTTTTGAGAGAAGAATTTAAAAAACAAATTTCAGGGACTACTTTTTTACCAAAAATTATAAGTATTGAAAAATTCATTGAAATCATTTCAGGATTTCAGAAAGCAGAGACAGTACCCCTGTTGTTTGAGTTTTACAAAGTTTATTTAAATTCTGAAAAAGTCAATCCGGAGAGCTTTGATTCTTTTGCTCAATGGGCTTCTATCGGCTTACAAGATTTTAACGAGGTAGACCGTCATTTGGTTGATTGTGAAGACTTGTTTTCCTACTTAAAAGATATTAAGAGAATAGAAGATTGGGATATAGAAAATGGCAATTCTTCTGAAATGATGAATAAGCACCTGAGTTTTATGGAAAACTTAGGTAGGTATTATTTTGATTTCTACAACTTTTTAAAAAAAGAGAAAAAGGGGTATCAAGGATTGTTATACCGAGAAGCGGCAAACAAGGTATCGTCTTATATAGAAAACAACAGGAATAGTAAAATTGCTTTGATTGGTTTTAATGCTTTGAATAAAGCAGAAGAAAGGATTTTTAAAAGTCTGTTGGAAAGTGATATCGCAAATGTTTATTGGGATTCCGATGCGTATTATGTAAATTCAAAAAAAGAAGCAGGCTCGTTTTTAAGAAACTATAAATCCAGTTGGACTTATTTTGAATCCAATCCGTTTCATACGGTTTCTGATAATTTTTCAAAAAATAAAAATATTACGGAGATAGCAGCTTCAAAAAATATTACGCAAATAAAAGGGGTTGGTGAGTTGTTAGAGAAATTAGAGAGTAGTGAGCTTACGGCTTTGGTGCTAGCTGATGAGAGTTTATTATCACTGACTTTAAATTCTCTTCCAGAGAATGTTGATAAATTGAATATCACCATGGGATATCTGTTAAAAGATATGCCTATTTCTGGTTTTTTTGAAACCGTGTTTGATTTGTACTTGAATCAAGTAAAACTTGATAAAGTAGAAGCGAATGCCTTTTATTTTAAAGATGTCTTTAGATTGCTTGAAAACCCTTTTACGATAAAGCTTTTTTTAAACAGTGAATTGTTGGCAAAACTAAAACAAAATCTGATAGCGGAAAACCAAGTTTTTATTTCTTCAGATGTAGTAGATAGGTATCTTTCCGAAAATGAGGAACTGAGATTGCTAGGTGGTTTGTTTAAAATGTCACAGTCTGTAGATGTTTTTCTTTCTGCCATTATTTTGGTAATCGATGCTCAAAAAGAAAATTTTGAAGGTTTTGAAAAGGAATGTTTGTTTCGTTTCTATAATCTTTTTGTGCAGTTACAGAACTTAAATGGAAGTTATAGTCATATCAAATCCATAAAAACGTTAAAGTCAATTTATAAGCAACTTATTGCAACAGAAAAATTATCATTCCAAGGGGAGCCTTTGAGTGGTTTGCAATTGATGGGGATGCTGGAAACGCGTGTGTTAGATTTCGAAACCGTAATTTTAACGTCTATGAATGAAGGGATTTTGCCTGCAGGTAAATCTGAAAATTCATTCATTCCTTTTGATGTCAAACAGCAATATAATTTACCCACTTATCAAGAGAAAGACGCAATTTTTGCCTACCATTTTTATAGATTGATTCAAAGAGCAAATGATGTGTACTTGTTTTATAATACAGAAACAGATGCTTATGGAGCTGGCGAAAAAAGTAGATTTTTAACCCAATTGGAAATTGATGGAATTGAAATAACAAAAAAATCTATAGCTCCATTGGTGACTAGTGAGTCCAAGGATGAAATTGTGGTAGAAAAAACGGATGAAGTTATTTCTACTTTAAAGAAAATTGCTGCGAATGGTTTTTCTCCATCGGCTTTAGCAAAATATATCGAAGATCCGTTATCATATTATAAAAGATATGTGCTCAAAATAAAAGATTTAGATGAAGTAGAGGAGACTGTTGCTGCAAATACAATGGGGACTATCATTCATGATGTACTGGAAGATTTTTACAAGCCTTATATTGGAAACTATTTGAAACCTGAGGATGTAAAATTAATGTTGTCAAAATACAAGGATAAAACGGAGTTTTATTTCAGACAACATTTTAAAAATGGGAACATTGTATCAGGTAAGAATAAATTGATTTTTGAGGTCTCAAAAGATTTTATTTACAGATTTTTACATCAGGAACTTGATCTGCTCAAGAGTGGTAGCACTCTAAAAATATTGGGTACTGAAACCGTTTATTCATATGAATTAAATATTCCAAATCTTAATTTTCCAATTAAAGTAGGAGGTTCTGTAGATAGAATTGATGAGTTGGATGGCGTTTTGAGAATTGTAGATTATAAGACAGGTAAAGTGACTCAAGCAGAATTAAAATTGTTAGAGTTTGAGAAAATTCCAACAGATTATAAGTATACCAAAGCCATGCAGGTAATGTTATATGCGTATTTGTATACCAAGAATAACAATCATAATTTCGCAATTCCTTTAGAAGCGGGAATATTCTCTTTTAAAAATAGAAATGCTGGATTTTTAAAATTGAATTTTGCAAAAGGCAGAAGTATGGATAGTATGATGACAGAGGAAAGAATTACTGAGTTTATGGAGGTAATGCATGAATTAATCACTGAGATTTTTGATAAAACCATTCCATTTAAGGAAAATAAAGATAGACCCTTTCAATAGATGATGATCAAGAATAGAAGTATCAAAGGAGAGCATAACAAACCTATTTTATTAGATGTTTGTTACAAAAAAAACAACACGAAAAAACCATTGGTTATTTTTTGCCATGGATACAAAGGCTATAAAGATTGGGGAGCTTTTGACTTGATGTCAGATAATTTTATTGGAAACGACCTTTTCTTGGTGAAATTTAATTTCTCTCATAATGGGGGAACTGTTGAGAATCCAATTGATTTTCCCGACTTAGAAGCTTTTGGAGAAAATAATTATTCCAAAGAACAGGACGATCTAAATTCCGTTCTTGATTGGGTGTTGTCTGTGTCTGAATTTAATGAAGAACTAGACAAAAATAATATTACTCTCATTGGTCATTCTAGAGGGGGTGGTGCAGTCATTCTTAAAGCCGCTTACGACACTAGAATTACTAAATTAGTGACATGGGCTTCTGTATCCGACTATAAATTAAGGTTTCCTGATGGGCAAATTCTAGAACATTGGAAAAAAGAAGGTGTTGCTTATATTGAAAATGCAAGGACTTTACAGCAGATGCCGCATTATATTCAGTTTTATGAAGATTTTGTCAAGAATGAAGAAAAGTTGACCATTAAAACTGCGGCTCAGCAACTTCAAATTCCACATCTTATAGTTCATGGTACAGAAGATGCTACGGTTCCTTTAGCAGAAGCTAAAAGTATTCGAAATTGGAGCGAGAAAAGTAGTTTGTTTATCGTTGAAGGTGGAGATCATGGTTTTGGTGCAAAGCAACCTTGGGGAAGTTCTGAATTACCTGTAGATTTTGCAGAGGTACTTGTTGAGACTATAGATTTTATCAAATCAAAAAATGAGTAAGGTCAATCGGGTTGGGTTTAAAGAAATAAATAAATTAGCGGTTCCATCTATAATCGCCGGAATAGCAGAACCTTTGCTTTCTATTGTCGATACGGCAGTTGTAGGAAATGTTTCTTTTGATTCAATTGAAGCTTTGGCTGCTGTGGGAATTGCTGGTTCTTTCATCTCTGCGATTGTTTGGGTAATTGGGCAAACTCGTGCTGCTATTTCTTCAATTGTTGCGCAATACGTTGGTAAAAACCAGTTGGAAAAGATCATTTCTTTACCTGCACAAATGATTGGAATCAATTTAGTCTTGAGTTGTATATTATTCTTTACAACCTCTTTTTTTGCAACTCAAATATTTGAACTATACAATGCATCTGGTTCGGTGCTAGAATATTCTGTGAGTTATTATAGAATTCGAGCTTGGGGATTGCCCTTTTCTTTATTTGTGTTTACGGTAATGGGTGTTTTTACAGGGTTGCAGAATACCTTTATCCCAATGCTAATAAGTATTACAGGAGCACTTATCAATACCGGATTAGATGTATTGTTGGTATATGGTGTTGATGGAGTTGTAAATCCGATGCACGTTGATGGAGCAGCCTATGCTAGTGTTATTTCTCAATTTATTATGGCTTTTATGGCCTTGTTGTTTTATATAAATAAAACACCTTTTAAATTATTCTCCTCTGCTAAATTTCATTTCGAGATAAAACGTTTATTGTCCGTAAGTGTCAATTTATTTGTTCGAGCACTGGCATTAAATTTAGCTCTGTATTTAGCAAACTCCTATGCGACCGATTATGGAAAAGAATTTATTGCTGCTCAGACCATATGTTTTCAGGTTTGGTTGTTTTTTGCCTTTTTTGTAGATGGTTATGCTAGCGTAGGAAGTATTATATCAGGAAGATTAAAAGGAGAAGGTTCTCAGGAAAGACTGCAGTTTTTGGTGAAAGACTTATGTAAATATGGAGTGTTGGTCGCCTTTGTATTGATGGGGATTTGTTTTGTGTTTTACAATCAAATAGGAAAAATATTTACCTCAGATACCGAAGTTCTAGAGGTGTTTTATAGGGTGTTTTGGTTAGTGATTGCTACACAGCCAATAAATGCATTAGCCTTTGTGTATGATGGAATTTTCAAAGGCTTGGCGGAAGCTGTAGTATTGAGGAATACAGTGGCTGTGGCTACTTGCATAGGTTTTATTCCAACTTTGTTGATTGCAGATTATTTCGATTTGGAATTAATTGGAATATGGTTGGCATTTACTGTGTGGATGCTATTTAGGTCAGGGATTTTATTTGTGTATTTTAAAAAGAATGTAGCCCTGCTTTTGAAAACATAGATATTGCTATTGAGTTGTATCTTTAATAATGTAAATTTGAATTATGAATTTAGGAACAATACATACTAGCACAGAGAATAATATTGCTACGGTTACATTTTTTCATCCTGCAAGCAACTCATTTCCGAGTTCTTTATTGGAGAAACTAAGCAATGAGTTTAGTGATTTAAGCAGTAATGCTGATGTAAAAGTCATCGTATTAAAAAGTCAAGGAGAAAAAGCTTTTTGTGCTGGCGCTTCTTTTGATGAGCTTTTGTCTATAAAATCTAAAGAGGAAGGAATTGAATTTTTCATGGGCTTTGCAAATTTGATCAATGCCATGAGAAAATGTTCTAAATTGATCATTGGTTGTGTGCAAGGAAAAGCTGTTGGTGGTGGTGTTGGTTTAGCTTCTGCCTGTGACTATGTGATAGCGTCAGAGATGGCATCCATAAAACTTTCTGAGTTTTTTATTGGAATTGGTGCATTTGTTATTGAACCAGCGGTCACAAGAAAAATTGGTAAGGCTGCCTTTTGCCAATTATCTCTTGAGGCAACAGAATGGCATTCTGCTAAATGGGCACAAGAGAAAAACTTATATGCTAAAGTAACAAAGGATCAAGAAACAATGTCGAACGAAGCTTATCTTTTGGCAGAACAATTGGCAGGATATAACCCACAGGCTTTAAAAGAAATGAAAAAGGTTTTTTGGGAAGGGACGGAAAATTGGGACCATTTATTAAAAGATAGAGCTTCTATAAGTGGTGACTTAGTTTTGTCAGATTTCACCAAAGAAGCGCTTACTAAGTTTAAGAAATAGTGTAACTTTGCGACATGAATAAAATTAGAATTACCAAGCAGTTTAATTTCGAAACAGGTCATGCCCTATATGGCTACGATGGCAAATGTAAAAATGTACATGGACATAGTTATAAACTTTTCGTTACAGTTATTGGAACTCCGATAGAAGATACTAATAATGTGAAATTAGGGATGGTGATTGACTTTGGGGATTTAAAAAAGATTGTAATGAAGGAAATAGTTGATGTTTTCGATCATACAACTGTTTTTAATAAAAATACGCCTCATATAGAATTGGCACATGAGCTTGAAAAGCATGGCCATGCAGTGATATTGGTAGATTACCAACCCTCAAGCGAGATGATGTTGGTGGACTTTGCAGAAAAGATAAGCGCAAAATTACCTGAATATGTAAAGTTACATTCGCTACGTTTGAATGAAACTGAAAACTCTTATGCAGAGTGGTTTGCTTCAGATAATGAATAGTAGTTTTTAAAATATAATTTAGTTTTTTTGCTAAATTCAAGCATAAAAAAGGTCAATGATTGTTCATTGACCTTTTTTATTGAATGTAATTGTGCCTTACAATTCTAAAGGCCCATTATATTTATTCATCGTATTGCTAATTCCTGCAGTTCCAAATTCTTTGATGAGGTTAGCTCCTTTGAACAGTAATTCTGGCATGTATCTGTTTTCTTCTTTAGACCATTCCCCTAAAACATAGTTGGATTGTCTTCCTTTGGAAAAGTTTGCGCTCACACCAAAGCGAAAACGAGGATAGTTTTGGTTTCCTAATTTTTCGTTGATGTCTTTTAATCCATTATGGCCACCGGCACTTCCTTTCGCTTTAAGTCTGATTGTACCAAAGTCGAGATTTAAATCATCTGAGATTACCAGGATATTTTCTTGAACTATTTTTTCTTTTTCCATCCAGTATTTTAACGACTTACCACTTAGATTCATATAGGTTGAAGGTTTTAATAAGATAAAAGTTCTGCCCTTGAATTTAAATGTTGCGACATCTCCAAGCTTATCCGTTGAGAATTTTATTTTCTCAATTTCTGCTAGCTCATCCAATATTTTGAATCCAATATTGTGGCGCGTATTTTCGTATTCAGCTCCAATATTTCCTAAACCTACAATTAAGAATTTTTTCATAATATGTTTTGCGTATTTCAGTTGCCAAAATTAATGATAATAGTGGGATATGTACCAAAAAAAAATTCCTTTTGAGTATCAAAAGGAACTTTTATGAATTGTAAAGCTTGAATAAACTTATTCTGCAGCAGCTTCTTCAGTTGCTTCTTCAGCACCTTCTTCTCCTTCAACAGGAGCTTGAGCAGCTCTAGACATTCTTACTTGAGCCACAACAGTGTTCTCTGGGTGTAAGATAGTACAGTTAGGAATTACAACTTCTCTAACAAATAATTTGTCTCCAATTTCTAATTTAGAAATATCAGCTTCAATTGCATCTGGCAAGTTAGCAGGCAATGCTTTAACTTTTAATTTACGGTTTGGGAAACGTAACGCTCCACCAATCATAACCCCTGGAGAATTTCCTACCAATGTAACTGGAATTTCCATAGTAACTTCTTTGTCATCAAATAATTGATAAAAATCAATATGTAAGATTTTGTCAGTTACAGGGTGAAACTGAATATCTTGTAAAATACAAGTAGCAGCTTTTTCTCCTTCAAGTTCAATCGTTGCAGTATATACATTTGGAGTGTATACTAAATTTTTAAAAGCTTTTTCTTCAGCTGAAAAATGTATAGCGTTTTCTCCTCCGTATAATACGCAAGGCACCTTGTCAGCATTACGTAGTGCTTTTGTAGCAGCTTTTCCTACGCTTTCTCTTTTCGATCCTTTGATTGTAATAGATTTCATTATATATATATTTATTAATATTCTCTAATTATATGATAAACTGGTCGCTAATCGACTTGTTATCTTGTACTTTGTGCATAATATCCGCGAACAAAGGCGCGCAAGTTACAACTTTTATTTTAGAACTCTCCTTTTTCAATGGAATAGAATCAGAAACGATCAATTCTAATAATTTAGAGTTCTCGATTTTTTCATATGCATTCCCAGAAAGTAGTGGGTGAGTGATGATTGCTCTAACACTTAACGCTCCTCTTTCCATCATTACATCAGCAGCTTTTACAAGTGTTCCTCCTGTGTCAATCATGTCATCAACAAGAATTACATTTTTACCTTCCACTTCACCAATAAGCTCCATAGTATCAATAACATTCGCTTTCAAACGTTGTTTGTAACAGATTACTACTTCACTTTGCAAGTGCTTAGAGTAAGCATAAGCTCTTTTTGAACCTCCCATATCCGGAGAAGCAATTGTAATATTGTCTAATCCTAGGCTATGGATGTAAGGCATAAAAATAGTAGAACCAAATAAATGATCTACTGGTTTTTCGAAAAATCCTTGTATTTGATCTGCATGAAGATCCATAGTCATGATTCTTGTAGCACCAGCTGTTTGCAATAAATTGGCAACTAGTTTCGCTCCAATAGCAACACGAGGTCTATCTTTACGATCCTGACGTGCCCATCCAAAATAAGGCATCACAGCAGTAATATGTCTTGCAGAAGCTCTTTTAGCAGCATCTAAAATCAATAACATTTCCATCAAGTTATCTGAGTTAGGGAAAGTAGACCCAATAATGAAAACACGACGACCACGAACAGATTCTTCGAAGGCTGGTTGAAACTCACCGTCACTAAATCTTGAAATATTTATTTTTCCAAGTTCAGTTCCGTAATGTTTTGCAATGCTTTCTCCTAGTTCAAAACTTTGCGAACAAGCAAATACTTTTGGTGCTAATTGATTGATAGACATACTATAATGTGTTTGTTTAATTTATTGAGATTTATTGAGGTTGCAAAAATAGAAATAATTTAAGAGCCTACCTCGATATTTTTTAATAAAAATGTTTGTAATTCATTTTTTTTTATAAATTTGCAATCCAATTGCGAAAAGCCTTGGTGGCGGAATTGGTAGACGCGCTGGATTCAAAATCCAGTTCTTTCGGGAGTGTGGGTTCGATTCCCACCCAAGGTACAAAATACCTCATTTGACTAAAGTCGGATGAGGCATTTTTTTGTTTGATATCTTGTTAATCAGTTGTTTGGTATTTCAGTTATTTAAAAATTGATTTTAGGAATTATTAAAAAAGGTTTTCTACACTTCACAATTGTATATTGTCATTTCACCATTATTTAAAGACACTTGACAATAAAACCTTAAAAAAAGAGGTTTTTTGAAGTATATATTTGTTATGTCATAAGGCAATAACGTTAAAATAGATACGAGATGAGAGGTAAGGCGGTAAATACGGCAGAGCTACAAATAGTAGAAATAATTATAAAAAACTGTTACAGAAAGCTTGAGACTTATAAGTTAGAATCGCATCTGTATTCAATGTTTGACACAAAAAAGTTTGAAGATGCAAAACCAATTGCTGAAGAGTTGTTAGGATGCATTAATGAATATATGTATTCTTGTTTAGAACCGGTGGTAAATATTGATTTTAAACGCGGTATGGATGAGTTGAATTTCAGGTGCATGCGTTTAACCAAAAGATTAAATGGAAGAGAAGATGTGGAATGCAAATTGGCAGTTGAGTTGTTAATGGATTTAATTAATGATATCAATTCATGCGAGTTAAGAATGAACGATAATTTGGCACGGTTGGGTTTAGTAGCATAGACTTTCATGCCTATGTACAGTATAAAAGGAAGAAATTATAGATGTTTTAAGCCCTTGTAGCATTCATGCTACAAGGGTTTTTTAGTGTTAAAGTTTGGTGGGGAAGGTTAATAAAGTTATTTTTGCAAAAAATATTTATATTCTTGAAACAAGTATTTACATATGTGTTGCTTTTCTCACTGGTTGTAAGACCACTTTTTATAGTGGGTCATATTGCATACTATGAGTTGAATATAGATTATATTACTGAGAAGTTTTGCGAGAATAAAGACAAGCCACAATTGCAATGTAATGGTAAATGTCATTTGGCAAAAGAGTTGAGTATTGTAACTGAAGATGTTACATCTGATTCAGGAAATGAAGTAAAATTAATTAATTCTTATAAAAGTTTTACACCGCTGTTTTTTCAGAAATCAAAACGTGTTTTTTTAAAGGATAACACATTGCTTCATCTCAAAAAGAAGTCTTTGTATTATTATAGTAACGCCTATTCTTTTAGTTCAGAAATAAGTTTGTTAAGTCCTCCCATTGTATAGTTTTTAAATTCTATAGGGTACCTATGCCCTTTTTTGTTTTCATGGAATATTTTGTTCTATGGAGAACGCACCTATATTTAAAACTTATACAATTAAAATGAAAAACTTAAAAAATATTTTATTTGGAGGTATTGCCTTCATATTAGTGAGCGCTTGTGGTAGTAATGATTCAGAGTTGGATCAGAATATGGGAACCCATGTTTCTGCCATCATAAAATTAGACCATTCTCTAGCAATTGGAGATGAATTTACAATTCAGCAGCAGGCTGATGGGGAAAACCAAACCTTAATCTTAGATAAGTTCAAATTTCTTGTTTCTGATGTGGTCGTGAAAACAGCCGATAATCAGATGATTTCAATCCCTAATAATATTGCAGGTAGTTTGATTGATTTATCTAAAGCAGATGATAAAGAAATTCAAATGTATTTGACGGAAATTCCGGATGGGGAATACAAATCTATTTCTTTTGGAGTGGGTGTTAGTGAAGAAGTTGCCAATGGAAGTGCTGATGAGCAATCAAAATTGTTTGATTTGGCTGCAGCGGATATGAATTGGAGTTGGAATCCAAATTCTTATATTTTTTCTAAAATTGAAGCAACTAATAAGCTGAATGTGATGCATCACATGGCAAAATCAGAAACAGAGCAAGCAGATGATTTGTGGATTCATATTGGTAAAAAAGGAGACTTTGATGGATATAGAACGGTTACTATTGATTTGTCAAAACTTGAAAATAAAAGTTTTTTTATAAAAAAGAGTTTTCTCCAAGTATCCATGTAACAGTAAATATTGAAAAGTTATTTAGTCCAAACGATGGTGCAGCAGTGTACCTTGGTGCTCCAAGTAAAGTTAATTTTGCGGACAATTATTCAAGTATTTTTGAGGCAAAACACGTACATCCTTTGGATAAGGCAATCTATTTGGAGGATGTTGAGATGGAGATGGACTCTGGTACTGATGATGGAGATGGTCATTCAGGTCATAACCACTAAAAACGAAGTTCAGTTGCTGGTTGTTTAATACTGGCAACTGAAATATTTTACGATGAAATATTTAAAATTACTTAGTGTAGTGTCGTTGTCTTTTGTTGCATGCGATGATCATGAGGAACAAGAAATTCCTGTTTTTGAAATAGGTCTTGAGCAACCGATAAATTTTCCTGCTCCTACTTATGATGTAAATGACAATCCAATTGATGCCGCTGGTTTTGAGTTGGGAAGGAAACTTTTTTATGATGTAAAGTTGTCTGATGGGAATACTATTTCTTGTGCGGAATGTCACAATCAAGCTTTTGCATTTACGCATCATGGCCATGATTTAAGTGAAGGAGTTTTAGTGGATCAGTTGGGAGTTAGGAATTCTCAACCGATACAAAATTTGGCTTTTATGGATGCTTTTACCTGGGATGGTTCTGTGGAGTTGCTTTGGAGGCAGCCTGTGGTTCCGATAACGGAGAAAGTGGAAATGAATGAAACTTTGGAGAATGTAATAAGCAAACTAAAGCAAGATGCAAAATACCCCACAGAGTTTGAAACAGCTTTTGGGGGAGAGGATGCTGTGAACTCAGTGAATATGTTAAAAGCTTTGGCTCAATTTATGGGAGCCATGGTTTCTAGCAACTCTAAATATGATAAATATGTGAGAGGTGAAGTTGGTGGTGATTTTTCGGCTAAAGAGAAAGAAGGGATGCGTTTGTTTGAGAATAAATGCGCAAGCTGTCATTCGGGAGAGTTGTTTACAAATCAAGAGTTTGTGAATAATGGTATTGGCGTAAATTCTAAACTTCCAGACGAATTGGGTAGAGCTAGAATTAGCACTTCTAATCCTGATTTGACAATTGAAGAAGGAAAGGCGCATCCTGATTACTATAAATTTAAAGTGCCTAGTTTGAGAAATGTGGAAAAAACATTTCCATATATGCATGATGGCCGAATTGTTTTATTGAAGCAGGTATTGGATTTTTATGATACAGATACCTATCCATATATGCAAAAAATGGATAATTTAGATGTTAGGTTGATCCAAACAATTGATGAAAAAGAGGTTTTAGGAATACCCATGACTGAAGAAGAAAAAGAGTCCATTATTTTATTTTTAGAAACCTTGACCGATGATGAATTTTTAAATGATACACGTTTTGCAAAACCTTAAATTTTCTTTTATATTTTTCTTGATGAGCATCACCGCATTTGCCTGTGATGTTTGCAGTTGTGGTTCTGCTAATAATAGTGTATTCACCAATGCAATTCATGGTAATTTTATTGGAATGAGTTACAATCATATGTTCTTTCAATATAAAGAAGGTGTTTTTGAGGATAGCCCTGTTGCTGATGATAGAATTAACACTGTAACGGTTACTGGTCAATATCAAATCAATGATAGGATTTTGATAAATGCGATTCTCCCGTATCGTTTTAATTATCGTTATACGAGCGAAGCGGATGTAAGTGTAAGTGGCTTGGGGGATGTTTCTATCTATGGTTTGATCAGTGTGTTGAATAAGGCAAGCATGCATGTTTTAAAGTTAGGCCTGGGTTTAAAGTTACCCACCGGTAAGTTTGATTTACAAAGCTCTCAAGACAATAAAACATCTTCAACACAATTAGGTACCGGCAGTTTAGATGTTGCCTTGCCTGTACAATACGCTTTTGGTTTTGGTGATTTTTCATTCAATTTGAGTGCAGTGTATTTCGTTAAAAACACAAACAGCCAATCTTTCAAATATGGGAACCAAACACAAGTAAATACAAGTATAGCCTATGCAATTCCGATAAATAAAGGTTTCATCATGTCACCATATGTGGGGGTGAATTATGATCAGTTCAAAGCATCCGAACGTTTTGAAATTATTGATCATCGAACCTCAGGATATATGACAAATACCAATTTCGGAATTCAAATGGAGACAGAAAGGGTTATTATGGGACTCAACTCTCAATTATCACTAGATCAAAATTTAATTGAACATGAGGTTTTGTTTAAGTATGGTTTGGGTGTTTTTGGGTATTGGAGGTTTTGATGAATGATTTTTTTGTGCGATTGGATTAATTCGTTTCTTTCTTTTTGTATCAAAGGTAGTGTTCTCATAGTTACACGCCCCTAATATTGATGTTGAAATTGATCAGGGTTCTTCTATTGGAGGTGGACTTTCAATTAGTTCAGTGGAATGCCTACTTTTATAGTTACAGTTAAAACGGCTCATAAATGAATATATTTGAATTATGAGTAAAACAAAAAGATACGACAAGGACTTTAAAATTATGTTAGTTGAGTTAATGCTCTCAGGTCA
>Ga0209223_10001398_pt1 | contig 26402 bp, 34 predicted proteins | sample COG_06_FD_184750 | JGI IMG/M metagenome (GOLD analysis project Ga0209223, IMG submission 184750) | Pelagic Microbial community sample from North Sea - COGITO 998_met_06 (SPAdes) (version 2) | ecosystem: Environmental > Aquatic > Marine > Neritic zone/Coastal water | place: Helgoland, sampling...
CTATATTAGCTATTATAATAATGATAGAATATCTGGGAGACTAAAAGGAATGAGCCCGATAAAATATCGAGCTCATTATTCTAATTAGTATAATATTAATCGTCCAACTTTTGGGGTGCTGTCCAATTTCACTAGGCTTTTTTATTCTTACAAATTAAACACTTTATAGAGCATCTAATTTAGCTTGTGTCGCTTTTTGTTCATCATACATCTCAAGAAGCTCATACAATCCAACTAAAGTGCTTAAAGTTCCCTTGTTTGTTGGTTTCAGTTCTAATGTCTTTTCAAAATAAGGCAAAGCTTCTTTATAAACTTCTTTTTGCTTTGCATTCAAAGCATCATATTTTTTGAAGTTAGATAAATTCTTATTCATCTCCTCAACGATTGGCTTTGTTCTTTCTAAAATTGCCACTCCGATGTTATTATAAGCATCAGCATAATCTGGCTTTAACTCAACTGCCTTTTCAAAAGCTTTGATTGACTCATCAACGTAGCCTTGCTCTAATGTCAATACTCCAACATTATAATACAATTGAGGATCGTTTGGTTTGATAGAGATTGCTTCTTTTAAACCTGCTAAGAATTTTTCATTATCTCCTAACTTGTAGTAGATATTTGCTTCACTAATAACTAAAGTATAATCATTTGGGAAAGATTTTTTTGCCTCAGCAATTGCATCCAATGCTCCTTGTTCATCACCTTTAGCTATATAACTCAAAGCAATATTTTTAGCAATGTCACCTGTTCTTGACTCTGTCTGATACACCTCTGGTTGCGTTGCAGCTTTCAAAATGATTTGGTTATCCATTTCTTTTTTCGTTGCAAAATAAACATACTTATCATTTATCTTACTTTTTGCTCTATATTGAGTTGCTATTCCAGTATAACCTATCTCTAACAATTGCTTGTAAAAACGAATTGACCTGTCATAGTTTTTATCTAAAAATGCTGATAATGCAGCATTGTCTAAAAATGAAGTATCTTGTTTGCTTAAAGTATACACCATTTCAAACTGGTAACTTGCATCTTTATACTTCTCTTCTTTGTACATTTTAGAACCAGACTTGGCGAATTTCTGTACAATCGTAGATAGCGTAGTTTCCGCTTCTTTTAAATACTTTTTTTGACCAGATTCTTTTTCAAATTCAATCAATTCTTTGAATGCTAAACCAGCCGGCTTATCATTTTTCCAATTCTTACCATCACCATAAATAGACTTAGCTTTTATGTAATAGTATTTCTCCTTTAATTTATCATCTGCAGCTTCCAATAAAGGTTCTACAGCTTTCAATTGCTCTTGTGCTGCAGCATACTCCTTCTTTTTTAAAGATTTTTCAGCTACTTTCAACTCTTTTTTCTGAGCAAACACTGAGATACTAATCGCTAGCATCATCAGTAAGGTCAATTTATTTTTCATTAATTAAGGTTTATATTTATTCTTCTGAATTTTGGTTAATTTCTTCACTTGAATCTTCCGTTGTATTTGGAGTTTCTGTTGATTCAGTCAATTCTGCATCCACATCAATTATTTCCCCCTCTTCTTCTTCATGCATTACTTTAGCAACTGCCGCAATAGAATCATTCCCTTTGATATTGATCAACTTCACTCCTTGTGTAGCTCTACCCATCACGCGCAGTCCACTTACGGCAAGACGAATAGTAATACCCGATTTATTGATAATCATTAAATCATCATCATCTGTAACATTTTTAATTGCTACAACATCACCAGTCTTTTCAGATATATTCAAAGTTTTAACACCTTTACCACCTCTGTTCGTAATTCTATAATCTTCTAAACTAGAACGCTTACCATATCCTTTTTCTGAAACCACAAGGATGTTGCTTTCCATATCATTCACTGCAACCATTCCAACAACTTCATCTTCTTCATGTCCTAGTGTTATACCTCTAACACCAGAAGCTCCACGCCCCATTGGTCTCGTTTTTTCTTCTTCAAAACGAATAGATTTTCCAGATTTCAATGCCAACATCACTTGGCTATCACCTGTAGTCAGTTTTGCTTCTAACAACTCATCACCCTCTTTAATTGTAATGGCTGCAATACCATTTGCACGTGGCCTAGAGTACTGCTCTAACAAGGTCTTTTTCACCTGACCTTTCTTGGTCGCCATAATGATATAATGACTGTTGATATAATCCTGATCTTTTAAATCTTGGGTTACCAAAAACGCTTTTACCTTATCATCATTTTCGATGTTGATTAGATTTTGCAATGCACGCCCTTTGGCAACTTTACCTCCTTCTGGAATTTCGTAAACTCGCATCCAGAACACTTTTCCTTTTTGAGTAAAGAACATCATGTATTGATGATTCGTCCCAACAAATAAATGCTCTAAGAAATCTTCACTTCTCGTTGAAACTCCTTTCTGTCCTCTACCTCCTCTATTTTGAGTTTTGTATTCAGACAACAATGTTCTTTTCACATACCCTGCATGAGATATAGTAACCACCACTTTAGAATCAGGAATCATGTCCTCAATTCTCATATCAGCACCACCAAATTCAATTTGAGACCTTCTCTCATCACCGTATTTGCTTCTTACTTCTATAAGCTCGTCCTTAATGATCCCCATTCTTCTAGGCTCATTCGCTAAAATATCTTTCAAGTCAGTGATCAAAAGCATTATTTCATCATACTCGCTTCTCAATTTATCTTGCTCCAGACCTGTTAACTGTCTCAATCGCATTTCTACAATTGCTTTCGCCTGAATCTCGGTAAGACTAAATCTTTCAATCAATTTAGCTCTTGCTTCATCTGCATTACCAGACGCTTTTATGATAGCAATTACTTCATCAATATTATCACTTGCAATGATCAATCCTTCAAGAATATGAGCTCTCGCTTCAGCCTTCTTCAGCTCAAATTGAGTTCTTCTCACAACTACCTCATGTCTGTGCTCTACAAAATGATGAATCATTTGCTTTAAGTTCAACATTTCAGGTCGTCCATTCACCAAAGCAATGTTATTTACACTGAATGATGTTTGAAGAGAAGTATATTTAAACAACTTGTTCATTACAATATTCGGTATCGCATCACGTTTTAAAACATAAACGATTCTCATTCCGTTTCTATCGGATTCATCACGAATATTTGCAATCCCGTCCAATCTCTTTTCATTTACCAACTCGGCAGTTTTCTTAATCATTTCTGCCTTGTTGATCTGATAAGGAATCTCAGTAACAATGATACACTCACGTCCATTTACTTCTTCAAAAGAAGCTTTTGCACGCATTATAATTCTTCCTCTACCTGTATGAAATGCCTCTTTGATACCTTCAGTACCGTACAACACACCTCCAGTTGGGAAGTCAGGAGCTTTAATGTGCTCCATCAATTCATCAATCTCTATATCGTTATTCTCTATATAAGCAATCGTCCCTCCTACTACCTCTGTAAGGTTGTGTGGTGGCATATTTGTTGCCATCCCTACTGCAATACCAGAAGCTCCATTTACTAATAAAGTTGGGATACGTGTTGGCAACACTGTTGGTTCTTGTAAAGTATCATCAAAGTTCAACTTATGATCTACAGTATCTTTCTCAATATCAGCCATCATATCCTCTGATATTTTCTTCATCCTCACCTCTGTATAACGCATTGCTGCCGGACTATCACCATCCACAGAACCAAAATTCCCTTGACCGTCAACCATCATGTAACGTACACTCCAATCCTGAGCCATACGAACCATTGCATCATAAACAGAAGTATCACCATGGGGGTGAAATTTTCCTAATACCTCTCCAACAATTCTTGCCGATTTCTTATAAGATCCGGTAGCCTTAATACCTAATTCATGCATCCCAAACAAAACCCTTCTATGTACTGGTTTTAAACCATCACGTACATCTGGTAATGCTCTCGATACGATAACCGACATCGAATAATCAATGTATGCCGATTTCATTTGTTCTTCTATATTGATAGGTATCAACTTATCCCCGTCTGCCATAAAAATATATTTAGTTTTACTTAGTTTTTTTTCTGATAAGCAAGATACAATTTTTACACTTTTAGGCAAGAAATACTAGTGCTTCATTTGAATAGAGTTATTAACATTTTCACTAGTTTTTCAACATCATTTATACAGCTGAAAATCAGCGCCTTTTTTTATAAAAAAATGTTAATAATCTAAGTTTTGACCAACTATAAACGAAATTTTGTAATTTCTTATAAAAATTTCTACTAAATTTACCTAAATCAAAACAATAACTATGGACGATAATTTCTCACAAAAAGTAAAAGATGTTATAGGATACAGCAAAGAGGAAGCATTAAGACTGAGCCATGACTTTATTGGCACAGAACATTTAGTTTTAGGCATTCTAAGAAAAGCTGAAGGGAAAGCTATTGACATATTGACAACACTAGATGTAAATCTAGGTTATTTAAAGAAAAAAATTGAGGCTTTGAACCCTTCAGAGCCTAGTATCAAAGAAGATACTGAAAAGAAAAAACTGCATTTGACTAGACAAGCTGAAAAGGCGTTGAAAACAACTTTCTTAGAAGCAAAGCTATATCAAGACACAGCGGTAAATACTGCTCATCTTCTTCTATGTATTTTACGCAATGAAAATGACCCTACTACAAAACTGTTGAATAATTTTGAAATCAATTACAATGATGTAAAATCATTATTCAAGCAGCTTGAAAGCAGCACGGATGATTTACCAGAATTACCGACTGCTGAAAGTAATCAAGATGACGAGTTTTCGGATAGCAAACCAAATCCTTTTGACCCACAATTAGCAAAAAAGGCAAATACTAAATCTAAAACTCCGGTATTAGATAATTTTGGTAGAGACTTGACTGCTATGGCAGAAGATCAATCCTTAGACCCAGTAGTTGGTCGTCAGGAAGAAATTGAACGCGTTTCTCAAATTTTAAGTAGAAGAAAAAAGAACAATCCAATGCTTATTGGAGAACCGGGAGTTGGTAAATCTGCCATAGCTGAAGGACTTGCCTTAAGAATTATTCAAAGAAAAGTTTCTAGAATCCTATTCGACAAACGTATAATTTCTCTTGATCTTGCAAGTTTAGTTGCAGGAACTAAATACAGAGGGCAATTCGAAGAAAGAATGAAAGCCTTGATGAATGAATTGGAAAAAAACCAAGACATCATCTTATTTATTGATGAAATTCACACTATTGTAGGTGCAGGAGGTGCCACTGGTTCCTTAGATGCCTCTAACATGTTAAAACCAGCTTTGGCTCGAGGAGAAATTCAATGTATTGGAGCTACTACTCTTGATGAGTACAGACAGAACATTGAAAAAGATGGTGCCCTAGAAAGACGTTTTCAAAAGATCATTGTAGAGCCTACTTCTATAGATGAAACGGTGCAGATACTTCATAATATCAAAGAAAAATATGAAGATCATCACAATGTGCTATACACTGAAGATGCTATTAAAGCTTGCGTTAAATTAACGAATAGATATATGACGGATAGATTTCTACCAGACAAAGCGATTGATGCTTTAGATGAGGCCGGATCTAGAATACATATTACAAACATTGTTGTACCAGAACAAATCTTAGAACTTGAAAAAAGGTTAGAAGACATTAAAGAAAGTAAAACAAACGCTGTAAACCGTCAAAAATACGAAGAAGCAGCAAAGCTAAGAGATGACGAGAAAAACATTGAGGCTGCGTTAAAATCAGCTGAAAACCAATGGGAAGAAGCTTCTAAAGAAAACAAACAAATTGTAACAGAAGATAATGTTGCTGAAGTTGTTTCTATGATGACCGGAATTCCTGTTAACAGAGTTGCTGAAGCTGAGACAAATAAACTTGGAGAATTACCAGAAAAAATCAAAGGAAAGGTAATTGGACAAGATGATGCTGTAGCAAAAGTTGTAAAGGCCATTCAAAGAAATAGAATCGGTCTAAAAGACCCTAACAAACCTATTGGTTCTTTTATCTTTTTAGGTTCTACAGGTGTTGGTAAAACTCAATTGGCTAAAATTTTAGCGAGTGAATTATTTGACTCAAGTGATTCGTTGATCAGAATTGACATGAGCGAATACATGGAGAAATTCTCTATTTCACGATTAATTGGTGCGCCTCCAGGTTATGTTGGTTATGAAGAAGGTGGACAATTAACGGAAAAAGTAAGAAGAAAACCTTATGCTGTAGTTTTATTAGATGAAATCGAAAAAGCACATCCAGATGTTTTCAATATGCTACTTCAAATCTTAGATGAGGGATTTGTAACGGATAGTTTAGGACGTAAAATCGACTTTCGAAATACCGTGATCATAATGACTTCTAATATTGGAGCTCGTCAATTAAAGGACTTTGGTGGAGGAGTAGGTTTTGGTACTGCTGCAAAAGTAGAACAAGCAAATGATCATGCAAAAGGAATTATTGAAAACGCATTGAAAAAATCTTTTGCTCCTGAATTCATTAACAGAATTGACGATATAATTATTTTCAACGCCTTAGAAAAAGCAGATATCAATAATATTATAACTATTGAATTGAAAAAACTTTTAGACAGAGTTTCTTCTCTTGGATATTCGCTTCAACTAAGTGATAGTGCGAAGGATTATATTGCTGAAAAAGGCTTTGATAAAAATTATGGAGCCAGACCGCTAAAAAGAGCTATTCAAAAATATGTTGAAGATGCTTTGGCTGAGGAAATTGTTAATTCTAAGCTTTCTGAAGGTGATTCCATCCTAATGGATCTCGACAAAAAAAGCAACGAACTAAACGTTAAAATCAAGAAAAACAAAGAGAAAATAGAATAACAAAAAAGGAGCCCAAAGGCTCCTTTTTTTATTCAACAATTTTATTCATCATAGCTCCAAGACTATGATTTCCAAATTTTTCTATCGTCGTACAATCAATTACTTCCATTGCACCATACTTTTTTAGTTTCTCTTTTTGATCATCCTTCAATACAGCAAATACTGTTTTAGAGACCAAGACAAACGCATCTCCACCCTTACCTACGCATTGTACTACATCATAAGCAAATGATTTAATTTGATTTTTATCTAGATAAATTATTTCTCTTCCAGATTTTTTTAGGTGCGTCAAAACCAGTTTCCTCTCTTTTTTATTCTCTATCAAAGTTGAACAAACTAATATAAAGTCTTTACAAATGGTAATAATTTTAGATGTTTTTAAAACCTCATTTTCATTTGAAACTTCTTCATTAAATACAATTGGAGTGTATTCTAATTCCTCACAAAACTCAATAAATAGATCTAGATCACAAACACTAGATACACTTAAATAAGCCACTTTAGCATTTCTATCCAAAACAATACTACTCAACCCTTCCAAAAAGATACCTTCTGTTTCAGCATCGGTAAAATCTATTACATCAGAAACTTCGGACCCATCTTGTTCCAATATTTCAAACACCAAATCATTTCTTTCTCTTTGACGTTCTAACAAGGACATTGGATACACCGTTGCTACTTTTCCTGCTTCGAATGAAATCCAATCTCTAGAGCACAAATATTGATTTCCCTTAACTACATCAGAAACCGGCATTACCAAAATATGTAATCCAATATGTTTTAACTTTGAAACTACTGTTTCAATTTCATCTTTCAATTCGGCAGTTGCTGTAAGTGGTGCCACCATTAAAAACTTTTCAGCCATAAAATTATTTTTAACAAAAAAACCCCATAGAAAAACTATGGGGGCTCAAATATAATTTATTTAATTTATCTTTTCTCAATAGGCTCGAATCCTCTTAAAACCTCACCAGTATACAACTGGCGTGGACGTCCAATTGGTTCATGCTTCATTCTCATTTCTTTCCATTGAGCAATCCATCCTGGTAATCTACCTAATGCAAACATAACTGTAAACATTTCAACAGGAATTCCTAAAGCTCTGTAAATAATTCCTGAATAGAAATCTACATTTGGATATAAGTTACGAGATTTAAAATACTCATCACTCAATGCAACTTTTTCCAATCCTTTTGCAATTTCCAATACTGGATCATTAATTCCAAGATCAGCTAATACTTCTTCCGCTGCTACTTGAATAATTTTTGCACGAGGATCAAAATTCTTATAAACTCTATGTCCGAATCCCATCAAACGGAAAGGATCATTTTTATCTTTTGCTTTAGCGATATACTTGTTGTAATCACCACCGTCATTTTTAATATCTTCCAACATTTCAATTACAGCTTGATTTGCACCACCATGTAATGGTCCCCATAATGCAGAAATACCTGCAGAGATAGAAGCAAACAAACCAGCATGAGAAGAACCAACAATTCTTACCGTAGAAGTAGAACAGTTTTGCTCATGATCAGCATGTAAAATCAATAACTTATCCAATGCATTTAAAACAACAGGATTCGCTTTGAACTCACAGTTTGGCTTCGAGAACATCATTTTATACATGTTTTCAACATAGCCTAAATTCACATCACCATAATCTAATGGCAATCCTTGTTTTTTACGCAACGTCCAAGCAGCTAACACCGGAAACTTAGCTAATAATTTTACGATAGCATCGTACATATCTTCACTTGACTCGATATTTACCGACTCAGGATTAAAAGCAATCAAAGAACTTGTTAAGGCAGATACAACACCCATTGGATGCGCTGATTTAGGAAAACCATCTAAGATTTTTTTAATATCCTCATCAACCAATGATTCAGCTGAGATATCATCATGGAATTTCTTCAACTCTGCTGTTGTTGGCAATTCACCAAAAATCAACAAATATGAACTTTCTAAAAAGTTCGACTTACTTGCCAATTCTTCAATCGAATAACCTCTATATCTTAGAATACCTTTTTCTCCATCTAAAAAAGTAACAGCACTTTCACAAGACCCTGTATTTTTATACCCTGAATCCAACGTGATAACTCCTTCAGTAGCGGCTCTCAATGATTTTATATCAATTGCTAATTCGTTTTCAGTTCCTTTTAATAAAGGAAATTCGTATTCTTTACCGTTTACTTTTAGTTTCGCTGTTTCAGACATATTTTAATTTTTTTTGTTGGATTTTAAGCTTCTCTTTCCAAGAGATGCAAATTTACATAAAATCCCTTGTTTTTCTACCAAAAAAATTCGCAATAAAATCGATGTATTTTTGTTAATTACTCAATAATCAAACTACTAACAGCGATAGTGTTAGTGTAAATATGTGAATTTCGCTAAATCGTAGTGAAAACAATAATTGGTTTTCCAATTAATACAGGGGATTTTAAACAAAAAAAGCCGTTTCAAACATGAAACGGCTTTTAATATAATTATGAGATTCTTAGCTCAATTTGAAAGCTTTATCCTGTGGATAGTATGCTTGCTCTTCTAACTCTTCCTCAATTCTTAACAATTGATTGTATTTTGCCATACGATCAGATCTTGAAGCAGAACCTGTCTTAATTTGTCCTGTATTCAAAGCAACTGCTAAATCAGCAATTGTATTGTCTTCAGTTTCTCCAGATCTATGCGACATTACAGAAGTAAATCCAGCATTCTTAGCCATATTTACAGCAGCAATAGTTTCTGTTAAAGTTCCGATTTGGTTTACTTTAATCAAAATAGAATTAGCAATACCTTCTTCAACTCCTTTAGATAAACGCTCAACATTAGTTACGAATAAATCATCACCAACTAATTGTACTTTATCACCGATTTTTTCAGTTAAGTATTTCCATCCTTCCCAGTCATTTTCATCCATTCCATCTTCAATAGAAATGATTGGATATTTTTGCGATAATTCAGCTAAATAATCAGCTTGCTCTTCAGAAGTTCTTACAGCTCCATTTTCTCCTTCAAACTTAGCATAGTTATATTTACCATCTTCAAAGAATTCTGCAGCAGCACAATCCAATGCCAACATTACTTCTTCTCCCGGCTTATATCCAGCTTTTTCAATTGCAGATAACACAGTTTCAATAGCATCTTCAGTTCCATCAAATGTTGGAGCAAATCCTCCTTCATCTCCAACTGCAGTACTCAATCCTCTACCATGTAAAATCTTAGCTAAGTTATGGAATACCTCAGATCCAATTTTCAATGCATGAGAAAAAGAAGTAGCCATAACTGGCATAATCATAAACTCTTGGAATGCAATCGGCGCATCTGAATGAGATCCACCATTTACAATGTTCATCATTGGTACTGGAAGCGTGTTAGCACTTACTCCACCAATATAGCGATATAAAGGTTGATTCAATTCGTTAGCAGCAGCTTTTGCTACAGCTAATGAAACTCCTAAAATTGCGTTAGCACCTAATTTAGATTTATTTGGCGTACCATCTAAATCGATCATTGCTTGATCAATAGCATTTTGCTCAAATACAGAAAAACCTAATAATTCTTCAGCAATAGAAGTGTTTACATTGTTCACTGCAGTTAAAACACCTTTCCCCATCAAATCAGATCCACCGTCTCTTAATTCTACAGCTTCGTGTTCACCAGTTGAAGCCCCAGAAGGAACTGCTGCTCTACCTAATACTCCACTTTCTGTGATAACATCTACTTCTACTGTAGGATTTCCTCTTGAGTCAAAAATCTGACGTGCATGAATGCTAATAATTACGCTCATTTTATTTATTTTTTAGTTTATTCTTAATTCGTATGCAATTTACAAAAGCAGTTATAAATTACTTTCTTATTTCTATTTTATTTCCTAAATCGTATTCGTTAATTCAAGTTCCAATATAACACTATATAAGAACAGCAATATCACGATAACGTTAAGGAATTTATTTCTTTAAATTTCCGATAAATTGATCGAACAAATATGAAGAATCATGTGGTCCAGGATTTGCTTCTGGATGATATTGTACAGAAAAACAGTTCTTATCTTTAATCGCAATTCCTGCAACTGTATTATCATTTAAATGAATATGCGTTACTTCAACATTTTCATTTCCTTCTAGAGAAGCTCTATCAATTACGAAACCATGGTTCTGAGAAGTAATTTCACCTTTACCCGTAATTAAGTTTTTCACAGGATGGTTGATCCCTCTATGTCCATTATGCATCTTTTTAGTTGTAACACCCTGAGAAATTCCAATCACTTGATGTCCTAAACAGATTCCGAATAACGGTAAGTTTTGATCGATAATTTCTCCCGCAACTTTTTGAGCATTCTTTAATGGTTCTGGATCACCCGGTCCATTTGATAAAAAGTAACCATCAGGATTAAATGCTTTCAATTCATTTAAAGAAGCAGTATTTGGAAACACTTTGATATAACAATCTCTTTTTGCTAAATTTCTTAAGATATTTGTTTTTATACCTAAATCAAGTGCAGAAACCTTATACGTTGCATTTTCATCCCCATAAAAATATGGTTCTTTAGTAGAAACTGTTGAAGCTAAATCCAAACCTTCCATATTAGGGACTTCCTTCAATTGCGCTTTTAAACCTTCAATATTTTCAACATCAGTAGAAATAACAGCATTCATCGCTCCTCTATCTCTAATATAACTAACCAATGCTCTTGTATCAACATCAGTAATAGCAAGTAAATTATGTTTCTCTAAATATTCTTCTAAAGATCCATTAGATCTATCTCTAGAATATGGAAAACTGAAATTACGACAAATCAATCCAGCGATCTTAATACCATCTGATTCAACCTCGTCATCATTCACTCCGTAGTTACCAATATGTGCATTGGTTGTAACCATTAGTTGACCAGAATAAGAAGGATCCGTAAAAATCTCTTGGTATCCTGTCATACCCGTATTATAACAAACTTCCCCAAATGAAGATCCTTCGATTCCTACCGATTTACCTTCGAAAATAGTTCCGTCTTCTAATAATAAAATTGCTCTTTTTAAATTCTTGTAATTCATATGTATAAGATCTACGTTCGTTAAAACTTTTGTTTTAACTCAAAATTATAATGTACTTTTTTTTGCTGTGCAAAGATAATAAATGCGTATTACATTTCCTTGTCGTATATAAAAAAAGGATAAACTAAAAATTAGTTTATCCTTTTAATTATTGTTATTGATATAACATCTTATTCTTCAGAAGATTTAGTTTCTTCCGCAGCAGGAGCTTCGGCAGCCGGTGCCGCTACAGCGTCAGCTTTCTTTCTTCCTCTACGAGTAGATTTTTTCTTCTTAGCTCCATTTGGATTGTAAATTTCGTTGTAATCAACTAATTCCACCATACACATAGAAGCATTATCTCCTTGACGGTTTCCTAATTTGATGATACGAACATATCCACCTGGACGGTCAGCAACCTTTACTGATACTTCTTTAAACAATTCAGTAACAGCAAACTTGTTTCTTAAAACGCTAAAAACTAATCTACGGTTATGCGTAGTGTCATTTTTAGATTTTGTGATAATCGGTTCAACGAACTGACGTAAAGCTTTCGCTTTAGCTTCTGTAGTGTTAATACGCTTATGCTCTATTAATGAACATGCCATATTAGCCAACATAGACTTTCTATGTGCAGTTTGTCTCCCTAAATGGTTGAATTTTTTTCCGTGTCTCATGACTTTTGTTTTTTGCTTTCATCTTGCTCAATCCGCCTCGTGCGGAGAGCAAATTATGAAAGATTAATCTTTATCTAATTTGTACTTACTTAAATCCATACCGAAATTCAAACCTTTAACATGAACTAATTCATCTAATTCTGTTAAAGACTTTTTACCGAAGTTACGGAACTTCATCAAGTCATTTTTGTTGAATGATACTAAATCTCCAAGAGTTTCAACTTCTGCAGCTTTCAAACAGTTCAACGCTCTAACTGATAAATCCATATCAATTAGCTTCGTTTTCAACAACTGACGCATATGTAATGATTCCTCATCATATGTTTCAGTTTGAGCAATTTCATCAGCCTCCAAAGTAATTCTCTCATCTGAGAACAACATAAAGTGGTGGATTAAAATTTTAGCTGCTTCTGTTAATGCATCCTTAGGGTTGATAGAACCATCAGTAACGATGTCAAAAACTAATTTTTCATAATCCGTTTTTTGTTCTACACGGTAATTTTCTACTGCATATTTTACATTCTTTATAGGAGTGTAAATTGAATCAGTAAAAATAGTTCCCATAGGCACATTTACTTTCTTATTCTCTTCTGCAGGTACGAAACCTCTACCTTTTTCGATAGTAATTTCCATATCAAACTTTACACTGCTTTCTAAGTTACAGATAACTAAATCTGGATTTAATACTTGGAAACCTGATGTAAACTTCTGGATATCACCAGCAGTGATTTGCTCTTGTCCTGAAACTGAAATAGAAACTGTTTCTCTATCAGTATCTTCAATTTGTTTCTTAAAGCGTACTTGCTTAAGATTAAGGATAATTTCAGTAACATCTTCCACAACTCCTTCTATAGTAGAGAATTCATGCTCAACACCTTCTTTTCTCAAAGATGTAATTGCAAATCCTTCTAAAGAAGAAAGTAATACTCTTCTCAATGCGTTACCTACTGTTAAACCAAAACCTGGTTCTAAAGGTCTAAACTCAAATCTACCTTCAAAATCAGTAGATTCAATCATTATTACTTTGTCGGGTTTCTGAAAATTTAAAATTGCCATAGTTTAACGGGTGTCAAAAATTATTTAGAGTATAACTCTACTATTAATTGTTCTTTGATGTTCTCAGGAATCTGAAGTCTTTCTGGTACAGAAACAAAAGTTCCTTGTTTTGTATCAGAATTCCAAGTTAACCACTCGTATACATTGCTGTTTGCAGCCAATGCATCTTCAATAGCAACTAAAGATTTAGACTTTTCTCTTACAGCAATAACATCACCTGGTTGTAATGAATATGAAGGAACGTTTAAGATTTCTCCATTTACAGTGATATGCCTGTGAGATACTAACTGACGAGCTCCTCTACGAGAATTTGAGATCCCCATACGGAAAACCACATTATCCAACCGAGATTCACATAATTGTAATAAAACTTCACCAGTAATACCTTTACTGTTTGATGCTTTTTTAAACAAGTTACTGAATTGACGCTCTAATATTCCATAAGAATACTTTGCTTTTTGTTTTTCTTGTAATTGCATTGCGTATTCAGATTTCTTTCCTCTACGTCTTGCATTACCATGTTGCCCTGGAGGGTAATTTCTTTTTTCGAAAGATTTGTCATCTCCGAAAATCGCTTCTCCAAACTTACGAGCAATTTTAGTTTTTGGTCCTGTATATCTTGCCATTTCTTATTGTTTTATAATTAGGGATTGTGAATTAAGGCGAACTCCTCCGACAACCGAATTCCTAATCAAATTTAAAATTAATTATACTCTACGTCTTTTTGGTGGACGACAACCATTATGAGGAATAGGTGTTACATCAATGATTTCAGTAACTTCAATTCCATTGTTATGCAAAGTTCTGATCGCAGACTCACGTCCATTACCAGGTCCTTTTACATAAACTTTTACTTTTCTTAATCCAGCTTCATGAGCAACTTTTGCACAATCTTCTGCAGCCGTTTGAGCAGCATAAGGAGTATTCTTTTTAGAACCTCTAAATCCTTGCTTACCAGCAGATGACCAAGAAATTACATCTCCTTTTTTGTTTGTTAAAGAAATAATGATGTTGTTAAATGAAGCCGTGATGTGCGCTTCACCCACAGACTCAACAATAACCTTACGCTTTTTTGAATTTGATTTAGCCATAATTTCTAGTTATTATTTAGTAGCTTTCTTTTTGTTAGCTACAGTTTTTCTTTTACCTTTTCTTGTTCTAGAGTTGTTTTTAGTTCTTTGTCCTCTTAATGGAAGACCAGATCTATGACGAATTCCTCTGTAACATCCGATGTCCATCAAACGTTTGATGTTCAATTGAGTTTCTGAACGTAATTCACCTTCAATAGTGAATGATCCAGCTTGCTCACGGATTAATCCAATTTGCTCATCAGTCCAATCTTGAACCTTAATGCTTTCATCTACTCCTGCGTTCGCTAAAATCTCTTTAGCTCTACTGCTACCAATTCCAAAAATGTAAGTTAAAGAAATAACTCCTCTTTTGTTTTTTGGTATGTCAATTCCTGCTATTCTTGCCATAACTTACCCTTGTCTTTGTTTGAATCTAGGATTCTTTTTGTTGATTACATATAATCTGCCTTTTCTACGCACAATCTTGCACTCGGCACTTCTCTTTTTTATTGATGCTCTTACTTTCATCGTATAATGTTTTAGTATCTATAAGTAATTCGAGCCTTAGATAAATCATAAGGACTCATTTCTAACTTCACTTTATCGCCAGGTAACAATTTGATATAATGCATACGCATTTTACCAGATATATGAGCGGTTACGATATGACCGTTCTCAAGTTCTACTCTAAACATTGCATTAGACAATGCTTCAGTAATTGTTCCGTCTTGTTGTATTGCAGCTTGTTTAGCCATATTACAATGATGATTTTCTTTTATTTCCTACTTTCATCAAACCGTCATAATGACTGTTTAATAAATAAGAGTTAATTTGTTGAATAGTATCGATAGCCACACCAACCATAATGATCAATGACGTACCTCCGTAAAATAATGCCCAGTTTTGTTGTATTCCAAATTGAACTGCAATCGCTGGTAAAATTGCCAACAAGGCTAAGAACAATGAACCTGGAAATGTAATACGTGATAAGATTGAATCCAATCTCTCAGCAGTTTCATGTCCTGGTCTTATTCCTGGAATAAACCCTCCACTACGCTTTAAATCATCAGCCATTTTATTTGTTGGAATTGTTATTGCTGTATAGAAATAACTAAACACAATAATCAAGACAGCAAACAAAACATTGTATCCTAACCCGTTCATATCAGCAAAACTAGCTCCAATCGCTTGGAAAGATCCTTCTGCTTTTTGAGCCAACGCTCCAGGGATAAACATAATTGCTTGTGCAAAAATGATAGGCATTACACCAGCTGAATTCAATTTTAACGGAATGTATTGTCTTGTACCTTCTACATCCTTAACATCACCAACTACAGTTCTTCTTGCATATTGAACCGCAATTCTACGAACCGCTGTCACAAGTAACACTGAAGCCAAGATCACTAAGAACCAAACTACAATTTCTAACAATATCATCATTACTCCACCTGCACCACCACTAGCTGTTTTAGAAGCTAAATCTTGTGCAAAAGATGAAGGAAAACGAGCGATAATACCAATCATAATTAATAACGAAATACCGTTACCAATTCCTTTATCAGTAATTCTCTCTCCCAACCACATAGCAAACACAGTACCAGCCATCAAAAGAATCATAGACGAGAACCAGAAGAATCCAGTACCAACAACTGCATCTGCTACAAAAGCAGATTCTGGCAAAATAGAAGCCATGTTAGTAATGTAAGCAGGTCCTTGAACTAAAGTAATTCCAATAGTCAACCAACGTGTAATTTGTGTAGTCTTCTTTCTTCCACTTTCACCATCTTTTTGAAGCTTTTGTAAATAAGGAACCGCGATTCCCATTAACTGAACTACAATTGAAGCAGAAATATATGGCATAATCCCTAGAGCCATTATAGATGCTCTAGAAAACGCCCCTCCTGTAAATGCATTTAATAAACCTAACAGACCTCCATCTGCTTGATTTTCCAAAGCTGTCAACTGAGTAGGATCAATTCCTGGAAGAGGAATTTGAGCCATAAAACGGTAAACCGCCATTAAACCAAGTGTTAAAAGAATCTTATTTCTAAGTTCTTCTATTTTCCAAATGTTTTGTAAGGTTTCTATAAAATTTTTCATTTACTTAAATCTTTCTTATAAAGTTACTGCTGTTCCACCTGCTGCTTCGATTGCCGCTTTGGCAGATGCAGTAAATTTATGTGCAGTAATGTTCAACTTTGCTTTTAACTCACCACGACCTAGTACTTTTACTAAATCATTTTTGTGAGCTAAACCAGATGCTACTAAAGATGCTAAATCTACAGTCTCAGTAATTTTACCTGCATCCAAAAACTCTTGCAATTTATCAAGATTGATTCCTTGATACTCTTTACGGTTGATGTTTGTAAATCCAAACTTAGGAACACGTCTTTGCAAAGGCATTTGACCACCCTCAAATCCAATTTTTCTTGAATATCCTGAACGTGATTTTTGACCGTTGTGACCTCTAGCTGCAGTTCCACCTTTACCAGAACCTTCACCTCTTGCTATTCTCTTACCCTTTTTAACTGAACCAGCTGCGGGTTGTAAGTTATTTAAACTCATTACGTGAATATTGTTTATTTAATTTCTTCTACAGAAACTAAGTGATTAACCTTATTTACCATACCAAGTATCGTCGCTGAAGCTTCGTGCTCTACAACTTGATTCAGCTTACGTAACCCTAAAGCTATTAAGGTTTTCTTTTGAGAACCTTCGCGTCTGATTTGGCTTTTTACTTGTTTTATTTTAATTTTTCCCATCGTTCTTCGATTTATCCGTTAAAAACTTTATCTAAAGAAACTCCTCTTTGCTTAGCGATAGTATGTGCACTACGTAATTGTAACAAAGCATCAAAAGTTGCTTTTACTACATTATGAGCGTTAGAAGATCCTTGAGACTTTGATAATACATCATGTACTCCAACTGAATCTAATACTGCACGTACAGCTCCACCGGCAATAACTCCAGTACCATGAGATGCAGGCTTCAAGAATACTCTTGCTCCACCAAACTTCCCTTTTTGCTCATGCGGCAAAGTAGCATTGATAATTGGAATTCTAACTAAGTTTTTCTTAGCGTCTTCAATTGCTTTTGCAATTGCAGATGCAACATCTTTAGATTTCCCTAAACCGTGACCTACAACTCCGTTTCCATCTCCTACAACAACAATTGCAGAAAATCCGAATGCACGTCCACCTTTGGTTACTTTAGTAACTCTGTTTACACCTACTAAGTGATCAACAAGCTCTAACCCACTTGGCTTAACTAATTCTACGTTTTTATATTTTTGATACATACTTTACTTCTTAAAATTTTAAACCAGCTTCTCTAGCTGCTTCAGCTAATGCTTTAACTCTTCCGTGGTATAAAAACCCGTTTCTATCAAAAGAAACTGTTTCGATTTTTGCTGCGATTGCTTTTTCTGCAACTGCTTTTCCAACTGTAGTAGCTACTTCGGATTTAGATCCTTTAGCGTCAACTCCTTTATCTCTAGATGACACAGATACTAAAGTAGTACCAGCAACGTCATCAACAATCTGAGCATAGATTTCTTTGTTACTTCTGTAAACAGAAAGACGAGGTCTTGCAGATGTACCAGAAACAACTTTTCTAATTCTAGATTTAATTCTTTGTCTTCTTTCAAGCTTTGATAATGCCATAATATATTTTCTATAAATTATGCAGATTTACCTGCTTTTCTTCTTAATTCTTCACCAACAAACTTTACACCTTTACCTTTGTACGGCTCTGGTCTTCTGAATCCACGGATCTTAGCAGCTACTTGACCTACTAATTGCTTATCAAATGAACTTAGTTTTACAATTGGATTCTTACCTTTTTCAGAAACTGTCTCAACTTTTACTTCTGGAGCAATGTCCAAAACGATATTGTGAGAAAATCCTAAGGCTAAATCTAATTTTTGTCCTTGGTTTGAAGCTCTATATCCTACACCTACTAATTCTAATTCTTTAGTAAATCCTGTTGCAACTCCTTGAACCATATTACTGATCAAAGATCTGTATAAACCGTGATTAGCTCTATCAGCTTTACTGTCTGATGGTCTTTCAACGATTAAAATATTCTCTTCTTGTTTTACTGTGATACCTCCATTAATTTCCTGAGTCAATTCACCTAATTTACCTTTTACAGTAATTGAATTACCAGCGATAGTTACGGTCACACCTTCTGCGATTGCGATTGGGTTTTTTCCTATTCTTGACATAATACTATCTCTTTATTAATAAACGTAACATAAAACCTCTCCTCCAACATTCTCTTGACGTGCTTTCTTGTTAGTCATCACACCTTTAGAAGTTGAAACAATAGCAATACCTAAACCATTCAATACGCGAGGCATCTCTGATGCATTCACATACTGTCTTAGTCCTGGTGTACTAATACGTTCTAATTTCTTAATTACTGGCTCTTTAGAGTCAGCATCATACTTTAAGGCAATTTTGATAGTTCCTTGAACAGTAGTGCTCTCGAACTTGTAGCTCAAAATGTAACCTTGCTCGAACAAAATTTTGGTCATATTCTTCTTCAAGTTTGAAGCAGGAATTTCCACAACTCTGTGTCCGGTTGCTGCAGCATTTCTTATCCTTGTAAGATAATCTGCAATTGGATCTGTGTACATATATACTTATTTGCGATTACGGTTTTTCGTCTTACTCTAAGACAAAACCTGAAATCAATTTATATTCAATTTTTCTCAACAAAACCGCACCTTTTTAGGTCGATTTTCATTGAATTCAGTCATTCTCATACAAATAACAGCGTGCAAAGATACTAAAATATGTATAATATCTTCAACGTTTCTGAAATTTATATGAAAAAAAACTCTATTTCCAAAGAAATAGAGTTTTTAATATTGTTAATTGGTAGTTTACCAACTAGCTTTTCTTACACCTGGGATCAAACCTTGGTTTGCCAACTCACGGAAAGTCACACGAGAAATTCCAAATTGACGCATATAACCTTTAGGTCTTCCAGTCAATTTACAACGATTGTGTAAACGGATTGGAGATGCATTTTTAGGCAACTTTTGTAAAGCATCGTAATCACCAGCTTCTTTCAAAGCTTTTCTTTTCTCTGCATACTTAGCTACAACTTTCTCTCTTTTCACCTCACGGGCTTTCATTGATTCTTTAGCCATATCTTAGTTCTTTTTAAATGGTAATCCCATTTCAGTTAATAATGATTTAGCTTCTTTATCAGTTGGAGCAGAAGTTACAAATGTAATATCCATTCCACCAATCTTATTCACTTTATCAATATTGATCTCAGGGAAAATGATTTGTTCAGTAATTCCTAATGTATAGTTTCCACGTCCATCAAAACTATTGGCTTTGATCCCGTTAAAGTCTCTTACACGTGGTAATGAAGCAGTAATCAATCTATCCAAAAACTCATACATCTCAACACCTCTTAACGTAACTTTTACACCAATTGGCATACCTTTACGTAATTTAAATGTCGCGATATCTTTCTTAGAAAGAGTAACAACTGGTTTCTGACCTGTAATCGTAGCTAATTCTTCAACAGCATACTCGATTAACTTCTTATCAGCAATAGCAGCACCAACTCCTTTACTAATAACGATCTTATCTAATTTCGGTACTTGCATTACGTTACTGTATCCAAACTCTTCAGTCAAGGCAGATACAATTCTTGTTCCGTAATCTTCTTTTAGTCTTGGTATATAACTCATATTATATAGCTTTATCTGATTTTTTAGAAAAACGAACTTTCTTTCCATCTTCTAATCTATAACCAACTTTAGTTACGTTACCGTCTTCTAACAACGCTAGATTAGAAACATCTAAAGAAGCTTCTTTCTTCACAATTCCTCCTTGAGGACTTTGAGCGCTCGGCTTAGTATGCTTAGATACCAAGTTCACACCTTCTACAATCGCTCTGTTCTTTTCTGCAAAAACACGAGTGATTTTTCCTTCTTTTCCTTTTTGATCACCAGCAATAACTCTTACGTTATCTCCTGTCTTTAATTTTAGCTTCGCCATTTTTTATAATTTTAAAGCACTTCAGGTGCTAATGATACAATTTTCATGAATTGTCTATCACGAAGTTCTCTAGCTACAGGTCCGAATACACGTGTTCCTGTCATCTCTTCAGAAGCATTTAACAATACACATGCATTGTCATCAAATCTGATATAAGATCCGTCTTTACGTCTGATCTCTTTTGTAGTTCTTACAACAACTGCTCTATGAACTTGTCCTTTCTTTGCAGATCCGTTAGGAGTTGCACTTTTTACAGAAACAACAATTTTGTCTCCGATAGAAGCGTAACGCTTTTTAGTACCTCCTAAAACTCTAATTACTAAAACCTCTTTAGCTCCAGTATTATCTGCTACTTTTAATCTTGATTCTGTCTGTAACATATTATTTAGCTCTTTCTAGGATTTCTACTAATCTCCAACGTTTAGATTTACTTAAAGGTCTAGTTTCCATGATCTTTACAGTATCTCCAATATTGCAGTCGTTTAATTCGTCATGCGCAACATACTTTTTCGTTTTCAAAACGAATTTTCCGTACATCGGGTGTTTTACTTTCTTTACCTCTGCAACAACGATAGATTTCTCCATTTTGTTACTAGATACAACACCAATTCTTTCTTTTCTAAGATTTCTTTTTTCCATCTTTTCTAATATTTACTGAGCTGCTCTACCAGTTAATTCAGTTGCTATTCTAGCAACAGTTTTTCTAATAGCTTTCAATTGCAAAGGATTTTCCAAAGGAGAAATCGCATGTGCCATTTTTAGATCAGTATAGTTTTTTTTGAATCCTGCTAGTTTCTCTTGTAACTCAGCAACTGATAATTCTTTAATTTCTGATTGTTTCATGTCTCTTAGATATTAAGCGTTATCAAAATCTCTTGCAATTACAAACTTAGTTTGAACTGGAAGTTTCTGTGCTGCTAAACGTAATGCTTCTTTTGCAACTTCAAAAGGAACTCCTCCTACTTCAAATAGAATTCTTCCTGGTTTTACTACTGCTACGAAATATTCTGGAGACCCCTTACCTTTACCCATACGTACTTCTAATGGCTTTTTAGTAATAGGCTTGTCTGGAAAAATTTTAATCCATAACTGCCCTTCTCTTTTCATATGACGTGTTGCCGCAATACGAGCTGCCTCAATTTGGCGAGATGTAAGTAAGTTTTGATCCAAAGATTTGATTCCAAACATTCCATTAGAAAGTTGGTTTCCTCTTTGAGAGTTACCCTTCATATTACCCTTCGCTTTCTGTACCTTACGGTATTTTACTCTTTTTGGCTGTAACATTTCTTAAGTTTTATTTTCTTTTACGAGGTTGTTGTTTCTTTGAATTACCACCTTTACCACCTTGCTTTTTCTCTAAGCCAACTAGTGGAGACAATTCTCTCTTACCATAAACCTCACCTTTCATAATCCACACTTTAATACCTAATCTTCCATAAGTAGTATGTGCTTCAACTAGTGCATAATCAATATCTGCTCTAAAAGTAGAAAGAGGAATTCTACCTTCTTTGAAATGCTCAGAACGTGCCATCTCAGCACCGTTCAAACGACCTGAAATTTCAATTTTGATTCCTTCAGCATTCATTCTTGTAGCTGCTTGAATAGACATCTTGATAGCTCTCTTGTAAGAGATTCTATTTTCAATCTGACGAGCAACACTAGAAGCAACTAAAGTAGCATCTAATTCTGGACGCTTGATTTCAAAAATATTGATTTGAACTTCATTTCCAGTAATTTTCTTAAGCTCTTCTTTTAACTTGTCTACCTCTGTTCCACCTTTCCCAATAATAATACCAGGTCTTGCAGTAGTGATAGTAACGGTTACAAGTTTAAGCGTACGCTCAATAATAATTCTAGAAACACTTGCTTTAAATAATCTAGCACGAACGTACTTTCTTATTTTATTATCTTCAGCTAATTTATCACCGTAGTCATTTCCACCATACCAGTTAGATTCCCATCCTCTGATAATTCCTAAACGATTTCCAATTGGATTTGTTTTTTGTCCCATTTCTACTTACGATTAATTAGTTGCATTATTCTTACTTCCCAACACGATAGTCACATGATTAGAACGTTTTCTAATTCTATGTGCACGACCTTGTGGTGCCGGTCTTAACCTTTTTAACATACCTGCGCTATCAACACTGATTTCTTTTACAAATAAAGCAGCCTCTTCGATGCTAGCTCCTTCGTTTTTCGCTTGCCAGTTGGCAATAGCAGAAAGTAAAAGTTTCTCTACGTTGATTGATGCTTCTTTTGAACTAAATTTCAAGATTTGTAAAGCTTTTTCAACTTCCAAACCTCTTACTAGATCAACCACCAAACGCATTTTTCTTGGTGATGTAGGACAGTTAGTCAACTTTGCAAAAGCGATAGACTTATTCGCTTCTTTACGTTGGTCTGCCATATTTTTCTTACGAACTCCCATACCTACTATTTTTTACCTTTGTTTTTTCTATCCGCACCGTGTCCTCTAAATGAACGAGTTGGTGAGAATTCTCCTAATTTGTGACCTACCATATTTTCAGTAACATAAACAGGTACAAATGCTCTACCATTGTGTACTGCAATTGTTTGTCCTACGAAATCTGGAGTAATCATTGTTGCTCTAGACCAAGTTTTGATTACTGATTTACTATCTGCCTCAACATTAGCTAAAACTTTTTTCTCAAGTTTATGAAATACGTAAGGTCCTTTCTTTAATGAACGTGCCATATCTTATTATTTTTTTCTACGTTCTATAATATACTTATTACTCGCTTTGGTCTTAGATCTAGTCTTGTAACCTTTTGCAGGGATACCGTTCTTAGATCTAGGATGTCCTCCTGAAGATTTACCTTCACCACCACCCATTGGATGATCAACCGGGTTCATCACCACTGGTCTCGTTCTAGGTCTTCTTCCTAACCATCTACTTCTACCTGCTTTACCAGATACTAGTAATTGATGATCTGAGTTAGATACTACTCCAATAGTTGCCATACAAGTTGCAAGAATTAATCTTGTTTCTCCTGAAGGCATCTTTACAGTAACATACTTACCGTCTTTCGCCATTAACTGAGCAAATGATCCAGCACTACGAGCCATAACAGCTCCTTGACCTGGTCTTAATTCGATACAGCTAATTGTAGTTCCTAAAGGCATTTCAGATAAAGGCATTGCATTCCCAACTTCTGGTGCAATATCTCCTGAACCTGCTTCTACTTTCTGACCTACTTGTAATCCTCCTTGAGCGATTACATATCTCTTTTCACCATCAGCAAATTGCAACAAAGCAATAAACGCTGTACGGTTTGGATCGTATTGAATTGACAATACTTCTGCAGCACCAGTCTTATCTCTTTTAAAATCGATAACACGATACTTTCTCTTGTGTCCACCTCCCATGAATTTCATGGTCATCTTTCCACTGTTGTTTCGACCTCCAGATCTTTTATTCGGAACAAGTAAACTTTTTTCCGGCTTATCAGTAGTTATGGCGTCGAACCCATTCACTACTCTAAAACGCTGACCTGGTGTAATTGGTTTTAATTTTCTAACTGACATCTCTAGTTATTAAATATTGTTATAAAAATCAATTGCTTCACCATCTGACAATTGAACGATTGCTTTTTTGTATTGACCAACCATACCAGAAACAACACCTTTCTTAGTGAATTTTTGTGTTCTCGTTACTGGGTAAACCATTGTTCTTACTTTCTCTACAGATACTCCGTAAGCAGCTTCAACAGCTTTTTTGATCTCTACTTTATTTGCTCCAATAGCTACTTTGAAAGTGTAACGGTTAAACGTTTCACTATCATTAGTTGCTTTTTCTGTGATAATAGGTTTAATTAAAATACTCATCTCTTCCCTATTTGCTTAAATTAGACTCAATTCCTTCTAAAGCTCCTTCAGAAAGGATAACTTTATTTGTATTCAAGACACCATAAGTACTTAACGCATCGCTAGTAATTACAGTTGTCTTTTTCAAATTACGAGAAGATAAATAAACATTGTTATTCGTATTCCCTAGTACAAACAAAGACTTAGCATTTTCAACGCCAAAAGCTTTCAATACATTTGTAAAGTTCTTAGTTTTTGCAGTTTCAAAAGAAAAATCTTCTATAACTACAATGTTTTGATCTTTAGCTTGTGTACTTAAAGCAGACTTACGAGCTAATCTTTTTAAGTTTTTGTTTAATTTGAAAGAATAGTTTCTTGGTCTTGGACCAAAAACTCTACCTCCACCTCTAAAAACAGGAGACTTGATAGATCCTGCACGTGCAGTACCTGTCCCTTTTTGTTTTTTGATTTTTCTAGTAGAACCAGCAATATCCGCTCTTTCTTTAGCTTTATGCGTTCCTTGTCTTTTATTAGCCAAGTGCTGCTTAACATCTAAATAAATAGCGTGCTTGTTAGGCTCTAATCCGAATATAGCATCAGAAAGCTCAACTTGTCTCCCTGTGTCTTTTCCTGTAATATCTAAAACTGCTACTTTCATTACTTCTCAATAGTTATGTAAGCGTTTTTGTGACCTGGAACACATCCTTTCACTACAAGTAAGTTCTTATCAGAAGATACTTTTAAAACTCTTAAATTTTGAACTTTTACATTTTCACCACCCATTCTTCCGGCCATACGCATTCCTTTGAATACTCTCGCTGGATATGATGCAGCACCGATAGAACCAGGAGCTCTTAAACGGTTGTGTTGACCGTGTGTTGCTTGACCAACTCCGGCGAATCCGTGACGTTTTACAACCCCTTGGAATCCTTTACCTTTAGAAACTGCAGACACATCTACAAATTCTCCTTCTTCAAATAGATCTACTGTGATAGTATCTCCTAATTTGTACTCCTCATCAAAACTTGTAAACTCAACGACTTTTTTCTTAGCAGTAGTTCCAGCCTTTTTAAAGTGACCTTTTAACGCGCTTGACGTGCGTTTCTCTGCTTTGTCATCGAAACCTAACTGTAAAGCGGCATAGCCGTCTACTTCTTCAGTTCTGACTTGGGTAACTACACAAGGACCACATTCAATAACAGTACAAGGAATATTCTTCCCGTTTGCATCGAATAAGCTGGTCATTCCGATTTTTCTTCCTATTAACCCAGACATTTTTATTTATTTATATTAATTATTATTCTCTTATTTTATTTCAAAAAAAACAGAGCAAAAATATCTTCAGCTCTGAATCTATTTTTTACCGTTTTTCCTTCGCTCGCAGCTCCGGACATGTAGATACACGAATATTTTACAAATCGCCTATTTTTAATGAGTTGCAAATATAGAATATATAATTTGAATAAAAAAACGAATTTCATATTAATTATAGAATTCTAAATGACTCAAAAAAAAGAAGTTACAATCCATAACTTTCCACATGAAACCACCACTTTCCTCAATAGTAACATGATTATCGAAAAGAGCAAAAAAAAAAGCTATATCAAATGGACAGCACCCCAAAAGTTGGACGATTAATATTATACTAATTAGAATAATGAGCTCGATATTTTATCGGGCTCATTCCTTTTAGTCTCCCAGATATTCTATCATTATTATAATAGCTAATATAGTTTTTAATCTCCCTTTCTAGTTGTTCGATAGAATTATATTTTTTGGGATAAAACAATTCTGACTTTAAAGTTCCAAAAAAATTTTCAATAATAGCATTATCTAAACAATTACCTTTTCTAGACATGCTTTGAATGATGTTTTTACCTTTCAATAATTCATGGTACTTTTTCATTTGATATTGCCACCCTTGATCGGAATGTAAAAGTA
>Ga0209223_10001400_pt1 | contig 26389 bp, 24 predicted proteins | sample COG_06_FD_184750 | JGI IMG/M metagenome (GOLD analysis project Ga0209223, IMG submission 184750) | Pelagic Microbial community sample from North Sea - COGITO 998_met_06 (SPAdes) (version 2) | ecosystem: Environmental > Aquatic > Marine > Neritic zone/Coastal water | place: Helgoland, sampling...
CGATAGACTGGTTGTCTCCAATATCTGTAAGAATTGTAGAGAAGATAAATGTTTCACTTCGCTCATCAACAGGAATTAACAGCCCGCTTTGTATCATCACCTGTAATAAGCCAATGGTTTTTAAAGTAATGCTTTTTCCTCCGGCATTCGGACCCGAAATAACGATGATTTGTTGTTTATCATTTAGTTGAATTGTCTGCGGAACGGTTTCAATATTTTGTTCTTTATTTTTCTTCCAAAGAATTGGATGATAGGCATTTTTGAAAAATATTTTTTTGGAAGCACTAATTTTTGGTAGCAATGCATTGATAGAATGCGCATGCTTGGCTTTAGAGCCAACAACATCTAAATGTGTTAGGTAGACTAAATATGATTCGAGAAGAGGTGTGTAAGGTCTAATTTTCTCGCTAAGATCTCTAAGAATCCGGATGACTTCCTGTTTCTCTTCGTAGACTAAATTTTGTAGTTCTCGATGGTATGCTAACGTAGCCTGTGGTGCAATATAAACGATACTTCCAGACTTTGATGAACCTAATAGACTTCCCTTGACTTTTTTGCGATACATTGCTAAAACAGCCAAAACACGTTGATTGTCTATTACCGACTCCTTGATATCATCTAAGTAGCCAGAAGCTTTTGCACTTCCTAAGGCACTAGAAAAGCTCTGACCTACCTTTCCTTGTATGGCAGAAACATCTTTTCGAATTTGTTTTAAAACAGGAGAAGCATGATTGACAATTTCTCCATGTAGAGTTATAATGTCTTTAATGGTATCAATAATTGCTTTTACAAATTCAATCTCTTCACTTAACGTATATAGTGTTGGATAATAGGTATTGAATTTTTTGAAATACTTTTTTAACTCACCTACCGTCTCTGAAAGAGACGCAATTTTCAGAAAACTTTCAGGCTCTAGATAACTATTATCAATAGTCAATCGTTTTATTTCTTCGTAGATATTATCGAAACCATGATTTGGAATTCTGTTATCACTTTCGAAAGAAGAAAGATATTCATTGGTAAAAGCTAATTCGTTTATTAGGGTTTCTCTTTTTTGAAAAGGAACAATTTCTAAAACTTCTTTTTTTCCTAATTCTGAGATGCTGAATTCTGCAACCTGATGTAAAACGGTTGTAAATTCTAAATCTTGTAATACTTTCTCAGAAATATATATGTTCAAATATGTATTTTTGATTGACAGAAAACTAATGTCAGTTCGAGTGAAATTGTAAAACAATTTTGTATCGAGAACTAATTACATTTCGCTACAATTTTGACACATCAAAATCACTCGATATGACAACTTATAAAAAACAAAAGCAAAAATAGCAAAGAATGGATGTAAAAATTGAGGAAAGCTGGAAAAATATCTTACAGCCAGAATTTGAAAAAGATTATTTCAAAAATTTAATTCAGTTTGTTAAAAGTGAATATCAAACACGGCAGTGTTTTCCTAAAGGGAAAGATATTTTTGCTGCTTTTGACCATTGTTCTTTTGATGGTTTAAAAGTAGTAATTATCGGACAAGATCCTTATCATGGACCTAGCCAGGCTAATGGTTTGTGCTTTTCTGTACATGATGGAATTTCGCATCCACCATCATTGATCAATATTTTTAAAGAACTCCAAACAGATTTGGGTAAGCAGTATCCAGTTTCTGGAGATCTATCAGCATGGGCCGACCAAGGAGTGTTACTCCTTAATGCAACGTTAACAGTAAGAGCACATGAAGCCGGAAGCCATCAAAAGAAAGGCTGGGAAGAGTTTACGGATGCGGTTATTCAACAAATCTCAGAACAAAAGGAAGGTGTTGTTTTTCTTCTTTGGGGAGGTTTTGCTAAGAAAAAAGGAAGTAAAATTGATGCAAAGAAGCATCATATTCTAACTTCTGGGCATCCATCTCCTTTAAGTGCAAATCGTGGGTATTGGTTTGGAAATAAACATTTTTCAAAAACCAATGAGCTATTGGGGCAGTTAGGGAAATCAGTAATTGAGTGGTAATAAGGATGAAAAAAGAGTAAAGGTTTTAATTTTACTGTCTTTACGAGAAATTTTAATTTCGAAGTAATCTGTAGGTTAATAACTCATATTTTACAGATTGCTTCACTATAGCCTGTCTTGAGCGACAGTCGAAAGGTTCGCAATGACGAACTAAAAGACAACAAAAAATCCGCCTAAAATATAGACGGATCCATTGAATTTGAAAAAAAGAACAGTAACTAAACCAAATAGGAATATACCAATTTAGGGAGTTGCTGTAATTGTTTTGTTTGCTTAGTTAAATTTTCTGCCAAACCGCAAGGGTCTGAAGTACTTCTACAGGAAGAAAAACTCAAAAGGCCTAAAACACAAATAATAATAAATACGACTCTTTTCATCTTTTTTAATTTACGAACTAAATGTACATATTTTTTATAAACGCGCCTGCGTTTTTCTTCTCATTGATAACGTTGAACTGTAAGAGTTTATTTTGTAGCTTAGAAATAAAACTTTCTGTTATTGCTTCACCATGATTCCATTCGGTAATTGATAACCACTTTTGAATGTCTTCTAGTTTTTGCTCATACCTATTGGATAAGACCGAATCAATCTTTGAGATGGACTTAAAACTAACATTCATGTTGTTTATTGTATCCAATACCTTTTTAATTTCTTGCGGGTGCTTTTCTAAGACTTCATTTCTTACGGCAATCACAAAGCAAGGCCATGGAGTAGGGCAGTCTCCAATTCTTTTAAAAAGCCCTTGATCTACATAAGGTTTTGTCGTAAAATGTTCCCACATAAAATAATCGGCTTCATTATTTTGTAGAGCCTTGATTCCGCCTTCTAAATTTTTAACAATTTTAAAATCTAAGGTATTCAAATCCCAACCTTGATTGTAAGCATTCACAATAGCCATCAAATGCGATCCTGATCCTAAACGACTGATGGCAATCCTTTTATTTTCTAGTTCTGAAATTTTGCTAAATGAAGAATTTACGCTCACATGAATTCCCCATATCAGTGGAGTGACAACATAGGTTTGCAAAATTTTTGAAGGATTTCCATCGGTAATATCTTTGATGATTCCCTCTGTTAAAACAACAGCAATATCTATTTCGCCAGATCGCAAAGCAGCACACATATCACCAGTGCCACCTGGAAAATCTTTCCATCGCAAATTAATATTGTGCTGTGTATATTCCTTATTTTTTAAGGTTAAGTACCATGGATAATTAAAATGTTCGGGAACTCCGCCGATTTTAAGATCTATCATTTAATCAATTATCTTATTCAGCGTATATGTAATTAACTCTTCAATAACTTGATCAGGATTCGAGCTAAACTCACCCAATGCTCTGTTGGCAATAATTGCATTCATAGAACAAGCGTGATGCCCAAGTAGTTTGCACATTCCGTAAATAGCAGACGTTTCCATTTCTAAATTAGTGACTCTAATTCCTTTGTAATTGAAAGAATCAATTTTTGAATTTAAATCAGGATCTTGAATAGAAAGACGTAAAACTCTTCCTTGTGGTCCATAAAATCCACCAGCAGTAGCTGTGATTCCTTTGTGAATGATTTCAGAATCAATTTTTGCTTCTAACACTTTACTATTAGAAATTACTAACGGATATGATTTTTTTGGACTCCAATTTGTATGAGCTACAAAAGCATCTTCTATTTCGGGATGCGAAATATGATCCGTATTGTAAGAGCGTAGCATTCCGTTAATATCTATAGCATGTGTGCTCATTAAAAAGCTATCTACAGGAATGTCTTTTTGTAAAGAACCTGAAGTTCCAATCCGTACAATGTTTAAGGCTGTGTGTGTTTCTTTAATGGATCTGCTTTTAAAATCGATATTGACCAAGGCATCCAATTCATTCAAAACAATATCAATGTTGTCAGGGCCAATTCCTGTTGAAATTACTGAGATTCTTTTTCCTTTGTATACTCCAGTGATGGTTTTGAATTCTCTTCTTTGAGTGATAAATTCAATAGAATCAAAGTGTTTTGTGACCTTGTCTACACGATCAGGATCTCCAACAAAAATAAAATCATTGGAAATATTTTCTGGCTTTAAATTCAAATGATAAATACTTCCATCTGGATTTAAAATAAATTCCGAAGCTTGTATGCTCATTTAAGAAGTTATTTTGAATAGCTTATCCGTGGCGTTGTGATACAAATAACTATACTGTCTTGTACCTCCAAGATAAGCGTTTTCATCTCGTAAGGTTCTGTAAAAGTTCAATTGATTTTCTAAAGCCATTTTTCCTTTTTTACTCAATTTTACAGGATTAAATGAAGTAAACAGCGTTTTTAATTTATCAACTTTCTTAAAATATTGTAAATCACCAAAACCGTATACTTCTTCACCTTTTAATAAGTTTCCTACCAATTGATGTTTTGATGTAGGATTCGTTTTATTGGCGGTTTGAATAATATAGTTTTCAATTGAATTCAGACCATTTTCAATAGAAGGGAAACGTTTTAAATGCATTTCAATGGCTTCACTTAAATAAATAAAAGGGCTCATTGGGTTGAACTTATGAACTGTTTCTAAACGAAGTGGACTATCTGAGCAATAAAGCTGCCATATATAATCTGCATATTCAATATCATCTTGAGTTAATTCAACTCTATTGGTATAGTGTTGTTGAATTTGTTCGCTATTTAGTTCACACAATCCCAGTCTTTTTTTACTTCCTTTTACATCACCACTACAAACCAAGCTTACTTTTTCTCCTTTTCTAAATCGTTTAATCCAACTAATAATAGCGATCATGTTAATTTGACAAAATAAATCGTGCTCAAACCATAGAACAATTTCTTGCTGATTTTTTTTCTGACAAAGGCTTCTGTATTCTTTTAGAGTGAAATCTATGAATGTTTTTTTTGTGACCTTATAAGATGATTTTAAAAAATCGAATCGGGTTTTCCAGAAAGCTTCACTACCAACATCTATAGATGTTTTCCCTTCGCACAACATCTCTCTCCAAGTAATAAATTCACCTTCGAACTGTAATGATTGTAGATAGTTTGTAGTACTATCTCCATTAGTAATATGTAAAATTGAAGAATTCATAATTGGGGAACGTTATTTAATTTTAATTTATTTTACAAACAGTTAGTTTTAACATTTAACCACCGACACGCTTTACAGAAAACCCTTTTTCTTTTAGGATTTCCATAATTTGATCTCGGTAATCACCTTGAATAATAATGGTGTCATTTTTAAAACTCCCACCAACACTTAATTTTGTTTTAATTTCTTTGGCTAAAATTTTAAAATCTTCGGCAGCTCCATTATAACCATCAATAATGGTAATGGGTTTTCCTTTCCTTTTTTCGTACTTGCAAAGTAATGGATCGTCTTGAAGCCAAACAGTTGAAGTTTCTTCTTCAACAACTGTTTCAAGTTTATGATCTGGGAAAAGGTTTTTTAATTGATCTTGTATATCCATGGAAAGATTACTTGGTTAAACCCAATTCGCGCAGACGCTCACTCAAAAATTCACCCGCAGTAATATCTTCAAATTGCTTAGGGTTATTTTCATCGATACATTCTTCTAAAACATCTAATTTCATATCACTAATAGGATGCATAAAGAAAGGAATAGAATATCTAGATGTTCCCCACAATTCTTTTGGAGGGTTAGTAACTCTATGAATGGTAGATTTTAATTTGTTGTTGCTATGTCTAGATAGCATATCGCCTACATTAATCATTAACTCATCTGACTCTGCTACAGCATCAATCCATTCTCCTTTATGATTTTGAACTTGCAATCCTTTTCCTTGAGCTCCCATTAATAAGGTAATCAAGTTAATATCACCATGAGCGGCAGCTCTTACTGCATTTTTAGGTTCAGATTGAATAGGAGGGTAATGTATGGGTCTTAAAATACTATTTCCATTTTTGATGTATTCATCAAAATAAGTTTCATTCAGTCCAAGATGAAGAGCTAGTGAGCGTAAGACGTACTTTGCTGTTTTTTCTAACATTTTGTAGGTTGTTTTTCCTACTTCATTAAACTTAGGAAGTTCTTCAACGACAACATTATCTGGATATTCCGCTTCTAAGGCAGGATTGTCTTTTACATATTGTCCAAAATGCCAAAACTCTTTTAAATCTCCTTCTTTTTTTCCTTTAGCACTTTCTTTTCCAAAGGATACATAACCTCTTTGTCCTCCAATACCAGGAATTTCATATTTACGTTTTACATCTGTAGGAAGATCAAAGAAATTTTTGATTTCACTATATAATTCATCAACTAAAGTATCATCTAAAAAATGACCTTTTAAAGCAACAAACCCAATGTTTTCATAAGCATGTCCGATTTCAGCAATAAACTGCTCTTTTTTTGATTTATCGTCTGATAAAAAGTCAGCTAAATTGACACTAGGTATTTTATTCATGGTATAGTTTTTAATCTATAGAAAGATAAAATTAGTAAAAAATACAATTACTTTTTACGAAATGGAATTAAATAGGAGATTGTATAGTTAAAACCGAAGCCAGTATTACTTGCGTAAACACGGTTAAAGCCAGGAGCATAGTGAGTTTTGAAGTTCGTAGGATCGTCTACGCTAATCATTAATTTATAAGACCCACTAAAAGATATAAATACATTCGTATAGATTTCAGCCTTGAATCCCAGTTGAAATTCAAACCAGTGAGCCGTTAAACCATCTTCTGTGATTGGCGTTGTGATAGTTTGAGAAGGAAAAGTTGTGTTTCCAGAATTAATTTGATAGCTATTTAATGTTTGTTCAAAAGTGGCAAAACCATACCGAAATCCTGTGAAGATTTCGTTATTCATGTCTAGCCAATTGTTGTACGAATTAAAGTTTGCTCCTAATCGGATATAACTCCCTTTGGAAGTGGAATTTGTAAAATCTTCTTTTGTTGTAAACTCTTCAGTACCTAATTCGGCAGCGACATACCATTTTTTTGAAATACGATAATCACCAACAAGTTCCAATCCGCTATAATTGTTTTGCAAAATGGCTCTAATTGGTTTACTTAAATCGATTCCAATTCTAAAACCATAGTTGGTTTTATATGAAATAGAATCATTAAGAGTAGTGTCTTTTGTTTCTTGAGCTTTTCCATCAACAAAAAACAAAAGAAAACAGAGACTAATGAAAAATCTGTACATGTGCTGCTGTTTCATCATCGATGGTAGTTATTGTAACGGTGTTATCTAATGTTGTTGTTAATCCAAGAATCCAATCATTTGCTGAATCTGAAGTAACGGTTATGTTATTGAAAATTGCTTTGAACCCACAAGACCTAGAAACAAAAACTTCTTCAACTTCATAATTGATTGTTAGGATATCTTGATTGGTTCCAGTTGAAAAATTATAAATGATTTGATTGCTATTAACATCTAATGGAATAACAATAGAATCTGAACTAGCATTCGAATAAATACTGTCTAAAGCATTTGGCCATGCATACAATTCACTTACCGTTTTTGTGTTTGCTGTATTTGTAGCGTCATAAAAACGAATGATCATATTTGGTGTAATAGGGTCGATACAGAAATCGTCTTTTTCACAACTAGAAATCAAAGTAGTAATAAGTAATAGTAAAAAATATAACTGTTTTTTCATTTTGGTAATAGCAAGTAACGATTTATTCTTCAACCTCTACAATTTTTTCCATGGCCTCAACCAATTTAAAATCCAATTCAGTTACCCCGCCGACATCGTGAGTTGATAACTGTATGGTTAATAGATTGTAAACATTAGTCCACTCTGGATGATGATTTAAAATTTCGCATTCAAAAGCTATTCTCATCATGGCACTCATGCAATCTTTAAAATTATCAAATTCAAACTCGGCATGAAGAGCATCATCGTAAAAATCCCAATCTGGAAAATTTTCCAATCTTTTTTCGATATCAATATCACTAATTATTTCCATGTGCTTGTTATTTTTATCTTAATTCCAAAAGTACAACATTTTCCACATGATGTGTTTGTGGGAACATATCTACAGCCTGTGTATTCACTATTTTATAGTGTTCTTTCATTAAAGATAAATCCCTCGCTTGTGTAGCAGAGTTACAACTTACATATACAACTCTTTCAGGAGCGATGCTTAGAATTTGCTCTACTACTTTTTTATGCATGCCATCTCTCGGAGGGTCAGTAATAATAACATCCGGTTTTCCGTGTTGATTGATAAACTCTTGAGTAAAAACATCTTTCATATCTCCAACATAAAACTCAACATTATCAATTTTATTGAGTTCGGCATTCTTTTTAGCATCTTCAATGGCTTCAGGAACCGATTCTACTCCCACAACTCGTTTTGCATTTTTGGCAACAAACTGAGCGATGGTTCCTGTTCCGGTATATAAATCATAAACCAATTCGTCTCCCGTTAATCCAGCGAGATCTCTTGTAATTTTATACAATTCATAAGCTTGATCTGAATTGGTTTGATAGAAAGATTTTGCATTGATCTTGAATCGTAAACCTTCCATCTCTTCAAAAATATGATCTCTTCCTTTAAAAAGGATTATATCTTGATCGTAAATTGTATCGTTTGATTTTCCGTTGATTACATATTGTAAAGAAGTAATTTGAGGAAATGTTTCAGAAATATAATTCAAAAGCAATTCTCTTTTTGTTGTATCTTCTTTGTAAAATTGAATCACTAGCATAATATCTCCAGTAGAAACAATTCGTAGCATCATGGTTCTTAGCAATCCATCTTGTTCCCTAGGGTTGAAGAAATCAATCTGATTGCTAATAGAAAACTCTTTAATTGAATTTCTTATTTCATTAGAAGGATCTTCTTGTAAATGACATTTTTTAATGTCTAAGATTTTATCCCACATTCCTGAGATATGAAACCCTAATGCATTTTTATTATCAATTTCCTCAGTAGAATTAATCTCTTCATAAGTCAACCAACGATTAGAAGAAAAAGAAAACTCCATCTTATTTCTATAGAAATAGGTTTTCTCACAGCCTAAAATAGGAGTAACTTTAGGGATGTCTAAATGTCCGATTCGTTGTAAGTTATTGGTTACCTCTTTCTCTTTATAAAAAAGCTGATCTTCATATTTCATGTGTTGCCATTTGCAACCACCGCAATATTCAAAATGTTCGCAAACAGGCTCTGTCCGCTTGTTAGAATACTTGTGAAACTTGATAGCCTTCCCTTCAAAATAAGATTTTCTTTTACGACCAGTTTCTACATCAACAACATCACCTGGAACTGTGTTGGTCATAAAAATGACTCTTCCGTCTGGAGCTTTGGCAACCGTTTTTCCTTTGGCACCAGCATCAATAACCTCAATATTTTCGAAAATGAGATTTTTCTTTTTTCTACGCATTCGGCAAAAATAATAATAGGGGATTCAATCTAGCATAAATATTTCAATTATATTTAATAATCATTCTACGATTTATCTAACCTTTTCACATTTCATACGTCTATGGTATGAACGTTTAAATGAAAAAAGAAATCAATATATCTGACTCTGCTCTAGTTATAGAGTTTCAAAAAGGAAATAAAAAGGTATTGCCAGTACTAGTAAAACGTTGGCATTTATTTGCATACTTATGGTGTCTATGCTAAAGCTTTTCTCTTGGATGCAGATGAACAAGAATGCGTTGATGAGAGAGATTAAAAGATTGGAATTGCTAGTTTCATCACTATCCCATAAATAGTCAAATAAAGATTATAAATCGATAGGATTATTTAGTAAATTGCGAGCCCTAGGGATGATTTCTTTCCCACGCTGAATTTTCGAACTTTTCGAAAGGATAAAGGTAGATAAGGAATGGTTATTTTACTCGCTAAGCGAGATTTAATTATTAATGTTTACATCTTTATACTAAGGTGTTAACGGTGCCTTGTTTTTAGCCAAGGCATAAACCTTAAATTATTTTTAAATGGCTGTTTTAGACCAATTAACTTCGCAACAAGCGATCGATTTAGAGAACAAGTATGGTGCACACAATTATCATCCATTACCAGTGGTGTTAAGTAGAGGAGAAGGTGTGTATGTTTGGGATGTAGAAGGTAAAAAATACTACGATTTTTTATCTGCTTACTCCGCAGTAAACCAAGGACACTGTCACCCAAAAATTGTAAATGCAATGGTAGAGCAAGCAAAAACTTTAAGCTTGACATCAAGAGCATTTTACAATGACATGTTAGGTAGGTATGAAGAGTTTGCTACCAAATACTTTGGTTTCGATAAACTTTTACCAATGAATACAGGAGCAGAGGCAGTAGAGACTGCTTTAAAGCTTTGTAGAAAGTGGGCATATGAAGTAAAAGGAATCGAAGAGAATAAAGCTGAAATTATTGTTTGTGAGAATAACTTCCACGGAAGAACGACTACAATTATTTCTTTTTCAAATGACCCTGTAGCAAGAAAGAATTTTGGACCGTTTACAAACGGGTTTATCAAAATTGAATATGATAATTTATCTGCTTTAGAAGATGCATTAAAAAGCAATAAAAATATTGCCGGGTTTTTAGTAGAACCTATTCAAGGAGAAGCAGGAGTTTATGTGCCTTCTGAAGGATATCTGACAGCAGCTAAAGCTTTATGTGAGAAACATGGGGTTTTGTTTATAGCAGATGAAGTACAAACAGGGATTGCAAGAACAGGAAAATTGTTAGCAGTAAACCATGAAGATGTTACTCCAGATATTTTAATTCTAGGAAAAGCGTTGAGTGGTGGAGCTTACCCAGTTTCTGCTGTGTTAGCAAATGATTCAATAATGAATGTTATTCAGCCTGGAAATCACGGTTCTACTTTTGGAGGTAACCCAATTGCCGCTGCAGTAGCTATGGCTGCTTTAGAAGTTGTAGAAGAAGAAAATTTAGCTGAGAATGCAGACCGATTAGGAAAAATATTTAGATCAGAATTAACTGAGTTTGCAAAAACAAACGATCTAGTAAATCTAGTCAGAGGAAAAGGGTTATTAAATGCTATAGTAATTAATGATGATGAAGATAGTTCAACAGCTTGGGATATCTGTATGAAATTAAGAGATAATGGTTTGTTAGCTAAACCTACTCATGGAAATATTATTCGATTTGCACCACCTTTGGTAATGAATGAAGAGCAATTGAGAGATTGTATTGGCATTATTAAAAAAACAATTGTTATTTTTAGCGAGTAAATTAACTAACTAAAAACTAATTATTATGGCAATTGAAGACATTGGGAACAGTTCTCCAAGTGAATTAAAACTAAACAATCATTCCATCACTTTTCTAAAAGAGACAGCAAAATGGACTGGATTTTTATCAATCATTGGGTTTATAGGAATTGGATTAATGGTAATAGGAGCGCTTTTTTTTGGAAGCATGATAGCATCATTATCATCGATGGGATCTAGTGGTATAGATGGAGCAGTAGGTGGAAGTTTTATTACAATATTATATTTACTATTTGCTGTATTGTATTTTTTCCCAGTTTATTATTTATATAAATTTTCTGGAAATATGAAGAGCGCTCTTGCAGCTAAAGATGAAGATACACTAACTAATGCTTTTGAATATTTAAAGTCGCATTATAAGTTTATGGGAATTTTAACGATCATTCTTTTATCATTATGGGTTTTATCAATATTACTAGGACTTCTAGGTTTAGCGGCTGCATCTGGCAGTTTCTAAGCGTAAATAAAAAAACAAAAGAGGGAGCCAATTGGCTCCCTCTTTTGTTTTAAATATTACCTGTTTTGAAGTTCTAGTAATTTTTCTTGTAAACCCTCCCAGCCATAGGTAGATAACAACCATATAACAAATGACAGATAAGCTAAACCTAGGACAACCCCTATGATACCGGTAATTACTCCAGCTTTAGCATTACCAACCCCAGTATATAAATCGGGCTCTTTCTTATGGAGTTTCTCAGCATTTCTACCTAAAATAATTGCAAGTATTCCTAAGATCAAACCAATGACTCCATAACAAATACATGTAGGTATAGATAAAATCCCTAATACTAATGATGTAGTAGAATTGGGTAATGTTGTTTTTTCCATTTTAATATAATTAGTTGATTAAATACTTCATTTTAATAATATAACTTACTACAATAATTATCATGTTTATGATAGCCAATGTAAGTATAATTCGTTTTCCATTTTTAAATTTCTTTTTCAAATGTATTAGTGAGAATAAAGCTAATAAAATTAGCGTATAAATTGCAGGATACATTTTAAAAGCCTCTACAAACTCACCTTTAGAAATTAAAACCAAAGCACGTTGTATTCCACAGCCTAAACATTCTACGCCAAACATCTTTTTATTAAGACAAGGAATAAGATAATTTTCTTGCCAAATTAAGAGCGTGTTTATCATTTTTAAGTACTTCTATATATTTATAGTGTAGATATATAATAAGTCAAAATTACTCTTTTATATTGTAAATTTTAAAATGAAAGAAATCTATCTGTAAACTCTGTTAATTAGTCTTATTTTTGCATCCGCATATAAATAAAGTAAAAGAATGAATACAGACGCAAAATTGCCCGTTGCTGAAAAGCAACGCAAAGAATTAACAATTCATAATGATACTAGAATTGATGATTATTTTTGGATGCGTTTAACTGATGAACAAAAGACAGCTAAGGAGAAAGACAAACAAACTGTTCAGGTTGAAGCCTACTTGAATGCAGAGAATGATTACTTTGATAAAGTGATGAATCATACCAAAGATTTTCAAGAAGCTTTGTTTCAGGAAATGAAAGGTAGAGTTAAAGAAGATGATGAATCTGTACCTTATTTTAGAAATGGATATTTTTACATCACTCGTTTTGAAAAAGGAAGTCAATATCCGATCTATGCTCGTAAGAAAGAAACCTTAGAAGCAGATGAAGAAGTCATGTTTGATGTGAATGATGAAGCTGAAGGATATGAATATTTTCAATTGGGAGGTTTAAATATAAGTTCAGATAATAAATTGGTTGCTTTTTCAACAGATACTGTTAGTAGAAGACAATATACAATTCAGGTTAAGAATTTAGAAACTGGAGAGATTTATACAGATAAAATTGAAAATACAACAGGAGGTTCTGTTTGGGCAAACGATAATAAAACACTGTTCTATACAAAGAAAGATCCAGTAACCTTGCGTAATAAGAAAATTTACAGACATACTTTGGGAACAGATACTTCAGAAGACGTAGAAGTTTTTCATGAAGAAGATGATACATTTGGAGCCTATGTGTATAAGACAAAATCTCATAAATACTTGGTAATTGGAAGTTATAACACTGTTTCTTCAGAGTTTAGAATTATATCCGCAGACAATCCTTTTGGGGAATGGAAAATAATTCAACCTCGCGAACGTGATTTGGAATATAGTCTAGCTCATTATGAGGATCATTTTTATATTCAAACAAATAAAGACGATGCAACCAATTTTAAGTTGATGAAAACGCCTGTTGACAAGACAGAGAAAGAAAATTGGGTAGATGTGATTCCACATAGAGAAGATACTCTATTGGAAGACGTATCTATTTTTAAAGAGTATTTGGTGATAGAAGAAAGAACTAATGGGTTGAATAGAATTAGAATTAAGCGTTGGGATGGAACAGAAGATTACTATCTTCCTTTCGATGAAGAGACCTATTCAGTAGGAGTGTACGCTAATCCTGAATTTGATACAGAGACCATTCGTTATTCATACAATTCTATGACAACTCCAGTTTCTGTGATTGATTTTAATATGAAAGATCAATCAAAAGATGTCAAAAAAGAACAAGAAATTTTAGGAGGAAAGTTTGATAAAAATAACTATAAAAGTGAACGTGTTTGGGCAACAGCAAGAGATGGTAAAAAAGTAGCGATTTCATTAGTGTATCACAAGAATACTAAATTAGGAAAAGACACACCTTTATTGCAATATGCTTATGGTTCTTATGGGTATACCATTGCTGATGGATTCTCAACAACTCGTTTAAGCTTGTTAGACAGAGGTTTCGTATATGCATTAGCTCATATTAGAGGAAGTCAGTATTTAGGACGTGAATGGTATGATGATGGAAAAATGCTAAACAAGAAGAACACATTTTATGATTTTATAGATTGTTCTAAGTTTTTAATTGAAAACAAGTATACATCAGCAAACCATTTGTATGCCATGGGAGGATCAGCAGGAGGTTTATTGATGGGAGCTATCGTTAATATGTCATCAGAACTATACAACGGAATTGTAGCAGCGGTTCCGTTTGTTGATGTGATTTCTACCATGTTAGATGAAAGTATACCATTGACAACAGGAGAATTTGACGAATGGGGGAATCCGAAGAATAAAGAATATTACGATTATATTTTATCATATTCGCCTTATGATCAGGTAGAAGTGAAGAAGTATCCTAATATGTTAGTTACAACAGGTTATTTTGATAGTCAAGTACAGTATTGGGAGCCAGCAAAATGGGTTGCTAAGTTGAGGGAATTAAAAACAGATAATAATATTTTATTAATGCACACAAATATGGATACGGGTCATGGTGGAGCTTCAGGGCGATTTGATGCATTAAAAGAAACAGCAAGAGATTACACTTTTTTCTTAGCCTTAGAAGATAAATTGGAAAATAATTTAGTTTTGCACCTGATTAAAAAAAGAAGTTAAGCGTTTTTTATCAAAAGAGATAGAATGAAGAGAAACCAGAAGATTTATAATAACCTATTAGAGTTAGTTGGAGAAACACCAATGATTAAACTCAATACTATTACTAAAAATTTACCAGGCATTTACTATGCAAAGTTAGAAATGTTCAATCCTGGACATTCAGCAAAAGACAGAATTGCACTGCATATTATTGAAAACGCTGAGAAAAAAGGAATTCTTAAAAAAGGAGATACTATCATCGAAACAACTTCTGGAAACACTGGTTTTTCTATTGCAATGATTAGTATTATTAAAGGTTATAAATGCATTTTGTCAGTAAGTGATAAATCTTCAACAGATAAAATAGACATGCTTAGGTCTTTAGGGGCAGAAGTACATATTTGTCCTGCTTATGTAGCTGCCAATGATCCTCGGTCATATTATGAAGTCGCCAAAAAATTGCATAAAGAAAATCCAGGTTCTATTTATATAAATCAATATTTCAATGAATTGAATATTGAAGCCCATTATGCTACAACTGGCCCAGAAATATGGGAACAAACAGAAGGTAAACTTACTCATATAGTTGTTGCGAGCGGAACAGGTGGTACTATTTCTGGAACTGGAAAATATTTAAAAGAGCAAAACCCTGCTATTAAAATCTTAGGAGTTGATGCTGTTGGGTCAGTATTAAAGAAGTATCATGAAACTGGTGAGTTTGACGAAAAAGAGATTAGCCCTTATAAGATTGAAGGATTAGGAAAAAACTTAATTCCTACGGCTACTGATTTTGATGTGATTGATATTTATGAAAAAGTGACAGATAAAAATGCAGCATTTAAAACAAGAGAAATAGTTACTTCTGAAGGAATTTTTCCTGGATACACGAGTGGTGCTGTTATGCAAGCAACAGAGCAATATGCAAAACAAGGCATGTTTGATGATGATAGTATTGTTGTATTGATTTTTCCTGACCATGGCTCACGATATATTACAAAGGTATATAGTGATGACTGGATGAAAGAACAAGGATTTCTGTAAAAAAAAGATTCCCATAGACTGACATCCAATAATTTACCCATTAATAAAATTATTATACAACATAAAATGTTGATATTCAGTGCTTTTATTTATTTGAAAAACTCCTAAAAATTCAGTTACTTTGCACACTTGAAAAGTGATTAGTTAAGAAAATGTTAAAAGAGATGACGAAAGACTTATTTGAAAGGATTAGAGAAGACAAAGGACCTTTAGGAAATTGGGCTGATAAGGCGGAAGGATACTATGTGTTTCCTAAATTAGAAGGACCTATTTCTAATCGTATGTCTTTCAATGGGAAGAAATTAATAACGTGGAGTATCAATGATTATTTAGGATTGGCAAACCATCCCGAAGTATTAAAAATTGATGGTGAAGCTGCTACAGAACATGGAATGGCTTATCCAATGGGTGCCAGAATGATGTCAGGTCATACTAAATACCATGAGCAATTAGAACAAGAGTGTGCTGAATTTGTTGGAAAAGACGCTTCATATTTAGTGAATTTTGGTTACCAAGGAATGGTTTCTGCTATTGATGCTTTGGTAAATAAAAATGATATTATTGTATATGATGTAGATACACACGCTTGTATTATTGATGGTGTACGTTTACATCCAGGAAAACGTTTTGTATACAAACACAACGATATTGAGAGTTTTGAAAAGAACATGAAGCGTGCTGTGAAAATGGCTGAAAAAACAGGTGGAGGTATCTTAGCGATTTCTGAAGGTGTTTTTGGTATGCGTGGAGAGCAAGGTCGTTTAAAAGAGATTGTTGAACTAAAGAAAAAATACAATTTTAGATTTTTAGTAGATGATGCACATGGTTTCGGAACTTTAGGAGAAAACGGTAGAGGTACTGGTTTTGAGCAAGGAGTTCAAGAAGGAATTGATGTATACTTTGCAACGTTTGCAAAATCAATGGCAGGTATAGGAGCTTTCTTTGCAGGTGATAAAGACATTGTTCAATACTTACAATACAATATGAGATCTCAAATGTTTGCGAAGTCTCTACCGATGCCAATGGTAAAGGGAGCTTTAAAACGTTTGGATATGATCCGCACCATGCCAGAGTTAAAAGATAAATTATGGGCAAATACCAATTCTTTACAATCTGGTTTGCGGAATGCTGGTTTTGATTTAGGAACAACACAAACATGTATTACTCCTGTATATTTAAAAGGAGAAGTGCCAGAAGCTATGGCTTTGGTACATGATTTACGTGAGAATCATGGTGTATTCTGTTCTATAGTTGTTTATCCAGTAATTCCTAAAGGTTTGATCATTTTACGATTAATTCCTACTGCAACACACACACAAGAAGACATTGATGAAACCATTGTTGCTTTCTCTGCAATTCGTAGTAAATTAGAAAGCGGAGTCTACAAAGAAATGGCTGTTCAGATAATGGAAGAGTAATCTACTTAAAAATATAAAAACAAAAACCCGAGTAATTACTCGAGTTTTTGTTTTTAATCAGTACTAGTATCTAGACTAGTAATAGGAGGAAAAATAAGTTGATCTCCATCTTTAAGATTTCTGAACTTTTTAAGATTATTATATTTAGCTATTTGTATATAGTAGTTTGAATCTCCATAGATTTTTTGACATATATCGGGCAGTGTTTCACCGTCTTTCACAATATGAATTATATTAGATTCTTCTTTCATATAACAAATTTTACCAATCATTTCTTTCATCGAAATACTTTTTATTTCGCTCGTTAATATACTTGATAGCATCATCACCTGTTTCAAAATGTGGCTGCTCATGGTAGAATCCATTGCCTTTATCACTTTTCACTGGTAGTGCTGTGGCATGATCTGCCATGACTTGTTGTAGGTGACTAACTTCATTTTTTACAACGACAGCGCTTTTACTCGTTGGAGGTGCTACATTAGCAAGTACATTGTCAGTTCTTGGTTTGTCTAATGTGAGTATATCTGAAAAACAAGGTGCTGCTTTGTCTCTTTCTGTTAATGGTTGTAAACCAAATCTATTTTGAATTGTTTTGTTGATAGACGTATGATCAAAAGGAGTAGTTCCTTTGGCTCTTATCACTGTTCCTGCTTCAATTAAAGGAGAAACAAAAACGGTAGGAACTCTTGGCCCAAAACGTTGAAAATTGAAATTATTCTGTCCTACAGAACCAGGTTTAGGATTTACCGCATTTTCTGGTGGTGGTACATGATCGTAGCATCCTCCATGTTCATCATAGGTTATCACTAATAATGTTTTATCCCAACAAGGAGAGGAGCGTAAAGCTTCGTAGACATCTTTTAAATATTGTTCCCCTTTGGAAACATCATAGTTTGGATGTTGACTATTTCCTTTAGATCCCCACATAGGTTCTAAAAACACATGATTTGCTAGTTTACCGACTTTAGCTGCTTCTTTAAAATCTTTAAAGTTTCCAAAATTAGCATTCGGAGTATGTGTAATGTCGGCAATGAGGTTACGTACCAAAGGGTTTGTATTATAACCATAACATGCCCAAGTTTTTTGCGCAGCAGTTAAAGAGGTGAAAATACTTTTGGAAGTATATATTTTTGTTGTTTTATCATCTAAAATCCCTTGAGATGTTGATGTATGTAAAAACGCTCTATTAGGTAATGTTTCTGTTGGTGCCGAACCAAACCAGGCGTCACTTACAGCATATTCTTTTGCTAAAGTGGATAAGATTGGTAACATTTCGGGAGCATAACTTCCCATGATATCCTTTCCAGTTGGATTCCCAATAATAGACATACCGCTGTTGGGTTTTTTCTCCCACTCTAAAGTGTATTCAAAGTTGGTAACGAATCCATTCATGGTTGCTGGAACAATAGGAGAGGGCTCCTTACTATTTCCAAACAATTGTGAATTGGTGTTCAGATATCCTTCACCAGGGTCAGCCAAAGGTTGAAAATAAGGATGAGGTGTTTTTGCAGTAATTGGAAAAACAGGTTGTTTTACATTCTTACTATCAAGGTTAAATTCTTTTCCTGTTAGTCCGTCAAAATCATGTCCTAAGGGAGATTTGTTTCCTGCATCAGCATATAGGTAGCCTAACATATGGTCAAAACTTCTATTCTCTAGCATAACAACTACGATATGTTCAATATTATTTAGTTTGTTTTTTTTCATTTTTTTAGATTAAGAAATTGGAGTATCCTGATCTCCAAATAGTAAATTTTGAGGAACTTGTGTTAATGTGTATTGATTTTTGCTTGCATCTAAATCAAAAACCCAAACCAAATCGAAACGATCTCCCGGCCAAGTTTGTGGGGCTGAATGATTTCCTAAAATATGATTAGCAATTAGTGGAATTTTTTCATGCTGCCAGGAAATTAGAACAGTTCCAGATTGAGTCATTACATTATCAATCATATCATCATAGTGTTCTTTTCCATAATCTAGATTAATTTGTATATCCAATCGTTGACTCAAAGGTGTAATGGTTTGTACGGGACGTTTACTATTGCTATCCGTTCCGGGTAACGAAGCGTATAATGCATTAGGGTTTACTAATTCATTATTTTGTAAAGCACCTGCAAAAGGATCAAAAAGAACAGTTAGAGCTCCAGCACGTTGCCATCCTTGTACAATTAAAGATTCAGAATCTTGATTTCCCTCAGAGGTAATTCCATGGTATTGACTTACTGGTTTTTCTGCATGGCGAATTACCATGATTTTTTGTGGTATTAATGCGTTACTCATAAATTATTTAGTTTTTAAGATTAATTCCATTTAATTTGCTCCAATAATTTAAAACGTGGATTTTTTGGGCATAACAAGTGCCATTGTACAGGTCCGCCTTTACCGAAAGCGTTTTTTCCAGCTACCCCAAAACTTAGTGCTTGCGGACCTATTTTTACTTTTTCTTCGTATTTTATTACTGAATCTAATGGCTGTTTCCCGTCTGGGCATTTACAAGTTGTCCATGAATCTTTTTGGTCAGGGCATGGATTTAAAGAAAATAAATCCATCGTTTCTGCTTTGGTTAATCCAGTGGCTTTTGCGCTATAATTGGTAAACCAACTACCAGAATAACTACCTGAAGTATTCTTCCACTCATTAACTCGCCATAAAACAATAGAATCTTTATAGGTAACATTTAAAATAGTGTCTTGATTATTCCAAGCACCAGAACAAGACCCTTGATTGAACACAGAACCTACTTGTACCCAATAAGTATCTATTTCTCCTACGGTATTAGCACAAGCTAGGAGTTCTTTTACCGTTTTTGGAGAATCACAAGGGTTTTTCTTTTTCAGTTCTTTTTGAGTTTTTGTAGCCTCATTTGTTTTTGTGTTATCTTCTTTTTTTTGGTTTTTACAAGCGACCAAAAGACATAAAAAAAGAAAGAGGATGGTAATTGATTTTTGATTGATTTTCATAATATAAAATATTTGATTTTCAAGGTAGTACAGTAGAGTTTAAAAAAAAGGGGTATTTATACGTGTTTTTTAGAAACAAAAAAAGCCCATCATTTTTGATGAGCTTTGTGCTATATTAAAGGAGATTACTATCTCTCTCTACGTCTTCTTCCGAATCCGCCTGTACTTTTATCTCTAGATCCTCTGTCTGGTCTTTCACCACCACGAGAGCTTCTACCTCTGTCACCACTATCACTTCTTCTGCCAGAACCTTCAGCACTTCTACGTCTTCCGTATCCACCACCGTCTTTATTTCCAAAGGGTTTACTGCCACGTCTTCTTCCGCCACCGCCTCCAGCGCCACGTTCTTTTTTAGTGATTTCTATGTTTACTCCTCTACCTTCAAATTCAGGTTGATTGGTAGCAAATGCTTCTAAAGTTTTTTCTTCATAATTTTTATCAATTTCAAAGAAAGAGAACGTATCTAAAATATCAATTGCACCAATTTCTATTTTATCACCAATGTTTTGATCGTTTATTAATCCGATCAATCTTGCTGGGTTTAAGCTATCTTTACGCCCGATATTAATAAAGAAACGAGTCATGTTTTCACTTGTCTCACGTCCACCTCTAGAATTATCTCTTGTAGACAGTTCATTTAAATCAGTAGCGTTTTCATAATATGACAAGAAAGAATTAAACTCTAAAGAGACAAATTTCTGAATCAATTCTTCTCTGCTTAATCTTTCTAGTTTTTCATAAATACTGGGCAGAAAGTTTTCAATTTCACTTTCTTTAACCTCAATAGCATTTACTTTATCTATTAAATGCATCAATTGATTTTGGCAAATCTCTTTTCCAGATGGTACTTTGGTATGAACAAATTTTTGTTTGATAATACGTTCTATTGCACCAACTCTTCCTTTTTCTTTATTATTAATTAAAGCAATAGAAATACCTGTTTTTCCAGCTCGACCAGTTCTTCCACTTCTGTGAGTATAGTTTTCTATCTGATCTGGTAGTTTATGATTGATTACGTGTGTTAGACTATTTACATCCAAGCCACGGGCAGCAACATCTGTTGCTACTAATATTTGAACGGTTTTCTTTCTGAATTTGCCCATAACAGAATCACGTTGAGCCTGAGATAGCTCTCCGTGTAATGCGTCTGCATTATACCCATCTTTTATTAAGTTATCTGCAACTTCTTGTGTCTCTCTACGAGTTCTACAAAAAATGATTGCATAGATGTCTGGGTTTAAATCAGCAATTCTTTTTAAGGCTTGATAACGAGTTCTTTCGGTTACTAAATAGTATTCGTGACTTACATCATCTGACCCTGTATTTTTTTGACCTGAAGTAATTTCTACAGGTTTTGTCATGTAGTTTCTAGCAATTGCTTCTACTTCTCTAGGGAAGGTTGCAGAAAATAGTAAGGTTTGCTTTGTTTCTGGAGTTGCGTCTAAGACTTTATCTAATTCGTCTTTGAACCCCATGTTTAGCATTTCATCTGCTTCATCTAAAACCAACCATTGAACATTTCCAAGCTTTAAAGCTCTTCTGTTGATTAAATCTACTGTTCTACCTGGAGTTCCAACTACTATTTGTGCACCCTTTTTTAATCCTCTAATTTGTTCCTCTATGTTGGCACCACCATAAACAGTAACCACTTTCATATTTGGAATGTATTTAGCAAATTCTTTGATGTTATTTCCTATCTGAACGGCAAGTTCACGAGTAGGAGATAGGATAATAGCTTGTGTGTTTTTATTACTATCATCTGCTAATTCTAAAATAGGAAGACTAAAAGCGGCTGTTTTACCTGTTCCTGTTTGTGCAAATGCTTTTAAATCGTCTGTAGAAGAGATGATTTGTGGAATTGCTTTTTCTTGAATTACGGTAGGTTTTTCATAACCTAAATCCGTCAATGCTCTGTTGATAGGTTCTTTTAAACCTAATTCTAAAAATGTTGACATACTGTGTTTTTTTAGATCCACAGACGCCCACCTGCAAATCCTAATTCATACTAACGACTTTGATTTTAGCGAGTTATAATTTTTCACTCAAAAAATCGTGCAAATGTACTATAAATAAATAGAATAGAGTTGGTAGAAAGGAAAATTACTTTTTTGAAAGTTCTTTTAACTGCTTATAAGTATTCTTAGAAGATAGTGATGCATAGCCATTAACCAAAACACCTTTGTTGTTTATAATTAAAGCTCTTGGCATTTTACTAGTTAAAAATTCATTGGCATTACTATTAGAAGTTAAATAGTATTGACTTTTAATATCGATTCTTTTCAGTCTACCAATACTACTTCCATCAATTTTAACACCTATAAAGTTTATAGTAGGAAATTCACGTGATAGATAATTAATTCTTGAATTAATGTAATCTTTGCTGGAAAATTTGGGATTCCAAAAATATATAAATGAGTTTTTCTTTTTAATTAAAGATTTAATCGATCGATCTGCGTGATTGTAGTCAGTGATAAGAAAATTAGTTATTTTTTTCCCAACGTGCAGTTTTTCAGTATCATTTAATAGTTTGTTAACCAGGTTTTTATCCTTAGCATCACTACTCAAAGAAAAATAAGTCTCAAACGTTTTTGGATTGTACTGACAAGTAGATTTTCGATAGAAATGGCTAAGCATTGCTTGACGTAACAGTCTGTTTCTAAAATTTTGGTTAGTGATTTCACTATCTATTGTTTTCAATAAATCAATAGTAAACTCGTCTGAATCTGTTTTATACCCACGATTATATACGATGTTATAAATATTATTTACAACATAATTACGATACGCACTAAAGTATATTATTGAATCTTGATTAGCAGAAATCTTATCTCTGTGTTTGTAGAAATCTTTACTTATTTCATGGGATACATCGTGTTTTTTCATTCGATGTACCAAAGGGTAATTTTCTACACGACCATAAAGAGGATACGTAAGAGCTATTTTGAAAACTTTTAAGAAATCATCAGATTCGTCAGGATTGTTTGAGGTGTATTCATTATATTTTTTTAATTTAATTTCCTCCAGAGAGTCTACTTTTAAGGTAAAAGATTCAGGATCGAGATCATAAAGAGAGAAGAACTCTTTTTCATCTTTTTCAGTATCCAAGAAACAATCAATTAATAAATTATTACGTTGAGCGCCTTTTCCGCTAAATACTAGAGATTCATCAAAATCCCAAGTATTTAGACGTATAAGAACACTATCCTTGGGCTTCAAGTAAATGTATTGATGTTCATTACTATGTCTAAAATAGAAGAGCCCTTCTTTAAGAAAAGATAATTCTCCTAAAAAGTTGTTATTCTGATCTAAGTAAAAGGTATCTACAGCAGTTTTGTAATCAAATAAAACAACATAATTAATTTTGGGGTTAATAATTTTTCCCCCAAAATAGGTAATGTTCTTCTCAGATGTCTCATTGCAACCAACTAAGACTACAATGGTTAAAATCGCTATCAGTTTACTTAACCGTTCTATCATGTTCAAACTCAATCTCATTTCGAATACAAAAGTAAGCATCTACATCAGTGTTTGTTGTTAATTGCTTGTTAAAAAGGCTTAATTTCTAATTAAAACCGAGCTAAAATATATAATTGAAATTGAATTTAAAAATTTAATGCTTGTCTATTAAAACATATATAGAATGAGAGGTAAAAACATAAATCAATTTCATACTTTTGCATCGAAATTTTAAAAGTCAGTAAATCAATGTTATCAGTTTCTAATTTATCCGTTCAATTTGGTAAACGAATTCTGTTTGATGAAGTAAATACAAAGTTTACTCAAGGGAATTGTTATGGTATTATAGGTGCTAATGGTGCAGGTAAATCTACGTTCTTAAAAATTATTTCTGGAAAAATGGATCCAACTTCTGGGCATGTTCATCTAGAATCAGGAAAGAGAATGTCTGTTTTAAGTCAAGATCACTATGCTTTTGATGAGCACCCTGTTTTAGAAACTGTGGTGATGGGAAACAAAGATTTATTTGCCATTAAAGCAGAGATTGATGCTTTATATGCTGATTACACAGATGCAAATGCAGAGAAAATAGGGGAGTTGCAAGTAAAGTTTGAAGAGATGGATGGCTGGAACGCCGATTCTGATGCAGCGGCCATGTTATCTAACTTAGGAATCAAAGAAGAGCTACATTATACTTTAATGAGTGAATTGGATGGGAAACAAAAAGTACGTGTATTAATAGCACAAGCACTCTTTGGATCTCCAGATGTACTTATTATGGATGAGCCTACGAATGATTTGGATTTTGAAACCATTGCATGGTTAGAAAATTTCTTAGCAAATTTTGACAATACAGTGATTGTGGTTTCCCACGACCGTCATTTCTTAGATGCTGTTTGTACTCACATTTCAGATATCGATTTTGGGAAGATTAATCATTATTCTGGAAGCTATACATTTTGGTATGAGTCTAGTCAGTTAGCAGCAAGACAAAAAGTACAACAGAACAAAAAAGCGGAAGACAAAAAGAAAGAGTTAGAAGAATTTATTCGTCGTTTTTCTGCCAATGTTGCCAAATCTAAACAAGCGACAAGTAGAAAAAAGATGATTGAAAAATTAAACGTCGACGAAATTAAACCTTCAAGTAGACGTTATCCTGCTATTATTTTTAAAAGTGAAAGAGAAGCAGGAGATCAGATTTTAAATGTAGAAGGATTGTCTAAATCGTCTGATGAGGGAATCTTATTTAATGATATTAATATCAATCTAAACAAAGGGGATAAAGTTGCTATAATTTCTAAGAATTCAAAGGCTATAACTGCATTCTATGAAATCGTTGCAGGAAATGGAAAAGCAGATTCTGGGAAGTTCGATTGGGGAGTTACTACAACTCAGTCTTATTTGCCTTTAGATAACTCAGAATATTTTCAAGAAAGTAGCTTAAACTTGGTCGATTGGTTACGTCAGTATGCACAAACAGAAGAGGAAAGAGAAGAAGTTTTTTTACGTGGATTTTTAGGGAAAATGATTTTCTCAGGAGAAGAAGCATTAAAGAAAAGTAATGTGCTTTCTGGAGGTGAAAAAGTACGTTGTATGCTATCTAGGATGATGATGAAGAGAGCTAATATTTTAATTTTAGATGAACCTACAAATCATTTGGATCTTGAATCTATTCAAGCCTTAAATAATTCATTAATTAACTTTGGTGGTACCGTCATATTTTCTACACATGATCACGAATTTGCACAGACTGTTGCCAATAGAATCATAGAATTAACTCCAAAGGGAGTGATCGATAGACACTCTACTTTTGACGAGTATCTAGATGATCCAAAAATAAAAGAACTACGTCAAAAAATGTATTCATAATAAAAAAAGCCACTCATTACAGTGGTTTTTTTATTAACATAGGTTAAGAAAATCATTAATTATATTACTATTTGATATATCAAACTGTTTTTTTATATTTGCAACACCCTTCTTAAAATAAATAACAAAACACTAAACCCATATTTACCTCGGTAATTTAACCAAACTCACTCACTATGAAGAAAATTACTTTTCTACTATCTTTTTTGCTATTTACTTTTTTATCAATCCAGTCTTTTTCTCAATGTACAGAGTCCAATTTAATAAGTGGAAGTTATACTTTTTATGAAGCTAGTCTTGGTCAAAGTTTCCAAGCCTGCGCATCAGGTAAACTATCCTCTTTGGAGGTTTTGACTGAATATGGAGATTTAGGGTCAACTCTACAAATTTTCGATGGAGATGGAACCGGAGGCACTTCTTTGGGTGTTGTTACTCTTTCAGGGGTGTCTTTACATGATGCAACTTCTACTAGTGATTTTAATACGATTGATCTTTCAGGATATAATATTTCTGTAACAAGCGGAAATACGTATACTTATTATTTTCCTGCGGCAACCAGTCTTTATTACAATAAATCAAACACATATGCTAATGGGACTCCTTATGTTGGTAGTACTCCTTTTAGTACACCTCATGACGGAGTTTTTAAAGTAAATATAGTGCCAGCAGCACCAGTAACACCAGTAGTAGTTCCTGTTTTCGAATCGGTAGGTTCTGCAGCCATAGAAGAGGGTACTACAACATCTACAACTGTTTTAGATGTCAATGCCAATGATAGTGACGGAGGAAGTGCAGATGCCAACGTAACATATTCAATAAGTGGTACAGACGCTACAGATTTTAATATTAACACCAATTCTGGAGCAATTACCTTCGCTGTAATACCTGATTGGAGTAACCCTGTAGATGCCAATACAGATAATGTATATGAACTTACTGTAACTGTAGATAATGGTGATGAAACAACAGATCAAGATATTAAAATTTATGTTTTTCCTAAAAGCGGGTTCACAGGTACAGAAACTGTTCAACAATTAGGAGCCGATATTGAAGG
>Ga0209223_10001401_pt1 | contig 26377 bp, 20 predicted proteins | sample COG_06_FD_184750 | JGI IMG/M metagenome (GOLD analysis project Ga0209223, IMG submission 184750) | Pelagic Microbial community sample from North Sea - COGITO 998_met_06 (SPAdes) (version 2) | ecosystem: Environmental > Aquatic > Marine > Neritic zone/Coastal water | place: Helgoland, sampling...
AGTGGCACCTTATTTTTCTCAGCACCCATAAAAATGGAATTAAAGATCATGCGGTAAGTCCCTCTCGACTGCCCTCTAAACTGCGGACGGAAAGCAAACATCACCAAATCACCAGAACCACGTTTAGCATGCACCATTGCAGAGGTATTGGCCAAGTGAGTCTCCTCTCCTAATGCCCAACCACTCATTAAAATGTTATCACCTGCATATTTCGAAACTTCTGTGACTCCAGGGGCATTCCCATCAATTTTGAACGCACGACTTCGGTTAAAAGAAGCAGATGCTTCAGCTGGCATTCCTAATGCCAACCTGTTCGTATTGTCAACATTCATCCGTACTAAGGAACCTGGAATAAAGAAATCATTAGGCTTGATACCTGCTGTTACATTCTTTACAGGCAGACTGAATTCTTTAATGGCAAAATCAGATGCTTTGTCATAAAAGATGATTGATCCACCTGCAGTTGCATAAGCGTCTAAGGCAGCAACACCTTCTTCTCCAATCCCACCTCGGAATTTCTCTGGTGCTCTTCTAGCTGAATTTCCATCCATAATTCCTCCTGGACTTTGATCTGGGAAGATTATTGCAGTATACTGGCTCAAATTACCGCTTTGAATGTCTTCATTATGAAGGGTATCCAAATCAAACTCGAATTGTTCCAGCATCCATCTGCTCCAGCCTTCGTCCATATTGGCTTGCCAAGACTTATAAATACCAATTTTCACCTTTCTCAATTCATTGAATTGTGCAGAAGGCTTTTTAGCTACGCCTGTGAAATTTAATCCGAGGTCTGCGCTCAATTCATTGACATTATCAGCTAGTCCTCTTTTTGATCTTATTAAGAACGAACCTGCCTCAACACCATCCTGAGCTTCAGTAAACTGACTCACTGTATAACCCGCCTTTTGAAGTCTGTTAATAGCTGTTGCGCTTTGGTTATCCTTATTAGAAAGCACATATCCATATTTCGCATTGCCTTCAACCGTACCTGCATCAAATGTCAATTTATCAGTTATGGCATCAGTACTTGCCTGAAATTCGTTTACTACTCTATCAACATCTACGCCCATCTGAATTGGCAAGGTCCAACCTGCCAAATCGTAAGGTGGTTGTGGTGGTCCGCCTGGATATAAGAACTGATCAGGGTATTCTTGTACTTCCATCAAATCAGCCAAATATGGTCTGAAAGACTGAGCTCCATAAAAAATGATTGAGCCAGCTTCATAATTTTTACCATTGGCAGAGAAATCAGCTGTTGCTCTATGCGCTCTCAAGCCACCTTGCATTAAAACATTGGTCAAATTAATAGCTTCAGAAGCATTGTATTGGTTTTTAGGAATTACATAAGCAAAAGCACCTTTTCCATTGGCATTGGTTATGGCATCACGCCCCATGCTATAAATATTGTAAAGGAACTCATCACTCTTATCAGCAGCTAAATCAAGAATAGCCATTGAGGCAGTAATCATGTATTCAACAGCATCTCTAAATTTAACCTCTCCTCCTTCGAATGGATAAGGATAAAATATCTCAGAACCATTTGAAGGTAAACCTCTTACATTTTCAGGTTTCTTTTCTGGATCATACATTGTCGGTGTAGGTGTTGGCTGAGCTACTTCAGTCAAAATACCAATCTGATTATGGTAATAAGGAGCAGTTCTCATTCCTCCGTTCCAAAACATACTAAAACCTACATTGGCAATAACACCAGGTTTCTTTTCCATGGCAAATCGCTGTGCCATCGCTGTACCCACCAAATTAACTGAAGTAGTAATTCCAGGATGTATCTGAGGATTCACAGGGCTTCGGAATGGTGGCAAAAAGATCATTGCCCACCTTGGCGCCGTTTGGTGATGATTATGAATGATCTGTGGGTACCACTCATTATATAAAACGTTAGTAATGACCTTGGTCTCCTCCATGTTGTTCATGAACCAATCACGGTTGTTGTCATGACCAACATATTTCTGATACAGAACTGGAGGTCCTGAGCTTTCATAAGGAGTTCCTAAAGTTTTTCTATACCAATCCACAACAATGTCAACACCATCTGGGTTGATCACTGGCACTACCAAAGTGATGACTTCATCCCTGATTTTTTTCATTTCATCAGACTCTTCGGAAGCAATCTTCCACATCAATTCTGATGTCATTTGAGCATGCGCTCTTTCAGTAGCGTGCATTCCACCATCAAACCAAACAATGGCTTTTCCTTCTTTCGAAAGCTTTCTTGCTTCTTCTTCTGAAATTTCGGCCCTAGCCAATTTCTCTGAAATCTCTTTCCATCGATCAAGTTGTTTCATATTCTCCTCACTGGAAATAAACACCAACTTGACTGGTCGTCCCATAGAAGACTTACCAATTTCAATCATTTGAACACGATCTGAAGACGCAGCTAGTTTGTCATAATATTCAAGCATTTGATCGTAATCAGCTAATTTATAATCCGCACCAACTTCGTGGCCGTAAGTATCTCGAGGGTGTGGGATTTGTTGGGCGCTTAAACTGAATCCAGTTAATAGCAACAATCCAAATATTACATTCAATGATCTCTTCATCTTTAGATTTTTAGGTTTGTTCGAATATACAAGATAAGTATTCTTTTGCCGCCTGAATTTCTACAACGGTATCCATTTTATAATGAACGGAAGAATAGTGTTATCAGCAGTTTTACTTTATTGAAAAAAACACCACCGATGTAATTCTTGTTTCAGATAGATTTACATTCCTAAGAATGGACTAAATTAACCTTATGAAAAAATGCCTTCAACCTCTCAGATTTATTAAAGGACTTTTTATACTTTCCTTTTTTGTGTTTTGCAGTTTTACTCTGCAAAGCCAAACCATCCCCACTCCTACCAGTGTTATCGGTTTTACACCCGGTGACGATTTCAAATTGGCCAACTACGACCAGTCAATGGAGTATTTCAGAAAGCTGGAATCAGTAAGTGACAACATCAAACTTTTTCATGCAGGAAAAACCTCTGAAGGCCGTGACTGGTATTTTTCTGTAATCTCTTCGAAGGCAAATTTGGACAATCTGGATCGGTATAAAGAAATCGCAAATCGTCTAGCCCATCCGAAAGGGCTGACAGATGCCGATGCAAAAGCATTGGCAAGAGAAGGCAAACCTTTTGTTCATATTGATGGCGGTTTGCATGCCTCTGAGGTTGCTGGAGCGCAACATACTATTACTTTGGCCTATGAATTACTCAGTAGCAATGATCCAAAAATCGAAGATATTTTAGACAATGTGCTTGTAATGCTTTGGCCATCACTCAATCCAGATGGTCAGAATATGATTGCTGAATGGTACGCCTCCAATGTAGGCACTGAATATGAAATTGCTCCAATGCCAAAGTTATATCAAAAGTACATTGGTCATGATAACAATAGAGATGCATACATGCTCAACATGATTGAATCAAGGGTTGTGGCAAGGAACTGGAGAGAATGGGAACCCAATATCATTCATGTTCATCACCAATCCTCTCCTTTTCCTACAAGAATTTGGTTACCTCCTTTTGCAGAACCCGTTGCCACACAAACCCCTCCACTTGTTGCGCGTGAGGTAAACATGATTGGAATGGCCATGGCACAAGCATTAGAAACAAACGGGCAAGTTGGTGCCGTACATATGGGCACTGGCTTTGATGCGTGGTATCCAGGCTACATCGATTACATGCCTATGCTACAAAACATCCCTGCTTATTGGACAGAAACTGCTGGTTATCGTTATGCTACGCCAAAATTCTATAGCATTAGTGATTTTAGAGGAAGCAGAGCAGAATTGAGAAATGAGTCATTGTACTCAAGCCCTTGGAAAGGTGGTTGGTGGCGCATTGGTGATGCAGTGAGTTATATGCAAACTGCTTCAGTCGCAGTCTTAGAATACGCTTCTAAATACAGTGAGACCGTACTTTATAACCGTTATCAGTCAGGAAGAAATACCATCGAAAAATATACTAAAGAGCCTCCTTATGCCTATTTCATTCCACAAGACCAACGTGATCCGGTTAGACCAGTTGAGCTATTGAGAAGGCTGGCTTTTAACGGCATTGAAATTTCTCAATTGTCAGAGGCCGTCACTTATAATAACATTTCCTATCCACAGGGAACTTGGGTAATTCCAATGGACCAAGAGTTTGCTGAATTAGCTAGACAGCTTCTGGATGTCCAGCACTACCCAGATCTAAGAGAATATCCTTCTGGACCACCAGAACAACCATATGATGCCGCGGGATGGACGTTACCTTTAATTTTTGAAGTAGATGTGATTCCTGCTAAAACACCATTGACTCAGGCACAAAGAGCTGCGATGCAAGCAATTAATGTTGATGCTAGTGATTGGAATAATGATGCAGATGCCTATACAGCAGATTTTTTACCTGGTGTAGGATTTAACACCAGTACAAATGCTTCGGCTATTCTAGCTCCTGCTGGTTCAGTTACAGGTAGTGGTTCTACGGCTATGCTGGATCCTAAAGAAAACAACAGTTTTAGATTTATAAATCAAGCATTGTCCAGCAATGGCAAAGTTGGGTTTGTGAATGGAAAATATACTGTCGATGGCATTTCACGGTCTAACATAAACAGTTGGGCAAATGAATTATCACTGAATGTACAAATGACCAATAATGTCAAGAGTACTAACATCAAACCAAGAATTGCACTCTACAGACCATTTACTGCAAGCATGGATGAAGGATGGACGCGATGGTTGTTCGAGAGGTTTGGCTTCGAATTTACAAATATTGGCAATGCGGATTTCCAGATGGGCAACCTTGACAAACGTTTTGATGTGATTGTATTTGCCTCTGAACGTTCCTCCACCTTCACTAACGGTTTTAGAGAAGGCTCAGTACCACCAGAATATGCAGGCGGCATGGAAGCATCCGGAATCCGTGGATTGGATGAATTTGTTAAGGCTGGCGGTACTTTAGTTACCTTAAATCAGAGCAGTAATTTTGCAATCGGTGCATTGCATCTGCCAGTTAAGGATGTGACGGCTGGGGTCAATAGAAAAGACTATTTTGCAGGTAGTTCAATATTAGAAGTTGAAACTGACAATACACATCCAGTAATGGCCGGAATGCCAAATAAGGCCAATGTATTTGTATCTAGAAGCCCCGCGTTCACAACCCTCGATGGATTTGAAGGACAAGCTTTAGCGAAGTACCAAAAAGTGAGCTCTCCGCTACGTTCAGGTTATCTGTTAGGTGAAAAATATATCCAAGGTTATGCTGCCTCATTGGACGTTAAACATGGTAATGGCCATGTGATACTCCTTGGTTTTACCCCGCAATGGAGAGGACAAACCATGGGTACCTATAGGATTTTATTCAACTCCATTTTGTACGGAAGTGAATTGGCCCAAAGACAAACCATGAATAGCAATTTTTGGATTGCACCATCTACTAAATAATGTCTCAATTTTCGTATTAAGGATAAGCCAATTAGCAGAAGAATGACAAGTATTTTATTCTAACAAAAGAATAACCCAAGTCCCAGTTTGCATTTCTTAGTGCAATTTACATTCTCTTTATTTATGATTATCTTTAACGAGCGATTCATCATTGAATCGAACCGTAAACGAAAACGATGCAAAAAGCTAGCAAGACCTTCATCTTGTTATTGGGCTATTTAATTTTATCCTACACCCCTTCTTTACAGGCACAAGAAGAGGAAGAGTGGAAACACCTCAAAGTTGATAAAATTTTTAAAGAGTGGGACAAACCTAACACACCTGGGGCCACTTTAGCGATTGTCAAAGATGGTCAGGTCTTGTACAGAAAAGGTTACGGAATGGCTAACCTCGAATATGCTATACCAAACACTCCCTCTACTGTATTCCACATTGCTTCCATTTCAAAACAATTCACTGCTTTTGCCATTTTATTATTAGAGCGTGATGGAAGGGTTTCTATGGATGACGATATCAGGAAGTACATTCCAGAAGTCCCTGATTTCGGTAAAAAAATCACCCTTCAACATCTTGCAACACATACAAGCGGCTTAAGAGACCAATGGAATCTATTGGCATTGGCAGGTTGGAGACTGGATGATGTAATTACTAAAGAACACGTAATGAAACTGGTCCACTCACAAAAAGAATTAAACTTTGAGCCAGGTGAGGAATACCTCTATTGTAATACAGGATTCACGTTGTTGGCGGAGGTAGTTGCTCGTGTAACAGGAGAGTCATTTGCCAAATACACGGAGGAAAATATTTTTGAACCCTTGGGCATGAACAAAACACTATTTTATGATGACCATGAAAAAATAGTAAAAAACAGGGCCTATTCTTATTATAACGATGATGGTACTTTAAAAAAAAGCATCTTGAGTTATGCTAATGTTGGGGCTACGAGCTTGTTTACTACAGTGGAAGATTTAAGCATTTGGTCGAGAAATTTCGAATATCCAACTGTTGGTAATAGGGCAATTATTACCAAGATGAATACCCCTCAAATTTTGAACAACGGCAAAACGATTTCTTATGCATTGGGACAAAGCATTTCGGTTTACAATGGGCTGAATTGCATTAGTCATAGTGGCGCAGATGCAGGTTTCAGGAGTAGTCTATTGCGATTTCCTGATCAAGACTTCTCAGTTATGGCCTTTGGGAATTTCGCCAATTTCGAGGCCACTCGCATCACCAAAGCAATTGCTGATATCTATCTAGAAGAAGATTTCACAGTTAAGGATAAAATTGTAAACGCGCGAAAAAATTCTAAAAAGACCAAATACCCTTCAAGAACAAAGCAAGTTAACCTTGAAGAGTATATTGGTGAATTTTTCAGTGAAGAACTTAGCACAACTTATAAATTCATTTTAAGAGGAGACAGATTAGTTGCCGAACACAGTAGACTTGACAACATCACTTTACACCATTTGAACAAAGATGCTTTTGATGCTAATGCTTGGTTTTTTAAAGACATTAATTTCACACGTAATGCCGACAATGAAATCAGTGGATTCAAAGTTTCAAGCGGACGTGTTCGGAACCTTAAATTCGTTAAAATTCAGGATTAGTATTTTTTTGAACCCCTAATCTTTTTAATCCTTTTTCATAAATGCAAAAAGACAGCCTCTACCTTAAATTCATAAGGAACATTCTTCCCTCTCCTTTTTCTATTGCCGTATTACTGACAATACTCACATTTATTCTTGCATTAATATTTACTGAGCGACCAGAAAATGCAGTCACCATTTACCCTATTAAAATTTTAGAATATTGGGAAATAGGTTTTTGGGAATTATTAGAGTTCACCATGCAAATGGCATTGATCTTGATTCTCGGACATGCATTGGCACTTACACCATTTTTTAATAGAATAATCAATGTTTTCACTAAGTACTGTAATAATACAGCTTCTGCAGCTTTTTGGATTAGTCTATTAACGGTTAGTGTGAGTTTTCTCAATTGGGGTTTGTGCTTGGTCTTTGGGGCGATTTTCGCGAGAAAAGTGGCTGAACGAGCCAAAGAAAAAGGACTTAAGATTAATTACCCACTAATTGCAGCAGCCGGATATAGTGGCATGATGTGCTGGCATGGAGGTTTTTCTGGCTCAGCACCACTGACTGTTGCTGCAGCTGGACATTTTCTTGAAGATCAGATTGGAAGAATTGGAATTGAACAAACATTGCTCTCGCCAATGAACATTACGGCCACGGTCCTACTCTTAGTCATCATCCCAACGACTTTCTATTTGTTAGGAAAAAGGAGTTCAAGTACTGAGATAAACCTACCTGCTGAGTCTCAAGGAATCACAGAGGCTTCTCAAAAGACCAAACTTGTAAGAGCAGAGAGAATTGATCATTCAAAAATATTTGCTACGATTATAGGCGGACTGATCTGCTTTTTAGCAATCAAAAAAATATGGACTACACCTACAGGTGCAGGCCTTAGTTTTATCAATTTAAATTACATTAATTTTTTCCTTTTTGGTTTAGGAATATTACTTCACTCCTCTTTCCATAAATTCTTGAATGCCGTACAAGAAGCTGTAGGTGGATCTGTGGGCATTATCATTCAATTTCCACTTTATGCCGGTATAATGGGGATAATGAAATATTCCGGACTTGGCGCAGAAGTATCTCACGCTTTTGTTTCAATATCTAATACCACTACACTCCCAATCTTCTCATTCGTTAGTGCTGGATTAGTGAACATCTTTGTTCCAAGTGGTGGAGGTCAATGGGCGGTTCAGGGTCCAATCCTAACTGAAGCAGCACAAACGCTTAATGTATCAGTTCCAAAGACCATCATGGCACTTTCCTATGGTGATCAACTCACCAATATGCTTCAGCCTTTCTGGGCATTGCCATTACTAGGAATCACTAGGCTAAAAGCAAAGGACATTTTACCTTATAGCGCTATAATTATGTTAGTTGGTATGGCACTATTTATAGCAGTTCTTTTGATTTTTTAGGTTTTATTTTCACCTAAATTTGGTACATTTGCACCCCCAAACCAGTTGGGGATAATCCGTTTTTTGAATTTAAATTCACCTTTTATGGCCTTTGATATTGAAATGATCAAAGCTGTTTACGACAAAATGCCCGCTCGGGTAGAAGCAGCAAGAAGTGTGGTTGGAAAACCACTTACTTTGTCAGAAAAAATTCTTTATACACACCTTTGGGATGGCGAAGCACGTGAAGCCTTTGAAAGGGGAAATTCTTATGTGGATTTCGCTCCAGACAGGGTAGCAATGCAAGACGCAACAGCGCAAATGGCATTATTGCAGTTCATGCAAGCTGGAAAAGACAAAGTAGCAGTTCCCTCAACTGCTCATTGTGATCATTTGATACTTGCCAAAGAAGGTGCTTCAAATGACTTAAAAGATTCATTAACAGCCAGCGGAGAAGTATTCAACTTTTTAGAATCGGTTTCTAATAAATACGGCATTGGCTTCTGGAAACCAGGTGCTGGAATTATTCATCAAGTAGTGTTAGAAAACTATGCGTTCCCCGGTGGAATGATGATTGGAACTGATTCACACACTGTAAATGCAGGCGGGCTTGGAATGGTTGCAATTGGAGTTGGTGGTGCCGATGCTGTAGATGTAATGGCTGGAATGGCATGGGAATTAAAATTCCCTAAGCTAATTGGAGTAAAATTAACGGGTAGATTAAATGGTTGGACATCCGCAAAAGATGTAATTCTTAAGGTGGCTGGAATCCTAACTGTAAAAGGCGGTACTGGTGCTATTGTTGAATATTTTGGCGATGGAGCTGAATCACTCTCAGCAACTGGAAAAGGCACTATCTGTAACATGGGCGCTGAAATTGGTGCTACTACATCGACATTTGGTTATGATGATTCTATTGAGCGCTACCTCCGCGCTACGGACAGATCAGATGTAGCTGATTTGGCCAATAATGTGCGTACTCATCTTACGGGTGATGCTGAAGTTTACGCCAACCCTGAACAATATTTTGATCAGGTAATAGAAATTAACCTGGATGAATTGGAACCACATATCAACGGACCATTCACACCAGACAGGGCTACTCCAGTTTCTAAAATGAGAGCCGAAGCCGAAGCCAATGATTGGCCAACAAAAGTTGAATGGGGATTGATCGGTTCTTGTACCAACTCTTCTTATGAAGATTTAGCCAGGGCTTCATCAATTGCTAAGCAAGCTGTTGACAAAGGTTTAAAAACAAAAGCTGATTTTGGCATCAACCCAGGATCGGAACAAGTACGATACACTGCTGATCGAGATGGTTTGATTGGTATCTTTGAAGACTTAGATGCAAAAATATTCACTAATGCTTGTGGACCATGCATTGGTCAATGGGCACGAACTGGAGCTGACAAGCAAGAGAAAAACACCATCATCCATTCTTTTAACAGAAACTTTTCTAAAAGGGCTGATGGTAATCCAAATACACATGCATTTGTAACTAGTCCAGAAATGGTGGCAGCAATTGCTATCTCTGGTGACCTTGGTTTTAATCCAATTACTGATACGCTTACAAATGATAAAGGTGAACAGGTAAAACTAGAAGCTCCAGTTGGTGATGAATTACCAGCAAAGGGTTTTGCAGTAGAAGACAATGGGTACAAGGCTCCAGCTTCTGACGGTAGCGGTATCGAGGTGGTTGTGAAGTCAGATTCAAAAAGATTGCAGCTATTAGCTCCTTTTCAACCTTGGGATGGTAAGAATATAACAGGCGCTAAATTGCTGATCAAAGCTTTTGGGAAGTGTACTACCGATCACATTTCTATGGCAGGACCATGGTTGCGTTTCAGAGGCCACTTAGACAACATCTCCGACAACTGCTTGATCGGTGCAATAAATGCTTTCAGTCAGGAAACTAACAAGGTAAAAAATCAGCTCTCTGGGGAATTTGGAGCTGTTCCGGCAACTGCCAGACAATACAAAGCAGCCGGAGTACCAAGTATAGTAGTGGGTGACCATAATTATGGTGAAGGATCTTCAAGAGAACATGCTGCAATGGAGCCAAGGTTCTTAGGAGTGAAAGCTGTTTTGGTTAAATCATTTGCCAGAATTCATGAGACTAACTTGAAGAAGCAAGGAATGCTTGGTTTGACATTTGCCACTGAAGCTGACTATGATAAAATCCAAGAAGATGATACTATCAACTTCGTTGATTTAATCGACTTCGCTCCTGGCAAGCCATTGACATTGGAATTTGTTCATACAGATGGTTCAAAAGATACGATCATGGCCAACCATACTTATAATGAGGCTCAAATTGGATGGTTTAAAGCCGGTTCTGCATTGAACTTAATCAAAGCTGAAGCAGCAAAAAAGTAATAATTAATGAAGTTTTCTCTCACATTCTTGGTCTTACTTTTGTGCTTCCCACTTGCACAAGGGCAAGAGAAGGCCAAGCATAAACAGAAGGGAAAACTTTATTTCTATTGGGGATGGAATCGTGCGCAATACAGTGATTCTGATATTAATTTTTCTGGTGCCGACTATAACTTCAAACTTGATAATGTAGTTGCTTTCGATAGGCCTTCAGAATTTACGCTGGAGACCTATTTCAAAATTACTAATGTCACGCAGCCACAATATAACGCAAGGATTGGCTACTTTTTCAAAGACAATTGGGACATATCATTTGGTGTTGACCACATGAAATATGTAATGTCGGAAAATCAAGTTGTCAATATCAATGGAGATATTAATACTGGCTCGCCATATGACGGCAGCTATAGCAATGATGACATCGCTTTAGTTAATGACTTCCTAGAGTTTGAGCACACTGATGGCCTTAATTATATAAATATTGCAATCAGGCGTTTTGATGAAATCCATAACAAAGGAATGTTTGCCATTAACCTCACTGAAGGGATCGGAATTGGCGGAATGATGCCAAGAACTGATACCACATTGTTAGGCAAAGAACGGTACGATGAATTTCATTGGTCTGGATATGGACTTGACTTAATGGTTGGTTTAAATTTCACTTTTTGGGAAGTATTCTTCATTCAGCCAGAATTCAAAGTTGGTTGGATAAATATGCCTGGCATCAGAACTGCAATAAGTGAATTAGACGGAGCAAATCAGTCCTTTTCGTTTACTCAATTTAATGTAGTATTTGGCGGGAACCTCTTCCATCTTGGTAAAAAATAAGACTTAGGTATTAGTTAATAACACATTATAAAATACTCGGACCATGAAAACCTTAATTATAAAAAGTACCGTATTCATTTTATTATTAGGGCTCATATCATGCCAGAATGAAACCACTGCTATCCCTGACTCTTTTACAGTTTATGGTACGCTTGAGGGGCTGGATACAGAATTTATGTCAAGAAGTTATAAGGATGCAGAAGGAAACAGACTGTATGATTCCATCTTTGTTGTTGATGATAAGTTCAGTTATACCTCAAAAATCACTGAGCCCACTTTTGTTGTTTTTTGGCCTAATGTTGAAAATACTATAAAAAGGACTGGAAGAGGCTATTATCCAGCTAAGTCTTCACAATTAGCTTTTTTAGCCAGCCCAGGAGATCAAATTGAATTCAAAGGTAAGGTCACAGATTTCATTGATGCTTACCCGAGTGGTACAAAAGCCAATGATGATTTAGCACTAATCAACAGTCAAATCTTCCCACTTCTCAACCTATCAGTTAATACACAGTTACGAATCAATGAGCTCGAGGCAGCTGACCCTCTCATTGAAATACTTGAAGACTCCATTGCGATCCTTGACAACAAAGTTTTAGGTATGAAAGAAGCATTCATTAGGTCAAACACAGATTCAGAAGCAGCAGTCTGGTACTTGTCGGACATGATGTTAAGAAGTCAAATTTCTCAAGATGATGCTATCAGCGTTTTTAAATCATTGGACGACAATCTTGATGAATACCCTTTTTATAAAGAAGTGGCGATGAGAGTAAATGGCATTGAATCGACAATGATTGGAAAGGTAATGCCGAATTTCACTACCAATAACACGATGAATGGTGATACCTTTGAATTAGATGAGCTTAAAGGGAAGTATGTTTTGATTGATTTTTGGGGAACATGGTGTGCTCCTTGTATTGCTGAAATGCCTACAGTAAAGGAATACCAAGAGAAGTACAAAGATGAACTGGTTGTGCTTGGCGTCAATAGCGGCGATACAAAAGAGAAAATACAAGCCTTTGTAGAAAAAAACGGGTACGACTGGAAACATATATTGACTGGAAATGGCACTGAAGACCTCGTACTAAGATTGAATGTAGCTGGTTTTCCTACTAAGTTTATCCTTGACCCTCAAGGCAAAATATTACAACGTTTTGTCGGTGATACAGTAGAGGCATTCGACAAACTGGACGAAATTCTACAGTAAGCCAATAGAACAGGTCTGAGCTTTGGTCCAAATTAAATTTTATCTTTAGAAATGCGCTTCAAAATTAACCGCAGGAAATTCATTACTTTATCAGGGACAGCCGCTGGTGCACTTATGATTACACCTCAACTTTTTGCGAAAAATCATCATCGCCCAGTTAGATTTGGCGTGATTACTGATTCTCATTATGCAGATCGGGATGATGGAGGAACGAGGTTCTACCGTGGAGTACTTGACAAAATCAGAGAAAGCATTAATGTTTTCAATAAAGAGAAAGTCGATTTTGTGATTCACCTCGGAGATTTTAAAGACGAAGATTTAAACAAGAATTCTGAAGACACGCTCTCCTATTTAAAAACCATCGAAGCTGAGTATGCTAAATATAAAGGACCTCGTTTTCATTGCCTTGGCAACCATGATGTTGATAGCATCACAAAGCAGCAATTCTTAGCACATGTTGAAAACACAGGAATCGCTAAAGACAAGTCATTCTACTCCTTTGATAATCAGGACCATCATTTTGTAGTTTTAGATGCCAATTTTGACAAAAACGACAAAGACCATTTCTTTAAGGAAGGTGCTGATTTTCAAGATGTCAACATTCCTGAATCACAATTGAAGTGGCTCAAAAAAGACCTTAAAAAAACCAAATTACCAACCATCGTTTTCTGTCACCATCCACTCTTTGAATACAACAAAGGAGAGTATGTGCTTCATGTAAGTAATAGGTTAGCTGTTAGAGAAATACTTGAAAAATCTGGTAAAGTAAATGCTGTAATTCATGGCCATGTACATGAAGAAACTTTCAAGGAGATTAATGGTATTCACTACATCACCCAATTAGGCATGGTTGACCATGAAGGTTTGGAAAACAACAGTTTTGCTATAGTAGAATTTGATGGAGCCACCTTAGCCCTAAATGGCTACAAAAGGACAGCTAGTAAAAAAATTACCGTCTAAAATCAAGCACGTACTATACAAATCAAATTGATTTTCAATCCTCCAAGCTTTCTTTATATTGGGATTATTAATTAAAAGACTATGAAAAAATTATCGACATTACTTATTGCGTTAGTTCTTGTTTCTTGTTCTAGTGAGAATCAATGGACTATGCTCTTTGACGGTTCTTCAACAGACGGCTGGCGAGGTTATAACCAAGAAACATTGCCTCCAGGTTGGATCATTGAAGACGGCACGCTAAAGGCTTTGGGTAAAGGGGGTGACATCGGAGGCGATATTGTTTATGGAGCAGAGGCTTTTGAAAATTTTGAACTCTCATTAGAATGGAAAATTGCTGAAGGTGGTAACTCTGGTTTATTCTATCATGTCCTTGAGGGAGAAAAATACAATGCCGCCTACGAGAATGCACCAGAATATCAATTGATTGATGACCTTGGTTGGCCTGGTGAATTAGGTGCTTGGCAATCAGTTGGTGCGGATTATGCAATGCATGAGCCACCAGCAGACAAAGTAGTTAGGGCACATAACGAATGGAACCAGACAAGAATAATTTTCACAGCTGAAAAAGTACAGTACTTTCTGAATGGGGTTAAAACTGCAGAATTCGTGCCTTGGTCAGCTGATTGGGACGAAAGAAAAGCATCAGGTAAATGGAAAGATTATCCGGATTACGGAGTAGCTAAATCTGGCCTTATTGGTTTACAGGATCATGGTGGAGTAACTTGGTTCAGAGACATCAAGATCAAAAAATTATAGCACCCAACCCAAAAAAATACAAAGCCAGTTTCAGTAATGAAGCTGGCTTTTTTTTGTGTCATCCTGAATTTATTTCAGGATCTACATGGTAGAGATCCTGAAATAAATTCAGGATGACATAACTACTTCTTATTAAAATTCACTTTAATCGTATAGCTGTTCTTTTTAGGTGCTACCGCTTGAGTAGCCACTGCGGGTTTGGTTATCGTATAAGTGATTTGACGTGCTGGTTTTGCAGCTTGCTTTTGCACTTTAGGCAAATGAAAATCGATTTTTAACTTTTTATGCGTCAAGGTCTTTTTGCCTTTGTTGACGGCTTTCTCATACACAAGCAGGTTGATTAATCGAATTACCTCGGCATCACAGCCATGGCCAATGCCATTAAGTATTTTTACATTTCTGATTTTTCCTAAGCCATCGACATCATAGGCTACTTCCACAGTCCCTCCCACCTTGTAATCGAGGGCTTCCTTAGGGTATTTAAGGTTGGATTTAATAAACTCCTTCAAAGCTGCCATACCTCCTCTATACTCAGGTGTTTTCAGCAATTCATCTTTCCTAGGCTTTGACATTCAGTCAATATCGGTAGAAATAGTTTGCCTTTTTATTGTGTGCCAAAAAATTAACAAAACCGAAGTCAAAAAGGCAATTGTTAGTAAAGTTCCGGAAACCATTACCACATACTTAAACCAAATGATTTCTTTCCAAAGCAACCAAATGCCTCCAAAGGTGAAAATAATGGATATGAAGGGTTCGATGAGTAAAAACCGTTTCAGTTTTCGATTAATTGGAAGTGTAAGCAGAATACTTCCTAAGGCTAAAAAAATCAGAGAGAATGAAACCGCGTGCCCATGAATAGTGGTCAAAATTTCGTTTTCTGTTTTTTTGAAAATCATCTTTTCAGCTGCTTCATCATTTTCATTACCATTATAATGGGCTTCAACACCTGAACTTGAGAGATCTGTATTCCCCATCAAAAACTTAAAGCCGCTGAAATATCCAAATGCAAGCGCCAAAGTAAAAAAGAAAATGAATTGTCTTACATATTTTGGGAAAGTGCCGATTCCGTTTAGAAAATATATCATCCTACTATATCAATCTAAAAACCCATTTAACTTGAGTTCTGATATCTTTGAGCTCATTAATTCTATCGCCAACGTGGCAGACTGCACAGATACAGTCGCACCAGAAATACCCTGAATTTCATATCCCAGCCTCATTTCATCTTTTGACGATTTGCCCAAAAACTGTTTCAACCATCTCTTACTTCCTATTTCTGCACCCCAGTCTTCTCTATAGATTAATACTTTGGTAGCTAATATTTCTAAGGAAGGATTGTATATCACCATCAAGTCGAAATCATTGTACCTGCTAGCTGCTGCAGAAAGAAAGAGGTATCCCTTTCTTTTACCTGCTGCATCCAGTTCATAAAGTTGTAATCGCTTTAATGACTTGGTGATCTCACGATCATCAGCAAGCTCATTCGCTATCATTTTTGTTTGGATATTCTCCCCTTGCCAAAGTGTTTCAAACGACTTAAAGACTTTCTTTTTTGCTCCTTTAGGCAAGTCTATCTCCTGCGAAGGAACAATGACGAGAGACAATAAAAATGACAGAGTGATAAAGATTTTTTTCATTTCAATTAGAACCAAATGCCTATTCCAAAATTCAATTGTTTTTTGTTGCTTTCCTCTACTGCTGCATTTTTAAACAGCTGATAATCTGCCTTCAATACAGCTCCAGGAGCAATCAGATAGCCAGCTCCGATTGTAATATCTGTTCGATTATAAGCCAAATTCCTTGCTAAATCTCCCGCGACCTTATTATGTGTATCATATTCCTCATACCTGGCAAACACATTCAATTGTTGTCTTGACCTTGTCTTGAACAGACGCAGCACATCATATCCGGCTTCTAGATAATATCCGAATAAGTTTGACCCTAGGTCATTACCGGTAAAACCATTATAAGCTGCCGTATTCCCATTTTTAGAAGTCACAGCCATTCCACGAGCAGTAAAACCTTGATTTTGATAACGCGCATCAAAACCTAACATAGCAATGTCGACTCTTGACGAATCGGCATTCATATTACCTTCAGGATCATCTTTAAGTAGCCCCTTGAACATATCAGACTGAGATTTTCCGAAATACCCTGAAACACCCATTTTAAGGCCTTGAATACCATAATAGTCAACTTTAGTTGACAGGTTTGGTGAAGTCATGTAAGATTCGGCACCCTTTTGCCTTCCTTTTCTAAAGGCATCTTTTCCTCTAAAATTACCTGCCCCATCAGAATAGCCATTAAAACCGTTGAAAGCATAAACTTGATACCTCAAGGACATTTCAGGGAAGTTACCAGAGAAGCCTACGCCCATCTCTCGCCAAGTAGTTGGTACAATTTGCCCTTCCAGGTTAGGGCGCTCAACGCCATTATAGGTAGTGGGTTCATGGTATTCGTTAATAATCCCCATCGGAACCAACATAAGGCCCGCCCTTAAATTCAGCCCCTCTCTTATTTTATAATTAATAAAAGCTTGCTCGACATACACCTCACTTACATGCTCAAATTCGATTTCTGATACAAATTGAACACGATCACTAAAGCTGTAACCCATAAATAGGACCAACCTGTGCACATCTAACTTGCCAGCTTCATAAGTATCCGAAGACAGTGGTTGGTTATAATCTATTTCAGCATATGCACCTAACCTGATGCCTTTCGAAGTATTTCCTAAAAGGATGTTGCTTGCAGAATTTAAAGGTTGATTGGTAGTTGAATCTGTAGAACGAACCTGTGCATTAGCAAAAGTAGCTATTGCCAAAATTGAAAGAGTGAAAAAGAGTTTTTTGATATACATTTTTATAACTTATTCTTATTTAGACTTATTTTAAATAAGAGTACAAATGTATGTGAGGAAATTTAACTAGGCAAGCCTTATTTAGAATTATTTTAAATAATGTATTAAAAAAGAGAAATGAGTTATTTCATCCTATCTGAGCTTGAAACGTCTAATTTCTATGTCATTCACTTTGGTAATCACGAGGTTAAGGCTAACATCATATGCACTTCTCGGGCTATTGGATATATAGTAAAAGTAGCCATCTTTAATCTGGCCATAGGTTGGATCGCCGAGACTCTTACCTCCTCTGTTAATATAATTTTGACCGACAACATTTTCTCCTTTATCATCTAAAAAATATTGCACAACCCTCAATGGCCTGACCCCATTTTGAATAGTAATCAGAGAATTATTGTGGTAATACAGACTACTCATACCTGCCAAATGAAAATCTTTGGAGGCTCGTACTTTCACAATAGCGTCCTCAGCAATATTTAGTTTATAAATTCCGGCATAGTAATCTCCAAAATAGAGTACAGATTCTTCATCGTTTAAGGTCAGTCCATGCAAATGAAAATGTGATGCGTCTAGGTCGAACTGCTTTCGCATAAAAGAACCAATTGTAAATATAGTATCAGTATCGTCTCGACTCACATAGGGTCGCATACTGTTAGATAACCACAATTGAGATTCTTTATCCAAAACCACATCACGAAACAATTCAGCTTCATTGAACTCGAGTCCCTGGATCACTCTAATTTTATCGATATCAATTTGAATAACAAATGTTTTGCCCATTTCAGAAAGACTAAAACCTTGCATTCTCTTTGTTGCTGCTGACGCTACCCAGAGGAAGCCAGTTTGCGGGTCTATTTTCATTCCCAATACTGAATAAGGGAGTTCTAACCAATCTGTTAAATTACCTGCCTGATCAACCTTTATAATTTTATTGCGATTTACGCTGCCGAGTAGGATATCTCCATTATCGAGTATTACAAAGCTCTCAACATGGTTACTGTCATTGTCGATGGTTCTATAAATTTCATCGTTTTCCTCAGTGGTTAAAAGCAATTTTTGAAGGTTTACGATTTCAAGATATCCTTTGTAACCAACGATGGACTTCAAGTCTGAATCGTTTTGAAAATCATAGTTGGCATTCAGTAAGACTAGTTTTCTTAATTGCTGAACGGCCCTAGCTTTTCTTCCATTCAAAGCATAAGCTTTCGTTAAATTGGTCAAAACTCTCACTTGATTTGGCAATGCCTCATCTGCCAATCTCATTTGAGCCAAATAAGACTTATAATCTTTTTTCTGATATGCCTTTAAACCATGGTGATAAAATGAACCCTCAATTACTTGTCCGATAGACAGTTGACTTGTGCAAATTAAGGCGATTAGAAATACGACTCGCTTCATATAGACATGTACCTAATAATAAAAAGAATTCCAAAAATGTAATCGGAATTCAAGACTTTAGGATGAAGGTTGTAATTGGTCATATCCTTCCCTCTATAAACACTTAAATTCGATCATACCCTTAAGGATCGATCATTCATGTCCTAGAAGATACGGTGAAGAAGGTGAAAAAGATTTCTTTTTGACCGTTCATGTAATGTGATTCCAGCACTTTTGAACAGTACTAATTTTGCCTTAATTTCATCTTTTCTAAACCAAAAAAACCATGATTAATCATTTAAGAAATCATCTTGGGAAAGTGCTCATGTTTACATTGGCTACAATAGTTAGTGTTCAAAGCTCAAATGCACAAAAAGTACCAGATAATATTGCCGATAACATTCACTTCAGATCAATTGGCCCAACGCGCCAAGGTGGACGTTATGTTGAATTTAGTGTAGTTGAAAAAGCGACTAAAGTGATATATGCTGCAACTGCTTCTGGTGGGCTATGGAAAACTGTAAACAACGGAGTTTCTTGGAATTCAATATTTGACAACGAGAACATCATTTCTATTGGTGCAGTAGAGGTCGATCAGAGAGACACAAGTGTTGTATGGGTAGGAACTGGTGAAGCCAACAATTCTCGTTCTGCTTATTACGGAAATGGTATTTACAAATCTACCAATGGCGGTAAAACTTGGACCAACATGGGACTACCAAATTCTGGTCATATCGGAAGAATTAGAGTTGATCCAAAAAACTCCAATACCGTTTATGTAGCTGCCCTTGGACATCTTTATTCTGACAATGAAGAAAGAGGCGTGTACAAAACTACTGATGGTGGAAAGACATGGAATAAAGTATTAGCGATCAAAAGAGATGATGGAAAAGACATTGGAGTAGTAGACTTGGCAATGAGCCCATCTAACTCAAACGTACTTTTTGCAGCAGCATATGACAAAATCAGAACACCTTGGACTTTCAACGAAGGTGGACATGGTAGTGGTATTTACAAGTCAACAAATGGAGGCCGTTCTTGGGATAAATTAGAAGGCGGTCTACCTGGTGGACATTTAGGTAGGATTGGAATTGACATTGCTCCTGGTAATGCGGACGTAATCTATGCCAATATTGAAAATGTAAATGTTGAAGGCATTAGTTTCGAAGACCGTAAAAACATGCTTGAGGTGGGCATACCATTAGGAAGAGGTCAAAGAGTAGTTGGAACTGAAGTGTACCGTTCTTCGAATGGTGGAAAAACCTGGACAAAAGCAAGTCCTGATGGTGAAGACATTGGAGGAGCACCTTCTTACTATTACCAGCAGGTAAGAGTAGATCCAAATGATGCAGACCATGTATACATTATTGGGATCAGGGTTTGGGAAACTAAAGATGCAGGAAAAACTTGGGGGACAGCCTTCCGCTTTGGTGGTGATAACCACGCCATGTGGATCAACCCAGCTGATTCTGATCACATGCTTTTAGGCTATGATCATGGTATGGGAACAACATATGATGCTGGAAAAACTTGGTACCATCCTGATGAAATTCCTTTAGCGCAATTTTATGCTGTAGATGTTGATATGGCGCAGCCTTACAATGTATATGGTGGACTTCAAGACAATGGTTCTGTTAAAGGACCAAGCAGTAAGAGAAGTGGCCCGGTGAAATTAGAAGATTGGGCACGTGTTGGTGGTGGCGATGGTATGTACAATGCTGTTGACAGAACCAATAACAGGTTCTTATACAATGAATCACAATTTGGCCCTATTCAGCGCCTTGACATGTTGACGGGCGAATCGACTTCTATTACTTCGAAATGGAGAAGAGAAATGAGATGGAATTGGAATTCACCAATTGCCGTTTCACAACATGATTCTGATGTGATTTACCATGCTGGAAATAAAGTTTTGAGATCTCCTTACCGCGGTGAAGCATGGGAACAAATTAGCCCAGACCTTACCAACCCAGATTCAGTTAAGATCAGCGGAACTGGTAACATTCAGTACGGAACAATTACAACATTTGAAGAATCTCCGATCGATCCAGATGAACTTTGGGTAGGCACAGATGATGGTAATGTACAAGTAACTGTAAATGGCGGAAAAGATTGGACTGACGTGACTAACAACATTCCTAACAATCCTAAATACTGGGTAAGTCGTGTTGAAGCCTCTGCTCACATGCCTGGAACAGCTTATGTTTCATACACAGGACTTAGAAGAGATGATTTCAAGGCTTATGTTTATAAAACAACTGATTTTGGTAAAACATGGAAGTCAATTGCAAATGGTTTACCAGATGCAGCCGTCAATGTAATTAGAGAAGATCATAAGAATCCAAACCTTCTTTTCTTAGGAAATGATTTAGCGGTATTCGCGAGTATTGATGGTGGTGCTAATTGGACAAAATTCACCAACGGCATGCCCACAAACCCTGCTTATGATATGGTCATTCATCCAAGAGAAAACGAATTAGTAGTAGCAACACATGGAAGAGGAATCTTCATTGCTGATATTTCTGCGCTTCAAGGTTTAAATTCTGATGTAATGGGCAAATCAGCTCATTTATTTGATATTCAACCTAAAGTAAAATGGGTGGCTGGACTTTCAAAAACTTCACCAACGATCAATTATAATGGAGAAAGTGCATCCGGTGGTGTAAATGTGCATTTCTATGCAAAGTCTGACGGCAAAGCAACTGTTAAAGTGTTTAAAGGAAGTCGAATGATCAATCAGATGGAAGTTGATGCGACTGCTGGTTTAAACACTGCTTCTTGGAACATCGATCAAATAGTTCGTGAAAGAAGCGAACGAGAAATAACTAGGCTTAAGGCTCAAATGGAACGTTTTAGAGCGTTCATGAGTGAGGAGCAACTTGCTCAACGCCTAGGTAACATGAAATATGTAACTGCTCCTGCGACTGAAGGAGATTATACCATAATGCTTGAAATGGATGGGCAATCAATGAGCAAAACCGCAAGCGTTTTGAGAGACGATTGGTTTGACAAGTAGTAAGTATTAATAAGTGAGACTTATTTGAATGCAGAGCCATCAACCTTTACCGTTGATGGCTCTTATTTTTTCTGGAATTTCAAACAGCTCGTTCAACTTATAGGTTGCAGATTAAAAAAATGAAGTAATAATGCCAAAATCTGTTAAGTACCTCTCCTCTTTGATTTTTTTTTAGTTATTTCGTGCGCGCATTGAGGAGTATAAATATTATGAAGTATAAAATCATTCTTATTGTAGTTATAACCTGTTTCTTATTTCAAGCATGTAATAAGTCAGTTGCTCCAACCATCTACAATATGCACTACAATGTGGTTTTTTCAAATAAAATCAAAGAGCCATCCGTTGTAGCTGGTTTCTATGGTATTATGACCAAAGGGAAGTATAAAAAATCAAATACTCCAAAACCATCAAGTACTCCAATTCTCATTTTCCCAATTACCGATAAAGAACAAATTGAATCTGTTCGATATGAAGAAAAGGGTAAAATATTTTACAACCTGAAAAAATTGGCTTCACAAGGTATTACCGCAAAATACAGGTTCATTCCTAATAGCTCAGGTTTTTATCAAATGGACTTAGGCGAAGAACAATTCTGCATATTGATTGCCGCCAGTTCTAAAAAAGGGTTTTATCCTGGAGGTCTTGGTATTTTAAGTGCTTCTATGACCGAACTTGTTGAGCTAAATTTGAGCGGAGATTATTAGCACAACTGCAAAGCCATTCAAAATAACATACTTGTTCCCTGACCTTGTCAGCGTTATATTCCATTTTAAACGCTGACTCATGTTCAAAAAAATCATTGTAATTATTTCAGTCCTTTTAATAGTTAATGCTCCTGCATTTTCTCAAGGCAGTCTGTTTATTATTGGAGGTGGAGCAAGACCTGCCAGTTTACTCAATGCCATGATCGATGAGGCTGGACTAAAAGAAGGAGGCTATGCAATCGTGCTACCAATGGCCTCTTCTCAAACAGAAAATGCGGTGGCATCGGGCATTAAACAATTGGTAGACTTAGGTATTTCCGCTGTTGTTGGTTTTGATTTCAAAAAAGGTGAAACTCCTAGTCCTTCCAAATTAGACTCAATGAGCAAGGCAAGTCTTATCTATATTTCTGGAGGGAGCCAGAGCAGGTTCATGGGAGTTGTAGAAGGCACTGCAATTGAAAATGCTATCTGGGAATGTTTTAATAATGGTGGAACAATAGGTGGAACAAGTGCTGGAGCTGCCGTTATGAGTGAGAAAATGATTAATGGAGTCCAAGCAAACTACCCTGATGCAGAAGGCGGTTTTAGAGTAATAGAAAAAGGAAATACAGCACTAGCCAATGGTCTTGGCTTAATAAAAACTGCCATAATCGATCAGCATTTTGTTGAACGCAGTCGGCATAATAGACTCATGACATTAGCAATGGAATACCCACAATTAAAATGCATCGGTATTGATGAGTCAACAGCCATTGTAGTCAAGGGCAATAAGGTCAGGGTTGTTGGTTTATCACAAGTATTAGTTTACGATGGTTCAAAAGGTCAACTTAACACTAATGGAAATAAATTAGGTATGAAGGGACTCCAACTTAATGTTTACTTGGACGGTGATACATTTAAGGTCAAATGATCAAAATCAAAAGCCTTATACTATTATGCTCAATCTACTTCTTCATATCTGTAGGAGTACAAGCGCAAAACTCTCAAGTTCTAAGCGATCTTAACCATAAAAGCAAGATTCTTAAAAAAGAAAAACTCTTTAGTATCTATTTACCAGCCGATTACGAAACATCCGGAAGCTCCTACCCTGTTGTTTACCTTTTGCATGGTGCTGGCTCAGGTGTTGATGGCAATAATGATTGGATCAAAGCTGGTGACATGCAGAGCATCACTGACGCTGCCATCGCCTCAAATAAGCTCAAACCAATGGTCATAGTAATGCCAGATGCAGAAATGACCTATTATATGAACAATGTCAATGGTGATTATCAATATGAAGACTACATTATTGAGGAGCTGATTCCTTATATCGAAAAGCATTATAGGGTTGAAAAGGGTCAAAAAAACAGAGGGATTGCAGGTCTGTCTATGGGTGGATTTGGAGCATTGCTTTATGGTTTGCATCACCCCAATCAATTCTCCGCGGTTGCTGCTTTGAGCTCAGGTTTAAGAACTGACGAACAAATCATGGCCTTACCGCTTGATGGCTATCTGAGAAGGTATGGCAGTGCTATGGGAGATGTAAAAGCAGGTGAGGCAAGAATTACTAGTTTTTGGAATGATAACAGCATTGACTATTTGGTAGAAAACATGCCGGCTTCTGAAAAATATTTGGTCAGGTTTTATCTCGATATTGGAGATAAAGACCAGTTTCAAAAAACAAATGCCCAATTGCATTACATCATGACTACACATTCCGTCCCACATACATACAAAGTACGTGATGGTGCACATAACTGGACCTATTGGAAAACCGGACTCGCAGAAGCGCTGGTATTTATTAGTCAAGGATTTAATTAAAATTGATAAAAAAAAGACCTCAAGGAGCACCAATGATCGATTTTAAAAATAATTGAAATTATTTGTGATTTTTTCAGATCTTCTACGACTAATAAATCAAAACAAACAAAATGAGTGAAACTGCGCAGTTTACTCAACTGATCAAAGACAACGAGGGAATTCTCTTCAAAGTCACTTCGGTATATACTGATGACCACGAAGCGCAACAAGACCTTTACCAGGAAATGGTATTGCAATTGTGGAAATCTTACGGTGCCTTCAAGGGAGATTCTAAATGGAGTACTTGGATGTACCGAATCGCCCTAAATACGGCCATCACCTATATGCGTAAAGCAAAGAAAAGAAAGGTATTTGTCCCAATTGATCAGGCAGTTTTAAACTATACAGAAAGCAATGACCACGAATTTGAAGAGCGATTGAAAACATTGTACGCACATATTCAAACATTAGATGCTTTAGAAAAAGGAATCATACTCCTTTTTCTAGAAGACAAAAACTATGAAGAAATAAGCAGCATCACTGGACTAACAGTAACCAATGTTGCTACTCGATTATCAAGAATAAAAGCAAAATTTAAACAACAAATTACTCAAAAAATATAACCATGGATTTAGATGAAATGAAATTGGCATGGTCTGATATGAGTGTGCAACTAGAGCAGCAAAAAAAATTGACAGATGAGGTCATTTTCAAAATGACTCAGGAGAAGTCAAGCTCCAGGCTAGGAAGAATTATAATGGCAGAAACCAGCGGTGTATTTATCTCAATTGCTGCATTATTTTATGTATTAGCTAACTTCTATAAATTTGATAATTGGCTCGAAATAACTGGTGGTATTGGTACACTTGCAATATTGCTTTTAGGAATAGTATTTGGTCTTAGGATTATTAGCCAAGCAAATCGTATTGATTTGACCAAACATGATTTAAAAACTACGCTTTCCCTTTTTAAAGCCTTCAAATCAAGCCTTGGCTTCTATAAAAGACTAAGTATTATTACCAATATTATAGGGCCATTATTTGTATTTCCAGCTGCCTTCGCCCTGTTTACCGATAAAGACCTACTAGAAAACCCTTCTGCTGCAATTACTGGATTGATTGCTGCCATGGTGATTGTGCCAGTAGTCTTATATTTCATCATTAAGTTTTATAAAAAGAATATCGGGGCAGTTAGTACTGCCTTCAAAGATTTAGAAAAGTAAATACTCAAATTTTAAAAACAACAGCCATGACAACAGCACTCAATTTAAATTGGAAAAAACCCATCTTCGGTTGCTCTTTCAAACTATTCTCAGGAGAAACTGAAGTTGGTAAATTAAAGGACTCAGAGTTTTCAAGAACTGCAACCGGTTCATTAAACAATCAACACTTGAAATTCATCACTAGAGGGCATTTACATCCTTGTGTGGAGATAAGAGATCAAAATACAAATGAAACAGTCGGAAAGATCAACTTTAATGTCTGGTATCCGAAAGCCAAAATTGTATTCAAGGAAGATTCTGCAACATGGAAATTCAGCAATCTATGGGAAACACGTTGGAAACTTTCTAATAATCAAGGCTTAGACATGAGGTTCAGAGGTCATGCTCATAAAGGCAGTGTTAAGCTAAGTGAAACCAATGACGCCATGGTATTAGCTGGCCTTTATATCAGTAATTATTACTGGAGACTCGCAGCAGTACTGATCGCCTCATTTTCAACGCTTTTCATATTTGCATTATAGCACATGGGTCCGACCGCTCAAGCGGTCCGACCGATGCACTAATAGGTTTGTTTTATACACAAGGTTTTAAGAACTTATTAGTCTTCAACCTGATAAACATCATGAAACGCACCATCTTTTATTCTTCACTTCTTTTCATTTCATTCTCTCTAACAGCGCAAGAAGGAAATATCAAATGGTGGAATCCAGCCGACAATGACTTCAAAGTAATTGAAGGGCAAGCCTGGCCCAATGAAGTAGCAGCCTTTTATGATAGGTTACCTGCCACTGCTGAAGCCGTGGTACGTCAACCTGTCTGGAATTTATCAAGGCACTCCGCAGGGCTAATCATCCGATTTAGAAGTAATGCATCCGAAATAAGAG
>Ga0209223_10001405_pt1 | contig 26353 bp, 27 predicted proteins | sample COG_06_FD_184750 | JGI IMG/M metagenome (GOLD analysis project Ga0209223, IMG submission 184750) | Pelagic Microbial community sample from North Sea - COGITO 998_met_06 (SPAdes) (version 2) | ecosystem: Environmental > Aquatic > Marine > Neritic zone/Coastal water | place: Helgoland, sampling...
ATACAGAAGAAGGATTACAGAAACTTAAAGATGAGTTGTCGAACTTACAAACAAAGGGAAGATCAGACATGTCAAAGCAAATTGCTGAGGCACGTGACAAAGGTGATTTGAGTGAGAATGCGGAGTATGATGCAGCAAAAGATGCTCAGGGTCTGATGGAGATGAGAATTGCGGAATTACGTACAATCGTAGGTGATGCCAGAATAATGAAAGAGGAAAATGTTGATACTTCAAAAGTGTCAATTCTTACCACTGTTAAGATCAAGAATGTTAAGAATGGCATGGAAGTAAAATACACTTTGGTTGCTGAAAACGAGGCTGACCTAGCTGCTGGAAAGATATCATATGAGTCTCCGATAGGGAAAGGTTTGTTAGACAAGAAAATTGGTGACATAGCAGAAGTTCAAGCTCCTGTAGGAAAAATGGAATTTGAAGTGCTTGACATTACGTTAGAATCGTAAATGTCGAGTATCTTCACTCTAATAATCAATAAAGAAATCCCTGCTTACATTGTAGCGGAGGATGAAAATCACATTGCTTTTTTGGACATCAACCCTTTGAATGAAGGGCATACTTTGGTAGTGCCTAAACAAGAAGTTGACAAACTATTCGATCTTAAGGAAACTGCTTATTTGGAGCTTCAAGCCTTTACTCATAAAGTTGCAAAAGCCATTGAAAAGGCAATCCCATGTTTGAGAGTTGGAGTTGCTGTGATTGGTTTAGAAGTGCCACATGCACACATCCATTTAATTCCCCTTCATGGAATGCATGACATTGATTTCAGCAGACCAAAATTGAAATTGACTGCTGAAGAATTCGAAGGAATTCAGAAAATAATCATCAATAAGACTAAGTAGATAGGCTATTTCACCCTATCAGGGTTGTCAGCTATAAAAGATTTCCAGCTCTTGTTGCCGCTCTCTTTTGCTCCTCCTTGAAAATGATGACATATGGCTACAGCTAATGCATCCGTTGCATCAAGCAATTTTGGCAATTCATCGAATTTCAACAAAGATTTAAGCATGGCCGCCACTTGTTCCTTAGATGCATTTCCATTGCCCGTTACAGACTGTTTAACCTTCTTGGGAGCATATTCCGTAATTGGGATATCTCGCGCCAGTGCGGCGGACATTGCCACACCTTGAGCCCTGCCCAGCTTGAGCATAGACTGCACATTTTTGCCAAAAAATGGAGCCTCTAATGCGACCTCATCAGGATGGTAATCTTCAAGTAAGGTAGTAACACGATCAAAAATTTTCTTCAACTTCAGTTCGTGAGAGGCGTATTTTTTAAGATGTATAACACCGAACTGAAGTAAGATCAAATCCTTTCCTTTAACATGGATCACCCCATAGCCCATTACACTCGTACCTGGGTCAATTCCTAAGATGATTTGATCTTTTGGTCGCTTCACTGCCATCATTGCAATATACTAGTTATAGCTGATTTGTATGGCTCATTCATATTAATCGAATGCTTTATTTTAACACGAATTGGTTATCTGCATTCTTTAAAGTTTCTTCGTACATGTTCATATTTATCTATGCCATTTGGGGAATGTACTTTCTATTTTTGGTGCTTATGATATATGGTTGGTTTAGTAAACAAAAGCCAATCATAAATACTGAAAAATATAGTGTAGCTGTAATTGTTCCTTTTAGAAATGAGGAGGAAAATTTAGCGCGTTTAATAAAAATGTTAAGCGCACAGGTTTACACAAATTTTGAAGTTATCTTTGTTAATGACCACTCTGATGACGATTCCATTGAGATAATCAAGGAATGTGCAGGGGGAACAGCACTCAAATGGCACTTGATAGCGTTTACTGAAACTGAGGGTAAAAAAGGTGCTATAGAAGCGGGCATTGAATATTGTAAATCTGAAATAATTGTAACTACAGACGCTGATTGTTGGATGGGGCCTGGCTGGCTGGCTCAGATAAATAGCGCTTTTGATAAGCGCACAAACATGGTGGCAGGTCCTGTAGTCATTGATGGAGATGACTCTCTATTTAATTATTGGCAGCAACTGGAGTTTTCAACTTTAATTGGGACTGGTGGAGCAATGATGAATTTAAATTTTCCCATGATGTGCAATGGTGCTAACCTTGCTTATCGAAGATTGGCATTTGAAAAAGTAAATGGCTTTGAAGGAATTCGTCAAACGCCATCAGGAGATGATGAGCTATTAATGTCTAAATTTAAAGGAGCTTTTTTAACCAGTATTAAATTTATAAATAATAAGGAAGCCGTTGTCTTTACGCATCCGGCAATGAATTGGAAGCAATTCAAGCATCAGCGAAAACGTTGGTCTAGCAAATGGAAAATGAACAAAAGACCGGAAACTATATTGGTGGCATTGCTGATAATGATTTTTCATTTAACTTTCATTTTTACTGTAATTCAGGCCGTAAGAAATAAGATTCCCATAGACACACTAATTGTGCTTTTAGGTATTAAATTTTTTCTTGAATTTGTCTTTACAAAGTCAGTGGCAATGAAGCTTGGTAATACAATAGGATTGACAGCATTTTTGGTCAGTAAAGCCTTTTACTCTTTTTATGCTATTCTTTTTGGACTCACATCCAACTTTGGAAAGTATGATTGGAAAGGGCGCACTTACAAAATTTAACACAATAATATGACGGACGATGAGTTTGATGTTTTGGATGAGTTGTATTTCGTTTATTCCTTTGATCATGTAAAGGATGAATTGAGTTGGGAGTCAGAACATCTTAAAACAGTACTTAAGGTTTTGGTGGATAAAGGTTGGGTGAAATGTTTTAAAGATGTTCATCGAGAGTTGACAAAAGAAGAAGTCGAATTTGATTCGAATTACAACCAATACTTATACCTTGCTTCCAAAGCAGGATTATTTGCTCACAACGAGCGTTAATATATGTCAGTAGATTTAGACCAAAAAAAACTTTACCAAAAAAAACTTTACCAAAAAGAATTAGAAGTGAATTCGCTTCTGGAGATTACTCAGGCAATCAATAATAACCTAGCAGAGAAGGATTTATACAAGATTTATGAGTTTACATTAAGAGCAAACCTTCAAATTGGTAAGATGGCGCTTTATGTCATGGAGGAGGAATGGGAATGTAAAGCGCAGTTTGGTAATAAACTCGATTTTAGTACACACCCATTAGATTCAGATTATTTTGAACTTAGTGGCATCACAAAAACAGCATTGATCCATCCTCAAGGATCCGACTTTACAGTATTTGATATTTCAATTCCCGTGATGCACAAGAGCAAATTGCTTGCTATTGTATTTGTTAAATCACTGCGTAATAATGTGCCAGAAATTGAGACTACTTTCCTTCAAGCGATAAGCAATATAATGCTTGTCGCGATTGAAAATAAAAGGTTGGTGAGAAGACAATTGGATCAACAAGCCTACGATAGGGACATGGAGATTGCCAGTAATGTACAGAATTACTTGTTCCCTAAATCGCTGCCTGATTCGGAACAAGTAGAGATAAAAGCTTTCTATCAGCCTTGCCAAACAGTGGGTGGAGACTACTATGACTACATTCCATTGGAAGATGGTAATCAGTTTTTAGTCTGTATTGCAGATGTATCAGGTAAAGGAGTTCCTGCTGCAATACTAATGTCTAATTTTCAAGCGTCTCTAAGAACAATAGCTCGTAATACTGAAGAACCAAAAGCAGGCATGCATGAACTGAATTATCATTTGTACAGGAGTGCGAATGGTGAGAATTTCATTACCTTTTTCATGGCTATTTATGACCTGCGGACAAAACAATTAAGGTATGTCAATGCGGGACACAATCCACCAGTATTAATGGATGATAAGGGCGAAGTGACATTGCTTACTGAAGGTACGACTGTCTTGGGTGCCTTTGATCCACTTCCATTTTTGAATATGGGTGTTATTGATGACCTGGAAAAATTCACTCTGTTTCTTTTTACCGATGGTGTTACCGAAACATTTAATGAGGATGAAGAAGAGTTTGGGTCAGAACGACTTGAATTATTTTTGGCAAGTCATGCAGAAGAAAGCTTGGATAATACACATAAAAATTTGCTGAAAGTTTTGAATCAGTTCAAAGCCACAAAGGACTTCACCGATGACCTGACTTTCTTATCTTGCAAAGTCAACAATGTTTCTTCATAAAAACCCTGTATTCTTCCGCTGGCTCTATCCATCTCTTTTATGGAAAGTCAAAACTGAAACTAAAAGTTTATACATCACTTTTGATGATGGTCCAATTCCTGAAGTTACCCTTTGGGTTTTAGAACAATTAAAGTTGTATGACGCCAAGGCTACATTTTTTTGTGTTGGTGAAAATGTAAAAAGGCATCCAGAGATTTTCGATTCAATAGTAGCTTCTGGATATTCAATCGGAAATCACACGCATAATCACTTGGAAGGCTGGCGTACATCCACCTCTGAATACTTGGCTAATTACGAGCAGGCGAATGATGCAATAGGTCCAGAAATTAATCCTAAATCACTTTTTAGGCCACCTTATGGTAGAATTACAAGGCAACAAATTAAATCGCTAACCAATACTAAAATTATAATGTGGGATGTGTTATCTGGAGACTTTGACCAGCAACTTGCACCTCAAAGAATTTTAGAAAAGAGCATTCGCGCAACACAAAAAGGATCGATAATTGTGTTTCATGATAATATCAAGGCTTTTGATAACCTAAAGGGTGTGCTTCCTGAATACCTAAAACATTTTTCAGAATTGGGATTTAAATTCAAGGCCTTATGATCTGGATTGCCGTAGCAATTATTGTATTCGTTGGGGTGCTTGAGGTTGTTTCTATCCTTATGTTCCATTTCAATTTTAAATCGTTCAAAATTGAATCTGAAGCAGTCAACCTTCCATTTGTCTCCATTTTAGTAGCGGCACGCAATGAGGAAGTAAACCTCGAGAAGTGTCTAAAGGCACTGAGTAAGTTAAATTATCCTAAAGAAAAGTTCGAAGTTTTAATCGGAGATGATGCTTCTGAGGATGCAACAGCGGCTATCATACAAGGTTTTTGTAGTTCTTATGATCAGTTTATGGCAATAGATATTGAGCCGGATTACGAGAAACTAGTAGCCAAATCAAAAGTACTAGCCCAAATGGTCAATGCAGCGAAAGGAGAATATGTGGCATTTATTGATGCGGACATGGCTGCAACTCCAAACTGGCTTATGCAAATGACCGCTCCCTTAAGAGAAGGATATTCAATTGTAAGTGGCTATTCTAAAGTGATTGCCTCAAAACCATTTGAGAAATTCCAATATTATGATTGGCTGAATGCTTTGCATTTTTTAAAATCATCGTCAGACACGTTGAAACCTGCGACCACTTTAGGAAACAATATGATCGTAAGCCGAAATGATTATCAAGAAGTCGGTGGGTTTGAAGCCATTGGTCCTAATTTGGTTGAAGACTTGGCATTGCTTAAATCAATGCAACAAAAAGGCAAAGAAGCTATTCAGATTGTTGTTGAGGACGGAAGGGCTGAGACGCTAGCAGTGAACTCTTTTAAGTTTTGGATTAGCCAACGTAAACGCTGGATTAAGGGGGCTTTAAATGGACCTTGGTACGAGCGTCTATTTTTAATAGTGCAAAGATTGATGATTCCTTTAGGGATAGTTATTGCATTAATATTGCCTGTTGTCGGCTTCGCGTTAGTTGGAATGAAATTACTGATCGAGGCATTTAAATCATTTCAGATGGATGGTAAGACCATGAGTAAAAAAATTGAGGTATTTTTAATCATTAGCCCTATGGTAAATAGTGTAATGGATACTTTTGCATTGCTTGGGCTACTATTTAATAGCTCGGTGAATTGGAAGGAAAGGAAATATTAAATAATGATTGAAACACACGCCCATATTTATGCAGAGGAATTTAAGGATGATATCGGTGAAGTAATCGAACGAAGCAAGCATGCTGGAGTAGAGTCGATCTACATGCCTAATATTGATCATACTTCTATTGATGCCATGTTGGAACTGGAATTGGGGCAACCGGATTATTGTATTCCAATGATGGGACTGCATCCTTGCTCCGTAAAAAAAAATTTTGAAAAGGAATTATACATCGTTGAAGAATGGTTGGCAAAGCGAAAGTTTGTGGCGGTTGGTGAAATTGGAACAGACCTTTATTGGGACAAAACATTCAAAGCGGAGCAGATTGAAGCTTTTAAGATTCAATGTAATTGGGCTAAGCAGTACAATATTCCTATAATTATCCACTGCCGTGAATCTTTAGACATGACCATTGATTTAGTAGAGGGGATGGATGAGAATGATTTCAAAGGTGTCTTTCATTGTTTTAATGGCACTATTGATCAAGCCAAGAGAATACATGATTTAGGGTTTTATATAGGCTTGGGAGGAGTCTCAACTTTTAAAAATGCGGGAATGGATCAAGTCATTCCTCATATTGAAATGGATAATGTCGTTTTAGAAACGGACAGTCCTTATTTAGCACCTGTACCAAACAGGGGCAAAAGAAATGAACCCAGCTTTTTAGAGTTAATAGCTCGAAAAGTGGCAGATTTAAGAGAAACGAGTATTGAAGTTGTTCAAGATTTGACGACCGTTAACGCCAAGAAACTATTTAAAACCAATGAATAATTTTGATCCAAAACCGATCCATTTAGATTTTGATGAAGGAGAGCGAGCGGCTGTTTTAATTATCTATACTGGTGGTACACTAGGTATGAGTTTTAATTCAGAGGGTGCATTGGTACCTTCGAGTTTTGATCATATCCTTTCAAAACTCCCAGTCTTAGAAGAGTTGAAACTAAGCCTGTCCGTAATTTCATTTGAACCTCCTATTGATTCATCTAACATTAGAATGGAACAATGGGGAGATATTGCCAGAATTATTAAAAGCCAATATGAACAGTTTGATGGCTTTGTGATTTTGCATGGGACAGATACAATGGCTTATTCGGCATCGGCATTAAGTTTTATGCTTCAAGGATTAAACAAACCTGTAATATTCACGGGTGCCCAATTACCGATTGGTTTACCACGGTCTGATGCCAGGGAGAATTTCATTGGCGCGTTGGAAATTGCTTCAGAATATGAAAATGGGGTGCCAATGGTCGCTGAGGTATGCGTGTTTTTTAACAACATTCTCATTAGAGGCAATAGGGCCAAAAAAGTGGAGTCAAATCATTTTGATGCTTTTGAAAGTGAGAATTATCCAGTCTTGGCAGAAGCAGGTATTTCTATTGGTTATAATAGAAGTGCATTAAGAAAACATACCGTCGGCACTCAATTAATTGTGAATACAGCAATGGATGATGCTGTGATTATATTAAAATTATTCCCTGGGATCAATAAGAAAACAATTTCGGCAATACTAAATACCGACCATATAAAGGGAGTTGTTGTTGAAAGTTATGGTTCAGGTAATGTGCCTAACGAACGTTGGTTTCTTGATTTGCTTACAGCGGCCACGTTAAAAGGACTGATCATCTTGAATATCTCTCAATGTCTTGGTGGTAGTGTAATTCAAGGTAAGTATCAGACTAGTAGCGCACTAGAAAAAATGGGAGTGATTGGAGGTAGTGATCTAACAGTAGAAGCGGCCACTACCAAATTAATGTATGCACTCGCCAATCATCAAAATTTAGAAGATGTAAAGTCTTGTATATCAACGGATATTTCTGGAGAAATGACATAACTGTAAAGCTTGTGTAAAAAACAGATTCAGGCTTGGATATGGCTTTTTTTATTAATTTATTTGCCTCGTTGTAAAAGGTGGGGATCGAAAGGAGAGGTGTCCGAGTGGCTTAAGGAGCACGCTTGGAAAGCGTGTATACTTGCAAAAGTATCGAGGGTTCGAATCCCTCTCTCTCCGCAGAGCAGTAATGAAAGTCGTGTGAAAATTTCAATTTTGAAAGCAATTTTGACCTACTCTCGAATGTATCAACTAAAAACTTAAGTATAAGTTTCTTTTAACAAGATATTATTAATAATTTAGAAACCGTTTTAACCTTAATTAATCAAAACTAGACTATGAAAAAGTTATTCTCATTAATGATGATCATAAGTGTAATGGCACTTGGATTCAACGCTAATGCACAAGATGAAGCTGCAAGCGACTCAACTCAGGTGGAGGAAGCAATTCCAGTAACACCCGATTATTCCGCTGAACTAGACGAAGAAGAAGTTCAGTCGTTTGATCAAATCATTAAACAAAAATTTATTGAAGGTGATCCAACCTTTATGTCTCCAGTATTAATTTGTTTGATCTTAGGATTGGCAATTGCTATTGAAAGAATCATTAGCTTAAACTTGGCGACAACAAATACACAAAAGCTTTTAACTAAAGTGGAAGAGGCATTACAGTCTGGTGGTGTAGAAGCTGCTAAAGATGTAACTAAAGGAACGAGAGGACCTGTTGCTTCCATCTTTACTCAAGGCCTAATGAGAATGTCCGAAGGCATTGAAATGGTTGAGAAGTCAGTTATTTCTTATGGTTCCGTAGAAATGGGACGTTTGGAAAAAGGTCTAGTTTGGATATCACTTTTCATCTCTTTGGCACCTATGTTAGGTTTCATGGGAACTGTAATTGGTATGATTGGAGCATTTGATTCTATTCAAGCTGCTGGAGATATCTCTCCATCATTGGTAGCTGGAGGTATTAAAGTAGCCTTGTTAACAACAGTTGCTGGTTTGATCGTTGCGATTATTCTTCAATTGTTCTACAACTATTGTGTATCCAAAATTGATTCTATTGTAAATTCAATGGAAGACGCTTCAATCTCACTTGTTGATATTTTAGTGAAGCATAATCTTTCAGCTAAGTAAATAAACTGAAAGAGATATGGATAGCGATCAGTTAATCAATATTGGACTTTATGGCGGCTTTGCTCTAATTGTTATTGCAGCCGTTGCAGCCATTGGTATGAATTTGGTTAGTGCGTTTTCCAACCCGAAATCCCTTATTAAAACAGGAATTGGTGTTGGAGCATTACTAATTATATTCTTTATAAGTTACTCAATTGCACCAAATACTTTTGATGGTATTTCTAGGGAAGCATTTATTTTGGCAGAAATTGATGTAGATGCCGCTTCAACCGGAGAGACTTACAAATTAGTTGGTGGAGCAATGACCACGACTTTAGTACTATTTGTACTAGCAGTTATAGGTTTGATTTATTCATCAGTTGCGAAAATGATAAGTTAATAATTATGGCTAGAAGTAAAGATAAGGGAGGTTCTGAAGTGAATGCTGGCTCAATGGCCGATATTGCGTTCTTACTGTTGATCTTCTTTCTTGTGACTACCCAAATTGCAACAAACAAAGGTTTAACGCTCTTACTTCCTCCAAAACAGGAAGAAGACGAGCCTTTGGAAGTGAAGCAGCAACAAAGGAACATTTTCAAAATATTGGTGAATTCCCAAGACAAAATCTTGATAGAAGATGACCAAGTTATTGATGACGTTTCTGAAATAAGAAGCATGGTGTATGACTTTGTTCTGAATTTTGGATCTCCTGGAGATGTAAAAAAAGGAGCAGCGAAAGTTAGCGATAGGGAAACCTACGCATCGTTACCACCAGCAATGCGTTCTTATGTTAATAGTAACCTAGGAAGTTCAGAGTCATCTGACGGACCTAGCTCAGCTATTGTTTCGCTGAAAGCAGATAGGGGAAGTAGTTATGAAATATTCATTCAGATACTGGATGAGTTGAACGCAGCTTATAACCGAATTTACGGTGAAAGAGTTGGGTTGACAGATGAGGAATTCAGAAAGCTCAAAAGATCAGATCCACGTCAAAAGGCGCTGTATGATGAGGCTAGATCTGGTATTCCTAAAGCGATATCAATTGCAGAACCAAGTAAAGTAGGAGGATAATATGTCAAAGTTTAAAAAGAAAAGTGAATCGACTCAGGATATTCCTACAGCGGCACTTCCTGATATTATTTTCATGCTATTGTTCTTCTTTATGGTGACGACCGTATTGAGAGAGACCGAAGTGCTCGTGGAACAAAGAATTCCTAGAGCAGAACAATTGGTGAAGCTTGAGAAAAAGAAGTTGGTTACCTATTTGTATATAGGAAAACCAAAAGACGAAGCTCTTGGTATTGAACCATTAATTCAAGCCAATGATGCATTTGTGTCCATAGATGGTATTGTCCAGTGGGTCAATGTTGAAAAGGATAAGTTGAGTGAAGTAGAACGTGATCAGATCACAATTTCAATGAAAGTTGATGAAGAGACCAAAATGGGAATCATCGTTGATGTTCAGACAGAATTGAGAAATGCAAATGCAAGAAAGATCATCTATGCAGCACCGACTAAATCAAATGATAATTAGAGAATAACTTTTATTTTATAAATTGAGAGGAAGTCCACAAGACTTCCTCTTTTTTTATGTCTAAACTAGAACTAAATAATAAACGTGTCACCAATGGTTGGTGCATGTACGATTGGGCCAATTCGGTTTACTCTTTAACAATCACTACCGCAGTTTTTCCTATTTATTATGAAGCCGTTACAAAAGGCGTCAATGGGGATGGTATAGTTTCTTTTTTTGGCTGGCAATTACCTAATACGGTACTTTATTCTTATGCACTTTCTCTTTCATTTTTATTAACTGCGGCCATATTGCCATTGTTAACAGGGATGGCTGACTATGGCGGTAAGAAGAAATTATTTCTAAAATGCTTTGCATATTTAGGTTCTATGGGCTGTGCTGCCTTGTTCTTCTTTGACGGTGATAATGTAGAATTTGGTATACTCATGTCGATCCTTGCCAGTATTGGTTTCTCAGGGAGCCTTGTTTTCTATAATGCATTCTTGCCTGAGATTGCAAGTCCAGATAAATATGATAGGCTAAGTGCAAGAGGATTCTCCTTTGGATATATAGGGAGTGTGATTCTCCTTATACTGAATTTAGCAATGATTGAATCACCAACCACATTTGGCTTAGTTGAAGGTTCTATGCCCGCACGTATTTCTTTTGTATTAGTAGGATTATGGTGGGCGGGCTTTGCTCAGATTCCTTTTAGAAGGTTACCTGATAGTGTTATAACTAAAGAATCGAAAGAGAATCTAGTTCGAAAAGGTTATGAAGAAATTAAGAAAGTATATAGAAGCTTAAGTGGCTTGCCTAACCTAAAGAAGTATTTGATATCATTCTTCTTTTATAATGCTGGTGTCCAAGCGGTGATGTATCTAGCAACGCTTTTTGGGACCACCGAATTGCAGATGGAGACCAGTGCATTAATTTTGACGGTGCTCATCATTCAAGTAGTAGCAATTGGAGGCGCTTATTTATTTGCACGAATTTCAGAGAATAAGAGTAATGTTTTCTCTCTTTCTACGATGATAGTTATATGGGTAATTATATGTGTTGCCGCCTTTTTTGTCAACTCTCAAATCCAGTTTTTTGCTTTAGCTTTTGTTGTTGGTTTGGTGATGGGAGGGATTCAATCTTTATCACGTTCGACATACTCCAAATTAATCCCAAAAGGGACTAAAGACCATGCTTCTTATTTTAGCTTTTACGATGTGACTTACAATGTATCTATCGTAATGGGCACCTTAGCATTTGGACTGATTGAGCATTTTTCTGGTAGTATGAGGAATAGCGCACTATCTCTGACCGTATTCTTCGCTATTGGCTTCATCGTCTTGAGAGGCGTAGTAGTCAATAGTACTAAGGTAGAAAACGCAATAGATTAATAGACCTTTTTTCCAGCTACAAATGTTGATGTAACTTTTAAGTCTCTCAGTTCAGCTTCTGGAATTGTCATGAGGTCTTTTTCTGTGGTTACAAAGTCTGCAAGCTTGCCTACTTCTATACTCCCTTTCTCATGCTCTTCGAAATTTGCATATGCCGCCCAAATGGTCATCCCTTTTAAGGCCTCTTCTCTTGATAGTTTGTTCTCCGGTTGCCATCCGCCTTCAGGCCAGTTGTTGTTGTCTTGGCGGGCTACTGCTGAATGGAATCCGTACATAGGATTGATGTGCTCCACCGGGAAGTCAGATCCCAAAGCAATGAATCCATTTTGATCTAACAAATCTTTAAATGTGTAAGCTGTTTTTATCCTAGGATCTCCCAGTCGGTCTTTAGCCCAATACATGTCTGAAGTAGCGTGGGTAGGTTGGACAGAAGGAATTATATTGTATTTACTGAATTTATTGATGTCCTCAAGACTAACAATTTGAGAATGTTCTATTCTCCATCTTAAATCATTTCCTTCTGGGAGGTATTTAGCATAAACATCTAGAATCGTCTTGTTCGTTGAATCTCCAATCGCATGAGTGTTCATTTGAAAATTCATAGCAAAAAGTGTTTTAGCAAGCTCATTATAGAAATCAGGGCGTTGAAGGAGAAATCCTGAATTCCCTTGGTCATCAGAATAGTCAGCGATTAAGTTGGCTCCTCTAGAACCTAAGGCACCATCACCATATACTTTAAAGGAGCGTACATTTAAAAAATCAGTTTTGATCTTACCCCTTGCTTTAAAGTAATCTAAACTTTCCTGTGTTGGTCTTACCATAACATAAAGGCGCATCTTTAAATCTCCAGTCATGTTTAAAGAGTCAATCAAATTGATTGTGTTGACTTCTAGTCCCGCATCAACTATTGTTGTCAATCCTACAGCAAAACAATTGGCCTGTGCTTTCAATAAAGCATCAATTCTATCTGCCTGCGTTTCAATCGGTACATACCTTCTTATCAAATCAATGGCATTGTCAATTAAAAGTCCTGTAGGTGCTCCATTTTTGTCAAAATATATTTTACCTCCATTGACTTCTTTAGATTTAAAAAACAACTCACTTTGATTCATTGCTGCAGAATTGGCTAAAGCAGCGTGACCATCAATTCTCGTGATAAGCACAGGGACATCAGGAAAAATTTCATCTAACTTGTCTTTCGTAGGAAATTGCTTGTTTTCCCAATCATTTTGATCCCAACCATGTCCTAAAACCCACTTGTCATTTGGGAATTCCTTTCTATGGTTTTGAAGTGTCTCCAGTATTTCTTCAAAAGAATTAGTACCTACTAAATCGGCATTTTTTAAGCCCAAACCATAACGGTAAAAATGAGCGTGCCCATCAATAAAACCAGGATAAAGCGCTGCTCCCTTCATGTCCCGAATATCTTCACTTTCATAATTGGCTAAAATGCTTTCGCTAGAGCCAACTGCGATGAACTTTCCGTCTTTTATAGCAAAAGCAGTGGCCATCGAAAAACTGTCATTGACAGTATAAACCTTGGCGTTATGAACAATTAAATCAGCTTGATTATTATTCGTACATCCAGTGATGATAATGACTAATAAAAAAATAAGTGCTAAGTTTTTCATAGAATGATATTTACTCGAATCTCATGTGTTTTACAGAATCGCCAGAATCTCTTAATTCTCTAACAGAATCAATCCCTATCTCTAAATGTCGGTTGACAAAATCTCCCGTGATTTTCTTATCACTTGCCTCAGTTTTCACGCCTTCAGGTGTCATTGGGTTGTCAGAGACTAAAAGCAAAGCCCCTCTTGGGATTTGATTCATGAAGCCAACTGTGAATATTGTTGCTGTTTCCATGTCTACAGCCATGGCCCTAGTGCTTTTTAAATATTTTTTAAATTCTTTATCATGTTCCCAAACCCTTCTATTAGTTGTATAACAGGTGCCTGTCCAATAATCACAATTGTAGTTCTTAATAGTAGAGGAAACTGATCGTTGGAGACGGAATGAAGGTAGGGCAGGGATTTCTGGTGGCATATAATCGTTACTTGTTCCTTCACCTCTAATAGCCGCAATTGGCAAGATCAGGTCTCCCAAGACTGTTTTCTTTTTTAATCCTCCACATTTACCCAAAAACAATACTGCTTTTGGATGAATTGCTGATAAAAGATCCATGACTGTAGCTGCCATTGCACTGCCCATACCAAAATTGATAATGGTTATGTTTTCAGAAGTAGCAGATTGCATTGGTCGGTCTGTACCTTCAACTTCCACATTAAATTTCTCAGCAAACATATAGACATAATTGCTAAAATTTGTCAGTAAAATGTACTCACCAAAGCTATCTAAATCTACCCCGGTGTATCTTGGTAACCAATTATCTACTATTTCTTTTTTGCTCTTCATTCGATGTGTTTAAAATGGATTTTTATATTTGTTCGATGGACTCGCTTAACTTACCGAAGTATGAACCACGTATCGAAAAACGGGACGGCAAGTTAGTCATTTTTGATCCGATTAGGAAGAAGTTAGTTGTACTTACACCAGAAGAATGGGTGCGGCAACATTATATTAATTTTCTCCTGAATGAATTGGGTTATCCAAAATCCAGAATTCGAGTAGAGTCTGGTGTGTCTTATAATAACCTGCCTAAACGTTCCGACATTGTTTTTTATGACAAAGGTTTAAAACCGCAAATTTTGATTGAATGTAAGGCGGCTTCAATAAAAATTGATCAAAAAACATTTGACCAGATTGGGATGTATAATAAAACTTTGGGAGCCCAATATTTAGTAGCTACAAACGGGATTAGTCATTATACCTGCTGTAAATCTAGCAATGCTGAGGGGTTTGAGTTTTTGGATAAACTACCGGCCTTCATAGATTTGAAATAGTGCCAAAATACTAAGAAGACATTCTTTTAGCGTGGTTTTTTCGCTGGATGTTGCCAACCATTTTAGCTACAATTCTTCTAGGTAATAATCGAGGGATAAATGCACTTAATTTATTTACAAAGCCAGGAACAGCAATAGGCTTTCCTTTTTCCATCATCTCATACCCGTACATCGCCACATCTATTGGTGATGCAATGTTCATTTTGATATCAGGATTATCATTGCCATTTGCTTTGGCAAATCCAGTTCTTGTCATGCCAGGGCAAAGTGTTGTTACTGTAACTCCAGTTCCTTTTAATTCATCAGCCAGGGCAACAGAAAAATAAAGCAGGTAGGCTTTCGAAGCATGGTAAGTTGACATCAATGGGCCGGGAACAAATGCCGCCACTGATGCATTGTTTAGGATTCTACCAAATCCATTTTCAATCATGTCAGGCAAAAGCATTTTTGTCAGACTAGTAGAAGTAACCACATGAACATTAAGCATGGCCTGGTCTTTGGATAGTTCAGTCTCATTAAAGTATCCGAAATTCCCAAAGCCCGCATTGTTAAAGAGCAGCGCTATTTTTACCTTGTTATGATCTAAAAATGCTTTTATCGAAGAGGCTGCCGTCGGATTTGACAAGTCTTCTACTTTAATTTTAACATCCACATGAAAAGCAGCTTGGATTTCATTACTGAGCTCCTCCAGTCCTTCTTTATTGATGTCAATAAGTAGCAAATCATACCCTTTGGCTGCTACAATCTTTGAGAATTCGAGGCCAATTCCGTTAGCCGCTCCAGTAATTAACGCTACTTTATTCATAGGGGATAAAATTAAGGTAATCTGTACTCATGGCTTAAAACCACAAAAACCAACTTAAGATAAGTTGGTTTTTATTATCAAAGCTTTTGTTGCTTAAGATAAATATTGGTCAACAGGAGTATATGGTAAGTCAAAAGCTTTAGAAACAGCTTCATAAACCACATCACCATTAATTACATTTAACCCTAGCTCTAATTCTTTATTCTCCTTACATGCTTGCTTCCATCCTTTGTTCGCTAATTGAACAGCATAAGGTAAAGTAGCGTTTGTCAATGCTAGGGTAGAAGTATAAGGTACTGCACCTGGCATATTGGCAACACAATAATGTAAAACGCCATCGATAGTATAGGTTGGGTTTTCATGTGTTGTTGGCTTACAAGTTTCAATACATCCACCTTGGTCGACAGCAACATCAACTAAAACAACTCCTTTTTTCATGTCTTGCAACATATCACGAGTAATCAAGTGTGGTGCTTTTGCTCCTGGTATAAGTACAGCTCCTACAATAAGGTCTGCATCCTTAATCATCTCACGAATATTATATTCGTTAGACATCATTGTTTTTACATTGGCTGGCATGATATCATCCAACTCACGAAGTCTGTTCAGGTTGATGTCCATCATAATTACATCAGCTCCCATACCTGCAGCCATTTTTGCCGCTTGGGTTCCAACAATTCCACCACCTAATACTAATACTTTTGCAGGAAGCACTCCAGGTACTCCCCCAAGAAGAATACCTCTACCTCCTAGTGGTTTTTCTAAATAGTTAGCTCCTTTTTGAGTTGCCATTCTACCAGCAACTTCGGACATAGGAACCAATAGTGGCAAACTTCTGTCTGCTTTTTCAACTGTTTCATATGCTAAACAAACCGACTTTCTAGCGATCATCGCCTTGGTTAATGGCTCGTAAGAAGCAAAATGAAAGTAAGTGAATAGTAATTGATCTTCTTTAATTAATTCGTACTCAGATTCGATAGGCTCTTTTACTTTCATGATCATCTCAGCAATTGCATAAGTTTCCTCAATCGTTGTTAATATTTGAGCACCAGCTTTGACATAATCGTCATCGCTAAAACCGCTTCCTATGCCAGCAGTAGACTGGATATAAACGGTATGATTTCTTTTTGTTAATTCAGCTACGCCTGACGGAGTCGCTGCAACTCTGTTTTCGTTATTCTTAATTTCCTTTGGAACACCTATGATCATGGTATTGGATGTTTTGTTAAATAAATTTGCGTCAAATATAACAACACAACTTTAGATTTAAATGAGTTGAAATGAAAAATAAGGACAGTGTTATGAGCGGTAGGTCAAGATTAGAGTGGAGATCAATAAAATTATGTTCGTAGCATATGATTATATAAAAAATTATATTCGGTGATATTGATTTTCTCGAAACATTAAGTTATTTATTGGAGTTTAAAGCTCTTATAATATCGAAAAAGCATAAAATATGTTCTAAAACCAAATTTGATTTTTCTGTGATTTTTCTTATTTTTGTCGTCCTTCGGAAGGAAGTCACATGTGAAATTTAAATTTTGAACAAGATTGGGAGCTACAAAAACTGCTAAAAAGAATCAACTTCAAGTGGAAGAAGTGCTGAATGATTATCGCCTTATATGCGAAAGTCGTGAGGCAAGTTTAATGGGCAGGAAAGAAGTTTTCATGGGGAAAGCCAAGTTTGGCATATTTGGTGATGGTAAAGAGCTTGCTCAGATAGCCATGGCTAAGGTTTTTCAAAATGGTGATTTTAGATCTGGTTATTATAGAGACCAGACATTCATGATGGCGATCGATCAATTGAGCATTCAAGAGTATTTTGCTCAGCTGTATGCACATACAGACATCAAGGCAGAGCCAGCATCTGGCGGTCGATCAATGAATGGTCATTTCAATAACCGATTGTTGAATGATGACGGGACTTGGAAAAAGCAGACTGCTATGAAAAATTCCAGCGCTGATATTTCCCCAACAGCTGGTCAAATGCCCCGATTGGTTGGACTTGCCTATGCATCGAAATTATATAGGGATAATCCTGCTTTAAAAGAGTTTTCAGACTTTTCAATAAATGGTAATGAAGTAGCCTTTGGTACCATTGGGAATGCATCAACTTCTGAAGGATCATTTTTTGAAGCGATAAATGCCGCAGGTGTATTGAAAGTACCAATGGTGATCTCTATATGGGATGATGAATATGGAATCTCTGTTCCTAAAGAGTACCATACTGTAAAGGGTAGTATCTCCGAGATGCTGTCTGGATTACAAAGAAAAGGCAGCGGAGAGGGTTATGAAATCATAAAAGCTAATGGCTGGGATTATGAGGCGTTAGTTGCTGCTTTTAATAAAGCCTCTTCGATTGCAAGAGAAGAACATGTGCCGGTACTTGTTCATGTAGAACAAATGACGCAGCCCCAAGGACATTCTACTTCTGGTTCTCATGAAAGGTATAAGTCAAAGGAGCGCTTAGACTGGGAAGCTGAATACGATTGTAATAAGCAATTTAAAAAGTGGGTACTTGATAAAGGATTTGCAACGGAGGAAACGCTAGAAAAAATTGAAGAAAGTGCCAAACAGTTGGCTAAAACTTCAAAACAAGCTGCTTGGAATGCCTTTAATTTGGCAATTGCCAAAGACCATGATGTGGCAATCAATTTATTGGAATCGCTTGCAGTAGAAAGCAAACATGCCGATGCCATATTAGGCGTTGTTAGCGGATTGAAAAAGACATTGCATCCAATTCGTTTGGATAGCATTAAAGCTGCAAAACGTTCCTTGCGTTTAGTTAAAAATGAACAAAGCACAGCCAAAAACAATTTATTAAATTGGTTGTCAGAAGAATTAAAAACCAATGAGGAGCGCTATAGCTCTAAGCTTACAAGTGAATCTGCTGAGGCTGCATTGAGAATTAAAGAAATCAAACCTATCTTTTCAGAAGATTCACCACTAGTTGATGGAAGAGAAGTGCTTCAAGCTTGCTTTGATGCTGCTTTGGAGAATGATCCTCGAGTATTTGCAATAGGAGAAGATGTAGGTAAAATTGGCGATGTAAACCAAGCCTTTGCAGGACTTCAAAATAAATTTGGAGAGCTAAGGGTTACGGATACTGGAATTAGAGAATGTACAATTATTGGCCAGGGAATCGGTGCAGCCATGCGTGGATTGAAACCAATTGTTGAAATCCAGTATTTGGATTATATGCTCTATGCAATTCAAGTGTTGTCCGATGATTTGGCAACCTTACAATATAGAACAGCTGGTGGTCAAAAAGCACCGTTAATTATAAGAACAAGAGGTCATAGACTAGAGGGGATCTGGCATTCAGGTTCTCCGATGGGAATGATTATTAATAGTATTCGTGGTATCCATGTTTTGGTACCTAGAAATATGACTAAAGCAGCTGGTTTCTATAATACCATGCTTAAGTCGGATGATCCAGCCTTAATTGTTGAATGTTTAAATGGCTATCGTCTTAAAGAAAAGATCCCAAATAACATAGGAGAATACACATTGCCACTTGGTGTACCTGAAATCATTAGAGAAGGAACTGATTTAACAGTCGTTACTTATGGTTCAATGTGCAGGGTAGTGTTGGAGGCTGCAAAAGATTTGGAAGAATTGAATATATCGATTGAGGTAATTGATGTTCAGACCTTATTGCCTTTTGATGTTCATCATAAGATTGTCGAATCGATTCATAAAACGAACCGTGTTATTTTTGCAGATGAAGATGTGCCTGGAGGTACTTCTGCATACATGATGCAAAAGGTAGTGGAAGAACAAAATGCATATGTTCATTTAGATTCTAAACCTGTGACCATTTCTGCAAAACCACACAGACCTGCATTTGCTTCAGACGGAGATTATTTCTCGAAGCCTAATCCGGAAACAATTTTCGATAAGGTGTATGAAATAATGAATGAAGTTAATCCTAAGGAGTACCCAGCAATTTACCAATAGGGATTAATTACCCTGTAAACTTTGAAGCGTAAATTCAGGCGTTTCAACTAAGTTACTTTTGTGCAATGCCCTGTCCTGAACTTGAACCTGAATCATCATTGTGTCTGTTCTGAAAATTGGTAAAAACAATGCAGACTCCATATTATAATTGACAATCCCTTTAATAGGTCTTTTAGTATCAATAATGTAGGCGCAAGGATTTTCATCATTTGACAGGCATGGGAATCTACCATCAAATGACTGTCCACATAATGTCGTTGAATTTGCACTTCCAGGTGGTTGCGCTCTGATATCTACTTCTTCAAAGACACCGTTTACTTTTCTGAAAAAATCAACAAAAATATTATACTGGTCTTCATTAAAGTCTATAAGAATTGTATCGAGCAGGTCTCCATCAAAATTTAAGTCTGTATTTTCACCAGCTTCAACAGCATAGTCAATACATGAGAAAGCTGGGTCGTCTGGGTTTTCACCATATTCAATTGGCCTTCCTTGATCATCAACGATAACTGCAAATGGGTGATATGGATAATTATCTTCATTTCCACTAAGACCTAAGTCTCCATCTCCATCTTCAATACTTATTGAGACAGTGAGAACAGTATTCTCAAATAATGGATCGCCTTCGTTTATCACACCAAAATCTACTGCTTCAAATTGAATTGAAGGAGTTATTGGTAAATTTGGTGGCCTGTTACAGGCAGTCAATACCAAGATAAATGCGAATAATAGGAAGAGAGATTTAATTAATCTCATATTGTTGTTTATTATTAAATACAATTATAATAATATTTGCCCTAACCTAGGCCTGGTCTTGATAGAATAACGCATGAATGTTTTTAAAAGTTTATTGAATCAGATATTTTCATTTAAGAATGATGATTTTGAGCAGCTTGCGTTAAATGTATTTAGGTTTCAAGCGACCAATAATGATGTTTATAGTGCTTATATAACGAATTTAGGTGTTGACATTGGAAGTGTAAAATCCCTAGATCAAATTCCATTTTTACCTATTGAGTTTTTTAAAACGCATAAAATTAAAACTGGAGACTGGGAGGCCCAATTTCATTTTGAGAGTAGTGGTACTTCTGGAGCGACTACAAGTCGACATTATTTCCCAGACCAAGATTTCTATTTGAAAAATTGTACTGGTATCTTTTTAGAATTTTATGAAGCACCATCAAATTTTGTTTGGCTTGCACTTTTACCCTCTTATTTGGAGAGAGATGGATCTGGCTTAGTCACGATGGCAGACCACTTCATCAAAGTTGGCGACAGTGAACATTCGGGTTTTTATCTTGATCAGCACGATTTACTTATTGAGAAACTGGTTGACTTGGGGAAACAAAAAAAGAAGGTGGTACTACTAGGTGTCACTTTTGCATTGCTTGACCTTAAACTTGACTACGACATTGATTTTCCAGAATTGATAGTGATGGAAACTGGAGGGATGAAAGGAAGGAGGGAAGAAATGGTTAGAAATGACATTCACAGCCTTTTGAAGAATAAGTTTGGGGTCAATTCAATTCATTCAGAATATGGTATGACAGAGCTTTTCTCACAGGCCTATTCACAAGGGGAGGGTATTTTCTATCCGGCACGTACTATGAGAGTAATCGCCAGAGATATTAACGACCCGCTCACGATTTCAAAATATTTAAAAAGTGGAGGATTGAACGTTATAGACTTGGCTAATTTACATTCTTGTGCTTTTATCGAGACAAAAGATTTAGGTAAAGTCTACCAAGATGGAAGTTTTGAAGTGCTTGGTAGGATTGACAACAGCGATTTAAGAGGGTGTAATTTGATGTTGACATAATAATAATGGCTGTTTAACAACGTTTTTGAAAATATAGCTTCTTGTTTTTAATGGGGAGACAAAAAATTCATAGATTTGAAACTTCAATGAAAAAGGTAAAAATAGTAGTAATACTCTTAGCAATGTTCATGTTGGGACTTTCTTCGTGCATGCAAAAGCCATGTCCAACATACACTAAGGCAGATGTGAAACAGGAAAAACAAGGTAAATGGTAATCCTTAGACCAAGTATTTAATTACATCCTGATCTATTATCTCGTCACCACACATAATTACTAATCTCTCAGTAACATTTCTTAGCTCTCTGATATTTCCAGACCAATTGTATTCTAATAGTTTGGCAATGGCATTCTCCCGGATAATTTTCTTTTTTGTACCGTACTCATTAGCAATGTCTTCTAAAAACTTATCAACTAATAAAGGAATATCCTCTTTTCTGTCTTTTAATGCAGGAACTTGAATTAAGATCACACCTAATCTATGATAAAGGTCTTCTCTAAATCTCTTCTCGGCAATCTCTGCTTTTAAGTCTTTATTCGTTGCAGCCAAGACACGTACATTAACATTAATGTCTTTGTCACCACCAACACGTGTGATCCGATGCTCTTGGAGTGCGCGAAGTACTTTGGCTTGAGCAGAAAGGCTCATGTCGCCTACTTCATCCAAAAATAAGGTGCCACCATCCGCCAACTCAAACTTTCCAATGCGCTGTTTAACCGCAGAAGTAAAGGCTCCCTTTTCATGGCCGAACAATTCACTTTCGATTAACTCTGTTGGAATAGCTGCACAGTTAACCTCAATAAATGGGGCTTTCGATCTGTTACTTCTCTCGTGAATTCCTCTTGCAACCAACTCTTTTCCAGTTCCATTTGCTCCAGTAATCAAAACTCTAGCATCCGTTGGGCCAACCTTATCCATCATTTCAAGAACTTCTTTCAAGGGCGCAGACTCACCAACCATTTCATACTTCTTGGATAGTTTCTTCTTCAGTACTTTGGTTTCTGTTACTAGAGAAGACTTTTCTAAAGCATTCTTTACCGTCAATAATAAACGATTTAAGTCTGGAGGCTTAGGTACAAAATCAAAAGCGCCCATTTTAGTAGCATCCACTGCCGTTTCAATCGTACCATGTGCAGAAATCATAATGAGCTGTGTGTCCAATCCAGCCATTTTTACCCTTTCCAACATTTCAATACCATCCATTTTTGGCATTTTAACATCGCAAAGAGCGATATCATAATTGTCAGAGATCAGCATTTTCAGCCCTTCTTCTCCATCTTTAGCTTCATCGACAGTGTATTTTTCATACTCAAGAATTTCTCTAAGTGTACTCCTTATACTTTGTTCGTCATCAATGATTAAGATTTTCGCCATGATTCGTCTATAAATGAATGGTCAATATTTGCAATAATTATAAAGGTATAGTTGCTACAACCATTAGAAGCAAATAGTGAACCAATAAAGTAAAAAAAAAGATACAAGCCTATAAGCCGGGTTCTGTCTTCCAATAAATTGAAAGTCTTATCATTTATCTAGTCCCGAAGTTACCCGCGGAATCAATCTGCCTACCCTCCTGCATTGGGCGGGAACCCTTAAGCGCAGGTATATGTGACATTTCACCGCATAGAGTTTACCTGATTTCACTACAGCATTACCTGTACATTCTTTCTGTTGCACTTGTCCTCTCCCGATTGCTCAAGATGACGGTCGTTAACCGCTATGCTTCCCTGTGGTGCCCGGACTTTCCTCTCTTCCAATAAATTGAAACAGCGATAAGACGGCTTGTATCAGCTGCAAATATAAATTGAATTCGCACAAACCGACAATTTGATTTGAGGTTAAACTACTAAAGCCTAATTTTAGGAGGTTAAAATTTTTTAAAGCCCAATCAAATTACTTAAGTACTTTCCAAAGCATGAGCTATCTTAAAATATTTTGGTGTCTTTTGATCATTTTATTGTCTGGCTGTCAAAAGCGAGAGCAACAGCAAGTATTGAAAATTGCAGTTGCGGCCAATATGAGTTTCACTATAGCGGAGATTGCCCAATCTTTTGAGCAGGAATACAATATAAAAGTCGAAATATCTACAGCCAGTTCAGGAATGTTAACTTCTCAAATATTTAATGGCGCCCCTTTTGATGTTTTTATTTCTGCCAATATGGATTACCCTTTAGAATTATCAAAAAAAGGATTGGCAAGTGCGCCCGAAGTATATGCTTTTGGAAAGATCGTAATGGCCGTCCCATTTGAAATGGCCCTTTCTGGAAGCTGGCAAGAAGTATTGCTGAACCATGAAATCAAAAGAATTGCTATTGCAAACCCAGCATCAGCCCCTTATGGGATAGCAACTTTAACAGCGCTTAATAAACTAGAGATTTACAAATCACTGGAATCAAAAGTAGTGCTAGGAGAAAGTATAGCACAAGTGAATCAATATTTGAAAACAGGCGCTGTTGATATTGCATTCACAAGTAATGCCTTTAAAGCGAATTTTAGGAATGACTATACTTATTTCGAATTACCGATTGATTTATATCAACCTATTAAGCAGGGTGTAACTATTGTCAATCAAAATTCGGCTGGCCATAAGGTGGCTTCCAAATTATTTATAAATTACCTCAGAAGTGAGGCGAGCCAAATGATTCTTTTGAATCATGGTTTTAGTATAAATGAATAAAAAATCAATTATATCCGACAAACGATTTATACTGCTATTTTTGGCTGTCTTTGTTGTGGCCTTAATGGTCTACCTGTCGGATTATAATTATACTCCTTTCTGGATCACATTTAAATTGGCTTTTTTGACCACCACCATCTTGCTGGTTATAAGTATCCCAGTCAGTTATTTCATTAGTTATTCTAAAAGCAAGATGAAATTTTTATTGGAGAGTTTTGTTTCACTTCCAATAGTGCTGCCTCCAACTGTATTAGGCTATTATTTTATTGTAGCGCTAGGACCTAGATCGTCTGTTGGTCGCTTTTTGGAGGATAACTTGGGCTTGTCGTTAATATTCTCATTTGAAGGAATTTTGCTTGGTTCGATTATCTATTGCTTGCCTTTTATGGTTTATCCAATTGTAAACGGATTTAGGAACTTACCAAGAAGCATGATTGAATCTGCCCAGCTTTTGGGGAAGAGTAAGAGGAATATTTTGTGGCATGTGATTATCCCGAATAATAGGGGTGCGATTGCAAGTGGAGTGCTTTTGAGTTTTGCCCATACTATTGGAGAATTTGGTGTTGTACTCATGATTGGAGGGAACATCCCGGAAACAAGGGTGGCATCAATCGCTATTTATGATGAAATGAACCAAATGAATTATGAATCGGCAGATCATCTAGCGCTGGTATTACTAGCGTTTAGTTTTATTCTCATTGTGGCAATTCATTTTATAAGGAATACTAAAAAGAAAAATTTTGCTTAAAGTAGATGTCCATAAAAAATTCATAAGCAAGCGCAGAAATGCGGAAGTTAGCTTCACTTATGACTTCCCTTCTGAAGGCATCATTGGTGTGTATGGAGCTTCTGGTATTGGGAAAAGTACTGCTTTAAGAATGATCGCTGGATTAACAAAACCTGATAAGGGAGCCGTTCTATTCAATGAACAGACTTGGTTCGATCATAAAACTTATAAAAATCTAGCTGTGGCAGAGAGAAAGGTGGGTTATGTATTTCAAGATTATAACCTATTTCCCAATATGACAGTGCACGAAAACCTGATTTATGCAGCTCCGAGCGGAATCATAACTCCTGAAATTTCAGAATTGTCAGAAGCTATGCAATTAGATGAGCTTCTAGAAAATGTCCCGGAAGAGCTTTCTGGAGGTCAACGACAGCGGATTGCAATCATAAGGTCTTTGGCGTCTCAGCCAAACCTCTTACTCTTAGATGAGCCTTTCTCGGCATTAGATGATGATGCAATTGAAAACATCATTACCGAACTTAAAAGGATTAAATTAAATAAGGGCATGTTGACTATTATGGTCAGTCATAGGAGGGATGTACTTGCAGCATTGTGTGATCAAATTTTACATTATAATGGACAGGGTGAATTAGTGTCTTATACTCCCCAGCAAATGAAAAACAAAGGGTTTGAAATATTTAATTAGTTGCTAGATAACTAATTGAGAAGATTTTCAGCGTTTATATAAGGGGAGTACATATAAAAAGAAACCCTTCTACTAGAAGGGTTCCTTTAAATTTAATTATTTAAACCAAATATTATCCTCTTCGCCTTTTTCTATTCTCAATTGTTTTGGTCTCTACCGTTCCATCAGGTCTTGTGATAGTGACCTCATTATCACATGCACCTAAACCATAATCTATCGTAGTTGTTTCACTATTTTTTACAAATTCTCGAATACCCGAAACAGCTACTTTAACTCCTTCTTGTCTGCATGAACTCAAGTATATCAAGTCCTGAATAATAGTCATGCTAAAAGCTTCATTTTCTCTATTAGTACCCGACCGACTACCGGTCACTGTTACTGTTAATTCTTCTGTAGCTTCATCCGTGACATGCGTTCGTGTTCTGCTACTTTCATAAGTTTTTGTCGTACCATCCTCAAAGGTAACCTGACCACCAACTACACTTACTTGAAATGCCTTTTGATTTGGAGTTCCATCAGAAATGTTAGACAAAGTCCTTACCCCTTCTATTTGATTTCCATTAATGAAGAAATTATTGAAAGTGGTTGTTATCACTGCACCAGGTTCATTTCTCCTATCGGTATATGAAATTAAAATTTGGCCACTCCTGATAATGCCATCACTATTTTCACAACCCACTCCAAAATCTATCATTATAGTCTGTGCTTCCAGGTCTTTAGTTACTGTTGCGCAATCGTCCCTTCCGGAATACGGATTGAATCTTTTGCCTTCATTCGCCTCTCCAGTAACTCCCGAATTCAATAAATCCCTCATATTGTTCAAAACGATATTGTCAATATCATCTCCTGAGAAATCTAAAACAGCTTCAGATGCTACCTCATCAGAGGAAAAATCTTCGCTCACCAAATCGACTTTTTCACTACACGCGCTCATCACTATTGCAACTGCTACAATGCTTGCGCTTACCGTTCTTTTTGTTTTATTCCACATAGTTTTAAAAAATTGTTTTTGTTTGGAGTAGTACGATCTCAAAAGGTTTAACCCTACCAAATTAAAAAATTATTTTGG
>Ga0209223_10001408_pt1 | contig 26322 bp, 28 predicted proteins | sample COG_06_FD_184750 | JGI IMG/M metagenome (GOLD analysis project Ga0209223, IMG submission 184750) | Pelagic Microbial community sample from North Sea - COGITO 998_met_06 (SPAdes) (version 2) | ecosystem: Environmental > Aquatic > Marine > Neritic zone/Coastal water | place: Helgoland, sampling...
TTAGATTGTAAGTGTCGTGAATAGCTAGGCTGTTTTGCGCTTCAATTAGATTTTCATTGATTAAGCCTTGTTCTGGATTGGTGATTTGATAAAGCTCTCCTAAAACATTTGATAAATCTTGCTGAACTATTGGATTGTTAGTTGCTGGATCAACTTCTTGTTTGATTTGATATATTTTTTCTTCTCCATCGATAGTGATTTTGATTAAATCACCAATATTTAATGAGCTAATATCTTGCAAAACTCCTTTACTAAAAAGAGAATCAATATCAATCAAAGTTTGGCTTTGGACTGGGTTAGTTAGGATTGAGGTATATTTTGCAATTAAATAATCGGTATTAAGAGTTGTGTTATTGCCTTTGGCAGTAATATCAATATTAAAATCTGCTTTTAAGATTCCATAATTATAAATATTATTATTAGCGTCCAAAAATATATCTCTGCTTGAGGCAAGAGTTGAATTATTTGATATTTGAATATCATTATTTGTGGTAGTTAAGAGTAAATCTTGCCCTGTGGTAATATTGTCATTAATGGATATATTATTATCGGCTGTGATATTAACATCTCTAGCTGCGGTAATTTTGCCAGCGTCAACATCATTATTAGTTGATATTATTTGAGCATCATTAGCGCTATTTACACTCCTTATTGCGACTTGGCCATTGGCACTAATTATTATATCATCAATATTGCTCGTTACATTTGCTTCGCTTTTTACACCAACGCCATCTTCATTGGCGATCAGCCTAATCCTTCCTGAACTTATAGAGCCAAGAGCTGAAGCATCAATTGCAAATTCTGGCTTGACGCTACCATCATCAGCTTTTTTGATAATATTGCCCGTATTATAATTATAATCATTTCTACCAGCTATCACATTTGCTTCCACTACAGATGATAATTCTCCAATTATTTTTATGCTTCTAGCAATTATATCGACATAATTAATATCATTAGCAGCATCGCCATCATTGACAAAACCTCTCAAGCCATTATTGCCAATTTCTATATCACCATTATTTACCGATAAATTTCCCGTCCAATCGCCACCAAGGCTGTTATAGGTTGGATTTCCTGTGGTTAATGTTACTTTTGGCGCACCAATGAAGCCGCAGCCATTACAGGTTATGCCATTAGGGTTTGATACAATAAATTGAGCTTGAGAGCCAAATATTTCTGTTGTATTTGTGAAGTGACTTCTTGATGTTCCATTAACTTGGTTAAGAATCACCGAAGCAGCAGAACTTCCTGGCTGGTTCATATGAATATTAGCATCTACAAAGCCGCCAATTCTTGAATTGCCATCATATTGTGAGTTGTTAAAGATTGCTCCTTGAGTATTATTTAGCCTTTCCCAGTGATTAATAGAAACACCAGATGTGGTTGGGGCAGTAATATCAACAACATCGACTCCATTAGCTGAAGATTTTAGATGCGCTTGATAATTGGAGTGAGCGCTGCTATCTATCGCAATATCATTCTTTGGAGCAGCATTTGCAATATTTAATAAGAGTGGATTAAAAGATAAGGAAAATGAGAGAACTAAGCAGGTTAATTTCTTAAGTCTATGGCAGATATCTTGACAAATATTCATTGTGAACTGGGTTTATTCTGCCTGGTGAGGCGTCAATATTGTAAAAGCTTAAGCACGCTATAAAACATTTGGTGCTTATATGAATTATCAAATAATAAAAAGATTATTATATAGTTAATAAATTTTAAGTTATTTTTTTTAAAAAAAAAGCTACATTTTAATTTAAATTAAATATTTTTTTAATTATTAGAAGATTTGAGCGCAAATGAAGCTATTAAACAATGCATTAATTAATATCATCTACCAAAACCAATATTTAGCACTTATGCCAAAATAAATGGCGCTATTTTGATATTCGTTATTTTCAATAACAAATCGCGGCGCATTAATATTTTTTGCATAGCTGAACTCACCGCTGATATATTTACCATAATATTTAAGTCCAAGTCCTGCCCCCGATATATATTCCGTCTTCGCATCTTCATCTGATCTTATAATTGCTCTGGTGAAGCCATGATCATAAAAAATAAAGGGCTGGATATTTTGCAATATTGAAATTGTTTTGTTGATGAACCTGCTGTGCTTTTCTTGATCATTCTTGGCATTATATCTAGCCAAGATTGAATCTAGATTAATATTTAGGTCATTTCTTACATATCCACCTTTTGATCCATTAATGCCATCATACGGTAAGCCCCTTACTGTATATCTACTACCACCAACATAAAGAAGTTCTGAGGAATATAGTGAGTCGGCGCTATGTTGGCCATTTGCTTGTAGCGAGTAATTTAAATATCTTCCAAAAGGTTTATATAGATTTATATTATAGCTGAACTTTTCAAATTGAGCTCTTGGTGTGTCTTTGGTAATTGATGATCCGTATAATTGTTTATCATTAATTGCACTATGAATACTAAGTCCCCTTGAATATGTTAAGCCAGTATAAAAAGTTAAGTTGTTTTTAAAGCTTGTTTTATAATCAAAACCAACTCTTGCGGTTGATAATCTTTGTGACTCAATATCAGTTACTCCAGCAACTTTTCTACTTTGATTTCTTAAATTTAAATTAGAGTTAATGTTTAGTTCGTGTTTTTTATCTCTATAAACAAGTCTAGATAAAGAAAAATCATGGTTAGTTGATCTGCCTTCAAAACTTGTTGCTCCGGAATATGAGGTATAGTGATTTGCACTATCCATATAGCTGAATATATAATATCCAAAAGGGATTGAGACATTAATCATATTGGTTTCACTTCTTGAGCTTTTTATTTGGGAAAAGCCTATATTATCATTTATTTGAAGAAGATTATCTTTACTGATGCTGTAGGTAGTATTATAAACACCGGTTGACTTAGAGCCGCTATTATCATAATTGATGCCAAGCTCTAGGGAATTAGGGTTTTTGTAATTATTAACTATCACATCAGATGTTCCATCATCTTTTCCGGGTCTTGAATCAATAACTGTATTATTTGATCTGAGGCGATTCATATTACTTACACCTTGCTCAATATCAGATATATTGAATATATCACCCTTTCTAGTTGGAAAAGCGAAAAATATTTGGGCTTTGTCAAAAAAAGAGTTTTTTACCTCATTGTCGCTATTATTTTTGATACTTAAATCATTTTTTTTGTTAGTTTTTGATTTAATATTATTGAGTTTAATAGAATTGATTACCCCTTGGGAAATTAAAAGAGTAAGCGTCCCTGTTTTATCATCATATAATTTAAAATATGCTCTAGCATTAGTATAGCCATCGCCAATATAATAGTTGGTTGTGTTGCCTAATAATTCGCCAATTTGGTCATTGAATATGCATTTATTTACAACTTTTTCACTTAAGTTTTTCTTGGCCTTATTAGATAATTTAGTGGCTTTTAGGAATTCTACTTTTTTGATTTCTATGCAATATTGACTGCTTCTTTTAGACTTTTTTGTTATCTTTTTTTTGTCTTTAGATTTAGGTTTTTCAAATAGCTTTTGCTGTTGACGCTCTAGCTTTTGTTGATCCAAAATTCTGTCCATTGGAGATTGCTCATTTAGAGCTTGAGCAAAAGAAAGGGAGGGTAAAATAGTTAGAGCTACAATAATTATTGCGGTAAAATAATTTGTAATTTTTTTCATAATTCAAGGCTTTTTAATATGGTGTCTTTAAATATTTATTCGTTAATAAAAAAAATGCAATATTATTAACCCAGATCCGTCAATAAAAAGCTAATTTAGGCTGCTATAGTCATGTTTCATAAGTACTGGTAAAAAAATTCTAGTGCACCTAAATGGTGCATGAATATTTTTTACCAGTGCTTATGGAATATGAGATGGCAGCATAAATTAGCTTTTTATTGACGGATCTGGGTTAACCTACGTACTAATGCCAAAAATCATCTTTAGGTTTTGTTGAGGTTTTGTTGAGATTTCACTGGATCGCTAATGAGGATTTATCAAAATCTTGATAATATTTGACAAAATTAAAAAGCGCTTTAAAAAGCGTTTCATCCTTATTAACCAGTTCATTTTTATGCTACTTTAATTAATTAGTTTTAAGAATGAGATATCACAAAGATTAGCTTTGTTATAAATAATCCACAGCTAATTGTGGCTTGCAATATTGACTTTATACTTATAAAATGACCAGCTCTTTGGTAAGCCTTGCACTTAGATCATCCTTCACTTTTTTTATAGGAGCTTTTGCTCTACTAATTATATCTATAATATTTGATATTATAGATCCTCAGCAAATTTCATCTTTCTTAAATCTATCTCCTGATGCCACTAAGGCTTTTGAGGTTGTAACATTTAGAGTTCAAGAAGTTGTATCAAACCTACTAGAATCATTCACCGGAATTGCACAAGATGTCACAGATAAAGCTGGTATTGATATAGATGTTAAGGATATTAGAGAAGATGCTAGAGATCAAATTGAAGGTGGCATCAAAAATAGCTTAAAAAGCGTAGATCCGTCCTAGACTCTGTTGAGATATCTTTAGGAAGTTATTTTAGGGACAATAGTTTAATTAAAGATAAGATTTATCATCATTAGTAAAACTAAAAATTAACCATCATATAAGTGATATCACTAATTAATATTTTAAGACTGGCATTAGTTGCAATAGCTCTTTTGCCGCTATTAGTGCTATGTAAAAAAAAATTTCTATATCATTTCTTTAATTTGGCCGGCCCATCTTTTATAAAGCTTGGCCAAATGCTAGCAACTCGTCCCGACCTTGTTGGCGATGAGATATCGCTTATTTTAAGTAAATTTCAAGATAGAGTAAAACCATTTTCAACCAAGAAGGTTAGGAGTATTATTCATGGTGAATTTGGTGGTGATTTTTCAGAAAAATTTGATGATTTCAACTTTACTCCCGTTGCTTCGGCTTCAATTGCTCAAGTTCACAAGGCTAAGATAAAAAATGGCCCAGAAGTTGCTGTAAAGATTTTGAGACCTGATATAATTAAAAAATTTACGCGCGACATTAAAACCCTAAATCTTATAACGAAAATCACTCGCCTCTTTTCCAAAGCATTATCCAGATTTTTTCGAGATATATTGCATCTTTTGCAAGAGAACTCTTGTTCTGAACTTGATTTAATGGCTGAAGCAAGTAATTGTTCTCAATTAAAAGATAATCTTAGAGATGTTAAAGGGTTTTATGTGCCACAAGTTTTTTGGAGTTTAACCAGTAAAAAAATTCTTGTTATAGAGTGGCTTGATGGCATACCATTTTCCAACAAAGAAGCTATATTAAGTAGCAATTTTGATAAGAATAAAATAGCTAAAAATCTTGTCATAAGCTATTTTACACAAATTTATCAAAATGGATTTTTCCATGGCGATATGCATCCTGGAAATTTATTTCTGCTAAAAAATGGAGATATCGGCGTGGTAGATTTTGGTATCATGGGCATGGTAGATGAAAAAACTAGAATTGCTATTGCGCGCATTGTTATTGGCTTTATTAATAAAGATTATGATGAAATAGCCAAAATTCACATAGCGGCCAATTTGGTTCCAAAAAATACTAATATTAAAAAGCTTTCCTTATCTTGCCGTATAATTGGTGAAACTGTGGTTGGCTCCAAAGTTAAAGATATTCCATTGGGTAATCTTTTACAAAATCTGATGAACATGACTAGCGAATTTCAAATGTCTACTAAGCCAGAATTACTATTGTTGCAAAAAACAATATTGCTGGTTGAAGGAATTGGACTAATGCTGAATCCAAATATTAATATATGGGATTATGCTAAACCTTGGATGAGAGATTGGTCTAAAAGTCATATTGGCTTTGATGCAAAAATAGTTGAAATTGCTAATGATTTTTTTACAATTTTAAAAAATATGTCCGCAAAAAGTAACAAAGAAAATAGTTAAAGATGATATTAACATTAATGCGTAGCAAGCTACATAGCGCCACCGTTACTCAGGCTGATCTAAATTATCAAGGATCAATTTCGATTGACGAGAATTTGTTGGAAGCTTCAGGGATATTGCCCTTTGAGCAAGTTGATGTAGTGAATATAAATAATGGTGAGCGCTTTACTACATACGTTATTAAAGCCAAAAAAGGTAGCAAAGAGATCAAGATAAATGGCGCAGCGGCACGCAAAGCGCAGGTTGGAGATAAGGTTATAATTATTGCTTATGCCCAATTTAGCGAGGAAGAAGCGAAAAGATTTGAACCAAGAATCATAATTCTTAATCCAAATAATGATCCAAAACCCTAGATAGTGTCGTCACAAATATCTTTAATTTTGACCATTTTTTGCTGCAAATTATCATTAATTTTTTGAAATATACTTCAAAATTAAAGGCTATTTGAAATCTTAATAGAACCTAAACATTATTTATTGATAATAAAAAATATACCTAGTAAGGTTTGTCTTATATTTTTCTTTAAATTTATTTGATCAGGATGAAAAGAACTTGGCAACCAAGCAAAATTAAGCGCAAAAGGAGACACGGCTTTAGATTAAGAATGTCTACTGCTGCTGGCCGCAAAATAATTAGTAACAGAAGAGCTAAAGGTAGATCTGTGCTATCAGCTTAAACTATATTTTGTTACCATTTAATTATCGCCACTTACAAAGATTATAATTTCTTATTTAATGGCTAATGACTTTATAATTCTTCAAATTAAGAGCTCACGGGATTTTAAAGAAATATCAAAAAGTAGCAAAAAATTCTTCTCCAAAACTTCTATAATTCTTACCAAAAATACTGCGCAAAACTATCTTTTTGATCAAAAAAAAGGTCGCAATGCTCAGGATTTTTGTCGAATTGGATTCACCGTTTCCAAAAAAGTTAGCAAGCTAGCTGTAAAGCGTAACAAAGCTAAACGCAGATTAAGAGAAATAGCTAGAGATTTGGCGCCAAAATATTGCCAAAATCACCAAGATTACGTTATTATCGCTCGGCCTCAAATTATTGACTCTGACTTTAGTGTGATTAAAAGAGATGTAGAATTTTGCTTAAAGAATCTTGCCAAGAATTTTATTAAAAAAGATATCTAAAAATGTTTAAAACAATAAAAAATTTCTTCGTTAAAAAATCTCTTCAGGGCTCGATAATACCTTACATGATTGTCATATTTTTCTTTGTGGTGATTGTTGTTAATGTTGTTTACATACTCCTAGCATCGAATAGCTGGCGCGGTGTGACTGTTAAAGATTCATATAATAAAGGGATAAATTACAACCAAACCATTGATCAGGCACAAAAGCAGGAATCTATGGGTTGGAAAATAAATTATCGCTATGAAAATATTAGTGCGGATAAAAAAAAGGGCCGCTTTGTCTTTCGCATTACCGACAAAAATCATGATATAATTAAAGATGCATCAGTGATTATGTCATTTAGAAGGCCAACGCAAGAAGGATACGACTTTTCGCAAGGATCCAATTATCAATCGGGATATTATTATGTTGATGTATTTTTTCCACTGCTTGGCAATTGGGAAGCCAATATAATAGTTGCAAAAGATGGGAATGAGCATCACCAAAAACGCAAATTTATTATTAAATGAAGCTATGCTTACATTGTAATGAAAAAAGCTACAATGATGATTTTTGCTGCTTAGGTTGCAAAGCAGCTTACAAGCTTATCAATAATCTTGGTTTTAGTAAATATTATCAACTCAAAGATACCAATCAATCTGGCCTAATAAAGCCCGATTTAGAGCAACAAATAAATATTACAAATTTTGCTAAAAATAATGCAGATCATACATTTGAAATAAATCTTTCGATTCAGGGGCTTCACTGCGCTGCTTGCATATGGCTTATTGAAAATATTTTACAAAAAAATCCCGATGTTATTACAGCAAGAGTAAATCTTACGCGAAAATCTCTATTTCTAAAATGGCGCAATAATCTAGATAATTTTTATCAAATCACTCAAATTATTCAAAAAATTGGCTACAAACTTTTGCCACTTGATCCAAAAATTATTGAAGAAGAGGAAAAAAAATATGACAAATCATTGTTTTCCTGCTTAGCAATTGCTGGTTTTGGCGCTGGCAATTTAATGCTCTTATCTTTTGCTTTATGGTTTGCTAGCACTGAAGAAATGGGGTTTTATACGCGCAATTTACTCCATCTTTTTTCTGCCTTAATTGCCCTTCCTGTTATAATATTTTCTGGAAAACCCTTCTTCAAATCTGCTTTTAAATCATTAAAAGCCGGCTATCCAAATATGGATTTTGTAATTAGCGTAGCGATTATTTTAACCACCATAGCTAGCCTTATTAAAACTTTTAGAGGATTTGAGCATATTTATTTCGACTCAGTAGTAATGCTGATATTTTTTCTACTGATTGGACGCTTTTTAGAGCAAAAAATACGCAAAAAAGCTTTTAATGTTGCCAATGAATTTATGCTGCTTAATGCTGGATTTGGTCGAGTGAAGATTGATAATAAAATAGAAATATTGCCCATCAAGGATCTAAAAAAAGATATGATTTTAATAGTTGCCGCTGGTGAAAAAATCGCTGCCGATGGTAAAATTATTGAAGGTGAAAGCGATATTGATAATGCCATAATAAATGGAGAGTCGCAAGCTAAGCCAGTGCAAAAAGGTGATGATGTTTACGCAGGAACTATCAATCTTAACTCTCCATTAAAAATTTGCATCACAAATGAAGTTCAAAATAGCCTGCTCTCAAAAATAATCGATCTGACTCAAAAAATTGATATTAATAAAAATCCCTACATCAAAATCGCTGATAAATTAGCTAAATTATATATTCCTATCACTCATATCTTGGCTTTTTTTACGTTTATTCTGTGGTTTTTTTATTTTAAATCCTCAATTCATATTGCCTTTGCCAATACTATTGCAGTTCTAATAATCACCTGCCCTTGCGCCCTAGCCTTGGCCATACCAATTGTGCAAACAATACTAACTTCAAGGATGCTTAAAAAGGGCATTATCATTAAATCTGGCGCGGCCATAGAAAAATTGCCAAATATTGATGTGATTGTTTTTGATAAAACTGGCTCAATTACCGTTGGCAAACCAATTTTACAAAATATTTTTTACAATAAAAAAGATGCCAAGCCATTAACAAAAAAAGATAAACAAAAATATCTCAAAATTGCCGCTTCTATGTGCAAAAATAGCAATCACCCGCTGGCACGATCTATTTTACAAAATTATGATGATTGTCTATTTGAAATTGAATCATCAGAAAAAAAAGGTTACGGCCTAAAAGCAATTTACAATAATAAAGAAATATTTCTAGGCAAAGCTGAATTTTGCGACATCAAAGAGGTGAAGTTGGATGAAAAAGAAGATTACAATCTAAATTTCTACATGAAATATGATGGCGATGAATTGATATTTACTTTTAGCGATGAAATTAAAAAAGACGCCAAAGAAGCAATAAAAACGCTGGTTAATTCTGGTAAAAAAATAATATTACTATCAGGTGATAATGGCAGAAATGTTACAAAAATTGCTAAAAATCTTGAAATAGATGAATTCTACAGCGATCAAACTCCACTAGATAAAGCCAATTTCTTGCAAAATTTACAAAAAAATAATAAGCAATTCTTGATGGTGGGAGATGGCATAAATGACGCTCCAGCTCTTGCTTTGGCCGATGTTTCTTTGTCATTTAATCAAGCTTCGGATTTGGCACAAAATATTTCTGACATAATTATTCAAGGCAATAAATTAATGCCAATTATTGATCTTATTCAAGCTAGCAAGAAATCACTCAAGCTGATGCGGCAAAATCTGCAAATCTCATTATTTTACAATGTAATTGCCATTCCTTTTGCCATATCTGGCTACATCACTCCTTTAATTGCAGCTCTTGCCATGTCTTCATCATCGATATTAGTTTTACTAAATTCATTAAGAAACGCCTCAGCTGATAGATAATTTAGCGAGATCTGTTACCCTCTTGAGACTTGGAAATATTATTTAATTTTTCAAAAGCCTTTATTGCTGTTATCCCTCCCGCACTTGGTTGACTGCGGATTTCACTATCCCCTAAAACTATAGTTTTAATAGCCTTGTTCATAACTACTAAAGATTTAAAGTTTTTATGTCTAAAAGCGACATGAAAAGGATTGTCTCCGTCATTATTTTTTTTCATGTAGTGAGACTTTCTTTCCACGCAATCATAAAAAGCTTTATCAAATGATCTTGTAACTGAAGATATTAAAGCCGCATCATCATGAGAAGCAACGGCATGCAATATCGTATTTTTTTGCTCATCTTCTTCTTCAAGTATTTTCTTAATAGGCTCCCACATAACTTCACTTTCTTCATTGCCAGTTCTGCGATTTTGTGTGAATAAATATTTCCCCACCAAGCTATCAGCAATCCTGTATTGTTTTTCTTTTAAGGCACGAAAAATTTCTTGAGATATGTTTTTATAATCCTCTTCTTGAGGTGGATCTTGCACTTCTAAAGCTATTTTTAAATCCCTATCATCAATTTCTTGCTCGGCACTATCTTTCGCATATTGCAATAGATCTTTTTGCTTCTGATTTTGGCCAAAATTATGATCCTTATGATCCTTAATTCCACAAATATCAATCAGGATTACATAACCACAATTTTGTATTAATTTTTGCATCGAATCTTCAGATGTATCGGTATTTTTAATAAATTTAATAATATCATAACTACTAAGAGGGATACTTTCTTGATATTCACTTACTCTTACAAAATACTTTTTTATCTCACCTGATAAGATGTCATTATATTTCTTGTTAGCGCGTCTCAACATAATTGCAGGCTTCACATCACAATATTTCACAACTTGAGATAATAAGTCTTGGGTCAAATGTTGAAAATATTGAGGTTTAGTCAAGCTATTGGGTGCTTTTACTGCAGAGGCATTTTCTATCATTGGCTATTAATATATTGTTAAATATATTTAATAACAATTTCAGTCTCTAAGAATAGTATAATTAAAGATTGAAATTATTATTAAACGATAGATCACAGCATATGCCAAAAATCGATTGATTTCTATTTTTTAAACAAAAAAAAGTCGAATCTTTTACGATTCGACTTTTTTGATACAAATTTAATACAAAATTTACCTGATACTGAGGCTCGATATTAATTTTAAAGAAAATATTTCTTTAAAATATTATCTGCCACATCCACCATCTCCTCTTGGAGGAGATTTGCCTTTATCACTTTTGTTATTTTTAGGTGATGGACTAGGACTCTTGTTTGAAGGTCCAGCGCCGTTATCATCACGAAAAAATTCTGGGGAAGGTGAATCCCTTTTATCTGAATCTGAACCAACTTCTCTTCTTGCCTCTTTTCCATTAGAGCTCTCTCCTTTTGGCTCCTCTGCAGCTGCACCAACTTCCTCTCTTTCCCTTTTTGCTCCAGGTCTTTGACTGTCTCCTTCTAAAACAGGATTAGGTTCCATAAATAAAGTTCTTCTTGTTGCGCGTCTTCGCAACGGCGCTCCTGGAGGACCAGCAGAAGCAGGATCCTTGACGCTTAATACTCCAGACTTTGTTAAATCTTTTGTTTCATCATTTTGAGCTAAATCTTCAGGAAAAAGATTGTTATTATTACGAGTTATTCTAGGAGGAGTCATTGGATTATCTTGATTACCAAACCCTAATGCTTTCAAAGATTCGTTAAAGCCTCGAGCTGCAAGCAGGTGATTTATTGTGTTACCTTCATCATCAGCCATTCTCAAAACATCAGAATCCACTTTAATAGCTGCCCTAATCATTTGTTTTGCAACAGAGTCCTGCGCATCCTTTTGCGTTAAATACACTCTAATCTTCTCAAACCTTCCCTCAGTAGTATTGCGATAATCTTGAAATATTTGTGATTCTGCTAATGTATTTTGCAAATTATGGTTATTGGCTTGAAAAAGCATCTCAAAATTTCGAACCTCTAAGAAACGGATAATATTGCGCATAACGTCATTATTATCATGAAATTGCTCTCTCCCTGTAGCTGCTGTATTTGGATCTTGAGCTGTAGCTGCTGTATTTGGATCTTGAGCTGTAGCTGCTGTATTTGGATCTTGAGCTGTAGCTGCTGTATTTGGATCTTGAGCTGTATTATTATCTTGATTTTGATTTCTATCCATATTTTGACATCATTTAAGTTAATATTGAGCTGTAAGTGTATTATAAAAACACAACTTTGTCAAATATTATTTTTCTTAAAGAAAAGTCTTTGGACAATAAATTTTAATCATAACCAGTTTCTGAATCACAAAAGAGTATTATTTATCTCCACTACAAATCAATCTCAACGCAGACAGGGCAATGATCGGAAGCTTTTTGCTGATCTCTCACCCCTTCAGATTCTATCGCAGCATCACTTACCAAATCAGCAGCCATTGGTGAAACAAGTAAATAGTCAATCCTAAAACCCTTATTATATTGCCAAGAATTGCCGCGATAATCCCACCAAGAAAATGCTTGTCGCATCTCATCAAAGCCGCGAAAAGAGTCAATAAATCCCAAATTCAGCAATTGGCGCATTTTTTGTCGCTCAAGATCGTGAAATAATATTTTACCTTCTGAGTTTTTCGCATCATAGCAATCTATCTCATCAAGCGCCACATTAAAATCTCCACCAAAAATTTGAATTTCATCATAATTAATTAATGTAGAAAAATGATTTTTAAGTCGTTTAAAAAAATCTATTTTATAACAAAATTTTTCACTATCTCCAAGATCAACGCCCGCCGGCAATTCACCACCGCCATTTGGCACATAAATCGAAGCCACACGAATGGCTTTATCATTGATTGAAACCACCGCCTCAATGTAGCGCGCTTGCTCATCAATTTTATCATCAATAATTGGCAACTCCTTAACAACATCTTCAATCTTAAATTTTGATAAAATAGCCACGCCATTATAGCTTTTTTGACCACTAACCACAGCATTGTAGCCAGCGTCTAAAAACTCATCAAAAGGAAATTTCTCTTCCAGACATTTCAACTCCTGCAACAATATAATATCAGGATTTGAAACCTTAATCCACGCCAAAACATTGGGCAGACGAGCATTTATCGAATTAACGTTAAAGCTAGCAATTTTAACCATTTTACTAATTATTTTTGATAATTGAAATCTCAAAAAAACCTATGTTAAGTCACGCATAAAATGAAATCCCCTAATATAAAAATCACTTTCATAATATAAAGAGTGAGACTTTTCATTTTGCACATAAGAATCCAAAACAATCTTATCGCAATCTAGCTCCCTAGCCTTTTTTTCAAGATATGATATAATTTCTTTGCCAATTCCTTGATTACGAAATTTTTTATCAACCACCAAATTACAAAATTGTAAATAACGCCCACAATACAGCATGTAAGAAATATAATATCCACACACCGCAACCATTTCATTATCTTGATAGGCTGCCAGCATTTTATAACCACCTCTTTTTATCATTTCTGCTGTGGCTATCTCAAATTTCTCAATTGTAATTTTTGGATAAAGTTGATTGATAATTGGTAAGCAGTCACGCATCTGTTTAACTTCGCTCAGCTCTTTAAAAACTAAATTCGGATATTGTTTTGACATATTAATTAATTTTCTGCCAAATTATAAGCCCAATTAGTAATGCTGCCAGCGCCCATGAAAAGCAGCATATCACCTTTCGTCGTGATTGATTTTAAGGTTCCCGGCAAGTCTTTTTCATCCTCAAGCTTAATCACATTTTTTTGACCACAATCTATTATTCCCTTAATCAAAGAATCCTGATTAATACCCGCAATTCTCTCTTGACCAGCAGCAAATATTTTAGACACCACCACATGATCTGCCAATTTAAACGAGTTACAAAATTCATCAAAACAATCCCTAACACGGCTATATTTATGCGGCTGAAAAATACATATCAACTTTCCCTTGTCGCCAAGTAAATTTCTTGCCGCATCAATTGTCACGCTAATTTCAGTGGGATGATGCGCATAATCATCAATTATAGAAGCGCCATAAAAATTACCAACCTTAGTAAATCTTCTCTTAACACCATTATAATTTGCCAAGCCAGATTTTATTTGACTTTCCTCAATATTTAAAAAATCACCAATAGCAATAGCAGCCAAGGCATTACTAACATTATGCTTGCCATAGACTGGCATTTTAATATTATCTAACTTGCGCCCATCTTTAAAAATAACATCAAATATCAACCCATCATAGCTATTAACAATATTGTAAGCTTTAATATCGGCATCTTTTTCAATAGAATAAGTCAATAGCTGCTTATGATCTGCACTAATTTCTTCATAAATTTTCTGCACCTCATCACTATCAACACACAAGGCACACAAGCCATTTTGCGGTATTTGAGAAATATAGCGCACAAAAAATTCTCTTTGTTTAGAAAAATCGCCATCATAAATTTTACAATCCAAATGCTCAGGCTCAATATTTGTCACAGCGCCAATATAGCTTGGCAAATCAACAAAACTGCCGTCAGATTCATCAGATTCAGCAACAATATACTCACCATTACCTATCTTTGAATTAGCCCCATAATAATTAATAACCCCGCCATTAACCACCGTTGGATCCAATTTCCCCGCCTCCAAAACAAGCGCCGTTATTGCCGTAGTGCTAGTTTTGCCATGAGTTCCAGCCAAGGTTATAGGCTTATAAGATGCCATAATAATAGCCAAAAGCTGGGCTCTTGTTATGATCTCAATATTCCTAACTTTAGCCGTAATAATTTCTGGATTATCATCTTTAATGATAGAGGTTTTTACCACCAAATCAACCTCATCATCAATATTTTCACTGTAATGACCAATAATATATTCAACTCCCGCATCTTTTAATTTTGGCGTTAAATAATTTTCACCCAAATCAGAGCCCTTCACCGCAATATTCCATTCTCGCAAAATAAAAGCCAAGGCACTCATACCAATGCCGCCAATGCCAATAAAATGGACTTTTTTACAGCCCTTGAGGAATTTAAGATCCATTTTTAGTAAGTTTATTTATTAAATGATTTGCAATAATTGGCCACTCGACAAATATCGCATTTTGGCTTCCTTGCCACACAAACATAACGACCATGCAAAATAAGCCAATGATGCGCATGATTTTGCCATTTTTTAGGTATTTTTTTTAATAAAGCAATTTCAGTTTTTTCTGGTGTTTTTTGCCGCACAAAACCAATGCGATTAGCCACTCGAAAAACATGAGTATCAACCGCAATCGTTAAGTGACCAAAAGCGCAATTAAGCACAACATTCGCCGTTTTCCTACCCACTCCTGGCAATTTTTGCAAAGCCTCAAAATCATCAGGCACCTCAGAATCATGCTCCTCAATCAGCTGAGTCGATAATTTAATAATATTCTTCGCCTTACCATTAAAAAGACCAATAGTATTAATATATTTTCTAAGATTTTCTTCGCCCAATTCCAACATTTTTTGCGGACTATCCGCAACTTTAAACAATTCCTTAGTAGCCTTATTCACACCAATATCAGTACTTTGCGCCGACAAAACAACAGCCACCAACAAGGTATAATTATTAACAAAATTCAACTCAGTTTTAGGCTTGGGATTTTGCTCAAACCAAATCTCAAATATTTTATTAACTATCTCAGCTTTCATTTTTTTATTGACCAGTTCATATTAACCCGCGCACTAGCTAGTGCACAATATGATAACCTTTCCAAGCATTGCCACAGCACAAACCAAAGCCCCATTATCAAAGATATGAGCAATCCAAAACCCCAATTCCAATCTGTGACCCGCGGCGCACAGATTGCTTTTTAATTCACCATTTATACCAAAATTCATCTTTAATACCTTTCATTAAAAGGCAAAAATTGACCTAAATTTATTATTTATCTACATATCTAAAATATCTTCCAATACTTTTCTGCATTAATTTTCATTACCATAATCATAAAAAAACCCTGCAATTCAATTATTGTCAGCATCTACTTGAAAGGCTATAGTGACCCCCCAAAATAAATTTAGATACCAAATTGCTTTATAATATCTTTTAGCATTTCATTTGATTGATTAAAATTATCTTCAAGACTTTTATTCTTATGGAGCTTGTTAATATGAATATGATTTCTACTGGATCTTATTTTATCAAATGAATCAATAATAGAATCATCTTTTTCAAGAATTTTCAACATCTTAATTTTTGAAGAGAAACTTTCTCCCTCTATTTCATTTCTACTTAAATTCGAGTCCAGTAAACAACAATTTAATATTCCTTCCGCGATAGCGCCGATCAAGGTAACTCCTGATAAATAAAGAGAATGATCTTTGCATTTATCTAATTCTGACAATAAATATTTATATTGTACGCTGTAATCAATATTGACTTTATTAGGTGTGTTACAATTTTTGCTTAACCCTATGTCTATATTTAAAAGATCTGCCTTTGCAATATAAGGCATTATTGAACCTCTATTAAACCCAGATCCGTCAATAAAAAGCTAATTTATGCTGCCATCTCATATTCCATAAGCACTGGTAAAAATATTCATGCACCATTTAGGTGCACTAGAATTTTTTTACCAGTACTTATGAAACATGACTATAGCAGCCTAAATTAGCTTTTTATTGACGGATCTGGGTTAAATAATCCTATATATTGCAAAACTTCCTCTTGCTGAAAATACCAAATTAAATAATTAGCAGTAATATTATTGCTAATTATTTGAACTTTCTGCCAATTGCCTTCTTTAGATTGTTTTTTATTAAACTCTCTAAAAAGAGATTTTTTTATGAAGAAACTAGAAAAATGAAGCTCTCCTTTTTCAATTATTTTTTTTGATTCAAACCTAATCAGCTGGTAAAGCTTTTTATATTCTTTACCAACAAATTTTTTATAATTGTCGCTTATCTCTTCAAAATTTTCTTTTTCGTTGAACTGCAAAAAGGCATCAAGTTTGGCAGTCCATTCTTGCATAGTCATGGCAATTTTATTTTCTGCCTGACTTTCGGCATAATCTAAATACATGGTAACTATTCTATTTAAAGATTTTAACTCTTTTTCATCTAAGTAATTTTTGGCAATTGATACATCTTCCTTTCTAATTCTGCCTTTTGGTGAGCTTTTCCAGCTAGTTAAGCCCATATTTTGTTTTTGATGATCTGCTCTGATTTTGACAATTTCGGCTGCCGTATTGCCTGTTATGCTAAAATGCAGTTTATTTTGAATAGTGGCAAAAAAATCTTTAGTTATTTGGGAGTTTTTATCATAATCAATGCTACACTGTGAATAAATATCGGTGATTTTTTGATAAAATCTTCTCTCAGACGAGCGAATATCACGAATTTTTTCTAATTGTTCATCAAAATAATCTTTGCCAAATTCTGGGTTAGGGTTTTTTAACCTCTCAACATCCATGACATAGCCTTTGATAATAAATTCCTTTAGTTGTCTTGTTGCCCAAATTCTAAATTGCGTTGCTCTTTTTGAGTTTACACGATAACCAACGGCAATAATTGCATCTAAATTATAGAATTTAACCGTTCTTCTAACTGATCTTGCGCCCTCATTTTCAACTACCGAGAAATCCTCGGTAGTTGAAATTTCTTTTAGCTCCTCATCTGAATAAATATTTTTAAGATGAAGCCCTATATTGTCGGTAGAAGTTCCAAAAAGTTCTGACATTCTTTTTTGAGTAAGCCAAATATTTTCATCTTTTAAACATACATCAACCTTAACATCTTCATTGTCGGTTTTATAGATTAAAAATTCTGATTCTAATAATTGATTGTTACTCATGATCTGCTTTCCCTAGGCTAATAAAAACTTAATTTTTCTGATTTAGCAAAATCATTAAATGCACTTGCAATATCCTCTAAATCGTGGTCAATTTTAGTTTTCTCGTTATAAATTAATTTTTCCTCTCCTCCCCTTAAAAAGCTTTTTAAATAATATTTTCCTTCTCCTTCATTTTTTTCATAAAATTGAAGCGAATCAATATCATTCATTGCAAATAAAGATAGCGAATCTGCTGGATTGGTAAAAATTAATTTTAATATATTTTTCATTCCTTATTTTGTTTAATTATGCAAATTACTCAGAGTTAATGCTCTTGCATCATTTGTTATATCTATTTATTATCATTATCGTCAAATTCCTTTAAAAGCTTAGTTCCTTGCCCTTCATCATCATTTTCAAATTCAATTCCAGCTTCTTGAAGAATGGTTTTATATCTTTGGCAATTCTTCTTTGTGACGTTGTTATTCCTCTTTCAAAATCAGTAATAGTTTTTTGAGCCACCCTTACTTTATCAGTCAATTCTTGTTGCGACCAACCTAGATAAGCCCTTGCAGATTTGCATTACTTAGGGGTGACGGTTTTTTCTTCTTTATTACTTGACATATTTATTTTACACTAAAAATAAAAATTTTTTTAGCTAATTTAGCCTTTTTAATTATTTATTTCTTTTAATTTAACTCCAATTCCATCTTCATTAATAAATTCAATTCCAGCCCCTTCAAGATTTCTTCTAATATCTTTCAATGTTCTTTTAATTGGCTCTCTTGAACCCCTCTCAAAATCTGCTATTGTTGCAATTCCAATCCCAGAAACATCGGATAAATCAGTTTGCTTCCAGCCCAATAGCTCCCTAGCTGCTCTACATTGCTTAGGAGTAATTAATATTTCTTTATCTTTTATTATTGACATATAATATATTAAATATTATCTTGTAATTAAATTAGTTTTATATATTTTTAATATTATATTATTTTAGCCTAATATAAATATAATTTATTCTTAGTTAAATATGTCAAAAGAGCAACTAAATAAAAACTTAAAAAATGAAACTCTAATCGGCTTTCATTTAATAAGAAAATCAGCTAATTCGCTATCAGAAGATTTAAAATATTTTAATAAAATACCCAATTATTTTTCTAACTCGCAAATTGCCAATATTTTAGGTGAAATTGAAGAGGTGGAGCAAAATATTGCAAAAATTCGTCAAATTATCAGTCAAAAAGCCGTTAATTTGTAAAAATATTATTATATTAACCCGTGCGCTAACTATTAAATACTTCAAGCTTTATAACTAAAAAATCAAAATAACGACAAAATTACCAAAATTCGTTGATTTGCAGGGGTCTTTAAATTGATCAACCCCAGATCCGTCAATAAAAAGCATCAGAATTAATCAAGCTCTTGGCTGCATCCAAAGCTTCTTGACTAATATCTTCTCCCGATAGCATTCTGGCTATTTCTCGCTGCTTTTGTTGATCATCTAACCTTGTAATAACAGTATTAACAATGGCATCATTAGTTACTTTTGAAATTTGCAAATGCATATCAGATTTAGCGGCAATTTGCGGCTGATGCGTCACCACCAAAATTTGACGATTTTGCGACAATTTCTTCAAGCGCATTCCCACAGCATTAGCTACGCTGCCGCCAATTCCAGTATCAATTTCATCAAATATCATGGTTTGAGAAAAATCATCAGCACTAATCGCCACTTTTAGCGCCAGCATAAAGCGAGATAATTCACCACCCGAAGCAATTTTGGCAATATTATCAAAATCTCTATTATTAATTGAAGCCTTAAACTCCACCCTATCTAATCCACTTGGCCTTATTTTAAACTCTTGATTAGATAAATCTGATATTTTCTGCTCTTCATAAGAAATATTAACCGCAAATTTAACGCTAGCCATTTTCAAAAATTGTAATTCAGCCTCAACTTTGCCACTTAAAATCTTCGCAGCTTCTTGCCTTGAATTATTAAGCTCAATGGCGCAAATATTATAATCATTCCACAATTTTTCTCTTTCTTGCTCAAGATTAGCAATCGATGATTGATCATGACTAATTTTGTCTAATTTCACCTGCAATTGCTCAGTCAATGCCGGTAATTCATCACAAGAAACATTATGTTTACGCGCCAAACTCCTGATTAAAAACAACCTCTCTTCAATCTCATCCAAATTATCATGAGAATTCGAGATTTGAAAAATTTTAGCATCAAGATTAGATATTTTTTCATCAAGCTGCGAAATCTGCGCATCAATAACTTCATTCAAACTCTCCATATCATCTTTATTATCAACCAAATATTGATCAATAATATTTTGATTACGCAAAAAATATCTCTGACCAGATATTAATTGCGAACTTGCTTCAAGTAAATTTGATTTTAATTCTTTTAAAAATTTTAATATTTTTTCCCTACCAACAAGATGATCTTTTTTATTTTTCAACTCATCTTCTTCACCCACCAAACTATTGGCTTTTGTCAATTCCAAAATAACATGCTCCAAATATTCTTGCTCTCTTTGTAAAAAATCTTGCTTTTGCTTAATTTCATTAATTCTATCATCAATCTCTTTGAAATTAGCATAAATTTTACCAATTTGCTGTAATTTATGCCCATTTTTGGCAAAATTATCAAGAATATGCAAATGACAAGATGAATTTAACAAGCCTCGCTGATCATTTTGCCCATGAATCTCCACCAAAAACTCACCAAGCTTAGCCAGCAAAGTCATGCCCACGGGATTATCATTGATGTAGGCCTTAGAAGAAGAGCTGGAAGAAGAGCTGGAAGAAGAGTTGGAAGAAGAGCTAGAAGAAGAGTTAGAAGAAGTGCCCTCCTTGAGAATCCTTCTAATTATTATATTATTTTCACCATCTAACAATAAATCATTTTGTTGCAAAAATGCCCGACAATTATCATTGGCAGAAATGTCAAACTCAGCCACAACTTGCGCAAAATTCTTGTCAGCCCCAATTAGACGAAAATTAGAGCGAAAACCAATTGCCAAACCCAAAGCATCAAGCAAAATAGATTTTCCAGAACCAGTTTCACCACTTAAAACACAAAGACCATTTGCAAAATTTATTTCAGCCTTTTTTATTAAAACAACATTATTAATGATTAAAGATTTGAGCATTTATGACGAAATTTAAACTAGATCAAAGATTGCAAAGTGATTGCTTTTTTATAGATAATATAAATTTATCGCAACTATTATTAATGAATGACAGCAACTATCCTTGGCTAATTTTAGTGCCTCAAAAAAACAATATAACAGAATTAACCGATCTAAGCTTTATTGATCAAACAACTTTATTACAAGAGATTAATTTGATTAGCAAAATTATTAAAGATATCTTTATAATAGATAAATTAAATATTGCCACATTAGGCAATGTTGTTAGTCAGCTTCATATTCACATAATTGGTCGCAAAAAAGATGACGCTTCATTTCCAAAGCCAGTTTGGGGAAATTCCAAAATTAGGCCATATAATATCGAAGAATCTACCAAGATAATACAAAATTTTAAGGAAAAACTAAATGGATAAATCAATTGAAATCAAAAAACTACTCTATCGCTCAAATTATCGCGGCTGCAAAGAAACTGATTTTCTAGTTGGCAATTTTGCCAAAGCCAATATTGAAAAGATGAGCAATCTCAATCTTTATAGCGATTTTTTAAATGAAAAAGATGGCGAAATTTATGATTGGATCATGGGAAAAATTCAAACTCCCGATAAATATCAAAATCTAATAAAGGAAATCCAGCAATTTCACAAAATATAGCGCTTAACCTTCGCCATTTAAAATTTATAATTTATGACTTTTTTAAAAAATTTTGGTCCTGGCTTAATCACAGCTTGCGCCGCAATTGGCACCTCGCATTTTGTGCAAGCAACGCGAGCTGGTAGCTATTTTGGCTTCGATTTATTATGGCTTATTTTGGCAATTCACATTGTAAAATATCCTTTTATTGAATTTGGCAGTCGCTACACTAGCGCTACTAACGAAAATCTACTCGTGGGTTATTGGCGTTTTAGCAAGCCAATCTTCTACTTAATCACCCTTCTTTCAATTCTATTTACACCATTCTCCTTTGCCGCTAATGGCTTTATTTGCGCTGGTATTATTAAGGCAGTTTTAAATGTTCCATTAAGTATATCGGTAATTACTGCGCTTTTATTAGGATTTTGCACCATCATAATTAGCATTGGTCACTATAAATTGCTCGATAGTACCATGAAAATTTTTATCACAATCCTAAGTTTCACAACTTTGGTCGCAGTAATTATAGCAGCAAAAAACTTCACGCCACTACCACAAACACAAATTTTTTACAACAATTATTCACCATTTGAAATACAGCATATTCCTTTCCTAATTGCTCTAATGGGATTTATGCCTGGCAGTATCGATCTTTCAGTCTGGCATTCTTTGTGGCTTAAAGCACGAAATAAAACAAACAATGCTCTAAATTTTAAACAAGCGCGACGCGATTTTAATGTTGGCTATGTCATCACGATTATTGTTGCTATTTTGTTTTTAAGCGTTGGCGCCCTAATGGTGAATAATTCAAAAATGGCAGTGCCTAATGGAGCTGATGATTTTGCTCGCCTATTAATTAATTCCTACACCCAATTAATCGGCTCTTGGGCAGCACCCATTGTTGGCTTGGCCATTTTAGCAGCAATGCTATCAACAGTCCTAGCAGTTGTCGACAGCTATCCCAGGCTTCTAACAGAAAGCTTTTCAATAATAAGAAACATCAAAAAAGGCAATCACAACCTCAAGGAAACATCAAAAAAACTACATTTAATGCACAGCTTTTTAATGGCTTTTTATAGCGCTGCTGCTGTTCTTGTCATCACATTCTTATTTAGCAATTTTAAACAAATTCTAGATTTCACCGCCAGCGTTGCTTTTATTGTAGCACCACTTTATGCCTTCGTAAATTACAAAATAGTAACCAGCAAGTTAGTGGCTCCTGAATTTAGGCCAGGATTAGGAATAAGAACTCTAAGCTGGATCGGATTATTATTTTTAAGCGGTTTCTTAGGATGGTTTTTATGGGCAAAAATTGCCTTGATTTAGACTATGCTGATACAAAAAAAATGGCACCTGATATAAATCAAGTGCCATTTAATTCTAATATAAATCTAATTTTGCGCTCAATCCTTATTTAAATTAAGCTTACAATAATTAAGAATTTAGTTTACTCCATCTTTTAAGCCTTTACCAGCACTAAAAGTTACTCTTCTACGAGCAGCTATTGTGATCTCTGCACCAGTTTGTGGATTACGACCTTTACTTGCTGGAACATTCTTAGCATTAAAGCTACCAAAACCTATGAAACTTACTTTATCATTAGACTTTAGGTTGCTTGTTAAATTTTCAAGAAAGCTATTAATAATTACTTCGCAATCTTTAATTGAATTACCAGTTTTATTAGCTACTTGCTTGATTAAATCAGCTTTTTGTATTGTTGACATTTTTAGTAAAATTTAAGTTAAAATTAAGCTCTCTTATTTAAGATAGATAATGTAACTAGTGCTAATATTTGCAATCGCAACAAATAATTGTCTAAAAGTTTATTTTTTTATAAAAAAGATCTTTTTTAGGGGCTATATGTCACTTTATAACAAATAATACCAATTCCAACCTTTAATGATATATCAACTAATAATAGCAAAAATAAATCCAATAGCGCCACCAAAAACTCCACCCCAAACTACCAACCAACCTAAATGACGGCGTATCATTTTTTGAATTATATTTTTAACCATTTGCGGCGTTAAATCAAGCAGCCTATTATCAATTATTTTCTCAATTTGATCAATCAAACCCTTAGAAATATCACCATCTTTATTCTTATTTTGCGCTAATTCAGCAATGATATTTTTTAACTTATTAGTAATTGGTTCCTTAAGTGGATCAAGAGATTCTCTGCCACCAAGCATGCCAATCATACCTCCCATTGGCGATTCAATAATAGCATCAACTAGGCCAACAAATACCTTATCAAAATCTATTTTACTATTAATGGAGCTGGCCGATAAAGAATTATTTTTTTTAAAAAATTGCTCAATATGCTCCTTATTAAAAAATTCATTAATGATCAAGTTCTTAATTCCACTTTTAAAATCCTCAAAACGATTAGGAATTACGCCAGAGCCATATAAAAACGGCACTTTTTCAAACAACATATGAACTGCCAACCAATTAGTTAAAGCCCCTGATAATGCAAAAATACCAGTTAACATAATTATTTCACCATATATTGGCAAACCGTAGTGCGACAGGAAATAGCCTATTGCCACCATTAATGAAGCAGCGATATTTGTAATGAGATTTATATTCATATGATTAATTGACGAATTTAATATTTAATTTTATTATATATGTATGATATTAATCAGCTCAAGAATCATTTAAGCATTTTTGGTTTTAGTAATTATAATCAGAGTCTGTGAGCTATTTATAAAAACCACAATCTTTTTAATTTAATACTTTAAATTCACAAATCATGAAAAAAACAATTTTAGTAATTTTTGCAATAATTTCTTTTGCACAATCATCTCTGGCATTTGATCTAGAAAAAGCAATAGGAGCGGTTGATAGCATGGCCAGTAACAAAAAAAACCCAGCTAGTAAGTCAATAAATAGCTCAATTACCGCACCACTAGAAAGGCTTGAAGAAAAAGCTACACAAAAAATCGACAATGTTATGAATAAAGTTGAAAATAAAATCGACAAGGCAACTTCAAAAATTGAGCAAAGAGTAGAAAAATATGAAGAAAAATTCGATAAATATGAGAAAAAAATAGAAAAACTAGAGAAAACCACCGATAAGGTTATTGATACATTCAATAGTTTTGACGCTAAAAAGCTCGATAAATTGGCTCAAATTGCTAAATATATCGCAATTGGTGTCGGCGCATTCTTTGCACTTCTAATATCTTTACTAATTCTTGTTCTTATTCAACTTACGCGTGTCAACAAAAAGCTATCGATGCAAGCATAAATGTTTAGCATAATTCTTTATAATGAACTAAAAACTAGCTCGCAAAATCTTAATAAAATTATTGCGAGCTTTTTATTCTTTATCATCTTTATTTTTATCGCCAACCTTTTACAGCAAAACAGCCAATATCCCATAAATGATAATATTATATTTTGGCTAGCTCTGTCGTGTGTTGCAATATTTTCAAGTTATGATTTTTTAAAATCAGAATATGAAAACGGCATGTTAGAGCAAATGATAATTGCCTGCTATAATTTTGAGATTTTTATTTTTGCCAAAATAATTTGTAACTGGATTAACTATTGCCTACCAATTATTATCGCTACCTACCTTATAAATAGAAATATTGATTTTATCGCCACAGCAATAATTGCCACCTTCATAATCAATGTCATCTGCTGCTTTTGCGGCAGCTTTTCACTACTTGGAAATTCTTCACCACTAATAGCAATTATCGCCCTACCCTTAATAATACCAACAATTATACTATCTCAAAATAGCTCTTTGGTTTGGCAAATATTACTTCCCTTAGGATTTTTCTGCTTTTTTCTACTATCTTTTCTAATAGCCAAAATCGCTAAAATTATATTAGAATAGTTTAATTATATTATGCCAATTCTAGCCTTTAATTAAATCTTTGGCAAAATATTTTTGAATTTTAAAAGTTATAAAATAAAGCCCTTATGTCCACAAGGGTTAAGGCTTTATGGCTTTTAAAAACAAAAAGATAAAGATAAAATTTAATAAATATCTAAACTATTTTAAAGATGGTTTTTGATATAATCAAACCTTAGCATTGTTGATCTATCATAGATTTTTTTATATTAAGCTCGCTTTCTAAAATATTTGAAGAAAGTTCTAAAATTTTTTGCTCTGAAATTATAATAATTAGTAAGGTAAAGACCTTGAACAGGTTCTTAGGAGCTTAGAAAGTCAACAGATCACAAATATATCGCTAATTATGTATTATAATGATACATTTTTATTAAAATTATGTATTTTTATTAAAATAATTAGTGCAATTATAAAATAACACTTTCAACAACTGAAATTATTTGCTACGATAACCTCTTCTAATTTTTGATAATAAATAATTGCAGGAGATTTGCATGCCAACAAACGAAATCAATGCTAAGGATTTAAGAGTTTTTGCTGAAGGTAGTGCTGCCAATGGTTATGGCAAGGGTAATTACCAACAAATTAGAGATTACATTGTAACAAGAGAATCACAGAATGGGGCTTCGGGTAATATGTTAAATCACGTATATAATGATGGCTATACTCTGTTGCAGATAGCGTCAGCTCTTGGCTCTACAACTGAAGTTAAGGCTCTTATATGTAAAGAGAATTTAAGAAAGGGTCTTAAGCTAAATACTCAAGATAATAACGGATTTACCGCTTTACATCATGTAGCTTTTAGAGGCATTATCCTAAAAACGGCACTAGAAACAATAATTCTTGCCTAAACCCTTATCCCATCTATTCTTAACAGCATTTTGTCATTTCACCATTTGGTGAACC
>Ga0209223_10001415_pt1 | contig 26198 bp, 29 predicted proteins | sample COG_06_FD_184750 | JGI IMG/M metagenome (GOLD analysis project Ga0209223, IMG submission 184750) | Pelagic Microbial community sample from North Sea - COGITO 998_met_06 (SPAdes) (version 2) | ecosystem: Environmental > Aquatic > Marine > Neritic zone/Coastal water | place: Helgoland, sampling...
TAACGGATAGTGTAGATTTTAAAGTCGTGGCTTTATCGACGTTAAGAGTAGAGTCAAGTTCAGTTGCACCAGTAACGGATAGTGTAGATTTTAAAGTTGTGGCTTTATCGACGTTAAGAGTAGAGTCGAGTTCGGTTGCACCAGTAACGGATAGTGTTCCAACTAAGAAAGTATTGTCTGTAACGGATAGTGTAGATTTTAAAGTCGTGGCTTTATCGACGTTAAGAGTAGAGTCAAGTTCAGTTGCACCAGTAACGGATAGTGTAGATTTTAAAGTTGTGGCTTTATCGACGTTAAGAGTAGAGTCGAGTTCGGTTGCACCAGTAACGGATAGTGTTCCAACTAAGAAAGTATTGTCTGTAACGGATAGTGTAGATTTTAAAGTCGTGGCTTCATCGACGTTAAGAGTAGAGTCGAGTTCGGTTGCACCAGTAACGGTTAATGTAGATTTTAAAGTGGTGGCTTTATCGACGTTAAGAGTAGAGTCGAGTTCGGTTGCACCAGTAACGGAAAGTGTTCCAACTAAGAAAGTATTGTCTGTAACGGATAGTGTAGATTTTAAAGTCGTGGCTTCATCGACGTTAAGAGTAGAGTCGAGTTCGGTTGCACCAGTAACGGTTAATGTAGATTTTAAAGTGGTGGCTTTATCGACGTTAAGAGTAGAGTCGAGTTCGGTTGCACCAGTAACGGAAAGTGTTCCAACTAAGAAAGTATTGTCTGTAACGGATAGTGTAGATTTTAAAGTCGTGGCTTCATCGACGTTAAGAGTAGAGTCAAGTTCAGTTGCACCAGTAACGGTTAATGTAGATTTTAAAGTTGTGGCTTCATCGACGTTAAGAGTAGAGTCGAGTTCGGTTGCACCAGTAACGGAAAGTGTTCCAACTAAGAAAGTATTGTCTGTAACGGATAGTGTAGATTTTAAAGTCGTGGCTTTATCGACGTTAAGAGTAGAGTCAAGTTCAGTTGCACCAGTAACGGATAGTGTAGATTTTAAAGTTGTGGCTTTATCGACGTTAAGAGTAGAGTCAAGTTCGGTTGCACCAGTAACGGATAGTGTTCCAACTAAGAAAGTATTGTCTGTAACGGATAGTGTAGATTTTAAAGTGGTGGCTTTATCGACATTAAGTGTAGAGTCGAGTTCGGTTGCACCAGTAACGGAAAGTGTAGATTTTAAAGTTGTGGCTTTATCGACATTAAGTGTAGAGTCGAGTTCGGTTGCACCAGTAACGGAAAGTGTAGATCTTAATGTTGTGGCTTTATCGACGTTAAGAGTAGAGTCGAGTTCGGTTGCACCAGCAACGGAAAGTGTTCCATCTACATACGTATTGTCTGCTAAATTTATTACACTTAAAGTTGACGAAAAATAAAGTTTTTTATTATCTCCTGAAACTTCAAGTCTATCACTATAAGTTGCATTTTCACTGATTATCAACGATCTCGTATCATTAACTGTAATAACAATTTTTCCATCTGAAGCAATTTCTAATTCAGATAAATTACTACCATAAATTTTAGGAAGTAATACGGGACCGAACATCGAAATGTTTTCGTATGCGGGATAACTCCAATCAGCATTACTTATATATTGTTGTGGATTTTTATACTCTGTACTAGCGCTTACACTCATTTTACTATAAAAAAGTAATAAAAATTATATCGTCTAATTTAAATTTTATAAATACAACCTATAAACTTTTTTTTATCACCTTTAAAAATAACATCACATGTTGCTTTTGCAACTGTATAATTCTTAATAATGTCATCATCCTGTTTCATTCCTACTCCTGGTGTATCAGATGTCACGATTAAATCGCCGTTATATATATTTCCATTTTGTCTACATACCCATATACCACCTTCGCCTACGGCATTAACGATTAATTTTTGACTTTTTTTTTGACTTGTTTTAAATTTTAAAGTTCCTATTTGAAAGCAACGCTTATTGTCAAATTCACGGAACGTATCATCTTCATGACCACTAATAACACCAAATACTTTTTTATCATAAGCATCTCTCGATAATGATACAATAGGTATAGCATCGTCTATACTTATATTTTCATTATCATCTAAATCCTTATATATTCCAGTAGAACTGACTATATATCCAGCCAGATTGTTGTCTTCATTAATTTGTTCTATGTTTGAAAAAGAACATCTATGCTGACCCGTAAAATTTAATTGACCAGGAATAAAGTCCGTGAAAGTTGTTTCGTTAGTATTTGCACCTCTAAATACTAGGTCTTTTAAATTTGCATTATTTGGATTTTCACGAGTTTCTACATACCAATCATTAGAGAAAGAAAGATTACAAAAACATTTAATATAATTGTTAAAATTATAATCAGATTTAACAGCATTTGTTTGTATGAAATCACTCACATGTAAAGCTTCACTAATAAGTAAACTATCATTAATGTGCACTTGATTACTATAACTTTGAATCGCACCTTTGATAAATAAATTAGAGTGCAATGCAACATTATTACTACATAAAACTTTATCTAAAAAATAAGTCTTATTTTTGAAGATGTTATTTTCGTGTAATATTACATTTGAAGTATGAATATTAGCTACATATAACGAATCTACCTCATTTTGAATACTACTTAATTCATTTGCCACTAGAATATTGGGATCACCTATCATGTGTTTAGAAGGATTGAGGTATAATGATGGTCCATAGTTAAAAATATGATTTTCCATTTGTCTAATTTGTTCACTAGAACTAGCTGTAAAACTTGGAAAATTCGTCAAAGAGTCTCTAACAATATTAAAAACATATGTTCCATCAATAGATTTTTGAATAATAGTATCAAACTCATTTGTAATTTGGTCTTCAATTATACTATTAATATTCGTCGCTAATGTTAGCTGATCATTTTTAATTACAGTAAAAGCATCAAGTAAATCATTATTTGATTGTGTTGAGCTTTTAATAAAAATATCCACTATATCTTCAGTTGTATCTGCTGTAATTTTAGCTGCATTTGCTGTTATATCTAAAGTTGCTATTTCTAAATTATTTGATCTTATATTTGATTCTATTGATAAAAATCTGGAATTATTAATCTCGTCAATATTTGCAGATTGTTGCAATATATCTTGTAAATTTGAACCATAAATGAATAAATCTGCACCAATACTTAAATTTGAAGTAATTGAAACGTTTGAATGAACTGTTATAGAATTATTCACATTTAAATTAGATACAATATCAATATCGTTTGCTATAATCTTATTTGTATGAATTTCATTATCAATAAATGCATTATTAATCACGTGTATATTTGAATTTATAAATACATCTTCACTTATAGATATATTACTTGCAAACTTAACTCCTTTGTTAAAATCAATACCTTGTGAAATATTCAATTTATTATTCGAACCTTCGATTATACCAAAAATATTAACATAATCGTTTTTACTTACATTCATTAGATTGTTACCTGCAGAATCTTTTGGATAGATTAATAATACATTACTACCATTGTTTATAATATTATTGCCTATTATTGTTGAATTTTCTCCCTTGTTTTTATTTCTATATCCACATATAATTGTATTGTTTTTTGTGTTTTCATTTTCAGATCCAATTATCGTAACGTCTCTTAAAGGTGTGCTATTATCTTGTTGATTTTTAATTTTATATCCAATTAAAACACTATTGCGTATACTTTTTGTTTGAATATCATTTCCTATTTGAATTGTACGTTCGTTATAAAAAGAATTGAGTTTTTCTATAGTATTAGCACCTATGAATATACTATCAGTTGAAGTGTTATTTTTTCCGGCTTGATATCCTACGAAGACATTTCTAATATTACCTCTATCCTCATTATAACCGGTTTTATATCCAAAAGCAGTATTTTTATCACTACTTAGTCCTTTAAAATCAGAAGCATCTACACCAAATACTGTGTTATGACTATTTTTATAATCAGATACAAAATCCCCTTGTTTTCTTGCATAAATTGAATTATTCTTCAAAAAAAAAACATTATTAATATTTTCCTGAATACCAGTAAGACCTAATTTACTACTGGAATTAGTAAGAGTTGCCATAATTAATTATAACGACTATTTTTTATACACTCATTTTTGCTTTGATTACTGGATGCGAAAAATATCCAATTAAATCAAAGTTATCAATTGTAATATCTTTCCAATCTTTATCGATGATACTATCATCTAATTCAAGCTTACATTGACTCAAAGAAGTTCTAGATAGTTGTTCATTAATTTGTTCAACATGATCATTGTATATATGAGTATCTCCAATTGACATAACAAGTTTACCTGGTTTTAGATTGGTTTTCTTTGCAAGAATGTATGTAAAGATAGTATACGATAGAATATTGAAAGGGAGTCCAAGAAATACATCACATGAACGTTGATACATATGGCACGATATATTATCGTTATTGTCTACATAGAATTGACAAGACACATGACACGGTGGTAAAACTGTTTTATTCAAATCTGAAGGATTCCAACCAGAAAGGAAGATTCTGCGACTGTATTTGTCATTTTTAAGAGCATCTAAAATATATTCCACTTGATCAATACCTTGATTTGTATAATCATCATTGCATGTTTTATATTCTGCTCCAAAATGTCTCCATTGAAATGAATAATTTGCTCCACAATCCCCTTCTTGTAGGTGTCCTAATCCCATTTTTTCTTGTGTTTCCTTTGTTGAATTACCATTCCAAATATTTACTCCTTCTTTTTTAAGATTTTCTGCATTAGTATCACCACGTAAGAACCAAAGTAGCTCTTTAACAACGGATTTCCAAAATAGTTTTTTTGTAGTCAGTACCGGGACATGTTTCGAAATATCAAATTCAATCATATTACCAAAATGTGAAATAGTTCCAGTTCCGGTTCTATCTGGTCTTTTAGACCCGTTATATAAAATACGAGTTGCAAGTGATTTATACACATTATCACAATGATAAATATCACTTAAAAAGTTGTTAGCCTTTTTTAATTTAATAAATCTATAATGCGTAATTTTGTTATCGAAATCAACAAATGACAACTTTGGTGAAAAAGATTCGATTTCATATTTAAACGAAGGTGGATTAATGAAAACATCACAGTCGTATTTTCTATAGATCTGTGTTACAAATATGCTATCATAAAAGTCGTTAAATTTTTTGTATAGTTTTGAACCACCAATAATAAAAACATTATCATTTTTATTTGTTTTGATGAAATCTTCAATGTCTAAAAATGATCTATATAATCTATTATTAGATGAAATAAGATTTTGATTATTGGTAAGAACAATATTCTGTCTATCTGGAAGAGGTTTAACTGAATTTGGCAGTGAATCATACGTTTTTCTACCCATAATTACAGTGGCTCCTTTTGTAATTTCTTTAAAATATTTAAGGTCATCAGGAATACTCCAAGGTAATTCATTGTTCTTACCAATACCATAGGATTCATCACAAGCAAAAATACAAGAGAGAGGCATTATATATGTTTATGGAGATACCTTAAATTATATTTAAACTATATTTTTTATTTCCATTCATCATTTTTTGTATCATATTTTTATCTGATTGTGGAAAATCTAAGTAAACATATTTATGATAGTGATTTAAGTAGGACATTAACTGATTATAATATTCAAAAAGAAAGCACTCTTCATTTAGTTTTGAGACTACGAGGTGGGTATGAATTTAGCACCAGGTGAATTAATTTAACTAATCAAATAATAATGGGCTATATATAAATTTGAGTATTCAAGTGGTAAAATATATGTTAGAAGTCTCAATTAAGAGTAAAATTGGCTGTGTTTATTTTCAGCGTAGTAGATAGAATGCAATAAAACGTAGATATTTAGATTCATATAGAACAAAAGAAAAAGCTGAAAAATGCTTACAAGCTGAAAAAGAAAATACTTGCATGAAACAAACAAGTTAGTTAAAATAAAAATGTATTTAAAAACAAATTGTTCTATACTATTTATATTATGACGAGTTAGCTCAGTTGGTTAGAGCAATCGGCTGTTATAGTTAAAAAACAGTGTAGCCACCGATAGGTCACAGGTTCGATCCCTGTACTCGTCGTATATCTTTTTTCTAAACAATATATTATTGTTTGTCCTCTTAGCTCAGCTGGATAGAGCATGTGACTTCTAATCACAAGGTCGTGGGTTCGAACCCCACAGGGGACAATAAAATATATTTGATCAAAATTAAAATCTAATAAAAAAATGATCTTATTATCTTAAATATAAATAAGACAAAACAAACATTAACATTACTATAAAACAAAATGAACTTTGAAACTGAGTACACTACAACTGACGATCTTGTGGAATACAGATATGTTCCAGGTTATGGTTACATAAAGCTCGAAGACTTAAGGAACATGCGTGAGCGTTAATTAATTAAAATGTCAAAAAAGATAAGTTATCATTGTTTAACAAGTTTGCAACAAGCGTTACGACCATTGATAATATCTCTTTTTTTATTATCCCACAACACACTTATCGCCTCATGTATTTTACATCCTAATACTTTTTCTCTTGTAACAAAACCATACATTTTTTTGTCTGGACAATAGATTCTATCTCCTACTTTGAATTCCATTTATTTTATTTTCAACATATTATTTTTTGTCAACATATTTAAACATTTTTTTGTGATGATACAATCATTAAGTGCATCATGGAGCATAATATCTGGTTTTTCTTCAAAACAAAACTCATATAATTCTTCAAGTTTTGGCCATTTATAAGATTTATAATTCCCCTGTAATTTACAAATCTTAACAGTTTCTTTCATTGTATCAATTAGAGGTTTTTTACATATTTCCTCAACAATAGGATAATATTTTGGATCATCTTTAACTTTTTTATAAACTGTTCTTTTTTTAAATTCATTTACAATACAACCTAAATCAAAATCTATATTATGTGCAACAATATGCGTGGAATCCTTTAATACATTGTAAAAATCAACAATCATTTCATCAAAATTTTTTCCATTTTTCTTTAGATATTCGACATTATAAGGGTGTGGAACATGAGGAGATACATCTTCTACATCTTTAATAAAATCGGATCGTTGAATATCTCCCAAAATATATCCCAATTGAACTACTCTTTGTGTCGGTGGACGAAAATCACCGATACCATTTGTTTCAACATCAATGTAGAGAAATTTAGTTTCATCCATGATAAAATATATCGAATTAATTTATTATTAATTTAATAAATTTTTAAATTCATTTTTTTGAAGTAGTTTTCAATTGTGCACAATTCACTATATGCATTTAAATCAAGTAAATACCATAACAACATAAAACATATTTGTTATTCAGAACTGAATTCTCTTTGTAGAAATAAGCCATGATATCCATATGGAATATTAAATTCAAATATATGTTCATATATTATTTCAAATGTAACAATATTGATACAAAATATCTTAGTTTTATTTTTCATATGACCAATCAAATACATTATTTCATCACATACACATGGTTCTTCCAATATAGCATCATCTATATGCACAGATTTAACATCATCTTTAATGATATCATAATAAAACAATGTATGCTTATTAATTAGAAATATTCTGTTATTAACAACAATAGGCATTTCTCCTTCAATTTCAGTTAATTTGTAACATGTATAATCCTCAGTCACGGTAGTTAGATTTACAGTTATTTTATGAAGAAAATAACCATTAAAATCATATGGTGATTTTACACTCGCTAATTCTAAATTTTGACTTAAAGATGCATATATATCAATCTTATCTCTATGATGCTCTAATGCATGTGCTATATGTAATGTAGACATATCATGTTCGGGTTTCAATTTTATATATTTTGATTGGAATGATGATTTATCAATCAATAATATTGCATTACCATCATTAAAGTTTATAGATTCAAAAATTGTTTTATCAGTAAAATAAGCATCATATAAATTGAGATCAATACTATTAAGAAATATTACAAACCAGTTATCTGTTATTTTAAAGTCATGGAAATAGAATGATTTTCCAAAAGGAAACAATTCTGTATGAACAATCACATTATTTATAATAATATTCAATCCATAATTGAAACATGATAAGTTATATATGTCACCTTTGTGTTTTTTTGGATGTGGAGATATGGGTATATATGGCAATCTTTCCATTAAATATTGAGGAATGTTTCCTATTTTCATTGAACCAAGAGTTTCACCTGTATCAACATCTATTTCATAAGGAATACCTCCTTCTCCTAAACTAAGAATTTTATCATTTTCATAATTTAATAGTGAAACATTACTAAAATTATTCAAAAAAAGATTATTATCGGCGTTTGTTCCTAAGCCTCTAAATAAAATTCTGTTAGCATTTTTTTCTTTTTTATAATGATACGTTTTTTGACGAATACCTTTATATTCAAAACCACGAGGAGAGACTTTGATTCTATTTATAAATCCATGACCATCAAGGGGGTGGTCATATTTGAAACCATGTAAAGGCTTTACTCCATTTTTCAATATATATCCTTGTGGTAAGTATTCCATCAGTATTATATACATATTACTTTTATTTTTTATTTTAAATCTTTTCGCATACATCATATTCCATATATATTCGATTACATGTTATCCACGACCGTGTATTTTTATTCATGATGATTGAATTTGTATTAAATCTATTGTTATAAAAATTATCAACTGCTTTTCTGGAAAATCGAGGTCTCTTAATCCTATCACAAATGTTATTAAAAATTATCGTCCAAAACTGAACAGGCATATTTAATATACTTCTATTCATATCAAAATTCAACATAATTGTATTACAACGTAATTCATCAAATTCCATATAATCTTTCATCAACATTTCTATCAGAGTATTTGTTTCACTTACACCTTTTGAGAAATTCATCAAATTCTGTTTATAATTTTTTCCATAACAATCTTCTAATTGTGGGAATATGTTGTTTCTCATCTTACCTCTACAAGACCATTCTGGAGTAGTATCTTTGAAATAAGGCACTTTGTGCTCAAACGCATAATCATACACAATATTCTTTGATTTGCCAATGAACGGACGGAAAACTTTAACTTCATTGATTATATTTTCTGGTTTCAACACAGATAGATCATTTGTATGATTATTTTTCATCATATTATTGAAAATATTCTCCACTATATCGTCATCGTGATGTCCGACATAAACACCGTCGATACCTTTTTTTTTAACGATTTCCTTATATAAATTATAACGAAGTTTCTTTGAAGTTTCTTCATATTCATTCCTTTTTATATCTCCACGTTTGAAATCAAGCTCGTGGATAATGAATTCAACATTTTTTTCTTTACAATATTCAGAGAGGAACTCGGCTTCTTCTGAGGATTCGTTTCGGTTATTATAATTGATATGTAAAGCATATACTGATGTTTTCTTTGATTTTGAAAACATATCAAGAAGAACCATGGAATCAACTCCACCTGACAATGAAATAAATATTTTGGATTTTTTAAGATGATCAGAAAAATGTTCAACAAGTTCTTGTGAGGATTTTTCATCATATAAATTTGATGTGAAACATTTCTCATCCAAGACATTCACATACTTTTCAAACATTTGTGTCTGTCTCAATTTTCACTTAATACTTGATTAAAGTGACAAGTTCTAAAATCATTTTTTAAGATTGTGATGAAAAAATTTACCCTCTGTATAAAACTTTTTCAATTTTTTTTATTTTTTTTTATTTTTTTTATTTATATGACTTTTTATTTTTATGATATATATATGTTACTAACTAATTATTATATTTTTACTAAATTAGTAAATTAGTTCAATATATTTAAAAATTATATTCTACATATTAAGTAATAAAAATGGTTAGTAATAAATCATTTGTCTGTGATACATGCAGTTATTCATCAAATAGGAAATACAATTTAGAACTGCATCAACGCAGTCCAAATGCATGTAATAAGAGATTAAAGAGACTGAGTAATGAAACGTATGTAAACCAAAATGGACAAATCGTAAACCCTGGTGGACAAATCGTAAACCAAAATGGACAAATCGTAAACCCTGATGGACAAATTGTAAACCCTGGTGGACAAATTGTAAACCTTAGAGGACAAATCGTAAATCCTGATGAAAATATTGTCAATGCTACAATAAAAAATTTAAACAAATGCAGTAAATGTAATAAAATATTATCCTGTAAAAAGAGTTTAACTAGACATGATAAAAACTGCAATGGTGACAATCCTTTACAGTGTTCTATTTGTAAAGTGTGTTTTACAACACGACAAGGTAAATATAAACATATGAAAAGTGTTAAATGTGAGTTAGTATTAACAGAAGAACAACAAAAAATAAAAGATTTAGAAGAACAATCAAGAGATTTAAAACAACAATTAGAAGAGGAAAAACAAAAAAGAAAAGAAGCCGAAGATTCTAAAGCAACAATCAATAACATTACAAATAATATTAACAATACAAACAATTATTTTGATCATAGTATTAACTATAATAACTATGATAATCTAAATTTAGACCATATAACGAAAGAAGATATTAAACGTCTCTTTGATAACTGCAGAATGCAATATCCAGAACTATCCGAAGACCTCACCCGTATGATACTTAGTCCCAAAGAGAACCAATGCATATACTTACCAGAAGGTCAAAAGTCCAATACATGCGCTGTTATGAAAGATGGTATAGAAATGAGAAAGCCGCTCATACGGGTTTTGATGGACTTAGGAGTACAAACAGCCATATTAATAAGAGACTCTAATGTAATCGAAAGAAATAAAAAAGATATCGTAAGCAATCAGTTTTGGGCCGATAATCGTAACGCTTGTGGACTTAATATATCGGATATCGACTATATGACTGATACAGATAAAGAGATAGTACAAAGAAACAAGAATATAGTCCTCGACATGTGTGATGGCAAAATCTGACTGTAATAATCTGTTTATTTTTAGAAGTTATCGACAAGTTCTTCAATAAGTATCGATGATTTCTCAATTTCATCAATATCTTGTTCTGTTTTTTGGATTTTTTCATCTGTTTTGAGTAAATTAATTTTGTTATAGGTGTTAATAATTATAGAAGAGTGAATAGATACGATTGTTAAAATCATCGCCAGTGAATAGTTAATTGTGAAATTCATAAATGGAATTATCATGTAAAATATAGACATTAAGTTACATACTAGAAACATTTTCATTTGTTCATTCAAAATTTCACTTGTATTAGTTAAAAGATCTTTGTAACATGTTGCTTTAATGAATTCATTTTTAACATGACCTTGAAGACAAGTTTTAGTCTTTTCGAGTCTATCATTATCTTCTTCTAATGTATCTTTTTCGTTTCTAAGTTCATTAAATTCGCTAATAAGTTTGTGATATTTACCTTGAATTATATTATTTTGATATATGATGTAAGCAGTAGAACTGTCATCTTTGTTGAGAACATTATTATCAATGTCTGTTTGTTTGATGAAAAGATTGATAGGTGTTTCTTTAACATTCGATGTCATTTTGTATTGAATATATTAACAATGTATGTTTATAAATCAATTTGCGATTGATGATTATGAATCATAAGATCAATTTTTTATTTTTGCAAAAGAACAAATATTGAACAATTCAACATAAAAAATGATTTTAAAACTTAATGAAATATGATAAATAACCACAACATTAAGACTATGAAAAGAAAATTATCTGAGTATATGAATTCTTTATCTTTGGATGAATGTAATTCAAAAAAACTAAAAAAGAAAACTAATTCAGTTTACTGTCAAACTGATGAAAAAATTTATACTGAAAGTGATATAAAAGAAATGATTGATAATTATGTTAATTATATAAATACTAATACATATACAAAAAAGATAGAACCTAATAAGTGGGTTGAATCATTTTAACATATCTTGATGTTTGGTTATGAATTCTTTACTTACATTTTGATATTTAATAATATCAACTATGTCTATTTGATCTGCAAATAATTCTAAAATATGTTCAGGAATTTTCAAATTAGGTAATATTTGTTTCCAATTAATATGGATTTGTTTTTTTATTTCATTTTTCTCATCACATGAGAGTTTTTCAAAACCATTGATTAAATAAGTTATATTCATAAGTGAGTGCTTATATAGTATAATTATATCATTTTTTTATAAACACACACGAAAAATAAAACTAAGCTTATATTAATAATGGAATTAAAAGACATTTTGAAGGACATTGAGACTTATAATCAGGTCACATTAGAGACTCCAGAATCTTGGATGAATAATAACAAAGTTGGTTTTCCCACATGGGTATCAAAATTATTTATGAAATCGGTTGATAAATCCAAACAATTAGAATCAATAAAAACCAGTGATACTTTGTTTCCTCACCAGCGTCTTATTAGAGACTATTTACAAGCTGGGTCACCTTATAGAGGATTACTTTTATATCATGGACTTGGTGTTGGTAAAACGAGAACATCCATCGGTGTTGTCGAATTACTTTTGAATTCTAAAAGCAAAGAAAAAGCTCTTGTCATATTACCTGCATCATTAAGACAAAATTTTATAGCTGAACTTAAATCATTTGGCAATATAATGTATAATAAAAATAATACTTGGAAATTAATATCATTTACAGATTCGAATGAGAAAACCTTTGAAGATATGTTTGGAAAAACAGTCGTGAAGTTATTAAAAAAAACTAATAAAGGTGTATGGTTACCATTGATATCCGTCAAGAAAGACGAGGATGCTATTAAATATAAAGATCTTACAGATACTCAAAAAAAAGAATTAGAATACCAAATAGACTTATATATTGAAAGTAGATATGATTTTAAACATTATAATGGTTTCACTAAAGAAGATAAAGAAATATTAAATGGTGATGACGAGAAGAAAGATTCAAAACTATTTGATGATAAAATTGTCATCATAGACGAAGTTCATAATCTGACTTCTGGTTTAGATAATAGTAAAAAAACGTTGAAATACAAATTATATAACAAACTTTTTCATAGTAATAATTCATCATTTGTCTTGTTATCAGGAACACCCATTATAAATAATCCAATTGAAATTTCATACACCATTAACTTGTTACGAGGAGAACAAAAAACATATAGTGTAGAATTGAGTGGAATGCCATATGATCTTGATATCAGAAACAAATTAAAATATGTAGATATGTTTTCTATGAAAGCTCTTAAAAAGAACATATTATTTACATTTACTATCGTTCAGAATGACTATAAAGTCTTAAATGGAAAACTTGTTTTAAAAGAAAAATCTGATAAGAGGTTTCAAACATCGACTATACACAAATTTTTAAAATCTACTTTGGAGAATCTTATTGATATTAAAGGTAACAGAATAGAGGTTAAATCAGAATTTAGCGAAGATTCGAATTATGCTTTACCAGTTGATCCTGAATTATTTAATAGGTATTTTGTTAATGAAAATAACAACACAAGTAAAGGGGATGAAATATTTAAAAGAAGAATAATGGGTTCGGTATCGTATTATGAAAATTACGATAAAGAACTATATCCTACTCAATTACCTAATGAACCAATTGAATTGAATATGTCTGATATACAGTTCAACAAATATTTAAAAATCAGAGGAGAAGAAATAGCAAAAGAGAAAAAAGCTAAAGTTGGTTATAAATCTCCAACAGCTGGAACATACAAGATTTTTTCTCGTGCTGTATGCAATTTTGCATTCCCTGCAAAGATAGAACGTCCTTTTCCAAAGAGTGTTAAAACATTTTTGATGGAACTTGATAGTTCAGTTGTCGATGAAGTAGATACTGATGAGGTAGCTTTACAAGGATTAGTATTGAAAGACTATCAAGATAAGTTACAAAAAGCTCTTACAGAATTATACGATAGAAAAGAAGAACTTTTAAAAGTAAACGAAGGTCTTAAAGAAGTATCCCCTAAATATAATGCAATAATTAATACTCTCAACAAAACCAATGGAACAAGTGTCATTTATTCTGACTATAGAAAGGTAGAAGGATTGAAAACAATGGGAATATCTTTAGAAGCAAATGGTTATAGTCAATTGAGAGTTGTAATGAATGAGAATAAAGTTATTGATATAGAGTTTGACCAATCAGCCAAATTTTTGTATGCGAAATTTAGTGATCCTGATACGGGTTCTTTTATGAAAGAAGCTAATGAAATAATATTGAATATATTCAATAATAAGTTTGGTGAATTAAAACCAAATATAAAGGCTAAATTAGAACAGTACAAATCAATAGTTAACAATAACGGCAATCTAAGAGGTGATTTTATAAAAGTTTTGATGATAACTCGTTCAGGTGCAGAAGGTATTTCTTTGAAAAATGTTAGAGGTGTGCATATATTAGAACCTTATTGGAATAATATAAGAATTGACCAAGTAATAGGTAGAGCAAATAGAACTAATTCGCATATAGAGCTTCCTAAAAGTGATAGGAACTTTAAAGTGTACACTTATATGATGAAATTTAGTAATGAACAAATTAGTGAATTATCATCGCAAATAAAGAATCCCAGAGGTGATAATAGAAAATCCAGCGATCAGATAATAAAGTCTATTGCTAACAGAAAAACATCAGTGATTGATGGATTCTTGAAAAATTTAAAAAACGCATCTGTTGACTGTACTATTCACAAAAATTCACATGTAGGTATGGAATGCTTGACATTCAAAAATGAGTTATCAGAGCACGATAATGCATATACATTCAATATTTTTGATGAATATATTGAAAAGAAAGAGCTTAATTCAAAAAAGATAACCGTAAAGTCATTCATCGTTCAATTCAAAAAAATTGAAAAAATAAAAAATACGAAATTTATATATGTTGCTGCCAAGAAGTCTTTATATGATTTTGAAGTGTATAAAAAATTAGGTATTATGGATAAAGTAGGAACAATGAGAAAATTAAATTCGTCACAATATGAAGTGAGTATTATCTCAAAAAAATAAAAATATATATTTATTAATTTATACATATGATTCTAGCTAATATTGTTTCAGGAAAAAGATATAAATTCATATTTAAATGTATTAGAGCAAATAATAATTTTTTTGTTATACAATATTTGAGAGACTCAAATAACATATCAATTTTAGATGAAAATGAAGAAAGTATATTTATGAATGTTATTAAATATGGAACAAATGAAATGTTAATGTTTTTCATGAACAGATATCCTGTTTATAATTTAGATGAATATGATCAATCAAACATCCATGCTTTATTCTATCTCATTAAAAGAAAAGATTTAGATATAGATTATATAAGAAGTTTTTTTATTCGTTGCAATAGAGACATCAATATATGGTCAGAACAATATGGATCTTTACTATTTCATTCGATATATTACAAAAATATGGAAGGATTCACATTATTGTTGTCAATAGGTGTAGATGTGAATGGATTGGATAATAGACATAATCCACTAATATACTATTGTGTATTAAATGGATTACTCGAAGTTAGTAACACTATAATTAATCATCAAGACTTTAATGTTGACAATGCGAATACTTCAAATGAAAGTATTCTTGAAGTAGCTATTATCAAATGTATGACATTACATGCAAAATTGATATTTTCTAAAAAACCTAAGGTATTAAAAGATAAAGAAACTGTTATTAGACTAATGGATTATTCAATCGACTCAAGAAATACAATTATGGCATGGCAATTATATCAAAATTATTGTGCATATATAATACAAAAAGCTTTTAAAAAATACATTTATAAAAGAAGAACAAGTGTATGAATATTATCGGACCTCGTAAATTGATCGATGTTACAATTTTTAAATTTTACACTGGTCTTTCATAGTAAGAAAAATCATTATTTTTTTCACAATTAATAAAAAATTGATCTTTTATTTAGAATTAAAACAAACAAACAAACAAACAAACAATTAAAGCATGAGTTCTGAAAACAAAACAATTTCTCAATTAGAAATGAATCTGGAGAAAAGAGAAGATGAATTTCGCGCAAATTGTGAACGTAAGTTTAACAGAGAACTTCGTGAAGAAAAAAATAAATTCAACAATAAAGTCAAAGAAATCAAAAGAAGTTACGAGTATGGAGTTATAGCTTTTGTATTCATTTTGAGTTTAATATCAGTTATTCTTTACAGGAATATGAATATTAGTAAGATTGACTATTATATAAAGACAAATTATCCACAATTGTATGTAAAGATAAGTGAATTAAATTATGACATTAATTCGTATAACACATTTGAGTTTACTCTTATCGTAGCTACTTATCATTACATTATGTATAAAATCATCATCAATAGATTCTCAATAATATTCATAGTGACAATTTGTAGTATCTATGGATCTATCAAATTAATTAATTAGAAAGTAGATATTGTAATAAAATACAAAAAAATTAATTTGTATTTTTTATATTTTTGAATATGAAAACCCCTAAATTTTGTCTATTAATTGATTTTATATAAAAAATGATCCTTCATTTATTAATGAATTCAACTATTGATTATCATATAAATAAATATGAAAACATATCTTGATGATGTTATTTATATTGATCATTACCCTAAATATATGAAAGTATCAAATGAAGAGTTTGATGAATTATGGAATGTTGAAAATTCTGTTCAAAGCACTCCTAATCCTATGAATAGGAAATATATGATCAAAAGAAAACAATGTACATACGGGGCTCAATATAACTTTGGAGGACAAAAATCAGTGAATATTTCGCAAACATATGATGAATATCCTACCATTATAAAAAAGGTTTTGAACGATGTAAAATTACGTTCCGCATCTGATGATTATAGTGTAGTTCATGTTAACTTTTATCCAGATGGAAATGCGGGCCTAGACCCACATGCAGATAATGAACAAGATATGATGAAGAATAAAGATATATATAGTTATACGTTTCTATCCCAAGAAGGGAATCCACGTGGATTCCAAATATATGATATGAATAAAAATCAAATAAATGAAGTGATGCTAGATAATGGCGATTTATTGATCATGTCTGGAGGTATGCAAACTAAATATAAACATGGTATTAAGAAGTCTAAGTCAAAAAAATTTACTAATCTTCGAAGAATCAATTTGACTGTTAGAGCATGGAAAAAATAAAAACAAAAAAGTAGTTTTGTTACTTAGGCATGTGTCTTCCACAAAAATCACAATTTGCTTTTGCTTTTGCAGTGCATTTTTCATTGTTCATTTTTAATGCTTTACAAATTAAAGAACCATTAAATTTGTTGGTAATATTTGTTGGTTTTTTTGTTATAACTATATTTTGCATATTCGTTGTATCTAGAACAATGATTGATTTTCTATTTTTGTATGCATTAGAAGCATCTTTCATTTTCTTGATTACTTTTTGCATCTTAACATCACGATCAGCCATAAGTTCTTTCAAGATGTGAGTTTATTCTCACCAAATCAGATGATATCTTATATATATATATTATTCTTTAAGTTGAAACATATCATAACAATAATAGTTCTTCACCTTCTTTAACATCTTTTAAAGTAAAATATCCATCTTTTTTTGATACAACATTTGCATCATTTTGTGATTGATTTAAAAACATTTCTCCATGAAATTCATGTAATGGGATTGTTGGTACAAATGTATATGTTTTATTACTATCTTGCATGAATAACTTTTTATTTTTATATAAATCATGAAGTGTGTATAAAGTTTTAGAATTAATTTGCACTTTATCATGTAATTCTATTGTGTAACACCATTGTCCATGATACTGTGGTCTTTCAAGAATTTTTGTATTAGATGGTATATTCCTCATAGCAATTAAACCTACTTTTGTTTTATTTTTTGTTGATACACCTGGGCAACAATAAAATGTTTGAAGAGCTTTTAACATGAAGTTTGAGTTTACATGATAATTTTGGAGTTCTTTTTAAATTCTTTTTATTTGTTATACTATGAATTTATTTCAAGTATTATGTCTACAAATTTATCTGTAAATCTACATAATCAGTAATGTGGTTATATATAATCAGTTTATGATGAATTTAAAATTATTTTATATATTAATCCTTTTTTTTTAAAAAATGATCAACACATTTCATAATCTAATATATATATATCATGAAGTTAAATAACACAGAAGTTTACATGTACACCATTTGGAATGATTCTTATGGAAATGAATTTGAAACAATAGGTAATTCAAAAAAAAGGGTACACAATGTCACAATAAAAAATACACTCATCTCTACAAAATTACGACAGAAGTTTGGAATTTTCCCTAAAAAATATAAGGATTTCATTCAAATAAAAGACAAGATTAACAAGTTCATTAATGACGAACAACCTGATCTTTGTCTACAATTTAAATTCATAAATAAATACAATTCTCAATGTATTGATACTAATTATATACATCATCAACAGTTTGACATGAATATAATACAGCTTATTCATAATCCTCCTATGAATGCCACACTTTATAATCATAAAATTTATGGTCAAGATACTAATTCTGTTGACATTCAACAAAATTTTAAAAACATCATTCATTACAAATAAATTTATAATTGAGCCCGGTGATATCATTCATACCACCATTTAAAACTTTTATTAAAAACATTTAAATATTTTACATCATAATATATATATAATATGGATCCAGGTAGTATTCCCGAAAATGTAAAGCGAATAATGAATGACAGAAATCTTTCTATGTCACAAAAATTAGTAGCATTCATGGCCTTTATGCCTAATTTGCCTGAAAATAATCCAGATATATATCAAGATAATCTTGATTTAGGTAAAGAAATTAGACAATTAATAGACGATAAAAAAATCTCATTGGGTAAGTTTGATGAAAATTTTAAACTGCATGTAGAAAATTGTTAAAAAATAAAAAATTTACCATAATTAAAATGCCTAATAATTATGAAAAAATAATTAATTCAATTTCTCACGTCGTTGACATGAATGGACCTCTTGTGATTGAATATAATAAGCAAATTTTATCATTTAATTGTGTAAAAGTGAAAAATAAACATATTTTAAAAGTCGCAGAGCAATTTGAAAACAATGATATAAAAGATATACTTCAAACAACTGAAAGTTCTTTTTTATTTAAGTAATATCATATTTCATCTAAGAGTATAATATTATCTTTCAATGCAATTTCACAATAATAATCAATAATTTCTATCATGTCTATAATAGCTTCTAAATTTGTACCTCTTGCAACAACACCATGATTTTCCAAAGCTACAATATCATTATTTTCATTGTGTATATTTGTATATGTTTGATCAGCTAATTTCATTGTTCCAGCTGAATAAAACTTAACATTTTTTCCTATTTTGAAAGATATTTCTGGAAAAAAATATTGTATTGTAGACAATTGTTTATGATCTGTTAAACCTATGTAAGCAAGAACATTCTGAGGATGACAATGAACTACACAACAGTCTTCATGTTGTTCACTGCTCATTATAAGTTTAGCATGTAAATCAAGTTCTCGTGATGGTAACCTATCTAAATCATTAACTGAGTATATGTTATTCTTAAAATTAACAGATACAAGATCACGTGCTTTTATATGGTGTTTTGTCATTCCACTTGGTGTAATATGAAAATATTTTTTATTTGCTAACTTAACAGATATGTTACCATCATTTATACTTGTTAGTTTTTTTTCATAAATTCTAGTCAAAGATTGGGGAATATTTAGAGATGAATTCATACGTTTTCTTACTATATGGCTATAATTTTTATTTAAGTTTTTTTATTTGTATCATCAACGATTTGTAATATCAATCATATTAAGATGAAAATAAATGTATTTAAAGATTTATCACGATCACGATCATAATAAAATGAATAGATCTTAATATGACTTCTAAAATTTGCAGTAAATGCAATATTGATAAAGATTTTGGGGAGTTTTATAGAGATAAGAATAGAAAGGATGGATACAAATATATTTGTAAACAATGTAGTAAAGAAGAAGATCGTTTAAGACAAAACAGACTTAATGAAGAACGAGTACAATTCACGGTTGATTGCAAAACATGTCAAAGTTGTAATATTATAAAAAAAGTATCCGAATTCGGTAAGAATTCACTTACAAAAGATGGATTTAGAAAAGTATGTATTTCATGTCAAAAAGAAAAACAAAGCAAAAAATTAGTAATATTGAGTAAAACACCAATAAAAAGTAAAAAGTGCACAAGTTGTGATATAATAAAGGACATAAGTCAATTCAGCAAAAATAGATCATCAAGAGATGGTTATCGAACTAATTGTAAAGCTTGTTCACATGATTACTACAAAATTAACAAAGACAAAGAATTGAAACGACAGAGAGAAGTATCTAAAATGAAACGAAAAGAAGATGAACAATATAGAGTTAAAGACTGTTTACGGGGTAGATTAAGAAATGCATTAAAGGGAGGATTAAAACAAAAACTTAGTAAAGAACTTATTGGTTGTTCATGGGAACATATACATTTATATTTAAACAAAAAAAACTCAACGGAAAGTCATTATGATGTCATTATGATGTGGATCATATAATTCCATGTAGCGCATTTGATCTTACTGATCTAAATCATCAAAAAGCTTGTTTTCATTATACAAATTTACAAAAATTACCAAGTAAAGAAAATCAACACAAAAAAAGAAATAAACTTCCTGAAAAATTCAATATTGTCGAGTGGATCGAAAAACAATTAGAACAAATTAAGAAAATAGAAGATGATAACTTAGGATGGGAAACAGTATTAGAATTACAAAAAACCAAAACATTTCAAGGTTTTGTAGATGAAGAAGATAAGTGGTGGTAAAATAAATATAATTTTTGAAATATTTTGTAAAAAGCAAAGTATTATTGTTAATTAGTTTAGTGACTTTAAATAGACTGTATCTATTTGAAAGATAAAAAAGATACTTGATGAATTGACAACTGCGTGATTCGAACACGCGAGGAATTTAATCCACGAGATCTTAAGTCTCGCCCGATTGACCAGACTACGGGAAGCTGTCAACAATAAATCAAATATGGACCATGCTATTTTAGCGTTATCCAGAACACACCACGTGGAGGTATAGCATATAGTGTTCCATTTGTGTTGCTCTCTAAGGGGCTCGAACCCTTGACCTCGGCGTTGCCTTAGTGCTTTTTACAGCACATTTTATATAATTATATAAGCACCACGCTCTAACCAACTGAGCTAAGAGAGCACAAATAAAGAATCCATTTTTAGCTTAAACCCGGGAATTGCGACGAGGACGCAATGGATTTTTAATTCCCATATTATGTGTTTATATAATGATTACTATATGAATAATACTATACAATTAATTTTTAAATACTTTTTTCATTTCAAGACATTCTTTGTTCATACGATTCAAGTTGTTTAAGATAGTGTTTGACATACATATATGGTGATAATTCTAACAATTTTTTTTTTAACACATTAACTAAAATTCCTTTATTATACACAAATAATATAAGATGATTTTGAAATATATGATTCATTATTTTTGTTATACTTTTCACATCGTTATGTCCGTTATCATTTACAGATTTTTTTATCAATGAAATAATTTCATTATGAAGATTTGTATCTTCTTTTGTAATGAGTTTTTTATTATTGTAGTGAAATCCTAAATGTTTAATTGAACTTGATAATCTACAAAAAGGGCACATAAAATTTCCTTTATTATCACACATTTTATGAACACATATCATACATATTGAATGTTTACACGGTAAAACAGCAAAGCAAGATATATTTTCCATACATATATGACATTCTTCTTTATTTTTATAATCATGATCTTTACAGTAATTAGAGCTTGACTTAGAAATAGAAGTACATGGACAACCATTTGTGGTAATAGCCTTACAATACATTTTTGTAAGTATTACGGTGTATATATTAAAAAATAAATGTTATTTAGTAATCATTTTTTTTAATTATTGAAGTTTTTACAATGATTTCGCTACTTTAATTGCAACGTCAAGTGGAAGGTTTTTATATTTAAATTCTTCATGCATATGGCCAATATATTTAGCATCTTCATTTACGACATGTAGATGTAAACTATTTACACTATTGTGTGGAAAACAATGGAAATAAAATCCTGCTTTTTCCCATCCTCTTTGCTTCACATATTCATTAGCTACTTCTTTTAATTTGAGTAGAAAATCGATTTTTTTATACAATACAATTGTTACAATATTGAAGTTTTTCCAATTTAAATCTTTTGTCGTAATGAATACATGTCCAGGACCATTTTCATCTGGACCACACATGGATACATTTTTATTATCAAGATGATTCCATTTTTCATCATTTTCGGGTTTATTATAACATATCATCCATTCATCAGAATAATTTTTGATAATGCTTTGATCCACATTATTAACTATTTGATTAGCTGCATATCTAGCAAATACATTGAATGGTTTTGTTCCGGTCGTTAAGATTACGTCTGTTTTAAAGTTCATACAGTTTATTTCACCTTCGAAGGTGAAATCATTTTTCGCAAGAAATTTATAGAGTTGCATTTTATGATTATTTTTTTGAGCATATGAAATGTATTCTTTAAATGTTTGTTCATTATTTAATACAGGAAATTTATTTTTTATCATGTCACTTGAATAATCTGGAATAGATGACATTTTATTACATTTAAAATCGTCCGTTATTATTTGCATGGAACAAGAAGCTCCCATAGTTGAGTTCTATTAGAATTGTATAAATCAATGTATATTAATACAGATCATTTTTTTATATCATTTTAAAAGCATTTCAAAAAAAAATGATTTATAAAAAAATAAATTAACAAGTACTTAATATATATCAACTATGATATATTATCATATCATGCAACCTGACGGTAGTATATCATTAGGTAAAAAAAATAATGATGATATCAAATTTGAAAAAATTGTAAAAGGGAATACTACAATTATAAAAACACAAAGTGGTTTGGTAATGAAATTAAAACCGTATGTTCCAACTCCTATTGATGTTGATCTATCTAGTGATGATGATAGTGATTATGATAGTGATTATTAATTTAAACTTATTTTTCAAAAATATCATTCAAATTTTTCATATATCTATACATATTTGGTTCACTATCAAGTTCTTGTGCGGATAATAAAAGATTTATTTCACTGTTTTCTAAAGTATAAGAAAAATTATGAATATAAAACAATCCTAAACTGTTTTTACAACATACATCATCTAAATAAGTTTGATCTATGGTTTCAATACTCATCATATTTGATATAACTTTTGGGGTTCTTTTTTTTAATGATACAATTGATTTTATTTTTTGTCGTTGTGTAGTTTTGGTTAAATCAATATGAGGGAAATATCCATATTTAGATCTAAATGTAGAAATATATGTTATACAATTTATTGCTTCTTCTTTATTTGCAAAACACATATATCTTGGATTATTTTTTAGATCTATTAAAGTTAAATAATTACCTCGAGGTATTATTTTAATAAAACTATAACTCATCCGTGTATATAAATTATTATTTTTTTATTTTTAAACATTTTTACATTCAGTTAATACATATTTTTTTGCTTTTTCATATTTAAGAACGATAAACAATCCAATCAAATGCATTATCTTCTTCTTTATGATTGAGAGAGTTGTCTGTTTTAAATTTAATATTCAAAGTAACATCATTTTTAAGTTTTACAGTCATAGTGTTATCATTATTATCAGTTACATCAGCAACATTGGGATTCGTATGAGGCATATTTATATTTTAATTAATTAAATATGATGAATAAATTGATTTCAGTGAATGTTATGATGATTATGTTCTTTCTATCTGGAATAGATAAAATGATCAATTTTTATAAAATTTCAAACGAATTCGCAACGAAAACACCTGTAAAGATCCCCATACAAATAGCCTATCTGGCGATTATTGTAGCCATCATAATCGAACTCGCTGCTCCAATATTAATCAATGTTGGATTAATAAAAAAAAATAAGAAATTAGTGTTATATTCTACTTTATTTTTGATAGTGTTTACTGTTTTAGCAACTTTATTATATCATTTCCCACCAATTGGTTATCAATATTATCCATTCATGTCTAACTTAACAACTATAGGGGGTTTAATGCTCATATTATATATATAATTTTAATCAACTTCTTCAATCTTTGGTCCTGGATCACCGTCCGCATTTGCGGCTTGTGGTTCGGCATCCATTGGGCTTCCTGGGGGAGCATTAGCGTTCATGCCTTCATACATTTTTGAAATGATTGGTTTAACTTTATCTTCAACTTCTTTCATAATAGAATCATACTCGTCTTTAGAAGCGGATTGATTATCATCGAGCCATTTAATTTTCTCATTTATTTCATTGAGAATTGTGGTTTTATCAGCCTCTTCGAGTTTAACTTCGGGTTTATCAATAGTATTGCGAGTGTTGTATAGATAATTTTCAAGTGCATTCTTACTTTCAATGCGTTCTTTTTGAGCCTCGTCATCTGCTTTATACTTTTCGGCTTCTTTAATCATTTCTTCAATTTGTTCCTTATTCATCTTAGAATCATTTGTGATTGTGATTGTTTGTTTTTTTCCAGTTCCTTTATCAATAGCAGAAACATTTAGAATACCATTTGCATCGATATCAAAAGATACTTCAATTTGCGGAACACCACGAGGTGCAGGTGGAATTCCGCTCAATTCAAAACTCCCAAGTTGTTTATTATCTTTGGTGAATTTACGTTCACCTTCATATACTTGAATAGTGACAGCTGGTTGATTATCAGAGTATGTTGAAAATACTTGTGATTTTTTAGTAGGAATTGTAGAGTTACGATCAATTAGGTTCGTCATGATACCACCGGCTGTTTCAATTCCCATAGAAAGTGGTGTTACATCAAGAAGAAGAAGATCTTGAATATTGGCATCTTTTTCACCAGATAAAATGGCAGCTTGGACAGCAGCACCATATGCTACTGCTTCATCGGGATTGAGAGATTTGCAAAGTTCTTTATCGTTGAAAAATTCAGAAAGTTGCTTTTGAATTTTGGGAATACGTGTAGTACCACCAACAAGAATAACTTCATCGATATCAGACTTAGATACCTTTGCATCAAGAATGACTTTTTCAACAGTATCAATTGTTCTTCGGAAAATGTCAGCACAAAGCTCTTCAAATCTAGCACGAGTGAGAGAAGAAATGAAGTCAACTCCATCAAATAAAGAATCAATCTCAATTTGAGTTTGATTACCAGAAGAAAGATTTCTTTTAGCTTTTTCACATGCAGTACGGAGACGACGCAACGATTTACTATTTACAGAAGGGTCTGTCTTATGTTTTCGTTTAAATTCTTGAACGAAATGTTCAACAAGACGATCATCGATGTCTTCTCCACCAAGATGACTATCACCACCAGTGGATTTTACTTCGAAAACTCCGTCTTCAATACTGAGAATCGTGCAATCAAAAGTGCCACCGCCACAATCGAAGATCAATACATTTTTTTCTTTTTCACATTTGTTATCAAGACCGTATGCAATTGCAGCGGCGGTTGGTTCATTGATAATACGAAGAACATTGAGACCAGCAATTACACCAGCATCCTTTGTAGCTTGACGTTGTGCATCTCCAAAGTAAGCCGGGACAGTAATAACTGCATCTTTTACTTCTTTGCCAATATAAGTTTCAGCGATTTCTTTCATCTTGACAAGAACCATGGATGATACTTCTTCGGGATAGTATGATTTATTTTCACCTTTGTAATCTACAGAAATTTTAGGTTTATCTTTTCCATCATTTTGAACATCAAAAGTCCAATGTTTTTTATCATTTTGGACATGTTGGTCTGTGAAATTACGACCAATAAGTCGCTTAGCATCATAAATAGTATTTTTAGGGTTCATAGAAGCTTGATTTTTAGCACTGTCACCAATTAGACGTTCTTCGTCGGTGAATGCAACATAAGAAGGAGTAGTACGGTTTCCTTGATCGTTAGCGATAATTTCAACACGACCATTTTGCCATACTCCAACACAAGAGTACGTAGTTCCGAGATCAATACCAATAGCAGTAGCAGACATTTTTAATATAATGACATATGTGATATGTGTTTAAATATATTTTAGAAGATTGTTTCTTA
>Ga0209223_10001419_pt1 | contig 26166 bp, 28 predicted proteins | sample COG_06_FD_184750 | JGI IMG/M metagenome (GOLD analysis project Ga0209223, IMG submission 184750) | Pelagic Microbial community sample from North Sea - COGITO 998_met_06 (SPAdes) (version 2) | ecosystem: Environmental > Aquatic > Marine > Neritic zone/Coastal water | place: Helgoland, sampling...
CTTTAGAAAGTAAAAGAAAGCCAGGAAACGCCATGATGTCTTTAAATCTATATAAGACAGGTGAAACCTGGATGTTTGATGACGATACTTATGGAATCAAAGCGGAACCATTTGTACTCGGAATGTCTGAAATCATCAGTGCCTATTTATCAAAAGGTAAAGACAGATGTACGGCGATATTCAGCCTAAATAAATTTCCATTATGTGACACCCTTGATTTAACGAAAGAGGATTCCAATGGGGGTTGGTACGTGGTCAGCGAAAGTAACTTTCCAACCATTAGAGGAATGAAGGGCTGGTTGTGTCCGGTGACAAGAGTTTATTTGGATACCATTCCGCAGAATGTTTACTATAAAATCGAAGGCTAATGATAAAATCAGCAATAATTTGGATCTGGTTATGTAATTGTGGTTATGTCGTGGACATGCACAAAAAGCACCAAGGTCAAAAACTTTACACATTTTATATGTCTGAAGGTAAAACAGCAAGATATGCCTACAAAAAAGAAATCGTAAGGTATATCAAAAAGAAAGACTGGGAATTCATGGAGAGAGCCTCGAATAAAGAGTTCTAATGCCTAGTAAAGATTGAAATGCCATCATGTGCATGCATGTGGTGGCATGCAATCTGAAGAATGACTTTTTTAATTTTAAACGATAATTTTAATTTATGAATAGAGCGCAAGCGCAAAGAATGTATGAAGACGTGAGATTTCTCGCGCAATTAAGACCATTTCGCAATTATGAGAATCTGGAATCTCTAGAAGCTGTGGTTAATTATTTAAAAGAAGAGTTGAGGTTGATTGGTGTTGGCTTTTATGATCAAAAGTGGATGGTCGATGGAAATGAATATACCAATCTGATTCATTCCTATCAGCCTGAGAAGAGGAAACGATTGATCATGGGGGCACACTATGATGTTTGTGGTGATCAGCCGGGAGCAGATGACAATGGGAGTGCAGTTGCAGGATTAATTGAAACGATTAGGCTGCTATATGAGAATAACCTTGAATTAGAATATGGAATTGATTTCGTTTTCTATTGTTTGGAGGAACCACCGTATTTTGGTACGCATGACATGGGAAGTTATGTACATGCCCAATCCGTGGCCGAAAATAAGGAGAATATCATAGGGATGATTTGTTACGAAATGATTGGCTATTTCTCTGATGAGAAAGGATCGCAGGGTTTTCCCCACCCCGTGTTAAAGCTACTTTACCCGAGTAAAGCCAATTTTATTATGACGGTCGGGGTTCCGGAGTATGAGAAATTCAATCAAATGATTTACAAGGGAATGAAGAAGGGATCCGAAATCGGAGTTTATCATTTCGCTCATGAATTAGGTAGGCCTTTAGCCGGAATGTCAGACCAACGAAACTATTGGAAGTTTGGAATTCCCGCTTTGATGATTAATGATACCTCTTTTGAACGAAACCCACACTATCACAAAATATCAGATGATATAGAAACGCTTGATTTTGACCGTATGTCACAAGTGATTGATTCTATGATGAGGTGTTTGACGAGAATTGAGGTTTCTTAATCCTAATAACTCGTTAAATACAAATACATTTTATCCCGAAGTCCGTTGTGGCTTCGGGGTTTAAAAAATTGAAATAATAAGATTTCACGTTATTTAAATAAATAACAAAATACTGAAAACCAGGATCATCAATAATCCAAGACAACCCTTTTTTTGCTCTTTATTATTGTTTTTAAGCTGATTGATAAAATCCTGAAAATCTTTTTGCATTTCTTCACTAGGCTTACCAGGATTACTTTTTAATTCCCCTTTCTCGTATTTTTCAATGGTGACCTTGAATTCATCCCAATCTTTAATACGATCCGCAACTGCCAGATAACTATCCTTTCCCATCATACTTGCATAAGCCTTACTATCTGCATCAATTTGTGAATCATATTCTGGCTCCCACCATACGGCAAAGTGTTTTTTTGCATTTGTATATATAAAAGACATGAATACTTTACTTTTTGAGCCACACGATGAACATAATGCCATATTTATTTCATCATTCATGACGAGTGCTTTATTTTCAGGGTATTCGCCCCAAATTGACCTATACAAGGTTTGATTGAATTGAAAATTACAATTTGGACAAGAAATGGAAGCTTCAATTTTTTTACTCATAGCTTATTTTTTGGTTGAAAGATTATCTAAGGATTCGTCATTGAGAATATTTAGCGTCTCAAATTCAATAGCTTTATGGGTGTCAAAAAAGTCGTCCTGAAGATTTTTTAAATAGGATTCTGTTATAATATCCTCTTCCAAATAGTCTTCTAAGTTGGGGAATTCAGATAGAATCCGCTCATTTTTCACCTTTAAAAATGATCTTATTACCTTAAAAAACTTAATTTCACTATACTCAATTTTCGTGTCTGCCTCTATCGTTTGAAATGCTACATCAATTAGGTTAAGCTCATTATCCTCACTTAATTGAGATGTATTTACATCATTAAAGAAAGATTTAATAAACTGTTTTCCACCTTTATTAATTTCAGCCCGGAAGTTTTCCAATTGAACTTTTAAATCTATATCACCAAATATTTTTTTTGACTTATGAAGTTTTTCGATTAAACTTATTTCACGTTTATCAATATCTCCATCACAAGCCATACAGGAAAATGCTGTTTTTAGTAATAGCATATTAAAGTTTAAAGTTTCCATATTTTTAATTTTTAGAATCCTATTTTAGGTCGTTCATCATAGCCTTCGTCATCCTCGCCATCTTCAATTCTTTTTCTAAGCTTTTCATATTCCAACAGGACGGCCCTTTTCACTGTAGGTCTATGATTTTCAATTACAAATTTCAAATCACTCATTGTGATCCTAGATTCTTCTCTATTTGCCTTCTTCAGTTCGTTTATTGCCCTTCTAGAAGTTTTGTCTATAATTAGCTTTATATCACTCGAAACATAGTCCTCGGTCATTTCGGCCAATTTGGCGTATTTTAAACCTACATCCGTTAAGCGATTTTTAAGGTATAGTTTAAATATGCCTTTTCTAGCCTCGAAATCAGGAGGAGAGACGTAATATTGCTGTTCGATTCTACCGGCTCTCAACGCAGCGATATCAATAGAGTCTGGTTTATTTGTTGATCCAATTACGAACACTCCTGACTCGCCAACATTATCCAATTGTGTCAAAAATTCATTTACCTCACCGCTTTGACTTGCATTATTAAGATTATCCCGTTTTGGAATCATAGCATCTAATTCGTCAAAGTATAGGATTGCTGGTGCATTTTTTCGTGCCGTATCAAATAGTTCACCGATTTTCTCTTGGCTACCATGAATGTATATACTCGCTATATCTGAACTTGCCACCTTTATAAAGTGATAATTTGCTTCTTCAGCAAATCGTTCAGCAAAAAATGTTTTTCCACAGCCAGGAGGACCATATAATAAAATACCATTAGGAATTCCTATGTTATGCTGTTTGTACTCCTCGGGATTTTCTATGACATCAATTACATCATTTTTTAATTGATCTTTTAACTCTTGCATCCCGGCAATAGCGGCAAATCCTTTTCCTTTTCCTTTTTCCTTTTTTCTTGCAATTGGTTTTTTCTCAGTGGTTTTAGAGGCAATCTCAACATTCAGTTCACCATTAATGGCTCTCATGAACTCGTCTATATTTTGAAAACGGTTTTCTGCCTGTGGGTGGATTGCCTTTCTTATTATGTTTTGAGTACTTTCATCTTTAATTGTATAGAATTTCAAAGACTTTTTTCGTTCATCCAGTATTGCATCCTCCATTTTTATAACATCTGATTTGTATTTTGATATTTCTATGAACCACGGAGGAAGCTCCTCTAAAATATGATAATACAATGCACCGATTGAAAATATATCGCTTTGAACCGAAAATATTCCATTAAAGGTTTCATTGGCTTGATAAAATGGATTTAAACCCTCTTTTAAAAATTCTTTATTTGATTGACTCAAAAAACGTGCATAGCCAAAATCAATTATTTTCGGGATTGGAATTTCTCCTGATAAATCGAGCATTACATTGAGATTGGTAATGTCATTGTGGATAATAGGTCTGTCGGAGGAGTATAGTGAGTCCAATCCGTTTAATACACCACGTATAATATCCTTTGCCTCATATTTATTCAGGGTTTTCTCTCTTTTTAGTTTATCCGCTAATGTTTCACCACTTATATAATCAAGAATTACATAAGCATATTTATTTCCATTTAAAACAAATTCTTCAGAGTCATAATATTTGACAACATTTGGGTGATTTGTTCTTTTTAAAATTTCAATTTCTAAAACATTACCATTTTCATCAAATTGAGTACGGTGAAGTTTGGCTAAAACAAAAAGCTTCAAGAATTGAGCTTTTCCTGTTTTATCCTTTACGCGATAAGTTTCAGCATAACTGCCTTTTTTTAGGAAAAATTTAACTGTATAATCGTTATTGATTATTTGACCTTTATTTAAAATACCTTGACCCACATTCATTATAAAGCTTCTTCAGGATTACTTGGTCTGGTACTAAAATTTCCATTAGATTGAAGAATTAGCTCGTAGGTCAGTGAATTATTGTTCAAATATTGTGGACTGTCTTTTCCAAAACTCTCGTTGCTAATAAATCCTCCCTTAATTCTTCCCCCTTTCATTTCTTTTTCAGGATTCCATCCTTGACCATAATAAAAGAATGTTTGATACGTTCCATTTGGAAAAGAAAAGGTGTAACTACTTCTGGAGTTTATGTATGCATGTCGTACTACTCTTCCATTTTTTTTGATGGTAACAATGACATCAGAATTACTCGTTTTTACTCTTATGTCAGAGCAACCGTAGTTGTCACAAGTAGGATTGCCTCCATAATATCTAGCATACGGTGTTGAGCCGGTTCGAAGCGAGTTGTTGATGTATCTATTATATATTTCTCTTTCTTTTCTTTCATTTTCGAGTCGAATTTCTCTCGCAATGCGTTCTCGTTCTGCTCGTTTTTCCTGTTCAATTCTGTTTTGCTCCTCGCGGTATGCTCGCTCTGCCGCTGCCTCTTGCCGTGCCTTTCTAGATTGTTCTATTCTAAATTGCTCTTCTTTTTCGAATTGTAAACGATCGATTCTTTCTGCATCAGATTCTCCACATGACGCTACAATGAGCATCAGGCCTAGAACAGGTATAATTATTTTATTTATCATATCATTTCAAAGTTTTAATCCGTCAACACATCTCCATCTAGTATAGGACCTTTTCTGTCCTCTTTAGGTAATAAATTAATGGCGGCAATCACTATAGGATGAAGTGCATCCTTGGTTGGATTTTCACCTATAATTTGAAGCCCCTCATTGATAAGACCTTTTGCTTTAGTTTCATTCGTCCAATCGAAATCATCAAAATTCTCGTTGTGATCCCTGATCCAGTTAATCAATTGATAAATAAATGTAAGGTGGAAAAAGAATGCGTTGATTTCTTGGAGTAGAACATTCCCATCTTTTACATTTTGATTCTCTAAGACTTTCTCCAATTGATTTCGTAATTCACTGACAATAGCCTTTGTTTTGTCATCTCCTAAATCTGATTCTGCTTTTTCAAGGCGGTAAAAGTCTTCTTTTAGTTTTTCTTCTAGTTTGGGCCATTCTGTAGCATCGTTAATCGCATCTATTGATTTTAGTGAAAGTCGTAAATCTCTTAGGACTTCGGCTTTATTATCTAGGTCCTCTTTATTGTTTTCAAATGATTTTTCAATTTGATCTAATTCCGACTCAACCTTTTGCAATTTCGTATTGTCGGTATTTCCTTCCTCTTTTAGTTGATCAAACTCATTTTTTGCTTTTTCAATTTCTGACGCCAGCCATGCCGTTTCAATGTCCTTATTCTTTTTCTCAACCGTCGCCTCAAAAGTAAAATCCAAATAAGGGAAAAATACTTCAACTGTAATTTTTTCGGACCGATCGTATTTGACCTTTAAATTCACTTCACTTTTTTCAGGTAATAACGTCGGCAGATCTTCTCCACTGATGATTATGTCTGTAATATGTTCGTTGTATACTGCCTTCGTTCCATCTGCTCCGTCTCCTCCTTCGAAAATCGGAATTTTGAGTATGTCGGATTCTATTCCAGGTTTAATTATATGTGGCGTTTTTAAGCCCTCCATTTTGCCTGTTATTCCTTTTATTGGGTCAATTTCTTTGTTTCGTTCTAAACCTTTAATCGTTTTGAATATGTTGCGTCCTAATACCTTACTTCTCAGCTCAATACCAATATTGTAGGCCAATGTGGCTTTTGCTCCAATGCTTCCTTGCTTTATATTTATGCTTGCGGGTTCACTTTCTAAAATATTGCCTTGAGCATCGTAAAGGGCAATATTGAACACATTCATTTTACCCTCCTCTAGTTGAACGTCAAATATATCTCCTATCTCATTGATCTCTTTTTTTCCACTAGACCAAGCATTGTCTCCTCTCGTAAGCTCAGCCAGTATTTTTTCCGGAATTACCCCGTCGGTCTTATCGGCCAAAGTTTTAATAACAACCATTAATTCTTCCTCAACAGTTTCAGCATCATATTTTAAATCCAGTTGAATTTTAGTTTTATCCCGTGTCTGTTCTCTTACTTCCTCTGAGACGGCGATTGTTGATGCATAGAGCGCAGCTCCTTCTGAAACAACGGTCATGGGATCGGCGCTTGTATCAGGTTCGCAGATTTGTTCTGTCAACATTTTTCTTACGATAGGAGAGTAGGTAGGCCCACCCACAAGAATTAACGCTTCCAATTCTGAGTTTTTAAGATTGTTTTTTTCTAATAAAGCTTTGCTAAGGTCAATGGCCTTTTGAAACAATGGGGATAATACCTTGGTCAGGTCCTCTTTTGTTACCGTGATGTCAAGTTCAAATTCTTCTCCTTCATCATCTTCCCCAAGATCTCCAAGATCCGAATAAAGATCGAATGAATCTTTAAATGAAAGCTGTACTTTAGCTTCTTCAGCATACACCTTCATTGCATTTCGAAGAATTTGCTTTTTATTATCGTCTGCTAAAATGGAGTCAACGACAAAGTTTTCCTTTAAATAAGGTAGTATGATGTTGTCCACAATGGCATAGTCTAAGTTCTTTCCACCGAGGTAGTTGTCTCCTCCTGTATCTATTACTTTCATTATACCCTCTTCCACTTTTAGCAATGCGGCGTCAAAAGTTCCTCCGCCAAAATCGAAAACAAAGAGATAACCATTTTTACTTTTGGCTTGCAATCCGTACGCGGTGGCTGCAGCAATAGGTTCTTGTATGAGCTCAACATGGCTGAAACCTGCTATTTTTGCGGCCACTCTTGTCGCTTCTTTTTGGTTGTTTTGAAAAGCTGCAGGGACTGTGATAACCATGGAGTTGACATTCTCATCTTTTACAAAAGACTTCAAGGTTTTCAGTACCTCAGCTGACAATTCCTCGGAGTTTAAATCCTTTCCCAAGTTCGAACAATGATACTTTTCATTGGTTCCCATGGTTCTTTTGAATTCGATGAAGGCATTGGAACTAGAATCATTCCAATTCTTCATTGCTTTCACCTTATCTCGTTTTAAACCATTGTAGGCGCTGTCTCCAACTTGAAAAGCTTTCTTTTTGTTTACATTTACACATGAAGGCATCGTATCTTTAAGTGTGTCTGTTTTTTTTATGGTTGCTTCACCATTTTCCATTCTTGAAATAGCGGAGTTTGTGGTTCCTAGGTCTATTCCGTAGTCAATTTTCGTTCTTGCCATTTGATTTTTTATTTATTCTCCAATGCTCACTTCAACTTGGGCTGCTTGAATCATTTTTCCTTTGAAGTTCACTTGAGGCTTAATAATTCTGGTTATTATTTCTTTTCCTGTTTCTATGTCTTCACTAGGTATGAAGTCCGCTGATAATTTCATGCCTTCGTTAAATTCTTTTCCCAGCATATCCACAATTTCGTAATCTTTTGAAGCGAAATTATCTTTGATACGGATTACCGCTTGATTTAATTGTTTCAAGCCTTTAGTACCTTTCTCCATGCGCCCTAAATTCTTTTGGATTCGAACGATTTCATCAGCAACCTTTAAGGCCAATGAGTGGTCGGGTTTTTCATTTGGGGCAATAGATTGCGAATTGCTCGTTTCCTGCTTCAATTGTAATTGTTTTTCCAAAACTTCAATCAACTTGTTGTCAAGTTTGACACTCTCTTCTTCAAGTGAATCTTTGGTGTCTCGAATTTGAGATTCAACATCCGTTTTGCTTGAAGAAATACGTTTGCCCAACAACCAATAAATTAAGCCCCCTAATAACAGAGTTGCTAGTGTAGCGATGATCCAATACAATCGGTTTCTTTCAACGTTGCTATCTAATTCGGCTATTTGAGTATTGGCTTCTTTTTTTGTTTCTTCTATTTGATCTTTTAATGCTTCATTGATTGCACTTAAGCTCAGGTTGTTTTTTGAGATGAGTGCATCTAAACTATCAATAACCTCTTGTTGTTTATTTATGATTTTTTCATTCAATTCTATTTTAAGATTACGGTAGGTTCTATACTCTTTATTTAACTCAATAAATATTTTATCAATCTTTTGTTGTTGTTCAGAGGATATGCTTTTGAGGTTTTCTATCTCCTTCGCAATTCCAGATTCATCAGTATTTTGTGAAAAACACAATCCACAACTCAATAGTAAAATCCCAAATATTAATTTCTTCATAATTTAATCTTTAGCAGCTCTTAATTTAACTTCTAACTTATCTATTTCTTCTTTTTGTTTGTTCAGCTCTATCTTTTTCATTTCACCTGCTCGATTTTGCAAGGTACTTATTCTATTTTGCTGCTGTGCAATTTGTCTCTCTCGCTCAGAAGGAAGTCGAAACCAATGAAATTCTTTTATTTCTCCCATTCGAATATTAGCGAGCTTAATTTCCTTCTCTAAAAAGGTCTTTTTTTCTATTCTTTTTAACTTACTTTCAGCACTCTTTAATTTCTTTTTTAATTTGTCGGATGGAGACAGATCGACATTGAATTTCTCTGATATCAACAGGTATTCGTCGACGTACAATTCAATTCTGTGATCACCTGTATCAAAACTACATTCATCTTCGCACCCCCAACCAGCAAAAGTTATCGTTTTTGTATTGGTATTAACTTCTTTTGAACTAGACATTGTATAGCCATTGGGAGATTCTTTATTTGTTTCAAGTTGATCATCAGGGTCAATATATTTCATTTTAAAGTTGACAGAAGACTTCTGTTTCACTTGCACAATTATTTCAAGGCTAATATATCTTATGTATTTAGTGAAAAGAGGCTTGTTATCTGTGTTCGTTACTTTCGCTGACTTTATTTTAAAACCTAGATTAGGTGGGATTTTTTTATAATTTGCTAACAATTTATTTATAACTGTCTTTATTTGAGAATGCTCAGACAACCAAATGGCCAAATCTACAAAACTAGTCTTCAGTTCACTATTATTGCTATTTTTAATATCTACTAAACTTTCTTTTGGTAAAACTTCTTGGAGATGTTCGTTTACTTTACCCCAATCAATAGAGTTATTAATGCTATCCCGTACTGCAGATTGATTTATTGTCTTTAAACCAAATAGAAAAGGTTCAGATTGTTCTAATTTCTTTACTTCTGCTAATACTTTTCTCCTGTTTTCTTCGTATGCTTTTTTAACTTGGGTTAAAAGATTAATCACATCAATTATGAATTGATTCTTTATCTCCTCCAAAGTTTTTATTGAGTCATTTGCTCTGTCTATTGTGAGTTGTCCAACAGCTAATGATAGAGCCAAATTATTTAGTTCTTGTGCCTTGTCAGTGTATGGTTCGGTTGAATCATTGTCTTGACTTTCATTAAAGTAATCAATTCCACATTGCATTACTTCATTGGCCAATTTATCCGAAATTGAAATATAGCGAAGATTACTTTTGGGGAGAAATCCTTTTAAAAGTGATATCTCGTTTTTAGTTTCATTATAGAGCTCAAGGCCTAACTTGTATGCTTTAATCTTATTCTTTTTTCTTTTTTCTTTCGCATCATCAATTTTGTGTTCAATTTTTCGAATAGGTTGCGATGTTATTTTTTCAGTAAGGTAATCTTTTGATTTCTCAGTGGATAATTCGAATAGGTCATATATTTCTTTAGTATTGAAATCCTTTTCAAATTCAATAAACAGTAAATCAATAAACTTTTTGACTATGTTGTCTTTTTCGAAACTTAAGGTTTTATCTGCAACGAGATGCACAAAATCTTTAAAACAATTGGACTCAATGAGCTTTATTTTTAGCGCAATTCCATCCTTTATATCTTCTTTATTCTGGCTTAATAATTTGTAGGTACTTAAGTTGTTAAAGCACGAAAACTGATTGGCTTTTACATCTTTATCTTTGCTTACTTTAATCCAGATCTCAATTGCTTTCTGTTCTTCTCCTGCTTTCAATTGCCCGAACGCTAGTTCATCATATGGGCCTTCATTTGTAAACCAAAATAAGGCATGCTCTAATTTGTTTTGATTTTGGTTAATGTCAGAAAATGATTTTTGAATATTTTCTTCAGTTCGAATAATTTTTCCAACACATTTAAAATCAACTTCAGTTTCAATTTCTTTACCTACGGATATATATGCTTCCGACTTAGATTTTTGTCTTAATATTTCCCTTTCTGTTGCGTTTGCAAGAAGACCGGCAATTCGGAATGGATTGTTTTTAATAGTCTGCATTGAATTAGGTAAATTGTAGCTCTGTGAATTTAATAATTTTTTACATATTCTATATAATTTTATAAATCTTGGATTGTCTTTGTAAGTTTATTATTTTTCCACTGTGCAATATAAAGCAGGATTTATTTTAGAGGCAGTTCGAGAAAAACTTGATGATTTCTCGAAAGAATTGGAGGATGGGCATTTGAAAATAGATGGGCTATTTGAGAGTTTGTGCTCATTTGACTGCTTTACTTCTCTCAATATGGATCATTCAAAGATTGAGGATATCAATTCTATATTAGCAGTGGCACATAATATAGTAACTAGAGGTCAACCGACAATTGCGAGCCCATACTTAGAGAAGTGTTTCTCTGAAATCTATGGAGAAACAATTCGCAAGGATAAAAAAGGTTATTCCATTAATTTTGGTTTTAAAGACGATTGTGCTCTTACGAATAATGATTTATTCAATGCGCTTCATCCAATAAACCCTCAATATAACGAACGAGCCATTCATTTGAACCTAGATTATTTAGAAAGTAATTTTGAACTAAATTTCCTTACAAAATTAATACCTGAGAAAGATTAATTGTTGCGGTAATTGTAATTATAGTATTCATTTATGCTATCGTAAGTCCAAACATGAACCCTTGTCCAAGTTGTAATGCTATGAAACATGATAAAGGAACGTGTGCGAGGTGCGGTTATTTTAGTTGGGGTTAACTACATCACTATTTCTTTTTTAATGTGGGACCCGAACATTGCCCTATTATTTGATAATTATCATCTTCAATTATTTCGTTAAATCGGTTATGCTACTCGCTTCATAATAGGTCCTAAATTGTCTGCAATCTCCTTCATTTTTAGCCATTCTGACTCGGTGTATGAATTACTACTTGTAACCAAGGGAATATTATAGGCACCTGTTGTGCTTTCATTCATGTTAAAATCATCTTTTTGGCTATATAATTCTGTTCCTTTCAATAACATTAGTGGAAAAGCGAATATTTTTGAGCATCCATTTTTCATTAAAAAATCTACACTTTTTTTAAATGAATCTAATGTCTGAAGTGGCAGCCCATAAATAAGACTTACTTCAAACTCAATATTTCTTTCATTTAGATGGTTAAATAATGAAGCAAGGTGAGTTATGTTATTCGGTCTGTTGATTTTTTTAAACTCCTTTTCAATAACAGTTTGCACTCCGAACTCGAGGTATGAGTTGGTTTTCTCTACAAGGTCTAAAAAAGCTTCGCCAGTTTTGTTTTTAATGAGTTCAGGTCTTGTTTGAAATGTAAAAGTTGTTTGACTAAAATGGAGTCGATCCATTTCTCGCATCACATCTAAATGCTCTCTTCCTACATTAAATACAGGATCAAGAACATTCACACGATGAATTTCTTTTTGTTTGATTAGCGCTAATTCTTTAAAGGTACGTTCTAACTCGAATTTATGCATTCGATTTTTGGTAAGGTCTCGATGTGCGCAAAAGTTACATCTGTATGGACAACCTCGCTTTGTTTCTAACCGAATCATATGATGGTTTTTTGGAATAATGAGGTCTCCAGTAAGATAGGGCGAGGGGAGGTCTTGAAATGAGACTACCTTATTTATATGTATTGGGCTTTGCGGTTTATCGATTAAAATTGCCTCTAGCAGTCCAACTTCAGCATAGCCGGAAATGAAGATATCACATTGGGGGTAGTCTATGATTAGTTGGTTTTTTCTGCTGTACGTAATTTGATAGCCGCCCAAGACTATTTTACCTCTAAATCCTCTATTCCGTATTTCAGTAATTAAAGGGTTGAGAATATGTTCGTTCCATATATAAGCTGAAATGGCAATAGTTTCATATGAATCTAGAGATGTTTTATTTAGAAATAGCTGAATGTTATTATCAACCTTTTTTATGGCTTGTTCAAATACATTTATGCATTCATGATGGCATGTGAATGTGTTTCCGTATTCATTTGATTTTTTTAAATACGATAGCATTGAGGAAATGGCCAGTGAATTGTTTAATTCTCCTGGTCTTATGAGGTCAAAGGATAGAATGAGTGATTTTTTCATGTTTTTAATGTTTTATGTCTTTGAACATTGATTCATGGATCAAATCTATTTCTTGCTCATACAGTCTGTTATTTTTTTTCAGGTTGTTTTCGATTCGGAATCTTCTAATTCTTAAGAATCTAAACCATTCCGATCTTTTCTGTCTTTCGAGTTTTCTCCTTTGATGTGTTTTTTCTGAAGGGTAATTGTCATTAAAACCCAGACTTCCATTATTCACAATTGAATGGTCTTCTAGTATATCCTCCATTAAGAAATTGGTAAGAAACCTTCTTTCGAAGATATAATCATTATCAAAAAATTCAAGCTCAGATAAATGCTTTTCAAGCATTGATTTAACCTTCTCGATGGAATATTCTTTTTCCTTTATTTTGTCTCTTACAATACAAGCGAGATTATAATCTTCTTCGTAAAGAGCATGGTTTAGTTCATTTGTAAACAGGCGTATTTCTACTTGAGTTGTCTTAACAGTGACAATTGACTGGGTGATATTATGGTATTTCATATGTGATGATTTTTGTTACCCTAAAAAGGATCATCACCATTATCATATGCGTTCGTAAAATCAAGTCAAATACTTGAAATCATGTTCTGTAATTCTCCCGCCTCGAAAATTCCCCAAAGTTAATTCCTGTGCCTCCGTCAAGAGCGTCCTTGTAGAATCGCAATAAAGAAATTGAAAGCGGCGTCCATTGCGTAAAAGGCGGTCCAAGCCAATTACTACCATTTTTCTTTGTTCGATTTGAGTCATTCCATAATTTCTATTAATCCAGGGATCTAGAGGTGAAGTTTCAAGGGCTTTTTCAAAATGATCATAGGCATCATTCCATTGTTCTAGGTCTGCATAAATATTTGCTATTTCACTATGAATTATTGGGTCTTTAGGAGTGTTTTTCAAGCAATTATTTAATAATTTTATTGCCTCTTTTTTCTTTTTTTTTCTATTGAGCTCGAGTGCTTTGTAGTATTTCTCTATGTTTTTAACATTTTTTTCGCTGATGTCTAGGTTCAAAACATAATTTTGTGGATCAACCATAATTAATGGATCCTCGTTCAAATAATCCTTTATCATTTTATCTTCTTCAATAGCTATAATTAGTTGTTTTACTGATCTGATTCTTGGCTGTCGTAAAAGGAATAAAACATCAAAATAATTTACTTTTCTCACCCCTTCATCAATCATTCCAATCCATTCGTGTGAGGTACTAATGACCCACTTTACCACATTTTCTTGAAGAGGATGTTTTAAAGGATATTTACTTGGGTTTGACTGAAATGTTACTAGCGCATCATTTAGCTGCTTTATTGCTTTTTTATCGGATGCTTTTTCTGTATTAATTTCATTTAATTCTGTTCGGAGGATATTTCGTTTGAATTGAATTAAGATTTGAGCCGTATCGTCCTCGAGATAAACATCTACATCACCTTCATCCCCGTTGAGGTATCTTTTATTTGAACTTATTGTTAGCTCTGTTTCTGATTTGGAGTTCCATCCTTTATTTTTAAACCTCATAGCAAGGTCGTCTTCCATGTTTTTGGATGCTTTATTTTGCGACGTGTTATCCTCGCTTGATAGTAATAATTTATTGAGGGTAAACATTTGATGATTGTATTTTTGAAATACGTTCATCGTGAAATATGTATCTCCAATATTAATGACTGGATAAACCTCCGATTCTAGGCTTAATCTAAACCGATCAAACAGTTCTGCCTGTATACTATAAACTAAAGGATTCTTTTTGGGTACGGGAATTATTTTATTTACGGCCGCTTCTTCCCAAAAATGAATGTGTTCATTTGATTTTGTACTATAGTCTATAATGTCTTTCATCGACTCATATGCATCATCTCTTTCCATGCCCCAAATTTTCACAATATCTATCTTAAAGGTTTCTAAATAAAGATATGGTGCAGAATGTTCAATTGAATTTGATACTGATTCAGAATTCTCTAGCGTCATGTTTAGCCTTTTTTGTCCTAATAAATGGTTGTAATATTTCTCAGGGCAGCCGGCACGAATTTTCTCCGACACATCGATCAATTTTTCCTCATATAAATACACGTCTATCAGATGGTCTTTGATATCATACCACCTTAATATTCGCTCTAGCGCGAAGTCTATAATGCCTTCAATTGTTTTGTTTTGTTCTAGGGGTGACTCTAGATTATCGGTATTTCCAAATTCGCAGTGTACCATGCAATAATTTAGAAATAGGTTTACGGGTCTCGTTATTTTTTGGATGGCAACTGGTTCAGGTACTCCATTTACTATTCTTTTGATTATATCATTTATAGGCTGATTTAGACAATACAGTACGAGTCTGCCATCTTTGCCATTTAATTTTTGAAGCTCCTCATTACAATTACTCCAAAATTCATTTTCTTTTTCTTTGAGCGTAATCCAAATTCTAATTTCATTTTCAATTCCATAATTATCAGTTTCGTTTATTAGATCTTTCCAGAAATCAGTTCTTTTATCGTTCTTAAGAAAATGACCTCCTTTTCGAATAGTTGATTTGTATAATTCTGGAAATTCGAAAATCAAGGTTTTTTCAAAATGATAGTAATACTCCTTGAATTTATCTCCTTGGCTAAATTTAAAGTATTCATCCAATAAATCATCCGCAATATTTGTACTTAAATATTTTTTGCGTTTACTAGATTTTCTTCCAAGGAAGTCAACGAAAAAGACATTAGCGTTTTTTTTGAAATGTTTGTTGCCCTTACAATATTTTAGAAAGGAATAGGGGCTTAAGGCATTGTCTAAGCATTCAAAAGCTTTTAAGGCCTTATCATCTTTGAAAAGGTTATTTGCTTTCGCTTTTGCGTCGACAAGAAGGTCGTATTTATTCATAATTGTTTCGATTTTAGTTAGTCTAAAGAGACTACATCGAAAAACAATATGCTTAAATCTAATAATTATATTCAGAGTTTATGAATAATTAACTTTTATTTAGAATTTTCTTGTTTTGAAAATATATGTTTTTTTTTTAATGTAGCACCTGAATCCTCACCACAATTAATCCCTTATAAGTACTTGAAATAGGGGAGAACCCACATTTAAGATCTTATAAGTACTTAAGAAGGTGACGAAATAGCGACGGACATGCGTATAAGCCTATATAAGTGCTTTTAAGTACTTAGAAGGTCTTTATTATCAATGATTAAGTTTTATGTCTTTTTTCTTATTTCGGATGATAATTATTGAATTTAACCCCAACTGACATTATGGAAATAGACCTTTTGGTGATTTACTCTAGGATCTTCCTTGATTTCTAGATAAACATCTCCTTTTTTGAAAACACTTCCGTTTTTTTCTAGATGGGCATACCAATTATGGTAAATGGCCCAATCGTCTTCATCCCAATCTTTTTTGTCGTATTGTCTTTCTTTTACCAAGCTACTTTCTTTATCGAGACACATCCCAGGATGAGACCAGTCATTGCAAAACCAATTTTCTTCGGCGATTTTTAGCTCAGCTACACTCCCACAGAGTCCGGCGCCTTCAAAAGTGATTGTTTGGTTCAATTGTTCGTCAGTGAGTTGTTTGAGTTTTTCTTTGAGTTGTTTGTATGTCATATAATTCTATTTTTACAATAGAATACTATTTTCAAATCGAAAAGTTAAATTTTGGGAAATAAAATTTTTGCTTTAACCAGAAGTATAAATATTCATTTATCTGAGCTTAAGATTGAGGATTATGATATTTCTATGATATCAAAGTTGATGGATTGCTCGAGTTCTGCTTCTGATAGTTTTTCGAGTTTTTCTTTCAATACTTTGTAAGTCATATAATCAAGTTTGATAATATTATACTAAATTCAAATCGAAAAGTAAACCAAAGAATGATTTTTTCGCTTATAAATAAGATTTGTAGTTTTTTTATTAAAGCTCGCCAATCGAAAGAGGATGATGACGACGATGATGATATTGCTATAGGTATACATGTAGATAAGGAATATCACGAAGAGTATCAAACTATTGAAAAGATCAAAATTGAATCCAAAAAAAACGAATTGGATGAAAATCAAAAAAAGCAAATCAAGTTTCATTTACAGCGCATATATGCTACAGTAGTTTTTAAGAAATTATTGAAACACTTTGATAAAGAAATCACAGCATATCCTTCTTCTAAAATCAAATTAGAAGTAAAAGGCAGGGATATTCAAGGTGGAATTATGAATGAATCGCTATGGTGGATACCGACCGTTCAAGGAAAATATGTTAATCAAAGGTTTGTTTCTTACAAACTATGGCAAAAATTAAATTTTTGGCATCTAAATGACTCCGATAATAGTAGATATTTGAAGAATAAAGACAATTTGCGAATGGAACATGTTGTTGACAAGAAAAGTATAAAAAAATATATAATTGATGAATTAAATTCTAATAATCAAAATCATAGTCAAATAATTGATAAACTAAAAAAATATTTATTTGGGTGTATTATACTTAATAAAGAACATTCATTACTTCCAGCTTTCGGGAAAATTGAAAGTTGTTTTTTTGATAAACAGGATGTATTCAAAAAGTATATTGGGCAGGTTGTGTCTGTAAATTTAGATAATCTGAAAGAACTTGAGGATGGTGAATATATTTTAGTAAAGAGGGATACACTTCAAGAAAATGATGCATTAAACGAGGATGGAAATATAGGGAAAAATAAAATTTTCCCAAAAGACATAAACAATCGCCTAACCAAAAACCAATTAGATAAATTAATAAAAAGTTCAAAAAACAAAGAAGAAATAATCAGAGCTGGAAGAAATGGGTCTACATCAGATGAGTTTAAGGTCTTGAAAATGCTAAAATTTCGTTTTTATCCAATAGAACCAGTGGAAATTAAAGAAGTAAAAAATTGGCTTGTGCCTGTATTTGATAGACAATGGGGGCGTTGTTTACACGATACAAAACATCCTTATAATCCTTGTTCAACGGATTCCTCAGGGAAAGAGAATCATAAAGAATTTATCGACAGTATTTTGGCATTCGATGCTTCTTTCAAAGGTGACTTAACGGAATGGTTGGGTGAACTGCCTAAAGTTGATAATCAATTTCCTTTACGACAAAATCCTACCGCACCTTAATTTAAAAAATTTAAAACATCAATAGTCTTCTCCTCAATCCCTTTAGAACGAGACTCTCGATTACCCGCAATATTCACAATCAAAGGGTTTTTATATCGCTCATAAACCAAATCAAGAAACTCCCGAACCTTTTCAGGGGCATCGGATTCGAAAGGGTTTAGCACAATATACATACGTTTTTCTTTTTCCAAACTATCAATCGTAAACTTCGTTCCTCGAGATCCAGGTTTAGTAGCAAAAACGATTGTACAATGCGCTCCTCTCAAATTTGATAGGGTACGCTCTTTAAGATCATCCGAAAAATTCTCCCTCAGCCCATATTCGCTTATTAGGCTAGGATCTTTTCCCGCTTCGGTCATAAAGCCTTTAGGAGCAATACCACCCGTTTTAATGTTCGCTTTCTTTGCGGCAATCAATCCGCCTTTATCTGCTCCGGTTTGTCCACCTGATATAATTTTGAAAATCTTCATATTGATACTTTTCTACTAATTATACCCTAAAAGGTCACTTTTTTTCACTTTTCGACCGACTTTTTTTAAAAATGGGAGCTTTCTAAGGCATTTTTAGGTAACCGGGTATGACCTTGTGAGCTCAATTTTTCCAATAAAGTTCCCTTGCTTGATTTTCAAATACTTCAGGTACTCTTTTGGCTCTTTTTCCTCAAAGAGTTTTTCATCAAATGACATGGTGGAATCTTTCTGTTTACGAACCCAGGTGCAGGTTTCATCAATGGCATCGTAATGTCCGCAGCTTATTTTGAGTTGTGCCTCCAATTTGGTAAGCTCCCAGTCAAGCAATTTAGATATTCGTAGCGCGTCAAGATAGGCCCAGTGTAATGCTTCTATTTTTTTGGAGCGCTTTTTATTTTTACCCAGTTGGGTGTTTGAATAACTTTCTTTGGGAACTGCTTTACTTTCGTTGTAAAGGGTTTCGTCCTCATTTTTTAGCTTCGGACCGGCTTCCACTTTAAATGTTTTCTGAAAACCACCCTCTTTCTCAAAGCAATATGTGTCATAAAGTGCTTGATTGGCATTTTTGAAAGCTGTGGCGTCAAATTTAATGGCGTCTTTGGACTTTGACAATTTAAAAACACCTTCCACTGATCCACATTTCCCAATTGCTTGAAGCAATTTCGATTTTGCGATATTCAATCGAGCATTGGCGGTCTCAATATCAAGCTTAACCTGCTGGTGTGCGTCTCTCAGCTTCAGCTCTGCTTTAGTCGGTTCTCTCGTTTCTCCATTCGACACCTGTGTACTTAAGCTGTCTGCCGAATTGATCTGAGCTTCGAATTTCAACTGCTCTTTCTGCAGTCGTTTGGCTTCTTTCAGCACGTTTTTTCTAACAAATTCCTCATCCATATGAAACCATTCTCCGGCAATCCATCGCTCATTAAAATGATAATGCAATCGTGTTTCCAGGGCTTCTACAAAAGGAACATCAGTCAACGTAAATTCATCTATTATTCCTCTTGGATTTCCTGTTTGATGCTCCTTTATTCGAGCGTCAGTACTCTTGTCTTTTCGGACAATACCTATTTTCACGTATGCGCCTTTTTCACCTGTTAGATAGTCAACATCTCGTAAGAAATAAAGACTTCCTCTGGTTTTTACTATTTCTGCCATAAATTATTTTACACTCAATTATACCCAATTTGACCTCGAAATTAAAATTTGAGGTGAAAAAAAGTTGATTTTTTTTCAATTCAGGATTTTTTTTCAGAATCCTACTTCTACGAAGTAGTAAAAAAAAGTTGTTGGCTCAGTTTAATAAAGGCTTCGAATTTAGTATAATATAGATGCCCAAATTTTAAGATTCAAGAAAATGATTAACACACTTTTGCTATTTCGATTTCAAGATTCAGAACCTATCGATTTGGATAATTTTCTTTTTGACCGAATAACTTATCGTAAGGATAGTTTGAAGTATAAAGCTACTCCTTTCGGTTTTGTAGCGCTGATTCAAACCAAGTTAAGTGTTCGAGAGCTTCACAGAAGATATCGAAGGCAAGAAAAGAAACACAAGCGAGCGCTCCCACTTTTTATTTTGAATTTGAGGTCAGAGCGTGTAGAGTGTGAGGGCACTTTTTTTCGAATGGGAGATTTAAGCAAAACTTGTATACGTCGAACCAAAGTCCAGGCAAAATCAGGACCAGATTCAATACCATCACCTGATGATATTTTGGATAAAATAAATGAAAAGGGAATGGATAGTATCACTGATTTTGAACGAAAAATCCTTGATGAATGGGCTAATGAGAAGAAAATTAATAAAAATGGAGAACCAGGTAAGTAAATTATATATAAGAAGAATATGATAGATGTAATAACAACAAGAACTTCCATCCAAGAATGGAAGAATGAGCTCAATAGAGCAATGAAAGCAGCGGGAATCCGTAGAAAAGATGAAATATACGAACAGCTCGAAGAAGGCATGAGATCATTGGCCAATTTGATCAACGATTTTCGTGGGGTTAACGCTACACTGATTCAACCAGGATATCGTGATGAGTTTAATGTAGGGTTGAGGGTGCAATGTGACGGGATGGATGATGCTTTTTTTGCCTATGTAGCTTACAGTAATGGTGAGTATGAACGCCCGAGTGTAGAGATTAACTTCACAGAACGTCCGAGTAAGACTGAATTTCCTTTGGAAAATGGCACGAGATGGAAAATTGTGAATCTTAAAGAGAAAGAAGTAAAAAATGCTTTGTATGTAGTGGCACATGTTAAAAACTACTTCATTCAATTTGAGAGTTTTAGGCGCATTGGAAACAGAATCATATATAGCATTTTAGAAGAATAATGTGGGAGATTGATAAAGTATCCCTTCGTTGTCCGAGATGTGGATGGATGCCTGATTCACCTTTGTTCTTAACACTATCGCTAAGTAATTATGCCTGTAATGAGCCGGACAGGCATACGAGAATCAGCTGTGGAGGATACAACTGCACTAAAAGTGCAAAACTTGTTGACTGGCTCAAATTGTCTTATTTAAAAATTTAAACTTATGCCAAACCAAAAAGAGATTTATCTCTTATTATACTGCAGAGTAGGAAGTAAAAAATTACTTTCCTTTGATCGCTCCTTTTTCAAACGTATTGAATGGCTTGTGGATGACATCGAGTATACGCCAACAGATACGGGTTTAATTGCTTGCATTAAATCAAGAGTTGATATGGAAATGATGCATCTGCAGCTAATGGATCATAGCGATGGAAATAAACGAAGCAGACCCATTATGCTGATTGATCTAAAGTCAGGTTCAGCCAAAGGTAATTTGAAAACTCTTTCCAAAAAGCCTAAGAATCGAGAAGAATTCGAACAATATAAATTCGATGCCTTTATAGGAAGAAGACGAGGACTCAATCTTTCCTCTGAAACCGATGAAGAATTCAATACTATTGGAGAAGATACTATAAATGACATCCTTGACGAAATCAATCGTCATGGTATAGAGGCCTTGGATAAACGAAAATTGAAAGTATTAAAGGCATACTCTAAACACTTAAGGTCACGTAATGAGTGAGCAGGAAAAAAGAGATTTTCATCGCTTTATCGATTACTTACTGAAAAAGTTTGAAAACGACGATGTGCGTTGTGACTTTGAAAGTTTTATTCTTGTTTTACATAACCTGATAGGTAAGGAGAATAAGGGCTTTTCATTAGGCCTTATTATTAATCAGCTCATTCATTACGACATCTTTTCTATTACTATTCCGCATTATGGGACTAATGCATCGTTGAAAACATTATCGTGGTTACAACGCCGATTTTATGAGGACCTTTATAATTTTTTGGTTTTTTCCTTGGGTGCCGATCATTCTGGGAATATGGAGCTTTCAAATACCGACCTTACAGAAAAGCATAAGGTGAGTTACTATGAATCTGTCCATGAGTTTTATGACCATAAGTGTTATGCAAGATTATCAGGTGCTCAATTGTCTCTACTAGGACAGGAAATCTATACAACTACTGTACTTGTGTCAATTATTGATTAAGTGATATGTTACATCTTAATACTACGTAAATTAATTACTAAGTAGGGTGTTACATTTATTCATATTCCGTTATGGAATTGACCAAATGAAAATCTCCGAGTAATGAAAACACCACAAACTCATTTTACTAAATACGAAATTCAAGGCTCCATGTTTTTAGCCATGGGGGACCTAGATCGTGAAATAACAGATGTTCTACTTGAATTGATGGATTCACATGTAGAAAAACTTCCGGTCAAAGAAGATTGTGTGCAGATCGTCGGGTGTGTTGTATCGTCGGAGGAGCCTCGCTATTTCTCCTTAGCCTATATGAAAACGGGCACATCTATATCAATCTTTTTGAGTTATGATGAAATCAGCTCGGATGCGTATCTCGATTTGATCAATGAAAACAAAGTATTTAATCAAAAATCTATATAAATGTCAGTGAAATCGATTGTAACAACTCAAGAAGACTATGACTACGGTATCGATAGTTCTTTGATTTCTGTGCTTATCAAGCTTCGAGATAAAATTGGTAAGGAAGTCATTGATTTAATTGATTCCAATTATGATTTGCTTCCAAAGAAAATTGCTCACATTCAAGTAGTTGCGGGTCAGATCCAAAGAAACAACCCATATTATTTCGCATTAGCCTATTTAAATGAACCAGATTCATATGCTTCTTTCATGAGTATTGAGGAGATTACTCAGAACGAGTATTTTGATTATATGGCCGAGAACAAGGTATTCACTAAAACTTAAATATTATGAAAAATCTAATCCTATTTCTATTCCTTTTTCAGTTAGTTACGAGTCATTCCCAATGGTCCTTGGGTGATTATGTTGATGATTTTGATATTCCTACAGGTGAAACATTCTTATTTCAGGAAGTAGAGGGAACCAAAAAAGCAAAACTAAAAAAACAAGATTGTCATTTTTTCATAGAGCATAATAAAAAAGATCAATTATTAGCCATTACCATACACCCCTATGGTGATTACCGGAAGGAAAAATGGGAAGAGGATACCTTTCAGAATTTTTTTCTGATCACCCCAAGTGGCGAGCAGATCGTTATAGAGACATTTTGCTTTGATAGCATACTGTATTTCAGTGATAAGGAATACGAGGAACTCATGAATGCCATGAAAGAGGATGGGAAATATAGAGCCTTGTGTATTTATCATGAAGGAAAGTCCAAAACCCACTATGCCTTTAATTTTGAGAATTACATCCAATAGTCAATGGTAATTCATATCAAAGTACTTTAGCAATAGAGAATATAAACCCTCCTAAGGAATAGAAGGGCTTATATATATCTGAGTTGCTATGTTAAACTCATGAGGTATTTCATGGCTTGGCGATTCAAACGTTCTCCTCGGCCATTTACAATACCAAATCCTTTGTTTCCTGTCAAATGATTCGAGGTGTATCTCGTTACTCCATTTAAGACGCCCCAGAGGTTGAATCCTAATTCACCGACCTCTTTCTTAATACAGTCATAAAACAAGATCTGCTGTTCTTCTTCTCGACGCTTAAGTATGTCTTTATTTTCTTTGTGTAAGTTTGGATTCAGCAATATGGGTCCAAGACTTGTCATCAAGTCCATCGTGGCCGGTGTTGCTTCCAGTAGTTCCATATTACGGTACAGATCCTGTCGGCCATTTTCATAGGTGTCTAAGATTTCTTCAATATCAATAGCGTCAATATCAAAGGTTTGGTCGTGTCTCCTTTCAAAAGCTCTGATCCTCTCTGAAAACATGTTTTCACAGCGGTACATGTAGTTTGAGGTGCCAATGAATAACTTGCTCGATCCATCATTGCTGTTGCCAATAATGAGGTAGTCTTCAACACGCTCACCGCACAATTTATATTTCTTTTTATTCTCAAAGAAGGCTAGAATCCGTTTTCCTCTCTTGAATTCCTCATAACCCTTGAAGCTAAATCCTCCAGTATTGAGTATTTTCTCCTTAATTGCCTCGAGGTCTTTATTGAACACAGGCTTGTAGTACCTGCTCCTGATACCAATTAATTTCTGATCGTCTGACCGCACGAGGGCCTTATTTAGGACTTTGGTTTGTCCTTTAATTTGTACGGGAAGTACTTCGATTTCCCAGCTTAAATCTTTTTTCAATTTGTTTTTCATGTTTTTTTGGTTTTTAGGGGTTATTAATTTTTGTTGTTGATATAATTGTCATGTGGTTCAATATTGATCCACCTTTGGTATTCGATGTTGTAGTAGTTGAAGTAAGTCCCTGGAGCTTCCTTTTCGATGATGTCAATCGCTTTTGTAGACTTCGGTAAGGCAGGGAATACGAGGGTATAGGTATGTGCTTGCCCTTTTCTGCGGAAGTGTAATTTCTCCGGTGCAATTGTTATATTCAGTGCAAAGAGCAGGGGATAGGTTCTTTTTGATAGGGTATCCCTGATAAATGAATTTCTTTCCATTTGTATCCATCCACCATTGATGTATTTCTGAGAAGAAGTGTATTTAAAGTCTATACGGGTGTATTCTTCATTGAGGTCGATGCTTTGAATCATTGCACTCGTATTTCGATCATACACACTGGGGTTAAATAATCGTAGTGTTTTGGTCTTCTTCTTACGCTCTTTGTGTGTTGTGTTTTGCATGTTGTTTTCCATTCTGTTCTGTTTTACTGTTTTACGCTACAAAGAATTAATTTCAAACCGTATTAGTAATACGGAGTTAAAAATTTTATTACTTTTGTTTTATGCCAGTCAACAAAAACGCATACAGACGCTACAAAGTAATCGATGCATGTCTTCGAAATAAAATGCGTAGATACCCCAATATGAAAGAACTTTTAGCGGCTCTTGAGGAGAAACTAGGTGTCAATACCACCGCTGAAACTGTTCAAAAGGACATTGCTGTGATGAAGATGCTGCCACCAGATGGATTTGATGCGCCCATTAAATTCAACCGTACGCACCTTGGTTATGAATATACCAATCCGGACTTCTCAATTAATGGCGTATCCTTGAATTCTTATGATGTGGATTCCATAAATGAGGCCATTGAGGTCATTTCTGCTATTGGCGGTTCTCGTGTGAGTGAAAAGTTCTCGCATGCCATTGAGAAGGTACTGTCCAATGCACAAGAGTTAAATAACAAAGAAGTAAAACGAAAAATCATTGAAACAGATTACATTGCTGAAGGTAGAGGCTTTGAGCATTTTGATTTATTGTATTCGGCCTGTAGAGACCGCGTACCCGTAAGTTTTATTCATTACTCCTATAGTAGACGAGAATTTAAAGCATTAATTATTCACCCTGTTTTGCTTAAAGAATTCAACAACCATTGGTACGTGATTGGTTTTTCGGAAGCACATCAGGCCTTGCGCACCTTTGGACTTGATCGCGTCAAAGCGCCCGAACCGATTTATAAAGTATTCCAGGATACCTCGTCTGATGTGATTGATGCGTATTTAAATAATGTTTACGGTGTATATCCTTTGCCTAACTGCACAAAAGAGAAAATCACCCTCCATGCGAATGCTATGATCACCAATTATTTTAGGGCACAGAAAATACACGAAAGTCAGCATGTCGAGATGCAGAGCAGGGGAGATTCTATCATCACTTTTGAGTTGATTCCTTCCATGGAACTCGTGAGTCTTATCCTGTCATATGGCAAACAGATAAGGGTACTAGAACCAGCACATTTGGCTAAAACCGTTAAAGAATTTAAGTAATGGATAAAAAGAGAGACCTACTGCTTCAATTAAATGTTGTTCGCAAACCAAATACAAACCTAATTATACTTAGGGCCATATTGAGTGAAAGACATACGCGTATCGACTTTGGTTATTTTGCTACAGATGAATACTACAGAGGAGGATGGATTAAAATGTCGCCTGATTCCTATCTACGAACCAATTCAAGTGAGGCAAAATATAAATTGAAATACACCGATGATATTCCCTTAGCGCCAGCGCGACTTGATTTCGAGTCCAATAAGGACTGGCACTATTTTTCACTGTTCTTTGAGCCAATAGCCAAACGCAGCTGTAAGATCGATTTAATAGAGGTTGAAAATCCAAAAGACACTGATTTTAATTATTACGGAATCAAAATTGATTTAAATAATGCGGAGGAAATTATCAAACCGTAAAAATATTACGCTTTTGAGATTTTACTTTGTGATTTAACCCTATAAATAAGAACTGCCTATGTTTTTTCAAGCACCCACACACAAGAACAACACTTTCGATGTACAAATAAAAGGAAATTTTCGAGACTCCAAGGATAGTTTCTATAGCATTAGCGAGAAAGATTTTGTGCACATCACTTTTGTGAAACGCGAAGACAAGAGCATCTGGGAAGAAGTGCGGCCAC